>Ga0196977_1000733_pt1 | contig 15299 bp, 12 predicted proteins | sample S3v_1013CmetaG_FD_148634 | JGI IMG/M metagenome (GOLD analysis project Ga0196977, IMG submission 148634) | Soil microbial communities from Anza Borrego desert, Southern California, United States - S3+v_10-13C | ecosystem: Environmental > Terrestrial > Soil > Desert | place: USA: California...
CGTCGGCTCGGGCGAGGGCGGCGGCCTCGGGCCGGGGCGCGGCGGCAACACCGGCGGCGGCGACCGCCACGAGGGCGGCGGAGGCCCCGGCGGGGGCGGCGGCGGCGGCGTGGATTACTCGCGCCCGTTCCAGCCGCGCGAGGTGACGGCGAAGGCCGTCATCGTCTCGAAGCCGGAGCCGGGCTTCACCGAGGAGGCCCGCAAGAACAACGTGACCGGGCTGGTGCGACTGCGCGCCGTGCTCTCTTCGGGCGGGTCGGTGACGAACATCTCCGTCATCAAGGGTCTGCCCGACGGGCTGACGGAGAAGGCCATCTCGGCCGCCCGCGGCATCAGGTTCCGCCCGGCCCAGAAGGACGGCCGCACCGTCTCGCAGTGGGTCACGCTCGAATACAACTTCAACATCTACTGACCGTTGCCCCGGCGGCCTGACGGCGGCTGCTCTCCGCGAGGGGGGCGGCCGCTTTTGTTTTGCCGGGGAGAGGGGGGCCGGGTTAAAGGCAAGGTTCTTTCCCCCGGCGCCCGCCCCCCGCGGCGTGTCAGCACGGGCGGCGCGTTATATACTTGGCCGGCAATCCCAACCCACTCAGGCGAAGGACAGCCGCAGGTATGGAAGCGCCTTCTTCCCCGTCGAACGTCGTCTGCGTCGCGAGCCACTTCAAGGGCGAGGAGTTCCTGCGCGAGTGCAAGCGGCTGGGCGCGCACGTCGAGCTGGTCTCGCGCCGCCGCACCGAGCACGAGCCGTGGCCGCGCGAGGCGCTCGACGACGCCGTCTTCCTCCCGGACGACGCCGGGGCCGAGCTGATCATGCACGTCGTCAGCCAACTCGCGCGCCCGCGCAAGCTCCACTGCCTCGTCGCGCTCGAAGAGTTCGACGTGGTGACGGCCGCCCTCGCCCGCGAGCACCTGCGCCTGCCGGGCCTGCATAGCTCGGCCGCGCGCCGCTTCCGCGACAAGCTGGTGATGCGCGAGGCGGCGCGCGACGCCGGCCTGCGCGTCCCCGAATTCGTCCACGTGCTCAACTATCAGGAGGTCGGCGAGTACATGGAGCGCGTGCCGCCGCCGTGGGTCTTGAAGCCGCGCTCGGACGTGTCGGCCTCGGGCGTCCGCGTGCTCGAAGACTCCGAGGAGGTCTGGCGCGCCGTCGAGGCGCTCGACGCGCGCGAGGCCCTGCAAGACAAGTCCACCTACTACCTGCTCGAACGCTACGTGGCCGGCGAGGTCTTCCACGTCGATTCGGTCGTCGAGGGCGGCGAGGTCGCCTTCGCCGGGGCGAGCCGCTACGGGCGGCCGCCGATGAACGTCGTCCAAGAGGGCGGCGTCTTCACCTCGGCGACGGTCGCCTACGAGTCGCGCGAGCACGAAGAGCTTCTGCGGTTCAACGCCGGCCTGCTCCGCGCGCTCGGGCTGGAGCGCGGCGCGGCCCACGCCGAGTTCATCAAGGGCGCCGACGACGGCGAGCTGTACTTCCTCGAAGTGGCGGCCCGCGTCGGCGGCGCCTACATCGCCGAGACTCTGGAGGCGGCCAGCGGCCTCAACCTCTGGCGCGAGTGGGCGCGCGTCGAGCTGGCGCACGCGCGCGGCGAAAGCTACGGGCGGCCCGAGCGCCGCCACGAGTACGGCGGCATCGCGCTCTCGCTGGCTCGTCAGGAGCGGCCCGACACCTCGGCCTACGACGACCCCGAGATCGTCTTCCGCGTCTCGAAGCCGAACCACGTCGGCCTCGTCGTCCGCTCCCCGAGTCTCGCCCGCGTCCACGAACTGCTCGGCCGCTACACCGAGCGCTTCACGCGCGACTTCAGCGCCTACGTCCCCCCGCCCGACCGGCGGGAAGTGAACCTTTAAGGGCGACGGGCGTCGGGGAGAGCGGCTTGTCTCTAACCCGACGCCCGAACCCGCTCCCGGAGGAAGAGCATGAGTGAGCCGCGGGTCGCGCCTTACGGGTCTTGGAAGTCGCCGATCACGTCCGACCTCATCGTCTCGGCGACGGTGGGGCTGAGCCAGTCGGCGCTCGACGGCCGGGACGTTTACTGGGTCGAGTTGCGCCCGTCGGAGGGCGGGCGCTACTGCGTCGTGAGGCGCGCGGCCGGCGGGCCGAACGAGGACGTGACGCCGGCCGGCTTCAACTCGCGCACGGGCGTCCACGAGTACGGCGGCGGCGACTTCGTCGCGAGCCGCGGCGTCGTCTACTTCTCGAACTTCGCGGACCAGCGCGTCTACCGGCAGGAGCGCGGCTCCGCCCCGCGCCCCATCACGCCGGAAGGGGCTTTCCGCTACGGCGACGCGTGCGTGGACGAGCGGCGCGGCCTGCTCTTCGCCGTCCGCGAAGACCACGGCGAGGCGGGGCGCGAGGCCGTCAACACCATCGTCAGCCTCGGCCTCGACGGCGCGGCCAACGACGGCGGCGGCCGCGTGCTCGTCGCGGGCGGCGACTTCTACTCCTCGCCGCGCCTCAGCCCCGACGGCTCGCGCCTCGCGTGGCTCACGTGGAACCACCCGAACATGCCGTGGGACGGCACGGAGCTGTGGGTCGGCGAGCTGGACGAGGGGGGCGGGCTGCACGGCGCGTCGCGCGTCGCGGGCGGGGCATCCGAGTCGATCTTTCAGCCCGAGTGGTCGCCGTCGGGCGCGCTCCACTTCGTCTCCGACCGGAGCAACTGGTGGAACCTCTACCGCCTCGGCGGGGGCGGCGCGGCCGAGCCGCTTTACGAGGCGGAGGCCGAGTTCGGCCTGCCGCAGTGGTTCTTCCGCATGTCCACCTACGGCTTCGCCTCGGAGGACGAGATCGTCTGCGCCTACACCGAGCGCGGCATGTGGCGCTTGGGCGTGCTCGACGCGCGCTCTCGGCGGCTCGAAGAGGTCGAGACGCCCTACACCGACATCTTCTACGTGGCGGCCTCGCCGGGCCGCGCCGTCTTCATCGGCGGCTCGCCGACCGAGCGGCCGGCCGTCGTCGAACTCGACCTGCGGGCGCGCGCCCTGAACGTGCTGCGGCGTTCGAGCGGGCCGGCCATCGAAGCGGGCTACCTCTCCGAGCCGCGCCCCGTCGAGTTCCCGACCGAGGGCGGGCTGACGGCGCACGCCTTCTTCTACGCGCCGCGCAACCGGGACTTCCGCGCGCCCGAGGGCGAGCGCCCGCCGCTGCTCGTGATGTGCCACGGCGGCCCGACGGCCGCGGCCATGACGGCGCTCAGCCTCAAGACGCAGTACTGGACGACGCGCGGCATCGCCGTCCTCGACGTGAACTACGGCGGCAGCACCGGCCACGGGCGCGAGTACCGCCAGCGCCTCAACGGCAACTGGGGCGTGGTGGACGTGGACGACTGCGTCAACGGCGCGCGCCACATGGCCGAGCGCGGCGAGGCCGACCCGGAGCGCTGCGTCATCACGGGCGGCAGCGCCGGCGGCTACACCGTCCTGAGCGCGCTCACCTTCCGCGACCTCTTCAAGGCCGGCGCGAGCCACTACGGCGTGAGCGACCTGACCGTGCTCGTCACCGACACGCACAAGTTCGAGTCGCGCTACCTCGACCGCCTCATCGGCCCCTTCCCGGAGCGCGCCGACCTCTACCGCGACCGCTCGCCGATCAACTTCACGGATCGCCTCGACTGCCCCGTCATCTTCTTTCAGGGTCTCGAAGACAGGGTCGTGCCGCCGAATCAGGCCGAGCTGATGGTCGAGGCGCTGCGGCGCAAGCGCCTGCCCGTGGCCTACGTCGCCTTCCCCGGCGAGCAGCACGGCTTCCGTCAGGCCGCCAACATCAAGCGCGCCCTCGACGGCGAACTCTACTTCTACTCGCGCGTCTTCGGCTTCCCGCTCGCCGACCCGGTCGAGCCGGTGCCGATTGAGAACCTTTAGGCGAGCGCGCCGAAAGAAAAAGCGTGGCGTCGCAGGGTTACGACGCCACGCTTTCGTGTTGTGTGGTGGTGGAGGCGCTTAGCGCGTGCGCGGCCGCATCGGGCGCTGCTTGCGCTTGTTGCGCTTGCGGGCGAGGGCCGACTTGAGCTTGGCCTTCTGGCCGCGCGACATGAAGAAGGTGTGCTTCTTCGCGTCCTTGATGATCTCCTCGGACATCACCTTGCGCTTAAAGCGGCGCAGCGCGCTCTCAATCGACTCGCCCTGATTAACGACGACTGTTGCCATTACTTCTCTCCCTGCGGAATCAACTGTTGACGACGGCGGGGGCTCCCGCCGACCTGCGAATGCTCACGACTGATTAAAGGAAACTTCTCTATTAAGCTGGCAACACCTGCCTCTCGAATGCGAATTCGCGCCCATTCGGGCGCACGCCATTGTGCCTGCCCCCGCCCCCTTTGGCAAGCGGCCGGACGGTCGCGGGTCGAGGACATCGCGCAACGTCTGCGCTTCGAGCAGGTGCGCCGCCGCGTCGTCGCGCGTCTCGCCGAGGACGCGCGCGTCGGCGCGACCGAGCCGATAATCTCATCGAGCCTGACGGCGCGGCCGCGCGCGTCGGAGGCGCGGCAGTGGGCCGCGGGCGCTTGCGGCGGGGCGGGGAAGGCCTGTTGTGCGGCGAATGTGACGAGCAGTAGTATGCTGGCGGCGGATAAAGCTCTGGACGACATCATGCGCGACACGTAGCGCGCCGCCGCCGCGCCGGCAACGACCCGGCGGCGCGCGGCGGGGGCGCGAGTTTGAGGAGACGTTTGATGGGCGAGATTTACGTCAGCACTGACGTGGAGACGGACGGGCCGATCCCCGGCGTCTACTCGATGCTGAGCATCGGGTCGGCGGCCTTCCTGCCTGACAAGACGATGCTCGGCGGCTTCACGGCCAACCTTGAGACGCTGCCCGGAGCCGAGGCGCACCCCGACACGATGCAGTGGTGGAAGAGTCAGCCGGCGGCGTGGGAGGCGGCCCGCCGGGACGCGCGCCCGCCCGAGGAGGCCATGCGCGGCTACCTCGCGTGGCTCAAGGCGCTGCCCGGCAAGCCGGTCTTCGTCGCCTACCCGGCCGCCTTCGACTTCATGTTCGTCTGCTGGTACCTGAACCGCTTCACCGGCGAGAACCCCTTCGGCTGGCAGGCGCTCGACATCAAGACGTTCGCCATGTCGCTTTTGCGCGTGGACTTCCTCGACACCGTCAAGCGCAACATGCCCCGCCGCTGGTTCGACGACCTCCCCTACACGCACAAGGCCCTCGACGACGCCATCTCTCAAGGGGCGCTCTTCTGCAACATGCTCGCGGAACACAAAAACAGTAGCCAGTAGCCATGCCCGCTCACGCGCCCTGCGCGACGCCCTCACGGCGAAGGGCTGGGGACTCGGCCGCGACCTCCAATATTTAGAGGTCAAAGGCGGCCGCCACGACGAGGCGGCGTGGGCCAAAAGGGTCGGCCCGATGCTCAGGTTCCTCTTCCCGAAGAAGTAACCACCGTGCCGAACGGGCAGAGCCGCGTGCGGGAGCGGGCGGGTCGAGTTACGCCAACAGTCTGCTCCGGCATAACTCGACCCGCCCGCCGCCGCACGCGGCTCTGTTTTTCAGAACGAGACGCTGTAGCTCGCGCCGGGGTGTCGGCCGCGTTCGAGGATGAGGGAGAAGGCGTGGCGGCCGCGCGTGAAGTTGAGCAGCGGGTGGACGCGCACGCCGTCGAAGATGACGGTCGAAGACCAGCGCTCGTCGAGCGTGATGTTCAGCCCGCCGATGGGGCGGAGGCGGTCTTCAAACGTGCCGTAGGCGAGGCCGGCGTAAGGCGAGACGGGCAGCCCCGTGGCCGCCTTCAGGTTCTTGCTCGCGGTCGCGTAGAAGGACTGGCCCGAGGGCGTGCCGATGCGGTCCGAACTCGTCCCGAGGATGACGGCGGGCCGCCTGCGCGTCTCGGTCAGCGCGACGAAGTTGGCGAGCGGGCTGACCTTCCCCGCGAGCGGGTTGTACTCGACGCCCGCAGTGAGGCGCGGGTGGAACCTGTAAGTCAAAGTGTTGCGCCAGCGCGCGCGGTCGATCTGGTTACTGATGACGCGCACGCCGAACGTCCAACGCTGACCGGCCTCTTCCTCTGCCCCGCTCACGGCGCGGCCCTCGCCCGGTCAAAGCGGTCAACTCGGCACGCTCGAAGCCTCCCGCGGCGAGGTCTTCGCCGGCGCGGCCCGCCCGCCCGTCTCGCGCCCGCCCTCGGCCTCCGCCGCGACGAGCATCGTATCGAGTTGCTGCCGCAACTCCTTCGGCCTGACGACGCCGGAGATGATTTTGACGACGCGGCCGTCGCGCCCGACGACCACCGTGGCCGGCAGCGCGCCGCCCACCCCGAAGCGCGTCATGTCCTCAAGGCCGACGCCCGTCCAGATGGGGAAGTTGAGCTTCAGCTCTTTGACGAACTGCAAGACCTTCGCCCGATCCTCCGGCGCATCGACCGACGCGCCGACGACCTGCACGCCGAGCGCGGCGTAGTCGTTCTGCACCGCCGCGAGGTCGGGCATCTCGGCGCGGCACGGCCCGCAGTAGGTCGCCCAGAAGTTGAGGACGACGACGCGGCCGCGCAGCGCGCTCAAACGCTGCCCGACGCCGGAGAGGTCTGCGGCCGCCAACTCGACCTCCGTCCCGACGACGCGCGCCGCCTCCTGCTCGGCCAGACTCGGGGCCAGCACTTCGAGCGCGTCCACGCGGACCGACAGCGCCTCGCCCTTCTTCCTCACGGCGCCGCTGACGGCCACGCGCCGGCCGACGAACTCCAGCCAGTTCTTGCCGGGCAGCCTGAACTTCCCCGCTTCGAGCCGGTAGAGCGTGAAGCGCTCGCCCTCGCGCACGGCGAGCAGCGTCGGGTCGCCGCCCTCGACGCACGAACGGGCCTTGAGCAAATCCTCGGCCGTGCCGAAGGCCACGCGCGTGCGGTCGGCCTCGGCCCAGCACTCCTCGCAGCACACGACCTGACCCTCCAGCCTCACGGCCCCGCCCTGCGCCGTCGCCGCCGCGACGAACGCGAATTGGAGCGTGAGAGCGGCGATAAATAATTTCATCGAAGCACCTCTGGTTATCAGTTTCGAGCCGAAGCGGCTGTAGATTCGCGGTGGCCGATTTTTGATTTGAAGCGGCGCGGGCGCCGCCCCCCGGCCGCGAATCAAAAACCTAAAACCCCTTCGACTCGACATCGTCGGCCTCACCACCCGCGCTGAATCTCCCAGCGGTCGACGACGCGGTCGCCTTCGAGCACGTGGTAGTGCGCGTGCTGCGCGGCGGTGAGGCAGGAGTGGTTGGCGAGCACGCGGACGCGCGCGCCGACGCGGAGTCGTTCGAGCGCCGCGCCGTCCGGGACGCCGACGGAGCCGTGCTCCTGCGAGAGCGATTCGACGCGCAGGCCCGTGTCAACGCCTTCGAGGTCGAGCACGCGGCCGTAGCCGCACGCCGGGTCTAGGTCGGCCGCGCCGCGGTCTTTCGAGAGGGCGACGGCCCCGGCGTCGAGCACGACCTTGCGGCGCGCGCGGTCGCGGTGGACGACCGAGGCCAGCACCGTCAGCGCGCAGTCGTCGAAGGCGCAACTGCCGAGCGTCGCCTGAAATGCGTCGAAGAAGATGTAGTTGCCGGGCCGCGCCTCGTCCACGCCTTCGAGGTGATCGACGTGCGTGGCGGTCGGCGTCGAGCCGACGCTGACGCAGGGCACCTCGACGCCGCCGGCGCGCAGGGCTTCGGCGAACCCCGTCATCAGGTCGCGCTCGCGGCGCGCGATGCCGAGAATCTCCTCGCGCGAGCGGGCGGCGTAGGAGTGGCCGGCGTGCGTGAGGATGCCGGCGAAGCGCAGGTGCCGCGCGGCGTCGAGCAGGCGCGGAATCTCGAACGCCTCGGGCGTGTCGGGTTCGACGCCGCAGCGGTGGTAGCCGCAGTCAACTTTCAGGAACACGTCGAGCGTCACGCCGGCGCGGGCCGCCGCCTCGTCGAGCGGGCCGGGAACCTCCGCGTCGTCGGTGATGAGGGAGAGGCGCACGCCGCGCGCGGCAAGCTCGGCGGCCTCGGCGAACTTGCCCGGCTCGACGGGGACGGCGTAGGTGATGTCGGTGAAGCCGTGGGCGGCGAAGGCACGGGCCTCGGCGAGCGTCGAGACGGTGATGCCGCCCGCGTGCCCCCCGGTCTGGATGCGCGCGACCTCGACGCACTTGTGCGTCTTGACGTGCGGCCGCAGCGACGCGCCCATCCCCGCGACGCGCGCCGACATCCGCGCCGCGTTGCGCCGCACGCGACCCACGTCGAGCAGCAGCGCGGGCGTCTTTAGCTCGTGAAGCTCCATCACGCGAAAGCTTCACACACCCCGACGCGCGCGGGCAAGCCCGCGCGAGGTTTCGAGTCCCGAGTTAAAGACGATCTCCGGTCAGAGCCGCTGGCGGCGTCGGGCGGGTTGAGCGACGTTAACGCCAACCCGCGCGCCGCCGCCCGCGGCTCTGTTCCTTAACTCGTAGCTCGAAACTCGAAACTTCATTGAATCGTGATGAAGACGTTCGCGCGGCTCGTCCTGCCGTCGGCGGTGGTGACGGTGACGGCCGCCGGGCCGCGCACGCCGTCGGGGATGACGACGTTGACTTGGTCGAGGCCGTTGAAGCCGCCCGACGGGCCGGCGTATTGCACCGCGGCCGCGCGGCCGCCGACGCGGGCCGTGACCGGCAGGGCGTTGCGCCAGCCCGTGCCGAGCAGCGCGACGACCGAGGGCTGGTTGTTCGCGCGGGCGGGGAAGGGCGCGGCCGTGTACAGCCCGCCGGAGGCGAGCAGCGCGATGGCCTCGCCCTCGCCCGTCTGCGGGACGGTGAAGAGGCCGGGGTTGGCCGTCGCGATGTCGGCGTCTTCGGCCGCCGTCACGTCGCCCGAGACGGTGACGACGACCGAGCCGACGCCGGCGCCCAACTGCTGCGGCACGAAGATGTGAACCTGCGTGTCGTTGAAGGATAAGACCTCGGCCGGCAAGCCTTCGACCGAGACGCGGACGCCCTGCGCGGCGTCGGCGCGCGTCGCGCCGCTGCGGCCGCGCGTCAGGCCCGCGCCGAGGATCGTGGCGAGGCCGCCGCGCGTGGCGTCGCCGGCGCGGCTCGCGCTGTTCGTCATCGTCAGCCGGCCGACGGGCGGCAGCACGGTTTCGACGCCGAGGGCGAGGCCCGAGTAGGCCTGCGTGAACTCGTCGTCGGCGAGGACGAAGGCCGAGCCGTCGCGCAGGATGCCGTTGAGCGCCGGGTCGGGGAAAGCCTGCACGTGCGGGATGCCGCCGTTGCCGCCCTCGGCCGGCCGGTCGCTCTCGCCCGTCGAGTCCTGAATCAGATAGACCGTCCCGTCGCGCCCCACGGTCAGGCCGTGCAGCACGAGGTTGTTGTCAATCGAAAGCCCCTCGACGCGCACCTCGTCGGCGTCGCCCAGACGGTCGCCGTTCGTGTCGTAGACGGCGAGCAGGTAGGCGTCGTCGCCGACGCCGTGCGTGAAGACGACGCCGCGCGAGTTCGAGGCCACGTCGAGCGGCGCGTCCGAAGCCGCGGGGAACGAGTAGTAAGGCGTGTTCAAAAGCGTGTCGGGCATGAGGTCGCCGTCGGTGTCGCGGACGACGCGCAACTCGTTCGAGGCGAAGTCGGCGATGACGAGGTCGCCCGAGGGGAGCAGCGTCAGGGCGTTGGCGTTGAAGAGGCGGTCGTCGCCGACGCCGACGAGCGGGCGCGTGAGCGCGGGGTCGAAGCCGCCGCCCGCGGCGTTGCGCGCGAGCAGGACGACGCCGGGCGAAGGCTCGTTGGCCGGGTCGCCGGGGTCGTCCTGATTGAAGTAGCCGCTCGAAGAGACGACGACGAACTCGCGTCCGAAGCGCGAAGTGCCGGCGACGACCGAGACGGCCGAAGGCAGCCCGAAGTCGCGGCCGAGGTCGAAGGTCTGCGCGGAGTCGCGCACGAAGTCGAAGTTGGTGTCGAGCGCGACGACGAGGACGCCGGTCGCCACGTCGTCGGAGGTCGAGGAGGTGCCGCGGTCGTCGGTGGCCGTGAAGACTTCGTAGCGCGCGCCGGAGCGGCCGACGGCGAGGTCGTAGGAGCCGCCGGCCGAGTCGAAGGTGCGGCGGCGGTCGGCCACGAGGTCGCCGTTGTCGTCAACGAACTGCTCGTGCGTGCCGGCGTCGCTCGTGAGGCTCAGCTGCGAGACGTGGAGGACGCGGCTGAGCGGCGTGCCGACGATGAGCGCCGCCGGGGCTTCGCGCACGGCCTCGACGCCGGCCCGTTCTTCGGAGTTGCGCGACGCGGGGGCGGGGCGGGCGGGGCGTCGGCCCTGCGCGTCGGGCTGCGCCGAACGCGCGCGGCGCGGAGGCGTCTCGGCCCTGCTGCGCTGCGGCAGGTACGCGCCCTTGCGCGCGGGCACGTCGGCCGCGCGCTGGCGTGAGTGGAGCGCGCGCCGCGTGTCGGGGCGCAGGTTCTTACCCGCGGCCTGCTGCGCGCCGGCTTCGGCGAACGGCGTCGAGGCGAGGCAGAGGGCAAGGGCCAGAGCGGGGAAGAGGGGCAGGCGGCGGGCGCGTTGGCGAGTCATCGCAGGCATCCTTCTGTCGGAAACTCAAGTTTCGAGTTGTGAGCTGTGAGTTAAGAGATCGTCTTTGACTCGCGACTCACAACCCGGAACCCGAAACTTGTTTCGGCCGGGGCTTGGCGACGAGCGACAAGTTGCGTCGGTCGTGAACGCCCGCCGCCCCGCCCCGGCCCGTGAAGACGTGAGGCCCCGTCTCGCGTCTTCAACGTCGTTGGTTATCGCGCGTGCGCGGCGAGGGGCGCGCGGGTTCGTCGCGCCGCTCGTACCTCGGCGCTTCTTGTCGCGGAGCCTCCTGCCGCGGGGCTTCCTGTCTAGGGGCTTCGTGGCGCGGCTGCTCCTGCCGCGGGGCTTCCTGTCTGGGTTGCTCCTGCCGCGGGGCTTCCTGCCGCGGCTGCTCGTGGCGCGGCGGCGGGTCGTGGCGCGGGCGCTCGGCCGGCTCGGAGGGGCGCGCGTGCGGCTCGGGTTGGTAGACCGGCGGCGGCGGCTGATCCTCGCGCGCGCGGACGCGCGGGGCCGGGCCGTCGTTGTCGCCCTCGTCGCGGCCGGGGCGCGTCCGGCGCGGGACGCGCTCCACGCCGGAGTCTTCGCCGTCCCCGATGCCCGGCCGGCTCGGCCTGACGGGACGCGCGCGCGGCGGGGCCGACGGGTCGTCGCCGCGCGGGTCGGGCGCGACGACGACGGGGTTATCGAGGCGGCCGCCGCCTTCGACTGGCCTGCGCGACGTGCGCGGGCGGCGCGTGACCGCGCCCGTGCCGGCGTCGGCCGGTACGCCTTGAGTGTCCGAAGGCGGGGCCGTGACGCGCGGCTCTCGGTCGCCGAAGACGCGCGCGCGGCGCAACTCGCCTCCGAGCGCGACGCCGGGCGTGCGCGCGGCCGCGCCGGTCTGCCGGTCGGACAGTTCGCGGCCGAGCGGGGCCGGGCGCGCGACGACCAGCCCGCGGGGCCTCTCGCCCTGCGCGTCAGGGACGCGCGCGCGTTCTGTCCCCTGCGCGGGCAGGCCCGGCCGCGCGCCGGGCAGAATCGGCAGGCGGCCGCGCACAGGCTCGTCCGTCAGCGCGCGCTGCGCGATCTCGGCCGGGGCCGGTCGCGCCCGCATGGACTCCGAGCCGAACTCGCGCGCCGGGACGGAAGTGACGGCGCGCAGCAGCGCCGGGTTGGCGCGCCTCAGATTCTCAAGCTCGCGCCGGTTGAGTGGCGACAGCCGGTCGTAGCCGCGCGGCCAATGCCGCCCCCGCGGGTCGCGCTGCCCGTGGCGCAGCGGATACCAGCAGACCTGTTCGCCGTGGGCGGTCGGGATGAGGATGAAGGCGACGAGCGCGGGCCGCCACCACGCGCGCCGGTAGCGGTAGCCGTAGCCGCGCGGCGCCCAGCACCAGTTGCCGCCCACGTAGACCCAGCGGCCGTAGTGGTAAGGCGCCCACCCCCACTCCTCGTCCGGAATCCACGTCCAGCCGTAGGGCGGGCAGTAGCGCCAGTGGCCGTAGCGGTAGGGCGCCCAGTCGTGATAGCTGCCGATGACGTTGCCGTGCGGCCGCCAGACGTAGCCGTACTCGCGCGTGTGAAGCCACTCGCCGTAGGCGTCCAGCTCCTCGGCCCCCCACACCTCCGGGTCGTAGTAGCGGTCGCGATCCTTCTGGCGGAGGCGCTCGGCGAGTTCGCGCTCGCGCAGCCCGTTCCAAGAGTCCCAGAAGTCGAACGCGCCGGCGGCGCTCAACTCCCAGTCGCCCTCGCCGGAGTCGTCCACGACGAGGCGGGCCGAGCGGTTATTGCGCAGCACGAAGCCGGAGGTCTGCGAGTAGACGCGGGCGCGGCCGTCGTCGCGGACGGTGATCGAGACTTCGCCGCGCCGGCCGACATCGACACGGTAGAGGCCAAGCTTTTCGGCGGCGACGGTCGTCCCCGGCGCGTCGATCTCGAAATACTCGCGGTCGCGGTCGAAGCGCGCGAGGCGGAAGGTGGCCGTGCCCTCGGAGACGCTGAAGGCGACGCCCTCGTCGCGCAGCGTGACGACGCGCAGAACGGAGTCGGGGCCGATGCGGATGAAGTTGCGCGCGTCCAGCTGGAGTTCGAGGCGCGCGTCCGCGCCGGTGGCCAGCGAGTCGCCCTCGGCGACGGGGACGTTGAGGCGCGCCTGCTCCCATTCGAGCTGGCCCGCGCGCCGCAGGGTCGCTTCGCCCCGCAGGTGGCTGACGCGCATCACGCGCGCCTGCTCCTCGTACTCGTCCTCGACAACCTCTTCGGCGGCGAGGGTCGGCAGCGGAGGGAAGAGGGTGGTCAGGAGGAGGACGAGCAGCGCGACGAGCGGCAAAGGTTTCGGTCGCATACGGGGACGCTCCTTCGTTGGCGGCAAGAGACCGGGCTGCTTCGGGGCAGACGTAGCCTACGCGAGGACTGAGCTGGAGCCTCCGGAAGGAAAGCTCTGGCGAGGGGCTTTCATCCTTTGCGGGGGCGGGAGCAAGGGGCGTGCCCGTCGCGCGCGGGGGGCGGCGGCCGACGCGTTGCGACGCCTTTTCGCTAAGAAAAACGGGCGGCCCATCGTCGCCCAACCCGAGATGGTGCAGGCCGAGCACTATTTGGGGTGGGGCGCGGCGGGGCTCGTTAAGCGCGGAAGGGGCCGTTGACTCGCTCCCGTTTACGGGAGCGAGTCAACGGCCCCTTCCGCTTTTACAAGTCGCCGGCCTCCGGCCCCTAGCCTCTCGCTTTCCCGATTTCGGAAAAGCCGGTGTTCAGAATCGGATACTCGCGCCAGTCCTTGTAGTCGAAGTGCCACCATTCCGGCTCGTAGACGGTGAAACCGGCGGCTTCCATCGCGGCACGCAGGATGCCTCTGTGGCGGCGTTCGTCGTCGCTCCCGCCCGCGTAGTTGACGTGGGCGCGCTCGGTGAAGTCGTCGAAGGCGCTCGGCATCGAGACCTGACGGCCCGTCTTCAGATCGTAGAGCGTCAGGTCTACGGCGCAGCCGCGGTTGTGGCGCGAGCCGCGCGCCGGGTCGGCGACGAACTCCTTTTTATCCTCGGGCGTAATATCCCAGAAGAGCTTGGTGACGTGCCACGGCCGGTAGGCGTCGAAGACGACGAGGCCGAAGCCCTGCCTTCGGAGCGCGCGGTGGGCGCGGACGAGGGCGCGGGCCGCCGGGCGCTGGAGAAAGGCGCGGGCCTCGGGGTAGACGGCGCGGCCCGTGAAGTTGTCGGCCGTCGCGTAGCGTATGTCGAGGCGGATGCCGCGTTCGAGTTTGATGATTTCGACGAGGTCGGGCCGGCGGAAACGGCCCTCCTCTTTCGGCGGCTGTTGGCGCGCGCCCGCCGGGGCGGCCTGAAGCAGCAGCGCGCAGAGGAGCGCGGCGAGCCGCGGGAGGCGCGCGGGAACTGCCGTTATTTGAATCTCGTTCATCTTCCTGCCGGCCGGTTCGCCGCCGATTTCCGGCGTCTCGCCCACCCGTAAGGCGTTTCGTCACATTTCGTTTGCGGGCGTTCGCGCCGCTCGTCCATGCTGTCGGCCGGCGCGGAAGAAACTTTTGAAACCTACGCGCGGATTTTTTTGAAACCAAGTCGCGGCCCGCGGCACTAACAGAGTCGAGACGTTCAGTCCGGTTCGTCAGTTTGAGCCGCTTGAAAGACTGGGCCGCCGGCGCGCTTCGCGCCGCAGACGGTTAACACAGGCCGCCCGGCCCGCGTCATTGTAGGCGAAAAAAACTTGCCACGAAACTTCGCCACGTGGTGTTTTGCCAGTAGATGCGGAGCGGTTGAGAAGGATTTCGGAGTGCGCCGGAGCCAGCCGCCGGACGCAAGGTTCGACGCCGACCCCGACGCACTTTCCGCCCTCGGTCTTCTGCGCCGTTACTTCAAAAGATTCTGACCCACGTCAACAGGGCAGGGAAGCTCGCCTGACTGACTGAAGGTGAAGAAGATGAAACACAGGTCAACCCACACCTTCATACTCCTCGCGGCCTTGATGGTCGCCGCGCCGCAGGTCTCGCAGGAACTCTCCGCGCTCAGGGACGCCGCGAGCCGGCACGTCAAGGGCGTCATCATCAACGCCTTCCTCAACCTGCAAGCCTCGGCCGCCACGCGCCCGGCCCCGCCGGTCGCCGACTCCCAACTCGCCTCGCGCGCCACGGCCGCGACCGAGAGGAAGGCCGCCGGGCAGTCACGCCCCGCCACACAGGTCGAGGTTCACGCGCGCCGCGAAGTCCCGGCCGACATTCCCGAAGAAGACCCGACCGACCTCGCCATGCTCACCGAGCCGACCTTCGAGCTGGCCTCGGCGCCGACGGAAGTCGTGCCCGCGCCCGCCGTCAGGTTCGACCTCCACGACGCGAAGGCCCTGCGCGGCCGCGAGCTGGCGATGCTCATCCCGCCCGACACCGAGCTTGCCGTGGCCCGCGCCGCGCGCCGCGAGGCGAACGAGTCGAGGAAGCAGGCCACGCGCCGGAAGAAAGTGGAGCAGGCGAAGCAGGAGGCGGCCTCGATCATGTGGCGCTTCGCCGGCGCGGACGAGTCCGAGGCGGAGGTGGAGTCGAACGTGCGCGGCCGTTTGGAGATGCTCCGCCAGCTCGACGTTGAACTGCTTCAGACGGCCCCCCGCCCGCCGGCCCGGAGCCTGAAGGTGAAGCGCACGGCCAAGCCGGCCGCCGCCGCCCCGCCCGCCCGCCCGGCCTGCCCGAGCCGCCAACTGGCCTGCGGGCCGAACGCCCCCGAAACCATCTTCGTCGGCGAGTAAAAGCCGAGGCCCGACCGCGAGGGCGGGCGTCTCAGGCAAGGCAAAAGGCAGAGGTGGAAGACGAAAGCCACGGTGGTTTTCGTCTTCCACCTCTGCCT
>Ga0196977_1000734_pt1 | contig 15293 bp, 9 predicted proteins | sample S3v_1013CmetaG_FD_148634 | JGI IMG/M metagenome (GOLD analysis project Ga0196977, IMG submission 148634) | Soil microbial communities from Anza Borrego desert, Southern California, United States - S3+v_10-13C | ecosystem: Environmental > Terrestrial > Soil > Desert | place: USA: California...
CTTGACGGTCTTCACCGCCGCGCGGGCGTCCGCGTTGGTCATGTCGCCGAGCACGTCCGTCCAGCCCAGGCTCGTCGTGAGCTGGCCGGTCTGCACGTCGAAGCGGCGGATCTGGCAGCGCTCCTCGCTGGGCCCGAGCTGCGCGGTCAGCCAGGCATCCACCTCGGTCTCGGTGTACTGGCGGCCGTTGGGGTGCGCGGCGGTCAGCCGCTGGGCGATCGTCAGCGCGGGATCGCTCAGGATGTAGAACACCTTCGTCTCGCGGGGCGCGATCGAGACGGCCTCTTCCACACCGGTCTTGGTGTCCGTCAGCTTGTAGAACCTGGGCTCGCCCGCCGGGGTCCGTCCGAACTCGATGTAGTACAGGCCCGTGTTCGCCAGTTGCTGGGCAGCGCCGATGCTGTTGGCGTCCGAGAGCGTGATCGACTCATCGAACGGGTTGTGCACCTGGAAGGCAACGACCTCGAAGAGGTAATCGCCGTCCGGGTTCGTCGGCCCGACCTCGCCGTGGATCGTGGGCGGCGAATCGATCTCGGAGTCGCCGTCGGTGTCCTGGCCGTCCAGGTCGCCCGCGGGGTTGTCGGTGTAGACCACCAGCGAGACCGCCTCGGTGACGAACGGCTGCGGCTCGATGCCGTAGATGTTGACGGCCGGCGCCGCGACCACGTCGGTTCCGGCGTTGGTGTCGGCGAGCCGGTGCAGGCCGCTGGAGCCGTCGTAGCCGAGGTTCAGGTCGAGCCCCAGCCAGGGATAGTCGATCAGCCGGTCCTGCTCGCCGTCCTGGCCGAGGAGCCCGAGGCGGTCGGGGAGGTCGTCCTCCTCGGGGTCGTCGCTGTAGGCGTCGGGCTCGATGTCGTCCAGGTACGCCTCGTCGATGAGCAGCGTGCGCACGGTCGGATCGTCGTCCTCGTCCGCGGAGTCCGCCATGTTGACCGCCATGTGCGCGGCGGTCAGCAGGGCGAGCTCCGGCCCCCGGTGGCCGTAAAAGAGCGTGTCCGTCTCGTCCACCGTCGCCACGTCCCATGCGACCCGCGCCCCCTGCGTCATCGCGCCCGAGTAGGGCAGGAGCGCGTCGGCATAGACCCGGAACAGCGTGTCGAGCGCCACGCCCCCGCCGGTGGGGAAGACGTCCTCGAGCGAGTCCTTCAGGTCCCCCGAGTCGAGCGGCAGGGCGCTCGCGAGCGGCTTGCCCTGGTTGGGAGCATTCGGGTCCTCGGGGACCGTCGTCGCGTAGATCGGGCGGGCGCCGCTGTGCGTGGTGAGCAGTTGGCGGATGTCGACGAACGACCAGACCTTGGCGTCGAGATCGAAGATCGGGCTGCCGGTGAGCGTGTAGCGCCCGTCGCGCTCGAGGGCGGTGGAGCGGTTGTCGCGGAGCGGGCTGTAGCGGGCCTCGGGATCCCCGCTCGGATCGCCACGGCCACCGGTGACCGTCTCCAGCGGAGACCGCAGCTCCGAGTCGTTCACGCCGCGGAAGGTGAGCAGCTCCTGCAGCGAGTCGGCGCCAAACATGCTGCCCACGCCGGACTGGAGATTGCCCCCGCTCTGGTACCCGGCGCCGCCACCGGCGCCGTACCCGGCGAAAATCTCGTAGTAGTCGGTCGGGGCGAAGGGGCTATCCTGGAGCTTCCAGTACGCGCTCCAGTATGGATTGAGGGTACCTCCACCTGCGGCGAGGGAGAATTCGCGGTCGATCAACGCCGGATCTCCGGCGAGAAGCTCAAGCCCGAACATGCCGGGCGCAGGTGGTAGCACACCCGTGTCGAGCACCATGCGGATCGCGTCGTAGGCCTTCTCGCCGCTCGAGAACATCAGGTCCTCATCGACGGCGGAGTAGTCCTCGTAGGTGTCTGCGACGGTCGGCTGCTCGAGCTCCTCGTATCCGAAAGCGACGCGCGTGTTGCGATAGAGATCCTGGAGCGTGAGCACACGGCGCAGGTCCACCGCCGAGGGAGTCATTCCGTAGGGATCCGCTGCCACCGGGGCGAGAGTTGAGTCGGTCGCGGTGTTCACGTTGATGCGCCCGGAGAGGTCCTCGATCCTGACCGCGCAGAAATAGCGGAAGCGGTCGTCTTTGGGCAGGAGCCAGCGGACGTCCTGCGGTTCGTTCTCGTTGCGCGCGAGCACCAACTCGAACCATCGCGAATCGAACATGCCGTCACCGTCGGCATCGGCCCACTGGTAAGGCAGGTATAGCTGGTTGTCGGGGGGGACGGCATTGGGATCCGGCTCGATGGCGGGGAAGAATGCCCAGCTTTGGCGAGACGACCACCAGAAGGGGCGCGATCCTTCGTCCGGCTGTTGGTCCACGCTCTCGCCGAAGTCCGTCATAGAGGCGCGGTTGCTGCCTCCTTCCGGAGTGTCGGTGTAGAGCGTCAGGCCCTCGCGCATCCGCCAGGGGGAAGAGTTGATGCCGTCGGTGAGGACTCGGGGGGTGTTGTCCCGCAAGTTCCAGAGGTTCACGAACATGCCGTCTGGCACCACATTCGAGATCTGGAGCCAGTCGAGCCGGTCGGTGAAGTAATCCTGTGGGCTGTTCTCCGACGGTGCAGCACCGAAGAGGTTCTGGAGCGTCGGAACGCTAGAAGCCAACCAAGGGTCTGTGCCCGAGTAGTTGCCGGTGGGATGAAACCAGTAGCGATCGTCCGTGCCGTCGCCAACAGTGATCGGCATCGGCGCGCCGTCGGGGCCGCCGCCGGTGTCGGGGAGCACCGCCTGGTACGCGGTCGAGGGATAGTCCCACGCCTCGCGCCGGAACAGGGCTCGCTCCTCGGCGTCGCGCTCGCCCAGGTAGACGACGTCGAACAGGTCATCGGCGATGATGCCGCGGAGGTAATCGCGGATGACGTTCGGCACGTCGTCGCGCTCGCTGTACTTCCTCGCGGCGGCGCCGGTCTGGCTGTCCGTGCGCCCGATCGTCACGTACACGACCGTGACCACGGCGAGGAGCGCCAGCGTTCCGACGACCAGGATCAGGAACGAGCCCCGCCGCGTCTGTCGCACCCCCGCGGCGGCGCCCGCCAAGGCGCGGACAAGACCGGCTCGGACCTTGCGGCTGTCGCGCGGGGAAGAGCTCGGATTGATCCATCTCTTGAACATCGCTATCTCCTTCGCGCCGGCCCGGCCGGCGCCCGCGCCCCCACGGGGCCGGTCCCTCACTGCCCCCCTTGCGTCCACGCACCGGTGGCGCGCGGTCAGAACACCCGGCCGTCGGGAGTCTCGAAGACGAACTGGAACGTCTCCTCGACCGATGGATCGGTCGGATCCGCGAGCGTAATGGTCACGCGGATGAGCTTGGGCCAAGGCCAGGGGATTGTCGGCGGATCGACGTTGGGATCAGCCGGGATATAGGTCGGGTCGTTGTAGCCGAAGTGCGCGGTGATGGGTGCTGCGGTCGCTCCACCCCCGCCGCCGTTGCTGCCGCCCCCGCCGAGCACCGAATAGAGCATCGCCTTGGTCAGACGCTGCTGGCCCTCGGTCCCGTCGAGCTTGACGTAGGTCTGCTCATAAGGCGTGCGGATGTCGTTACCGTCCTCCGGGTCGACCGCCAACGGATACGCCCGCACCACCGTCTTTGAGTCGCCGTCCACAATGACTTCACGGTCGAGGCCGTACCAGATCATCTCGCCGTCGTACGCACCGCCGGTCAGCACCTGCCCGAACGTGTACTCAACGATGAACTCCGTGCAGTTGGGTACGAACACGCCGGCGCCGAGCGCTCGCTGATCGGCGAGGCGCATCGTCGCCTCCAGGTCAGCGTTCGAGGAGTTCAAATTCGTGATCGCGCCGTAATAGTCGGGAAGGGCGAGCTCATAGCGAGTACGGACGCCGGTCTCGGGATCGGTAGGCCAAAGATCGTCCATCCACTGCTGTATGAACCGCAGCCCGCTCCCTGCCCCCATACTGTGGTTATACTCATCGTCGAGCAACCCCCCCGGTACGGCTGGATCGAACAGGTCCGCCTCTGAGTCGATCGTGTCCGGGGGCTGATTCACGTCCAAAATGGTCCGCCGCACCTCTGCGAGGTCGGTAGTCGCAACGTCCACGATTCCCGAGGCCAACGCCGGATATCGCGACGGATCACCGGCGATACCTCGGATTGTGGGGATGGTTGTCGGGTCGCCATAATCAACGGGGAGCCTCGCGGCGAGCGTGCGGAACACGCTGCTCGCAGCCGGCTGGCCGCCGACCTGGATGTCCTTGTCGGAGGCATCCATCAGTCCGAACACCAGATCATCCCAGAAACTATCCCCGTCGCGCGGCAGATCCAGCGCACCGCCCGGCGGTGCAAGCAGCACCAGCTTCCGGAGAAGCGTCCACTCGGAAGCATAGAGGTTGGGATTCCGAGTAGTTGGGTCCCCATCGTCGTAGCCTAAGGCCGCTGTGTCGCGGTACCGCCGATCACCTCCCATCGGGGAGTCGGCTCCGTCATCTATTTGCGGCATCTCATAGGCCGGCTCGCTCGCGGTTAGGTTGTGACTCTGGAAGTCATCGACGGGATCGAGTCGGACGCCGTGGCCGTAATGGACCATCGCTTCAGACGCTTCCGCCGTGATACCTGGCACAAGCGGCGTCCGGGCGCTCGAGAACTTGCCGCGGACGAAGAACAAGATCTGGTCGGCGCGCCGGGGACGGGGGTTCCGGTCCTCGGCATGGCCGGGGATACTCGCGCCCTCGGCCGCGTACTCGTGCCGGATCAGCAGCACGCCGTCGCGCGTCATCGCCTCGAAGTCGGCGCGCATCTGCCGCTCCATCAGGGCCGCGTACTGGTTGAGCACGCTGACGCGCCGGCCGCCCGCAACGGTGCGCCCGACCGACTCGAACACGGCCGCGATCCCGACGGCGATCAGGGCCACCGCGCCGATCGCCACGATCATCTCGATGAGCGTGAAGGCGCGGAGCGGCCGCCGCGCCATGCCGTCCGGATTTCGTGCCCCATCACGGGCGAATGTGCGGGTGGTCATGGCGGGCCTCACGGGGTAACAGTGAAGACGATGGGGTCCACGGCGGGCGATTGGGGAACGAAGAGAATGGGGTTGACATCGTCCTCGATGCTCCCGTCGTCGTTCCTGTCCTCGAGCGCGGGCGTGATCCGGATGAGCCGCTCGTTGTCGCGCGTCACGCCGCCGATCACCGAGTAGAGCCGCCCGTCGCGATCGAGGAATCGCTGGCCGGGCAGCGCGAGCAGGCCGAGGACGACATCCCGCTCGGGGCCGTCCGCGAGCACCCGCTCGATCTTGATCTCGTCCTTGGCTTTCGAGTTGTGAAGCTCCACGCGGGCCACGAGCGGGACTGCGTAGTCGCCTCGGCCGTCGAACGTCGGGCGGCCGTCGCGGTCCACCGCGACCGGATACCGGCTGACCGCCGGCCGGTCGTCGACCAGCGAGGTCGCGAGCGAGTAGGGCACCATCTTGTCCGTCTCGGGGTCGCGATAGAGACCCGGCCGGATGCCCGGGTCGATCGGCCGGAGGAACACCGCGACGAGCATCTCGTGGTCCGCGGGCGGGTCCAGCGGGTTGACGACCCTCGCCACCATGTCCCACGCGAATCGCGGCTGCGAGTCGGAGCTGTGAGGAAGCGGGTAGAGGCGCTGAGAGATGGGGACGGTCACCGCCCCAAGCACGTACGCCTTGGTGTCAGGGTCGGGGATGACGGGGGTCCAGATACCCCGCCCGCCGTTGTCGAGGACGTACTGATGCAGCTCCTCCCAGCCAGGGCCGCCCGGCGCGAAGTTGGCGTTGTTGACGAGGATCTGCCTCGTCGCTTCGCGGGCGCTCAGGCCCAGCGTCGTCTGCGTCGCGATGCGCTGCTGGCGGACAACGACCGGGAACACCGCCCCGAGGCCGAGGAGGCCGAGGGCGAGCACGAGCACGGCGACGAGCACCTCGACGAGCGAGAAGGCGGTGGCAAATGGACGAGCGCGGATGTTCATGGCTGGCCTCCCGCGGCGCCGCTGCCGAGCAGATCTTGCAGGTTCAGCAGCGGGACTGGCTGGAGCACGCCGGTGTACCGCTGGAGCGTGTACAACCGCGCCAGCGGAAGGTCCTCCTCGTCAAGCTCGGTTTCCCCGGGTGGTCCCGAGAGATTAGTATCCCCCTCGAGCCACTGGCGCATCTGATTTGGATCTCTCAACTCGGCGACGTACGTCGGGGCGTTTCGCGCCATGTAGACCGACCCGGTTTCCGGGTCCAAGCGGACTTGGAGCGCGGCGGCGAGCTCGGCCTCTTTGTACAAGACCACCTGCTCGACTGTGCGGCAGAGCACCGTATCACCGGCTTCGTTTCCTAGAAACTGCGAGATCTCGTCCATGGTGAACTGAGTGCTGCTCAGTGCTCGACGGACCTTGCCCGCCAAGTCTCCGCCCTGCTCGAAGCGGAATACCCGGTGATCCTGATCCGACGGCCTCTGGGACGCGGTAGGCCGCGGGTCGAGCACGAGGGCTTCGCGCGAGTCACCCACCGCCACTGCCCCCGTCAGACCGCTGAAGCGCACCATGAATGACTGGCGGTCGTTGCCGTCGTCACTGGCGAGCGCGTCGTAGAACCCGGTCTCTGGGAAAACCCAGTTCCGCTCGCCGGGATCCATGGGGCGCTGGTTGGCGCCCGAATCTTCGTACCAGTCCCGACCGCCGCCCCCGATCTCCATGGTGTTCGCCGGGACGAGCCCGCGCACCATCCAGCCGCGGGGGAGCTGGATCGGTTCGAAGTTGGATAGCGGGACGAAGACGTCGCGATCCGTCGGCGCGATGCCCGTCGAATCTGTGAACGTCCCCACATACTCGCACGCCAGCATGCTCGTGCGCCCGCCCGGCTCATAGAAGAAGACGACCGCCGAATCGGCCCGGTTGTCCGAGTGCAGCGCCGCGTCGCGCCCGGTGAGGAAGGCCAGGCGCAGCTGCGTCTCCGCGTTGGACGACTCCGTGCCCGCCATGATCGAGCGGAAGGCGGGGATCGCGACGGCGATCATGATCACGATGACCGTCAGCACGACGATGAGCTCGGTGAGCGTGAACGCTCCCGGGCGGCGATGGGTCGCGTGCGCGTTCATCGGCCGGTCCTCACGATGTTGTCGGCGCGGGCGGCGTTCTCGGCCTCGACGTCGTCGTCGAAGCTCTTGCCCAGCTCCGCCTCGGCCATGTCGCGCGACTCGACGAGATCGGTCAGCGGGTCGTGCCTCACGCCGAAGTCGCCGAACAGGCCGTTGGGGCCGGGGGCCACGATCGCGTACTCCGCGCCGCGGAGAGAGACGTCGTCGTCGGACGGGCTCGCGTCCGGCTCAGCGTCGTCGGCCGCGTCCCCGAGGATCTTCGGCAGTTGAAGATTGCGGAGCGGGTCGCTGCTGTCGTAGCCGGGGTCGTTCTGCCCCACCTCGGTCCAGCGGTAGAAGCGGTACGGGATGCCGTTGGCGTCGCGCAGCTCGATGCGGCCCTCGGCCCCGTCCACCACCTCGATGTTGCCGGTCTTGGCGTCGTAGAGGGGCTGGTAGACGTCGTTGGTGAGAAGGCTGAACCCGCCGCTGCGCTCGGGGGCCTTCGCGCCCGGGCCCTCCACGCCGTCGACGCTCTTGCCGAGCGCGCCCATCAGGTAGTAGGGCAGGCTGTAGATGCTGAAGCGGTAGTCGGTGTCGCCCGGCGCGCCGTAGGTCTGATTCTGCAGGTACTCGCGGTCCTCGGTGTCCGTGAGCGAATAGACGTGCGGGATCGGGCGCGTGCGGCTGCCGAAGTCGACATCGATGAGGGGCCCCTCGCTATCGTCGGGCGTCCCGGGGAACCCGTCCTTCACCAAGGGCGGCAGGAACCCGAAGTCCGTCTTGAACTGCTGCACCGCCATGTCCAGCGACGCGACGTCCTGCGTGCCGGCGCTGCGCCGGGCGAGGCGGATCGCGTGGCTGAAGCCGACGAGGAGCAGGCCCATCAGGATCGCGATGATGAGGATCGCGATGAGCATCTCGACGAGGGTGAAGCCCCGCGCTGGGGAGTGCCGGTGTGTCGCCTTGGGGCGTCGCATGCGAGGGGCTCCTTGCGCGGCGGTCAGACGCCGCCGCCGCCGCCGAGGGAGTTGATCATCGCGACCAGCGGGAGGAACATGGCGACGACGATCGTGCCGACCATGCCGCCGAGCACGACGACCATGAGCGGCTCGAGCAGGCTCACGAGCGAGGCGACGGCGACGTCCACCTCCTCGTCGTAGTTGTCGGCGATCTTGAGGAGCATGGCGTCCATGTCGCCGGTCTCCTCGCCGACGTCGATCATGTTCACCACGATGGCGTCGCAGGTCTTGCTCTCGCGCAGCGGGCCGGCGAAGCTCTCGCCCTCGCGGATCGAGTCGTGCACCTTCGAGAGGGCCTTCTCGAAGACGTAGTTGCCCGAGGTCTCGCCCGTGATCTTGATCGCCTCGAGGATCGGCACGCCGGCGGAGATGAGCGTGCCGAGGGTCCGCGTGAAGCGGGCGATGGTCGTCTTGCGGATCAGCTTGCCCAGGATCGGCGTCCAGAGCAGCCCGACGTCCGTGACCGCCCGGCCGGGGCCGGCCTTGCGGATGAGCTTCCAGAACACGACGGCCACGAAGGGGAACGCCACGACGTACACGAAGCCGGGCACCGCCTGGTCGGGGCTGGCGGTGCCCGCGACCCAGCGGCTGGTGTTGATCAGCCAGGTCGTGAGCGCCGGGAGGGCCACCCCGAAGTCGAGGAAGATCTCCTCGAACTTCGGGATGATAAACACCATGATGAAGACCATGATCGCGATCGCGACGGTGATGACGACCGCGGGGTAGACCATCGCGCCCTTGACGCGGCGCTTGAGCCGCTCGCTCTTCTCCATGAACTCGGCCAGGCGCTGCAGGATGATGTCCAGCACGCCGCCGATCTCGCCCGCGGCGACCATCTTCACGTACAGCCGGTTGAACGCCTTGGGGCACTTGGCCATCGAATCCGAGAGGCTGGTGCCGCCCTCGACCTCTTCGCACACCGTGATGAGCGTGTTCTTGAGGCCGCCGGGCTTGGCCTGGCTCTCGAGGATCTGGAGCGAGCGGAGGAGGGGCAGGCCCGCGTCCTGCAGCGTCGAGAGCTGGCGGGTGAACATCGTGAGCTGCTTGGCCTTCACGCGCCCGCCGCCGGTCCTGCGCTTCTTCTTTTTCTTGGCGGTCGCGGCGCCGTCCGGCGTCGCGGCGGACTTCTTGACCTTCTGCTCGCGCACCGAGGTGGGGAAGAAGCCCTGGGCCTTGATCCGCTGCACCGCCTCGTCGCTGCTGGTGGCCTCGATCGTGCCCTTCTGGGGCTTGCCGGCCGTGTTCAGCGCCTCGTATGTAAACGTCGCCATGCTTCAGCTCCGGTCAGACTCGTTCGCGAACACCCGCCGCCCGATCCGGGGCATGCACGCTCCTCCGCGTGCACGCCCCGCGCCTCACTCCTCCATGATCGTCTCGCGGACCACCTCGTCGATCGTGGTGAGCCCCTCGTAGATGCCCATCAGGCCGCACTCGCGCAGCGTGCGCATGCCGACCCGCTTGGCGTGCTCGCGCAGCACGCTGGTGCTCGCCTCCTGCATCACCAGCTCGCGGGCCGTGTCGTCCATCTCCATGATCTCGAAGAGCGCCATGCGCCCGCGGTAGCCGGACTTGTTGCAGTTGTCGCACCCGCGCCCGCGGAAGAACCGCCGCCCGCGAACGTCCTCGGGCACCAGGGAGAGCTCGAGCAGCTCCTCCTCGCTGGGGCGGTACTCCTCCTTGCACTTGGGGCAGATCGTGCGCACCAGGCGCTGGGCGACGATGCCCTCGATGGTCGCGGTGAGGAGGAACGGCTCCAGGCCAAGGTCGGCCAGGCGGATGATCGAGCTCGGCGCGTCGTTGGTGTGGAGGGTCGTGAGCACCAGGTGGCCGGTGAGCGAGGCCTGCACGGCGATCTGCGCCGTCTCCAGGTCTCGCACCTCGCCCACCAGGATGATGTCGGGGTCCTGACGCAGGAACGAGCGCAGCAGGCGGGCGAAGGTCGTGCCGATCTCGGCGTTCACCTGGCACTGGCACAGCCCGTCGATGTCGTACTCGACAGGGTCCTCGGCCGTCAGGATCTTGCTCTCGACGTCGTTGAGCTCGGCCAGCGCGGCGTAGAGCGTCGTGGTCTTGCCCGAGCCCGTGGGACCGGTCACGATCACGATGCCGTTGGGCCGGCTGATGAGCTTGCGGAAGCGCACAAGGTCGTCCTCGCGGAACCCCACGCGGTCGAGGCTCAGCTCGACGTTCGAGCGGTCCAGCACGCGCATCACCACGCTCTCGCCCCACATCGTGGGCAGAACCGCGATGCGAAGGTCCACCGGGTTGCCCCCGACCTGCAGCTCGATGCGCCCGTCCTGCGGCAGGCGGCGCTCGGCGATGTCGAGGTTGGCCATCACCTTGATGCGGCTGGTGATCGCCGGGCCCAGGTGCTTCGGCGGCGGGACCATCTCGTAGAGCACGCCGTCGATGCGGTAGCGCATCTTGAACTCGTTCTCGAACGGCTCAAAGTGGATGTCGCTGGCCCGGTCGCGGATCGCCTGGAGAAGCACCAGATTCAGGAGTTTGATCACCTGATTGTCTTCCGCGGCCTCCAGCACCGCGTCGAGATCGATCGAGGCGCCGCCCGCCGCCAGGCTCTGGAACTTCGTGTCCGCCGCGAGCTCCTGCACCACGTCGGTCACGGACTCGTGTTTGGAATAGTGCTTCTGGATCAGCGACTCGATCGCCGCGGCGTCGGCGACCACGGCCTCGACGTTGAACCCCATCAGGAGCCGCAGGTCGTCCACCGCCCGGAAGTTGTCCGGGGACTTCATCGCGATCTTCAGCTTGCGCCCCGCCGGGTTGAACTCCACGGGGACGACCTGGTACGCCTGGACAGTCTCCGCCGGCAGGGCGGAGAGGGCCTCCTCCGGCACAGCGGCCTTCGCCAAGTCGAGGTAGGCCATCCCGGCTTGGCCGGCCAGGGCCTCGGCGACGTCCCGCTCGGTGCAATACCCAAGCTCGACCAGCAGCTGCCCGATGGGGACCTTTCGTGTCTTCTGGATCGCGAGCGCTTCGTGCACCTGCTCGCGGGTGACTTTCCCCATCTTGGTCAGGGCGCGCCCGAGCTTCCGTCCTTTGAGTTCAGCAGGATCCATCGCCATCGGTCTTCAACTCCCGCCAAACCGGCCGAAGGTCGCCGGCCGCACACACTCACGACGTGCGGCCGACGACCGTCACCCGATTCGGCACTATACCCTGGGTTGTTGCACCACGACACCGCCCGGCGGAAGGATCTCCCGTCGAGACATCTGGAAATGTGCACTTGAGACACGCAGAATCCTGCGCCCCTGCTCCCCCCTACCGCTCGGTCTCCGACGCGTCGAACTGCTCGTCCCACTCCGTGCGGCCCACAGTCTTGCCCAGCTTATGCACCTTGTCCGTCAGGTCAGCTGGATTCTTGGACTTGTCGATCATCTCCTCGGCCGAGATGAGACCCCGCGTGTACAGCGACCAGAGGTGGTCGTCCAGGAGCTGCATGCCGAACTTCTTTCCCGTCTGGATCATGGAGTCGATTCGGAAGGTTTTCGCATCGCGGATGAGGTTCGCGATGGCCGGCGTGACCACGAGGAACTCGTACGCGGCGACGCGCCCCGGCTGGTCGATCCGGGCGAGGAGCTGCTGGCTCAGCACCGCGATCATGGCGGTCGAGAGCTGGACCCGGACCTGGTTCTGCTGGGAGACCGGGAAGGCGTCCACCACGCGGTCGATGGTCTTGGCCGCCCCGTTGGTGTGGAGGGTGGCAAACACCAAGTGACCGGTTTCCGCGGCGCGGATCGCGGCCTCGATGGTCTCCAGGTCGCGCATTTCGCCCACCAGGATCACGTCCGGGTCCTGGCGGAGCACGCGGCGGAGGGATTCCGAGAAGGAGGGGACGTCGTTCCCCACCTCGCGCTGGTTCACGATCGATTTCTTGTGGTTGTGGTAGTACTCGATCGGGTCTTCCATGGTCACGATGTGGCGGTCGTAGTTGGCGTTGATGTAGTCCAGCATGGTCGCCAGGGAGGTCGTCTTCCCCGAGCCGGTCGGGCCGGTCACCAGGAACATTCCCTGGGGGCGGCGGATGAGCTCGCGACAGATCTCCGGGAGACCGATCTGCTCGAACGTGAGCAGGCGGTTTGGGATCTGGCGGAGCACGATCGCGAGCTCGCTCTTCTGTCGGAAGACCGACACGCGGAAGCGGGCCGCGGTGCCGTACGCGAAGCCGAAGTCGGTGCCGCCGACCTCCTGCAGCTCCTGCTGGTTCCGCTCCGGGGTGATCGATTTCATGAGGCCGACCATGTCCTCGGAGTCGAGGACCTTGGTCTGGAGGTTCTTGAGGTGACCATGGAGCCGGATGGTCGGCTGCCTCCCCACGGTGAGGTGGAGGTCGCTGGCGTCATAACGCACGACGGTGTCCAGCAATCGGTCGATCTGCATCGAGGACATCTGGGGAGCTCCTGTCGGGCCGGGCACTGGCGGCCCGCGCGAATCAACTCAGTCTTCCACGCCGGCGACCTGCGCGACGCGGGCGATCTCGTCGGCGGTGGTGTAGCCGCCGAGCACCTTGAGGCGGCCGTCGTATACGAGCGGGCGCATCCCCGACTTCAGGGCGGCGTTGCGCAGCTCGACGACCGGCGCGCGGTGGAACGCCAGGTCGCGGATCTGGGAGTTCATCTGCATCATCTCGAAGATGGCCTTCCGCCCGCGGAAGCCGGTGTTGACGCACGCCGGGCAGCCGACGGCCTTGTGGACGCGCCCGAGCGCGTCCTCTTCCTTGAGGTCGATCAGGTTCAGGTACTTGGGGTCCAGGTCCGAGGCCTCGGCCTTCTTCTTGCATTCCTTGCAGAGGATTCGGATCAGTCGCTGGGCCATGATGGCCTGGATCGACGAGGCGACGAGGAAGGGCTTGATGCCCATGTCGATCAGGCGCGTGATCGCGCTGGGGGCGTCGTTGGTGTGGAGGGTGCTGAAGACGAGGTGGCCGGTCAGCGCGGCCTGAATCGCGATCTCGCCCACCTCGCGGTCGCGGATCTCACCGACGAGGATGATGTTCGGCGCCTGGCGGAGCATCGAGCGGAGGATGGCCGAGAAGGTCAGGCCGATGCCGTCGCGCACCTGGCACTGGTTGATGCCGTCGAAGTTGTACTCGACCGGGTCCTCGGCGGTGATGATCTTCTTGTCCGGGCGGTTGAGGATGTCGAGCGCCGAGTAGAGCGTGGTCGTCTTGCCGGAGCCGGTCGGGCCGGTGACGAGGAAGATGCCGTTGGGCCGGCGAATGATGCGGTTGAAGATCGCGAGGTTGTCGGCCTCGAAGCCGAGGTTCTCCAGGCCGATCCGGACCGAGTCGGGGCGCAGAATACGGAGCACGACGCTCTCGCCGTGGTAGGCGGGGCACGCGGACACGCGGAAGTCGATGAAGACGTCGTCCACCTGGAGCTTGATGCGACCGTCCTGGGGGACGCGCTTCTCCGCGATGTTCATGCCGCTCATCAGCTTGATGCGGCTGAGCAGCGAGTTCTGCATGCGCCGGGGCAGATTGTCGCGCTCGATGCACACGCCGTCGATGCGGTAGCGGAGCCGTACGCGGTCGGCCATCGGCTCGATGTGGATGTCGCTCGCCCGCATCTTCACCGCCTCGGTGAGCATGCGGTTGCAGAGCTTCACGATCGGCGAATCCTCGGCGACCACGTCGATCGACTTGTCCACCGAGCGGTCCACCGACCGGTCGATGGTGCGGTCGATCGAGTCCGTGACGAGCGAGCCGCCCGCCGAGACGTCCGCGATCGACGGCCGCTTCGACTCGAGCGTGCCGTCGATGAAGGCCTTGATGTCCGAGCGCGAGGCGATCCGCGGCTCGACCTCGGCGTTGAGCCGGAAGCGCAGCATGTCCATGAGCTCGAGGTCCATCGGGTCATGGATCACGAGCTGGAGGCGCGAGCCGTTCTTGGCCAGCGGCAGGATCAGGTGCTTGCGGACCAGGTCCTCGGGGATGAGCTTCATGTCCACCTTGCTGGACATCCCGCTGGCGCCGAGGTCCACGTACTCCATCCCGAACTGGTTGGCGAGGGCTTTGGCGATCTGCCCCTCGGAGGCGTAGCCCTGCTCGACCATCACCTCCCCGAGCCGCTTGCCCGAGGATTTCGCGAGGGTCGCGGCCTGGCCGACTTGGTCCGCCGTGACCACTCCCCACCCCACCAGGATTTCACCGAGCTTCTTCCGTGATCTTGCCATAGCCGAACATCACCCTCTTGTCGGGGCAGCCTCACCCCCGGCCGCCTGATGGACGCAGGACGCCCATGCTAGGGGCCTTTGCCGCACACCATGGTCCGAAGACGGCCGCGCCCGGCCCGCGACAGCCGCCGGCGCACCGACATCATCCGCCTTTGCATCGTGTACACGTCGCTTCGTCACCACCCGGTCAACGGTTCCAGCGTACAAATGAAGGCCCCGCGCCCGCAACCCAGCCCCCGGAGGGCCGCCTTGAGCCAGGACACGCCCGCCGACGCCCTCCGACTGCTCATCACCGCCGGTCCTACCCACGAGCCCATCGACGCGGTTCGGTACATCGGGAACCGGTCCAGCGGGAGACTGGGCGTGGCGCTCGCCGATCGGGCGGCGGAGCTCGGGCTGGGGGTGACGCTGCTGCTGGGCCCGACGCACCTTGGGCCGACGCATCCCGGCGTCAGGGTCGAGCGATTCCGCACCACGAGCGACCTCGGCGGGCTGCTCGCCGCGCACCAGGCAGGGTGCGACGTGCTGGTGATGGCGGCCGCGGTCGCGGACTATCGCCCGCGCGTGGACCAGGCCCAGCTCGCGGGCAAGCTCCGGCGCCAGGCTCAGGCCGTGCTCCTCGAGCTGGAGCCCACGGAGGACCTGCTCGCGGCGTGCTCGGCGCGACGCACCGCGGGCCAGATCCTCGTCGGGTTCGCGCTCGAGCCGCGGGAGCGGTTGCTGGCCTCGGCCAGGGAGAAGCTGGATCGCAAGCGGATCGACCTCATCGTGGCGAACCCGTTGGAGACGATGGAGAGCGAGTCGATCGAAGCCGTGGTGATCGGGCGGGACGGGCGCGAGGAGAGCGCAGGAGGCGCCATCGCCAAGGCCGCATTTGCCGACTGGCTTCTCGCAATCCTCATTCGCGCCGCCGGGCGACCGGGCGCGCGGGGTGATGGCGGTGCTGCCGTGAACCGAGCGGCCCAGAGCACCCGGAGCGCCGCGCATGGCCAAGTATGACAAACCACCCCCCCGCCGACGCCCCTCGCCCGATGCCCCCGCGCAGGGGCG
>Ga0196977_1000735_pt1 | contig 15263 bp, 8 predicted proteins | sample S3v_1013CmetaG_FD_148634 | JGI IMG/M metagenome (GOLD analysis project Ga0196977, IMG submission 148634) | Soil microbial communities from Anza Borrego desert, Southern California, United States - S3+v_10-13C | ecosystem: Environmental > Terrestrial > Soil > Desert | place: USA: California...
CTTCGATACCTTTATACTTCTCGAGCTTGATCTCCGGCAGGACTTCCACGCCCACTTTTACCGTGAGGGGCGTTTCGCCAAGGTTTTCCAGTGCTTCCGTGTTGTCGAGTTCGACGTTTGGTTCGCCGATGGCGGCGAGCGAGTGTTCGCCGATCGCGTTGTTGACGGCCTCGGGAAGCAGTTCGCGCAGCACTTCGCTGCGGATTTCATTCTTATAGCGCGTGCGCACGACTGACCGCGGTGCGTGTCCTGGTCTAAAGCCGGGCACGTTCGCAGCTTTGCCGTACTCGTCGCTGATGCGATCGTAAGTGCTGCGTACGAGCGACGGTTCAATCTCAATCCTGATTTCCTTGCGAGTTGGGGAGACGTCAGTAACTTCGGTTTTCATTGTGTTGGTTTGCCTTTGAGCTTAGTTTTTTGTGCTTTGCTCTTTGTAGCGCTACCAGGAGCAAAGGACAAAGAACTAAGATCGGAACTTGGTGCGAAAGGGGGGACTCGAACCCCCACACCTTTCGGTACCAGATCCTAAGTCTGGCGCGTCTGCCAATTCCGCCACTTTCGCTTCGCGAGAAACTGTAGCATAGAACCTCGGAGTGATATAAATAGGACCGCTCCAGTTCTCCATGCCCAGGAAGCACTCGATGAATTTCAACCCCCGCACCTTCCGTTGCCCCAATTGCAAACGAAATGATTAACGACAGAGGTTCTCTTTCCTGTTACGGGCAGCGAGTGAAACTCAGCGCGCGCGGTAGTCGATCTTCGGCTTGCCGAGAAAGTCTTTGCCCGTGTGTTTGACGATCAGGCCGAGCTGTTCCAACTCGTAATACGCACGCTGGATCTCGCCTTTATCGACGGAGAGTTGTTGGGCAAGACCTGCGGGTGAGGGGAGTGATTCTCCGGAACCGATGGTCTTGTTTTTGATGTGGTTCTCGATCTGTTCGCGTACCTGCGCGTAAACGGGACTGTGGGTTCGATCTTTGAGTTCGATCTTCATCGTCAAAGTGTGCGGGTAACTTTCGATAACGACCGCGGTGCGTCGGGATTAAGGCCCTTCGCTTCCGCCAGCAACGCCGCAAAGAGTTGGCCCGGGACGATGTACGGAATCGGCGCGAGAAACTCGTCGATCTCGCGCGACATCACGATCGAGCGCGTACACATCTTCGCTGCATCGGGATCGCTGGTGATCGACAACGTGTCTGCGTGCAACTCCCGCAACCGTTCGATCAAACTCTTCACTCCGGGCAGCATGACTCCCGGCGGCGCAAACAGAATAACTGGAAAGTGGCGTTCAACCATCGCCAGTGGTCCATGGAGAAAGTCGGCTGACGAAAAACGCTCCGCGACGACGTAACAAGTCTCCATCAACTTCAACGCCATCTCGTAAGCGTTCGCATACGCCAATCCGCGACCAACTACCACGCAATTTTCCATGAACACATAACGCTGCACGAGCTCCTGAATCGCGGCTCTCTGCTCCAGTGCCTCCGAGACAAACTGTGGAATCAATTCGTACGAAAACCCGGGCGCGCGTTCAGCCAACTCCGCGGCCAGCATATAAAAGAGGAGCATCTGACCGCTGAACGTCTTCGTCGCCGCGACTGAGCGTTCTCTTCCACCCTGCGTCAACAGGATTTCGTCGACGAGCCTCGTCATCGATGAGTTTGGCTCGTTGGTGATGCCAACCGTGTAGGCGCCACCCTGCTTCGCGTTCTCCAAAACACGATTGATGTCTTCGCCCTCACCTGATTGCGACACGCCCACGAGCAGCGCGTGGTCCAACTTCAAACGCGCGTCGTAGATCGTGTGGACGGACGGAGCGGAAAGTGAAACCGGAATGCCGGTGGTGATCTCGAGCAGGTAACGGCCAAACAACGCAGCGTTGTCGGAACTACCGCGAGCGACGAGAACGATCAGTTTGATATCGCGAGCCTTGAGCAGTGTGCCGAGTTTGGCGATCTTGCTACGCTCCGACGCGATCGTACGTTCGAGTGCGGCGGGTTGCTCCGCGATCTCTGCGAGCATTAAAGACATGGGTTTCGCGTGTCGTTATGTCTCCTGTGGTAAAGTCCTGCGAAACAAATCACGAGGACAACAGAGCTTGGCAAATACTCTAACACGAACTCTTCTTTTTGTTCTGATCGTCATCTGCGCGCACGTCGCCCACGCACAAGATCGAATTTCGATTATTCCCCAGCCGAGACAAGTCACTCCAAACGGTGAAAAGTTTCGGCTGGACCGTGCGCACATCGTGCCGGCCGATCCGCGTTCGGCGGAGGATCGTTTTGCGGCGACAGACTTCGGACAGGAATTTGGATTGAAGGTTAGAGGTGGGCGAGATCGCAAAGCTATTCTAATTGGGCAGATCGGTTTGCCTCTGATCCAGAAAGCCTTGAAGACCGCGAAGGTTGATGCGCCGCGGAATCTCAACGAAGAAGGTTATGTGCTGCACGCGGATGCAAATGGTGTGATTGTGGCTGGTGGTTCGGCTCCCGGAACGTTCTACGGCTTGCAAACTCTGAAGCAGCTCGTCCGCGGCGATGGTCGAACCGCTTTTGTTCAAGGCGTTCACATTATCGATTGGCCCGCGATGCGCTGGCGCGGTGTTTCTGACGATATCAGCCGTGGACCAGTGCCGACTGTTGACTACATCAAACGACAGTTACGCACCTTCGCCGCTTACAAACTGAACCTGCATTCGTTCTACATGGAACATGCCTTCTCCAGCGCAACACATCCTTTGATTGGTCCGGACGGGGGCTCTTTAACCCCCACGGAGATCCGCGATCTCGTTCAGTATGCGAAGTCGTATCACATCGAACTCGTACCCGAACAGCAGACCTTCGGCCACTTGCACAAAGCTTTGAAACTGGAGAAGTACAACCCGCTCGCCGAAACTCCGTACGGCGACGTGCTCTCACCGCAACAGGAAGGCACTTACAAACTAATCGCCGATTGGTATCGCGAGTTGAACGATCTCTTTCCGAGCCAGTTCTTTCACATCGGCGCTGACGAGACGTTCGAGTTAGGCCAGGGACAAAGCCGCGAAGCGGCGCGCACACGCGGGGTGGGCGCGATTTATTTCGAACATCTCAATCGCGTGCGCGAGCTGCTCAAGCCTTACAACCGCAAGCTGATCTTCTGGGGCGACATCGCGCTCAATCATCCCGATCTGATCGGCAGCGTTCCGAAAGATATGATCGTTGCCAATTGGGACTACACGCCGCGCGACAATTTCAACGAGCGCATCGATCCGTTCAAGAATGCGGGATTGCAGCAGATGGTCTGTCCTGGTGTTTGGGGTTGGAACCAGATCTTTCCGAACGTCGATGCGTCGTCGAAGAACATCATCAACTTTGTGCGTGACGGTCAAGCCGCCGGCGCGATCGGAATGCTGAATACAACGTGGGACGACGATGGCGAAACGCTGTTTGAAATGGGTTGGTATGGGATCGTCCTCGGCGCCGCTGCGTCCTGGCAGTCTGGGGCCGTGGATCAAAGCAGATTTGACGCGGATTTTGATTGGGCGTTCTTTCGGAACGAAGGCGATCAGTTTGTGAAGGCGATTCACGCATTGGGAAGCGTGAATGCGATCTTGGGTATTCGCACGAGCAATGATCTCTTCTGGCGCGATCCGTTCACAACGTCATTCCAACTTGACGCGCGGAAGAACGCCGAGAAGATTCGCCAGATGCGCTTGCAGGTTGAAACCACATTGGAAAGCCTCCTGCAAAACCGGCAGCGTGCGGATCGCAACGCCACCGTGATTCCGGCGATGATTCTCGCCGCCCAACGGTTGGACCATCTCGGCCGGCGCGCGCAGACGGTTGAGAAGCTGAGTCGTGAGTATTGGGACGCGTATCTGAACCTTGGCGACCGCGTACGCGCGCGACGGCTGCGCCGCTACTACGGTCCGGTTTATAACCAACTGCGGGAAATGACTGAAGAGTTGTCGGTGCTGCGAGAACGTTATCGCGAGCAGTGGCTGGCTGAGAATCGTTCGTATTGGCTCGACAGCGTTCTCGCTCGCTACGACAATGCGATGTCGCTGTGGTTGAGCAAGAGCCGTGCGTTGGAAGAAGCGGTGCGAAAGTACGAAGCGACTTCGATCCTGCCGAACCCGGAGGAGCTTGGGCTGGGTCCGAGAGAAATCACGGTTCCCGCGAGCGCGAGGTAAATGATGGTTTTAGTGTGCGTACCCAGGCCCGCGCACGACACGGCCGGAGAGGGTCTTGGTGTGTTGTCCTTTATCAACGCTTAGCTTTCCGTTTACCAGCACGTATTCAATTCCAACCGGATACTGATTTGGGCTCTCGAATGTGGCGCGATCGATTACGGTGCGCGGATCGAAGATGGTGATGTCGGCAAACATTCCTTCGCGCAACAGACCACGATCGCGCAGGCCAATACGTGCGGCGGGCGCGCCCGTCATCTTATTAATTGCCGTTTCCAGCGAAAGCAAACGCTCGTCCCGAGCGTAGCGGCCGAGTATTCGCGGATACGTTCCCCAACCGCGCGGGTGTGACTTCGAACCCGCCAGTGGACCATCCGCGGCTCGTGCGCCGCTGTCGGTACAGAAACTTACGAACGGCGCCTGCATCGCGGCGCGCATATCTGCCTCAGTCATCATGAAGTAAATGGCACTCGTCTGTCCCTGGTCCGCGAGCAACAGATCGAACACCGTGTCGAGTGGATCCTTTTTCTGTTGCAGTGCGATCTCCGAGATGCGTTTGCCCTGCAACGGTTCCAACTCACGATTCACAACAGCGCCGATCAGCACACCTTCCGGTCCGCCACTGCCGAGATAGATGTTCTCCCACTCCGTCTGCTCTGCTGAAATTTCTTTCTTCAAACGCTGGCGAATCGAAGGATCGCGCAATCGGGCGAGCATCTTTTCGGTTCCGCCTTCGAGCGCCCACGGCGGCAGGCACGCGGCCAGCGACGTGCTGCCCGCGATGTAAGGATAGATGTCTGCAGTGACGTCGAGGCCCTGATCGCGCGCCTGCTTTATGCGTGTCAACACATGGGCCATGCGACCCCAGTTCTTTTTGTACGCAGTTTTCAAATGCCAGATCTCGACAGGTATCTGAGCCTGTCGCGCGATTGCGAAGACTTCATCTAACGACGCATCGATCGTGTTTGCCTCGCTGCGTTGATGCGTGATGTAGATGCCGCCGTATTGCTTCGCCACTTTCGCGAGCTCGACTAGCTCATCAGTTTTCGCAAAACGCGCCGGCACGTACTGGAGCGAGGTCGAAACGCCGAGGGCGCCGTCGCGCATTGCCTGGGCCACGAGTTCTTTCATTCGGTCGAGTTCGGCTTTTGTTGGTGCGCGATCTTCATAACCGATCACGTACTCCCGAACCTGCGTCGCGCCGACAAACGTGCCGAGGTTCACACCCGTTCCTTGTTTTTCGAGACGCTTGAAATACTCGTCGAGCGTGCGCCAGTCGATTGTCAGGTTATAGCGGCGCAAAAACCCTTCCTGCTCTTTGATCTGTCGTTCGTTGATCGGCGCAATCGACTCGCCCTCGCCCGTGATCTCGGTCGTCACACCCATCATCACTTTGCTCATCGCGCGCGGATCGATCAGCAGGTACGTTTCGGACTGGCCCAACATGTCGATAAAGCCGGGCGCAACGACGAGACCGCGGGCGTCGATTGTGCGAGCAGCCTTTTCGCGCGAGAGATCGCCGATGCGCACGATCCGATCGCCTTTGATCGCGACGTCCGCGTTGTAAGCCGGTTTGCCGGAGCCATCGACAACACTTCCGTTTCTGATCAAGAGATCGTAATCGTTTTGCGCGGTCGTGCCTTTGGTCTTGAGTTCGTTCCAATCGCTCATAAGCTTGGCCAGCACTTTTTGTAACTCCGCCGCGGCCTGAATCATCGGCTGTGTCGGCGGTAGATCCGCGTTTTGCAGGTGCTCGAGGAGGGATGAGAACCCGTTATTCAGGCGCGTGAGATTGGGATCGCGAACGTCGATCGTGCCACCTGGTAAACCGGGCGAGCTGGCGTCGCCGCGTCCTTCGCCGGCGATCGCCGCGGCTTTCTTTTCTAACTCGACGTTTCCTTTGTTTTGTTCGCGAAACTTTCTGATCTCTTCGACCGTGTCGAAGGTCTGCTGCATGCCGCGATAGGCTTGCAGCGAGAGATCGAATTGCTGTTGCAGACCGGCCGCGTCAGTTTTCACACGCGGATCAATCTGCACGGTGAGCGGCTGCGTTTGCGATTTGCCATTGGCTGTCAGTTTTACCGTGTACGTGCCCGGCAGCACTGATGGACCAAGCGGATAAAGCGGTGTGTCGCGATAGATCGCGGAGATCGGAAACCCGCGCGAAAACGCAGGTGGCGGCGCGTACTTCAGGTCCCAAACAAAACGCTGCACGCCGGCTTTTGCGGACAAGATTTGCGGCGGACGAAACCAGTAAGTCGGAACAGCGTAGTCGTTCGGGTCGATCGCCGGTGGTTTGTCGTCGCTCGAATAACGGCGCACGAGCTGGTTGCGGCTGTCGAAGATCTCGATCGTTACGGGAGTTTTCGGATCTTCTTTGAACGAGTAGTTGATGATGGCGCCGTCAGGCGGGTTTTGACCAACGGGTTCTTCAGGCGGCAACGGCGTATCGGTGTTCACGTTGCGCTTCACGCGATGAGCCACTTGCGGTGCGAAAAGGTTCATCGCCGCGTTCGTGGCTGACGCGTTGATCTGTCTGAGCGGTGTGATGTCGTCGAGGATCCAAAACGATCGGCCGTGCGTGCCGACGACGACGTCATCGTTATGGACCACCAGATCGCGGATCGAAATCGCGGGCATGTTCAAGCGCAAGGGGTGCCACGAGTCGCCGTTGTCCAAAGAATAGAAAACTGCCAGTTCGGTGCCGGCGAACAGTAATCCGCGTCGTTGCGGATCTTCCTTCACCGTGTTGACTGGTCCATCCGGTAGTCCGTTGACGATCTCCTTCCACGTGGCGCCGCCGTCCGTCGTGCGATAGATGTGCGGTTTTTGATCGTCGAGCCGGATGCGATTCACGGCGGCGTAAGCGGTGTTCGCGTCGAAATGGCTCGCGTCGAGCTGCGAGATCTTGCTCCATGAGTCGATTGCCGGTGGTGTGACGTTCTTCCACGACTTACCGCCGTCACGCGTGACGTGGATCAAACCATCATCAGTGCCCGCCCAGATCGTGTTGATGTCTTTTGGCGACGGAGCGACTGCATAGATCACACCGCGACGCGCTTGAGTCGCCATCTCCGGACGGCGAAACACGCCGATACTCGCCGGAACGTCGGGCTTCTCGCGCGACAGATCCGGACTGATGATGTCCCAACTTACGCCGCCATTTGTCGTCTTGAACAGAACATTCCCAGCGAGATAAAGCACACGCGGATCGACTGGGGAGAAGAGAATGGGCGCGGTGCGCAGAAAGCGATACTTACCCGTCCGCAGAATCTCGGGAGCGACGTTCTGCACCTGGCCCGTGTTCGTGTCGAAGCGCGTGGCCTTGCCGCCGTAAATCAGATTTGGGTGCAACGGATCGGGCGCGACGTAGCCATACTCTTCAACGCCCACCGTGCGCCAATCGCGAAACGTGATCGCGCCGTTATCGCCTCGGCTCTTCACACCTGCCGAGCCGCTCTCCTGTTGTCCGCCGTAGACCCAGTAGGGAAATTGATTGTCAGTGATGACGTGATAGAACTGCGCTGTTGGCTGGTTGTACCACGAGCTCCACGTTTCGCCGCCGTTGACGGTGACGACCGCGCCCTGGTCGGCAGCAAACAACATGATCTGCGGGTTCTCAGGATTGATCCAGAGCGTGTGATAGTCGTCGCCTCCGGGCGCGCCTTTGAACGTGGTGAACGTTTTGCCGCCGTCGGTTGATTTGTAAGCAGCGATCGCGGAGGTGTAAACGATCTCTTTGTTCTTCGGATCGACGTCGATCTCGGCGAAGTCACTACCGCGCGCCCAGGCGCGTCGATCGGTGGAAGTGCGTTGCCACGTTTCGCCCGCGTCGTTGGAACGATAAATGCCGCCGAGTTGAGGTGCGTCGACGGTAGCGTAAACAGTTTTCGGATCGCTGGGGGCGACCGCGATGCCGATGCGTCCGAGACCCTGGGCAAACGTCGGCAGGCCGTTGGTGAGTTGGCGCCAGGTTTCGCCGCCGTCGGTTGATTTAAAGAGACCACTGCCCGGTCCTTGCCACGCACCGTTTTCCCACGGTCCTTGTCGTGCCGACCACAAGACGGCGTAGATCGTTTTCGAGTTTGAAGGATCGAAAGCCAATGCGGTCGCGCCGGTGTTTTCGTCTTTGTAGAGGATCTTCTTCCAGGTTTCGCCGCCGTCGGTTGAGCGAAACACGCCGCGTTCTTCATTTGCGCCGTAGGGGTGTCCCAACGCGGCGACGTAAACGAGATTCGGATCGCGCGGATCGACGAGTATCGCGCCGATCTGTTGTGCGTCTCGCAAGCCGAAGTTACGCCACGTTTTACCACCGTCGTTCGAACGATAAATGCCGTCGCCAACGGACAAATCCGGACGTTGTAAACCTTCGCCGCTGCCGACGTAGATCGTTTCCGGACGCGATGGCGCGACGGCGAGCGCGCCGATCGAACCGGTGGGTTGATCGTCGAAGATCGGCTTCCACGTGAGGCCGTAATCAGTGGTTTTCCAGACGCCGCCGTTGTTCATTCCCATATAAAAGACATTCGGCTGGCCTGGCACTCCCGTGGCTCCGACCGTTCGACCGCCGCGAAACGGTCCGATCATTCGCCATTTCATGCCTTGAAAAACATCGCTGCCAGTGCTTTGAGCCGAGACATCGCTGACGACGGCGGTATTAATTAAGGAGCAGGCGAGCAGACAGAGAAGTGCATAGATCGAACGACGAATCATGGGGCGTGCTGTTTCCTTTGCGAGCAGGTTTGCTGATCGGGAAGGGATTATACCGGCACTTCGACCTGTTTGCGGCGTTTTCTGAGAATCGCCGCGGAAATGAGCGTCATCACGAGGCCGACGGGAAGTGGTTCGCTAATGAAAATCAGCGCGGGGGCGACTAAGGGGTTATCCAGAAGCGCCTTCATGTCTTTGACTTCTTGTAGCGTTTGCGCGATCTGTTCCGTAGTCGCACCGGAAGCGCGCGCTTTCTCAATCAGGTAGTTTCCGTATTTTTCGGGGAAGTCGTGCAGGAACGTGTAATAAAGAATTTCCCAACTCACGACGTAGAACACACACGTGATCAGGGTGATGAGAATGCCGACGGTGAACGCGCGGCCAAAAGTGATCTCGCCGTTGCCGATGTTGTCGCGATAAGACTTGATGCCAAAGAAGACTAGCAGGAACGCCACCAGCATTGTGGTGTAGCCGACAATAATGGCGCGGTCGAAACCGATCCGGTCGGCGAAGAAAGTATTTATACTCATCAATACCGCTACGATTACTCCGGAAATAATCCCGAACGTCAAAACTGTTTTCTTCAACGTAAAAACCCTCCTCAACGAGTGCGATCTTGTAAGAACTTGCGCCGTAAAGTAGCCAGACCGGCCTGCGTTGTCGTCATACTTTCGGATGATTTTAAGGGATAAGGCCGATTTCTTTTCCGATCTGCACGGCTTGCGTGCGCCGTTTCGCGCTGAGCTTGTCGAAGATGCGGCTGGAGTGGGTCTTGACTGTGTTTTCGCTGACGAACAGTTTCTCTGCTATCTCACGATTGCTCATGCCCTGCGCGATGAGTTCGAGGATTTCGAGTTCGCGTTTCGTGATGCCGAGTTGTTTGAGTTGCGCTTCGTTTACGCTGAAGGGCTCGGCGGGTGTAGGGACGGGCACTTCTTTAACGACTTCCTTGACCAGCACGACCTCTTCTTTCCGCGTTAGTTTCAAACCGAGCCAGATGCCGAGGGCGACGAACAACAGAGCGACCAGTCCGCCGTAGATCTCGAGTGAGTGCTCCACGACCAGAAAGCGAAATTCGATGAATTTAAGGACAGCGATCAGCGCGCCACCGGTGACGCCGTAGATCAGTCCGTGTACGAGTGTCTGCCGCTTCATGACTCCTAAGAAATTAGTTGACAGTGATCGCTCCCCAGCCTATACTCCTAAAAGTTTAGGAGACAAGAGAAATGGCGCGTCCGAAGACCGAGCACTTAACCCCGCTGGAACTGGAGATTATGCACGTTCTCTGGGAAACCGGACCCGCAAACGTGCAAACGGTCCAGCAAAAACTCAAACGCGAACTCGCCTACACCACCGTTCAGACGATGCTCAATATCCTCGAACGTAAGGGAAAAGCGAAACGGACGCTGAAAAACCGCGCCTATTTTTATAAGCCTGCGGTGAGCCGTAAGCAGGTCGTCGGCAAACATGTCAGCGATGTTGTCGACCGTCTGTTTGGCGGTTCGGCTGAGAGTCTGGTGATGAGTCTCGTGGAAACCAAGCATCTCACACCGGAAAAACTCGCGCGGTTACAAAAACTGGTCGAACAACACCAGGAGAAGTCTGATGAAGACAAGTAGCCAACTCCTGTTGACGTTTCTGTTGAATGCCGTCTGGCAGATTGCGTTGATCGCGGCGCTCGCGAGTCTGGGTGCGTGGCTGTTACGCCGCTCGTCGATACGTTACCAGCATTGGGTTTGGGTTGCTGCTTTGTGTTTGAGCGTGCTCGTTCCGCTGATTACAGCTTCGCGCACGCAGCAGGCCGATAATGTTTCCACTTCAGCGCCCAAGTTCGAACGTCAGCTGGCCAATCCCGTCTTAACGAACCAGTCGCTTGCGCCTCAATCAACCCCTTCCACTGGCGCTTCGACTTGGTCGTTTCAGCTAAATGCGACACTGGCGCTGGCGCTCGTGATTTTTTACGGCGCGCTTGTTCTGTTCCGGATTTTTAGACTCGGACAGGCGTGGTTCAATACGCGAAAAGTTCGTGAAGCGGCCCTCCCTTTGGAGGGGGATGAAGCGGTTGAAGCGATTATTCGGGAGTGCGCAAAGCGATTAAATCCGGATCGGATACGCTTTAGTGTTTGCAGTTCTGCGACCGTGGCGGTGCCGATCACGATCGGTTTTTTTCGACCGGTGATCATTCTTCCGGATGCGCTCATTCGCGAAGGCGACGAGGATCTGCTCACGTCGGCAATCGGGCACGAACTTATTCATGTAGCACGGCACGACTATGTGCTCAACTTTCTCTACGAACTGCTCTTTTTGCCCGTCTCGTTTCATCCCGCAGCGGCATTGTTGCGCAAACGGATCAAACAGACTCGCGAACTCTGTTGTGATGAGCTGGTGGCGGAGCGAATTCTAAACGCTGAAGTTTACGCCCGCTCTCTCGTCGCCCTCGCCAGCTCAGCACCACCTCTGCGTAGGCTCTCTGTTACTACAACCGTAGGCATCGCCGATGCTGACATTCTGGAGGCCCGTATCATGTCATTGTTGAGTAAACCGAAACTGAACCGACGTTCGAAGAAGTTAGTGTTGATGGCTGTGTCGTTGTTGCTGTTGATTCCGTCGTTCGCGGCTGCCGCTATTGCCATGCGCTTTGAGATTGCGACGACACAGGATCCGACGCAGCAGGAGAAAGAATTGGTAGAAAAGGCGAGAGCCGATGAATCCAGACGCGAGACTCGCACGACCGAGGCGTTCAAAGAGCGAATGGCGCGCGATCCGCAGTTCCGTGCGGAACTGCAACGCAAACGCGAAGTCGAAATGGAGATGCGTGCCGTGAAGCAGTCGGCGCTCGTGCGTCTGTCGCGTCTCTCGATGGACCAGGCGATTCAGATCGCTACCAGTCAAAGCCCGGGCAAAGTGTTGGAATGCACGCTGGACGGCGACAAGTGGGAAGAGCCTGGCAAGTTAGCAAAGGACGGCGTGGTCTTCTATCGCGTGGTGATCGCGGATGAAGCGGTTGCCGGTGGCGCGACGCACGTCTGGGTCAACGCCGTTGACGGCTCAATTATCAAGACCGAAAAAGAACTCCCGCGCAGACGCAGTCCCGAGAACAACTAAACTTAATCTTTGTTTCAAATCCGCGTTAATCGTGAGGGTCTCTGTGGCAAGGCCACAGAGACCCTCATTCCTGTTTACACGGTCCAAGCCTTTCTGTAGACTGACTCACCAGTTCGAATCCTCAGCATCCGTAGGAGAATTAACAAATGTTTTCCCCCCGCAATGCCCAGATCATTGCCGTACTTTTAGCTCTTTCGTTCTTATTCGCCACACCTTCAACTACTCGATCGCAGTCTCCGGCCAAACCCGCCGAAGCCGCGAAACAGAAGCCCGCAGACGACAAACAAAGACGTGATTACTCGCAGGAAGCCGTTGTCGTAGAACAGTTGAGCACGGGTTATCGCTTTGAACGCGACGGCACGGGTCAGCGTGAGTTGAATCTGCGCGTCAAGGTGCAGAGCGATGCGGGTGTCGAAAGATTTGGCCAACTGATCTTCGGCTACAGCTCGGGCAACGAGAAGCTCGAGATGGATTTCGTGCGCGTGCGTAAGGCGGACGGCACTGTCGTCAACGCCGCCACTACCGACATTCAGGATCTGACTGCGCCGATCGCTCGCGAGGCGCCCATCTACACTGACGCGCGGCAAAAGCACATCACTGTTCCGGGTCTGCGTCCGGGTGACGTGCTCGAGTATCGAATCGTTTGGACCATCCACACCGCGCTCGCGCAAAACCATTTCTGGGTCGAACACGATTTCGTCAAGAAGGGCATCGTCGTGCTCGACGATCAGTTGACCGTCAACATACCCGCGGCGAGTAAGGTCAAACTGAAGACGGAGCCAGGATTTGAAGCCACGATCAAAGAACAGGACGGCCGGCGGATCTACTCCTGGAAGCATGTAAATTTAAAGACCACCAGCGAAGAAGAAGAAGAGGAAAAGAAGAAGCAAGAGGCTGACGAACAACAAGCTGAGGAAGAAAAGGACGACGCTGACGAGGTTCGTCCCGATGTGCAGCTCACGACTTTCCAAAGCTGGGACGAAGTCGGGCAGTGGTACGCTGACTTGCAAAAGGATCGCGTCGTTCCGGACGAGAGGATCAAAGTCAAAGCCGAGGAGATCGTCAAAGGAAGAACAAGTGAAAAAGAGAAGGCGCAGGCGTTGTATGAATACGTCGCGAAGAACTTCCGCTACGTTAGCCTTTCATTGGGCCAGGGCCGCTACCAGCCACACGCCGCTACCGACGTGATGGTCAATCAGTACGGCGACTGCAAAGACAAACACACGCTGCTCGCTTCGATGCTTGCCGCGACGGGATTGCGCGCGTATCCGGTGTTGATGAACTCCGCGCGCAAGATCGACGTCGACATGCCTTCGCCCGGACAATTTGATCACGTCATCAGCGCGATTCCTTTGGGCAACGAAACGCTTTGGGCTGACACGACTTCCGAAATCGCGCCCGTCGGATTGTTGTCGCCGCAGTTGCGCAACAAGAAAGCCTTGATGATTCCGACGAGTGGTCCCGCCCATCTGGAAACGACGCCGGCGGAACCGCCGTTTCTTTCGTCTGAACTGGTAACCGTCGAAGGCACAGTCGACGACCTCGGCAAGATCACCGCTAAAGCGCGTCTCGTCTTGCACGGCGACGCGGAGATGTTCATGCGGTATATGTTTCGCCGGACGCCGAAGAGCAACTGGAAGGCACTCGGTTTTTATCTCGGCATGGCGGGAGGCATTCACGGCGAAGTCACAGACATCACCACCACCGATCCTGCGGATCTGACAAAGCCGTTCGAGATCGAGTTCAACGTTACGAAGAATGATTTTCTCGACTGGTCCAGTAGAAAGCTCAAGGTTGAGTTGCCGTTTCCGCCGTTTCGTTTACAGCAGTTTGGCGCGCGCAAAGCGATGAGTAAGAAGCCACTCGAACTCGGACCACCGATCGATATCTCTTACTCGCTGAAACTCACGTTGCCGAGCAAGTACCAGGCGCGATTGCCGCTGCCTTTGAAAGTTGCACGGGATTACGGCGAGTATGCGGCGACCTACAAACTCGAAGGGCAAACCTTGATTGGCCAGCGAACGCTTCGGTTGCGGCAACGCGAACTGCCTGCGGAACGTTTGCAGGATTACCAGGCGTTCGCTGCCGCCGCGCGTTCTGATGCCGCGCAAACACTCGCGCTCGAAACAGACGTAGCGGGCACGCCTGCCATACCCGATTCAGCAAAGACTGAAGACCTGATCCAGGCAGCGCAAGCGGCATCGGGTAACCGGAACTTTGTCGTTGCCGAACAATTGCTGCGACGCGTGCTGGAGAAGGAACCAAAACACAAAACCATTCGCCGCGACCTGGGTTTCGTGCTGGCCGAACAGCGCAAGTACAAAGAGGCGGTTGAGGTCCTGCAAGAACAGACGAAGATCAATCCGTACGAAGATTACGCTTACAACCTGCTCGGTCGGGTTTACTGGCGGCAGCAGGACTACGCGAACGCGGAGCAAGCGTTTCGTAAACAGATTGAAGTGACGCCGCTGGACCAGTATGCACACGCGAACCTGGGCCAGATGCTGGTTGAGTGGCGCAAGTACAAAGATGCGGTTCCCGAGCTCGAACAGGCGATCTCGCTCACGCCGGAAGAGGAATTGCTGCATGTAAGCCTCGGCCGCGCTTATTTGAATCTTGGTGAAAACGAGAAGTCGATCAAGGCTTTTGAAGAGGCGCTCAAGCTCGATCGTAGTCCGCTGGTGTTGAACGACATTGCTTACTACCTGGCCGTTGAGGGCGTGCAGTTAGACAAGGCCGTACAGTACGCGGAGTCGGCTGTGGCATCGATGACGAACAGTTTGCGTAATGTTGAGGTGGGCACTCTGACGATGGATGATCTGCGCAACGTTTCCTCGTTGGCTGCTTACTGGGACACGCTCGGCTGGGTTTACTTCCGCAAGGGCGATCTCGACGCGGCGGAGAAATATCTCAAGGCTGCGTGGGTACTTCAGCAGCATAGTGAAGTGGGCCATCATGTGGGCGCGGTCGCCGAGAAGCGCGGCAACAAGCAGGAAGCGATTCGTTTCTATGCGCAGGGTATGGTGGCGGATCGTGTCATGCCTGAGGCGCGTGAGAGTCTGTTGAAGCTGACGACGCCGGATTCGATGGAGAAATTGTTGGAGACGGCGCGAAAAGAATTGCCGTCTTACAACCGGTTCGACTTGGGCCAGCTCGCGCCGAATCTGAAAGAGCCGGCGGAGGCGGAGTTTTTCATCGTCATCGCGCCGGACGCTTCGCGCAACGCGCAAGTGGTTGAGGTGAAGTTCATCAAGGGCGCGGAGAATTTGAAGCCGCT
>Ga0196977_1000736_pt1 | contig 15262 bp, 7 predicted proteins | sample S3v_1013CmetaG_FD_148634 | JGI IMG/M metagenome (GOLD analysis project Ga0196977, IMG submission 148634) | Soil microbial communities from Anza Borrego desert, Southern California, United States - S3+v_10-13C | ecosystem: Environmental > Terrestrial > Soil > Desert | place: USA: California...
GCGCTTAGTGAGCGCTGTCAAAGAGCGGAGTTCGTCGTCGGTTAAGCTGACGGGCTGTGCTTTCCTAGGCATGTCGGCAGCATACAAGAGGCGGGCTCATTCCTACAACAACTACTGTTACACAGCACTAGTAATTTAGGGAAGGACTTTATTGTTTGTGAACATGTTGGTGTGAACGGAAACTAAACCACTATGCACTGAAAGTGCATAGGTTGCGTCGGGACTGAAAGTCCGACCTCATTCGAGGATGAACGGGTCGCTGTCCCTGTTATAGCGGTTCTCACTTGCGTGCGAGTGAGTAGCCGCAGTGCTTGAACCAGCCGCGGATGTCGGCCTTCTTTACAAGACTGATGGCTTGCGCCAGCGCCTTGTCGAGTTCTTCGTCGGTGCGCGCCTTCGCCCCGCGCAGGTAAGCCTTGATCTTTGACCAGCACTGCTCGATGGGGCTGAAGTCGGGCGAGTAGGGCGCCAGCCACAGCACTTGCGCGTCGCGCGCCTCGGCCACCTCCTCGATGCGGCTCGCCCGGTGTGCACCGAGGTTGTCGAGCACGATAACGTCGCCATGCCGCAGCCGCGGGGCTAACACTCGTTCGACGTAGGCGTCGAAGCAGAGCGTGTCTACGGCGCCCTCGACCGCCAGCGTCGCGACCAGCCCGCGCAGCCCCATCGCCCCGATCACCGAGGTGTGCGAACCGTAGTTGCGCGGCGCGCTATCACAGACGCGCTCTCCGCGTGGCGCCCGGCCGTAACGGCGAGTCATCGCCGTGTTAATGGCCGTCTCATCGACGAAGATAAGCCGCCGGTGGTTGACGCGGCGGGCGCGCCGGCGGAACCGCCCGCGCTTGTAATTATTCCGCTCCGACGCCGCCAGACTTTTTTTTACGCCCGAGGTCGAGCCGGATCAGCGCCCGCGAGACCGTCGAGATACTGACGGCGAGGCCGGCCTGCTCTCCCAGGTGGGTGCGCAACTCTTCGAGCGTGGCGTCCTTCTGCCGCCGGACTGCCGCGCGCAACAGCTTCTCGTGCCGGGGCAGGAGGCGGGCCGGGTAGCCGCCGCCGTGCGGCCGCGGCGCCAGGTCATAGCCGGCGCGGTGCAGGCGGAGCATCTTGTTAACGAAGGCGGTGCCGACGCCGAACAGGCCGGCAACTTCCGCGATGGTGTGGTCGCCGCTCAGGGCGGCTTGCAGCACCCGCTGCCGCAGGTCGAGCGAGTAGGCTTTCATAGCCTGTAAAGTTAAGGCTTTGACTTGTATTCACTCAAACGCGAATCGCTGTAGATGCCGAGACGGCTCGTAGGGAACAACTTTATCCTTCGTTGCCGGAAGCGGGAGTGAGAGGTTAGAGGGGGGTTACATGACCAGAGCGGGATTCCGGCGGCTGATTGCCGACCCCGCCGGAGACTTCGGCCGCCGTCAGGTCTGCTGCGGCAGGGCGGCGCGCCGCCAGTCCCTGCGCCGGTAGGCGAACTCGAAGGCGGGCGTGGCGGCGAGGGTGGTGACGATGGCCATGATGACCATGATGGAGAAGAGCGTGGGTGTGATGAGGCCCCTTTCGAGGCCGATGTTGAGGATGATTAACTCCATCATGCCGCGGGCGTTCATCAGCGCGCCGACGGCGAGGGCCTCGCGCTGCCCCTCGCCGTTGAGCCGCGCCACGAACCAGCAGGCCAGCCCCTTGCCGCACGAGGCGGCGAGGAGCACGAGCAGGGCGACGCCCCACAGATAGGGCGAGTCCACGAGGTTGAGGCGCGTGTTCAGGCCCGAGTAGACGAAGAAGAGCGGCACGAGGAAAGCCCTCGTGAGCGGCTCGATCATGCGGCGCAGGTCGCGCGCGAAGGCGCCCCGCGGCATCGCCGTCCCGAGCACGAACGCCCCGAAGACGGCGTGGATGCGGATGGCGTCCGTGAACCACGCCCCGAGCATGAGCAGCGTCAGCGCCGCGGAGAACATCGCCGGGCTTAAGCCGCCGCCGCGCTCGGCGGCCTCGCCCGCCCGCCCGAGCGCCGGCTTGACGACCGAGAGCACCAGCAGCACGTAGGCCACCCCGCCGCCGACGGCGTAGAGGGCGATGCTCAGGTCGTGGCTGAAGCTGGCGAGCACGACGGCCAGCAGGCACCACGCGACGGCGTCGTCGATCGCCCCGGCGGCCAGCGCCAGCGTCGCCAGCGCCGTGCCGGACAGCCCGCGGTCGTGGATGATGCGCGCCAGCACGGGGAAGGCCGTGATGGACATCGCCGCGCCGAGGAACAGCAGCGCCTCCCAAGTCTTCACGCCCCCGGCGAAGAACCCGCCCTGCCGGAGCATGTAGGCGGCCAGCACGCACCCGAGCGCGAAGGGCGCGACGATGCCCGTCACCGAGACCGCGGCCGCGCACCGCAGCCCCTTCCGGAGCAGCCCCACGTCGAACTCGACGCCGACGAGGAACATGTAGAGCACGAGGCCGACCTGACTAACGGCGTAGATGATGCTCTTCGAGGCCGGCGGGAAGACCTGCTCGTAGGCGCCGGGCAGCAGCAGGCCGAAGAGCGAAGGCCCCAGCAGGACGCCCGCGGTCATCTCCGCGACGACCGCCGGCTGCCCGACCTTCTTCGCCAGCCACGCGACGGCGCGGCTGGCGACGAGAATCAGCGCCAGTTGGAAAAAGAAGTAGATCGAGAGATCGTGGTTCGACAAAATCCCTCCCCTTCGAGCCGGTTCAAAAACCTCCCGACGGTCATCACGCCGCAGGCGGCGGGGCGGCCTTCAGCCGTCCCGGCCCGCCTTCCTGAAGGCTCGTCAGGCGGCCCCGACGTTGGCGGGCGCGGTGAGAATCGGGAGGGAGGGGCGCGGGCGCCCGGCTACGTCCGAAGGGCGGACGCCCCGGCGACGCGCGGGCCGGCGGCGACGCGGGGCAGCGTCGTGAGTCCGCCCGGCACGACGTAGCCGCGCACGCCGGCCGGCGCGCTCGCCAGCGCAGACTCTAAAGAGGCGTGCGGCTCAAGCCCCGTCCGGCGCACCACCTCTTCGGGGAGCGAGGAGACGAGCAGCATCCGGAAGCGCTCGGCCTTGCGGCGCAGGCCCCACGCCGTCTGCCCGTTGATCTTGTAGTCGCGCAGAAGCATCTCGGCCGTGGCGCGCGAGCCGCCGGGCACGAACCAGCGCAGGAAGTCGTCGCGCCCCAGACCCTGCGCGCACTCGGCGAGCGCGATCATCGTGCCGCCGTCTTCGAGGATGGCCGAGGCGTGCTCCATCGCCTTGTGCGACTGGATGAGGTTGATGTCGCGCGGCGAGCCGCCGACGCTGACGATGACCAGCGGCCTCCGCTCGGCCACCTCGACGGCGTGCGTCGCCGCGTACTCGTCGCAGCCGCGCCGGTGCGCGTCGCGCCAGTGTCCGGCGTAGACGCGCGTGACCTCGCCGCGCGAGTTCAGCACCGAGTTGACGAGGAAGGTGGGGTCGAGTCTCGACACCGCCTCGATCATGTCCTCGCTGACGGGGTTGCCGTCCAGACTCCCCGAGGCGATGCCCTCCCTCTTCTCTAAGGTCGCGAGGTCGAACGAGACGAGGTGGTTGGCCTGAATCGCCCGCTCGGAGGCGCAGCCGGGCAGCACGGCCTTGCGCCCGCCCGAGAAGCCCGCGATGTAGTGGAAGGTGATGCCGCCGACGACGAGGACGCGGTCGGCTTCGACGAGCCGCCGGTTCAGCTCGACGGGCGTCCCCCGCCTCGTCTCGCCGAGCGAGGCGATGAGCGAGTAGTCGTTGGCGTCGTGAGGGTGGACGGCGAGGCGGCGCGAGACGCCGGGGCCGACGATGGCCTCGACCTCGGCCGGCGTCGGCGGGCGGTGGATGCCGCCGCCGATGAGGATCGAGACGCGCTCGTCGGCGAGGCCGCGCGCCGACAGGCGGCGGACGAGCGCCGCGACGATGCGCGCCACGCCCGCCGCGCGCGTCGCGTCCGGCACGACCAGCACGACGCGGTCGCCCGGCGCGACCAACTCTTCGAGCGGCGGCGAACCGACGGGCCGGCCGATCCACTCGTCGAGCGCCGCGTCGGAGCACTCCCCTTCCTCGAAGTCGGCCGGGGCCACGACCTCGAACCTGCCGGGGTCGAAGCGGAAGAGGAAGTGCCCCTCCCCGTACCTGAGCGTGACGGCCCCGGGCGAAGGGTCGGCGGCCGCCCCCGCCCGCGGCGCGCGCGTGCGATGTTCTTCTCTCATTTCAAAGAGCCTCTCCGGCCGGGCCGTTTACCCGCGCCCGGCCCTGACCTGCCTGAGCGTCCAGTCGAGCATCGTGTCGAGGTAGCCCGGCGCGGGCCGGGGCCAGTCCCAGCGGCCGCCGGTGTCGGCCCGCGGCCCGGCCGGGAGTTTGATGACGTGGTCTGCGCCGGGGAAGGTTTTGACGGCGTAGTCGGGGTTGCCGCCGCGGCGGAGCGCTTCTTCGATCCGCGCCGCGCTCTCGGCGGCCGGGATGCGGTCGTCGCGCTCGCCGAAGATGACGAGCACGGGGACTTTGAGTTGTTCCAGAACGGGCGCGGGGTCGAGGTCGAAGTCGAGGCCGCCGAAGGCCGAGTCGGCGCGCGAGTGCGGCACGACTTCGGGGAGGTCTGTGTGGGCGGCCCAGCCCTCGCGTCGCGCCCGCGCGAGCGCTTCCAACACGGCCTCGCGCCCCTCGCCCGTCCGGTAATACCGGTTGAGCTGCGCGTTGAGTTGGTTGGAGCGCTCGACCACGGCCTCGGGGTAGCCGCGCCGGCGCAGGTCAAACTCGTCGTCCCACGCCTCGGCCTCGCCGAGTGTGACGCCGGGCGGCGAGACGAGGATGAGAAAGGCGACGGCCCCGGCGGAGCGCGCGGCGGCCAGCGGCGCGACCATGCCGCCGAGGCTCTGCCCCCAGAGGCCGATGCGGCGCGCGTCGATCTCTTTGCGCGACGCGAGTAGCCGCACGGCGGCCAGCGCGTCGGAGGCCAAATCCGACTGGCCGGCGGCCCGCGCGTCGCCGGTGGAGTCGCCGACCCCGCGCTTGTCGTAGACGAGGGCGGCGACGCCCCTGCGGGCGAACAGGTCGGCGTAAAAGAAGTAATCGTGGCGCGGGTGCGGCCCGGCCCCGTGGAGGAAGACGACGGCCGGGTGCGGCCCCGGCCCGGCGGGCAGCAGCAGCGTGCCGGCGAGTTCGACGCCCCCGCCACCGAACCTCACCTCCTCGCGGCCGTAAGGCGGCGCGGGCGCCGGCGCCGCGCGCTTCAGCGTGAAAGGGATTTCGAGCTCCCCTTCCCGGCTGCGGCCGGCGTAAGTGTCCCCTTTGACCGTGCCGTCGAGGACGAGCGGGAGCGGCGACACGGGGACTTCGAGGCGGAGCCGCGGGGGCCGGTGGGTGACCTCCCTGAGCGGCAACTCGTGCCAGAACATGTCGGGGCTGCTGATGTCGGCGCGGAGACCGCCCTCGCCCTCGACGACGTTGACGGCGAGCGGGAGTCGCGCGCCGCGGAACTCGACGGCCCCCTCCCAGCGACCCGCGACCCGCGCGGGCGCGCCCGCCCCGCCGCCGGCGCAACCGGCGGCGGCGAGGGGCGCGACCAGCGCGAGCCACAGAAGGAGCAAGGAAGGGTTCTTCATCGCGCACCGCCCGCCCCGCGCCCGACAGTCGGCCGGGCGCGTCAGCCCTCGCCCGACTCGCCCGCCCGCGCCGCCTCCTCCATCTTCTTGCGGAGGCTGAGCGGGCGCATGTCCGTCCAGACCTCCTCGATGTAGGCGAGGCACTCCTGCTTCGTCCCGGACTTGCCGGCGTCGTTCCAGCCGAGCGCGTTCTCGCGGTCGGCGGGCCAGATCGAATACTGCTCCTCGTGGTTGACGACCACTTTGTAGGTGGTTTTGTCTTCGCCTTCGTCTTCGAACATGTTCGGTCTCCTTCTGTTCGCACCGGGCCACCGGTGGCGTTGTGGTTAAGAGCTTTGGTTAAGGGCTTCGCCCGCGTCCCGCCCCGCCGCCCGCGACCCCGCGGCCGGCCCCTCAGACGGAGCGGGCGGCGGCCGCGTCCCGCCCCGCCCCCTCCGGCAGCGCCCGCCCCGCGACGCCGGCGAGCTGCGCGGGCGGGGCGGAGTAGACGACCTGACCGCTGTCGAGCTTCACGAGGCGGTCGGCGAGGTGGTAGTAGCGGTCGTCGTGGCTGATGACCACTAGAGTTTTACCTTTCGCCTTCAATTCCGACAAGAGCTGGAAGTAGAAGATGTCTCGGAATTCGGGGTCTTGGTCGGCCGCCCACTCGTCGAAGACGTAGATGGGGCGGTCTTCGAGGTAGGCCGTGAGCAGCGCGAGGCGCTTGCGCTGCCCCTGCGACAGCTCGGTCGTCGAGAGCGCGCCGTCGCGCACCTCGACCTTGTGATCGAGGTGGAAGTGCGCGAGGTAGTGGCGCGCGCTCTCGTCGAGTTCGGGCGACTCCAACCCGAGCAGGCTGTCGAAGAGGTAGAAGTCGGAGAAGACGACGGCGAAGTGCTGGCGGTAGTGTTCGAGGGTCTGCTCGGTCAGCGGCCGGCCGTCGAGGAGGATTTCGCCCCCCTCGGGCAGGTAGAGGCCGGTCAGGATTTTCGCCAGCGTGGTCTTGCCGCTGCCGTTGCCGCCCGTCACGAAGACGACCTCGCCGGGTCGCAGCGTGAGGTCGACCGGCCCCAGCTCGAACGTGCTGTTCTCGCGCTCGCGGTGGTAGGTGTGGCGCACCCCGCGCAGCTCGAGGCTCTCCCACGCGCGCGCCAGCTTCGCCGGGACGTAGACGTCGTCGGTCTCGCGCCCCTCCTTCATCAGCGAGAGGCCGAGCGACTCGACCTTCCGCAGCGCCACGTTGGCCCGCCCGAGGCTCGGCAGGATCGAGAGCAGCACGTCGAGCGGCACCATCATGTAGAGGAGCACGACCGTGTAGCTCGTCAGCGTCTGGCCGCCGACGCCGAGCCAGACCGGCAGCAGGAAGACGATGAGGCCGATGAGCGCGAAGTGGAGGAGCTGGGCCGAGCTGCCGACGAGCGTGTAGAGCGCGCTGCCCGTGACGCTGTGCCCGCGGAAGGAGGAGGCCGTCGTGCTCAGCACCCGGTAGAGGAACGCCCGCCGCCGCCGCTGGTGCAGCTTCAGCTCCTTCGTCCCCTCGGCCAGCGCGCGGAAGTGGCCGAAGAGCGCGTCCTGCTCCTCGCGCGCGAGCCGCAGGTAGCGCATGGCGAACCTCACGCCGAGCTGGAAGACGGCCGTGCCGACCACGATGAAGAGCAGCACGCCGAGGAAGACCGTCCACGAGAGCCACGCGAGGTAGGCCATGCAGCAGACCAGCACGGCCGCGTGCAGGCAGACGGAGGGGATGATGCTGAGGCCGTTGGTGATGACGGCGATGTCTTCGGTGAGGGCGGCGAGCAGCCGGTGCTTGCCGACCTCTTCGAGCCGCCGCAGCGGCGCGCCCAGCATCCGCCGGCTCAGCTCCATCCGCAGGTCGAACATCGCCCCCTGCGAGAGCTGCACGAGCAGCACCTGCGAGACGCACCGCGAGAGCGGGACGAAGAGGCAGAGGCCGACGAAGCCCCAGACCAGCTCGGCCGAGGCCGCGCCGCCGCGCCCGAGCGCCGTGCTGATGACGATGAGCAGGCCCGTGCTGCTGGCGCCGCTGACGACGCCGGCCGCCGCCGCCGCCAGCACGACGCTCCACGAGTACCTCGAATACTTCCAGAGAAAGGCGATGATTTTCACTGCCGTTCACCTCGCTTCCGTCTCGTCCAAGCACGCGCCGAGCTTCTCGGCCAGCTCCCGGACGTGCGGCTCCCGGAGGAGCACTTCGTGGTAGCCCGCCACCTTCACGACCCGCACCGGCTGGGCCGACAGCTCGGCCCAGCGGTAGGTCGGGTCGCGGAACAGCTCGACGACCTCGCGCATGCCCTCGTCCTTCAGGTGGCCGGGGTTGATGTCGCCCTTGAACAGCGTCACCCGGCCCGGGTAGACCCGCGGCTCGTAGAGCTGGTAGGCCCGGCTCCTGACGCGGTAGCCCTTCAACTGCCGGCGCATCCATTCGAGCGCGATCTCGTCGCGCACGTCTTCCGGCAGCATGCCCGCCGACCTCACCTTCCCGAGCGCGTAGCGCAACTGCGCGTCGGGCCCCAGCCCCTTGACCTCGTCCGACGAGAAGTCGAGCGCGACGCCGAGCTGGCTGGCGCGCTCGCGCGTGAGGGCCGCGAGCATCGCCGCGTCCTCCGTCTCGTCGGTTATGTAGGGGACGATGGGCGCGACCGTGTCGAAGAGCGCCAGCGTCCCGACCTCCTCGCCCGCCTCCCGCAGTTGCCGGGCCATCTCGAAGGCCACGACGCCGCCGAAAGACCAGCCGCCGAGCAGGTACGGCCCCTCGGGCTGCGCGGCGCGCACCGCCTGCACGTAGGCGGCGGCGCGGTCTTCGATGCGGCCGAAGTTGTCCGCGCCCTCGGCCACCTCGACCAAGCTCGGGGCCTGTAGGCCGTAGAAGGGCCGGTCCGCGCCGAGCCGCCGCGCGAGGTGGTGGTAGCAGAGCACCTCGCCGCCGCCGGGGTGGACGCAGAAGAAGGGCCGCCGCGTCCCGCCCTCGCTGAGCGGCACGACGATGGACGACGGCCGCGGCCCTTCCTCGTCGCGGAGGAGCTGCGCGAGGTGCTCGACGGTCGGGTGCTGGAAGAGGGCGGCCAGCTCCAGCTCGCGCCCGAACCGCTCCTGAATCATCCACATCAGCCTGACGGCGAGCAGCGAGTGGCCGCCGAGCTCGAAGAAGTTGTCGCGGATGCCCAAGCGCGTGACGCCGAGCACCTCCTCCCAGATTTGCGCGAGCCGCAGCTCGACCTCGTCACGCGGCGGGGCGAACTCGCCGCCGCCGTCCGCGCCCGCCGCCGCGGGCGACGGCAGCTCGCGCCGGTCGACCTTGCCCTGCGCCGTCAGCGGCAGCCGTTCGAGCATGACGTAGGCCGACGGCAGCATGTACTCGGGCAGCCTCCGCTGTAAGAACTCGCGCAGCTCGTCGGGCGTGGCCGACGCCCCCTGCGGCACGACGTAGGCGACGAGCCGGCGGTCGCCGCCCTCGGCCCCTTCCGACACGGCCGCGGCCGCCGCCTCCCTCACCGCCGGATGCTGCTTCAAGGCGCTCTCGATCTCGCCCAGCTCGATGCGGTAGCCCCTGACCTTAACTTGGTCGTCGGCCCGGCCGAGGAATTCGAGCTGGCCGTCGGGCGTCCACCGCGCGAGGTCGCCGGTGCGGTAAAAACGTTCGCCGTCGAGCGTGACGAACCGCTCGGCCGTCAGAGAATCTCGCCGCAGGTAGCCGCGCGCCACGCCCGCCCCGCCGACGCACAGCTCGCCGGGGACGCCGACCGGAACCGTCCGGCCGCGCTCGTCGCAGACGCGCGCCTCGACGTTGGCGAGCGGCCGGCCGATGACGTGCCGCCGCGTCGGCTCGCCCGGGCGGACGCGGTAGCTCGTGCTGAGAATCGTCGCCTCGGTCGGCCCGTAGCAAATCCAGATTTCGGCCTCGGGGAAAGCCTCCTTCATCCGGCCGGCGAGGTCGAGCGGCACGAGGTCGCCGCCGACGAAGGCGTCGCGGACGTGAAGGTAATCGTCCCGCAAGTTCTTCTCGATGATGTAGTCGGTGACCTGCCGCATCAGGCTCGGGACGGCGTGGACGAACGTCACCCGCCTGAAGAGTTTGACGAGGCCGGGGATGTCGAGCACGCGCTGCTTGGTCAGAATCAACGACGAGCCGCCGACGAGTAGCGGGGCGAAGAGCTCGAACAGAGCGATGTCGAAGGAGAACGAGGCCATGAAGGGCATGACCGCGCCCGGCCCCAGCTTGAACCTCTCGGAGGCCGCGCGCAGAGTGTTGGTCAACTGCCCGTGCTCGACCATCACGCCCTTCGGTTGGCCCGTCGTGCCGGAGGTGTAGATGACGTAGGCGAGGTCTTCCGACCCGGCCACGCCCTCGACGTTCTCCGCAGCCCGGCTCTCGATCTCTTCCCGCTCCCCGTCGAGCAGGACGACCCGCGCCCCGTGCTCCGGCTGCACGTCCGCCAGCCCCGACTCGGTGAGGAGCACGCGCGCGCCGCAGTCTTCGAGCATGAAGCGGAGCCGCTCCTGCGGGTATTCGGGGTCGAGCGGGACGTAGGCCCCGCCCGCCTTCCACACGCCCAGCGCCGCCACCGGCAGAGAGGCCGAGCGGCGCAGCATGACGGCGACCAGCGCGTCCGGCCCGACGCCCAAGCTTTGCAGGTGGCGGGCGAGCCGGTTGGCTCTCGCGTTCAGCTCGCCGTAGGTCAGCCGCTCGCCCTCGTACTCGACCGCCACGGCGTCGGGCGTCCTCGCCGCCTGCCGCTCGATGAGTTCGTGCAGGCAGGCACGCTCGTAGTCGGCCTTCGTCTCGTTCCACCCGTCAAGCTGCCGCCGCTCGTCTTCGCCGAGCAGTTCCAACGCGCCGACCTCTCGGTCGGGGTCGGCGAGCGCGGCTTCGAGCAGCCGGGCGTAGTGGCCGGCCATCCGCTCGACGGTCGCGGCGTCGAACAAGTCCGTGTTGTACTCCAGCCCGCCGCTCAGACGGCCGCCGGCCTCCACCAGCCCCAGACTGAGGTCGAACTTCGCCGTCTCGCTTTCGGCGTTGAAGGGCCGGAGGGAGAGGCCGGGCAGCGGCTCGCCCCCGCCCCCCGGCGCGTTCTGCAACCCGAACATCACCTGAAACAGCGGCGCGTGCCCCAGACTCCGCTCCGGCCGCGCCCCCTCCACCACCCGCTCGAACGGCGCCTCCTGATGCGCGTACGCTCCCAAGCACGCCTCCCTCACCTTCGCTAACAGTCCGCGGAACGGCTCATCGCCTCTGACCTCTGTGCGCAGCGCCAGCGTGTTGACGAAGAAGCCGATGAGCCTCTCGGTCTCGGCCCTCGTCCTCCCGGCCACGGCCGTCCCGACGACGACGTCGGACTGCCCCGTGTAGCGGTAGAGGAGCGCGTCGAAGGCGGCGAGCAAGAGCATGAAGGGGGTGGCGCCCTCGCGCTCGGCGAGGCGGGCGGCGGCGCGCGAGGTCTCGGCGCTGAGGGCGAAGCGGTGGGTGGAGCCGCGGAAGGTCTGGACGGGCGGGCGCGGCCGGTCGGTGGGGAGTTCGAGGACGGGCGGCGCGCCCGACAGCCGCTCCCGCCAGTAACGAAGTTGCTCGTCGAGCAGGCGGCCGGAGAGCCATTGCCGCTGCCACGCGGCGTAATCCGCGTACTGAATCGGCAGCTCCGCGAGTTGTGGTTCCTCGTTCCGCACGAAGGCCGCGTAGAGCGCCGAGAGTTCGTTGACGAGGATGCCGATTGACCACCCGTCGGAGACGATGTGGTGCGCGGTCACGAGCAGGACGTGCTCGTCGCCGGCCAGTCTCAGCAGCGAGGCGCGGAAGAGCGGCCCGGCCGCGAGGTCGAAGGGTCGCTGTGATTCTTCGGCCGCCAGCCGCCGCGCCTCCTCCTCGCGCTCCCCGACGGGCAACCGCGAGAGGTCGACCGCGTCGAGCTCGACGGGCGCGGGCGGGCTGATGACCTGCGCCGGGCGCCCGTCCACCGAAGGGAAGGTCGTCCGCAGGGACTCGTGGCGGCGCACGACCTCCGTGAGCGCGCGTTCGAGCGCCCCGGCGTCCAGCTCGCCCTCAAGCCGGACGGCCGCCGGCACGTTGTAGATGGTGTTGCCCGGTTCGAGTTGTTCGATGAACCAGAGGCGCTGCTGCGCGTAGGAGAGCGGCAGCCGCCGGTCGCGGGGGAAGGGCGCGAGCGGGAGGGCGTCCGGCGACTGGCCGGCCAGCGTCGCCCGCCCGATGGCCTCGGCCAGCTCGGCGATGGTCGGCGCTTCGAAGATCGCGCGCAGCGGCAGCTCGACGCGGAACGCGTCGCGGACGCGCGAGACGACCTGCGTGGCGAGCAGCGAGTGTCCGCCGAGCTGGAAGAAGTTGTCGTGGACGCCGACCTCTTTGACCGAGAGCACGCGGCCCCAGATGTCGGCCAGAAGCTCTTCGAGCGGCGTGCGCGGCGCGACGCGCGGGCCGTCGGCCGCGGCCGCGGCCGCGTCGGGCGGCGGCAGCGCGCGGCGGTCGACCTTGCCGTTCGGCGTCAGCGGCAGCCGCTCCAGCAGCACGAGGGAGGAGGGCTGCATGTACTCCGGCAGGTAGAGGCCGAGGTGTTCCCTGAGCCCCTTGACGAGCGACTGCGCGTCGGGCGCGGCGACCGGCACCGAGTCGTCGCGGAACAGCCGGCGGTAGAAGGGCGTCTGCCGGTACTGCCGCCGGTGGTGCGTCGCCTCGTAGGCGAAGTCGAGCCGCTCGCCGCCCTGCCGCAGCAGGCTCCCCTCGATGAAGTAGTCCGGGTTGAGCCCGTTGTCGCAGAGCACGCCCCGGCACCTCGCCTCGATGCGGTCGCCCTCGCCGACCTCGACGCCGGGGTAGAAGACCGGCAGGAAGACGGGGAACCACGAGAACTCCCTTTCGAGGATGTCGAGCACCCGGCCGTCGTTCATCTCCAGAGCCAGCCAGACGATGAAGCCGTCCACGCGAGAGCGCTCGTTGAAGTTGAAGGTCAGGTCGAAGCTGTACTCGGGGGCGACGGGGGCGTCGAAGTCCATGTCCTCAAAGACCTGCACGTCGGAGACGACGTTCGAGCGCGGGAAGCTCTTGACGCACAGGCGCAGGTCGAACTTGTGGCCGACCTGCTCGAAAATCTTCTCGACGTAGTGGGCGGAGACTTTGGTGAAACTCGGGTTCTCCCAAATCTCTTCGGGCAGCCGGGCCGCGGCGATTTTGGTGACGCTGCGGCGGGGGACGAAGACGGCGTCTTCGCGCAGGAACCGGCGCGCGCTGTTGAGGATGATGGCCGCGCCCTCAGCCCCGCCGATGGCCTCGAAAATCTCCGACACGCAAACGTCGGCCTTCTCCGGCAGCTCGACCTTCGTCGCGTCGCCGTGGATGAGGGTGATCCTGTCTTCGAGGCCGAGCCGGCGGATGACCTTCCGGGCGGACAGGTACGACTGCTCCAGAATCTCGACGGCGTAGACCTTCCGCGCCCCGCACTCCACGCAGAGGCGCGCGAGGATGGCCTCGCGGCCCGTCCCGATCTCCACGACCACTTTGTCCTTTACCGTCCGCTGCATGGCGCTGCGGTACATGTCGTTGCGCGGCTCGTCGTGGGTCAGGCCGTGGTAGATGAGTTCGTCGTAGACGAAGTACTCGCCGATGGAGGGCCAGAGCTGAACCTGCCCCGGCTGGCGCCCCCCGCCGAGGCCGTTGCCGTCGGCGGGCGTCGGGCGCTCGCGCGGCACGACGTAGGCGACGAGCCGCCGGTCGCCGTCCTCGCCCACGGCCGCGGCCGCCGCCTCCCTCACCGCCGGGTGCTGCTTCAAGGCGGCCTCGACCTCGCCCAATTCAATCCGGTAGCCGCGCACCTTAACTTGGTCGTCGGCCCGGCCGAGGAACTCCAGCCGCCCGTCGGGCGTCCACCGCGCGAGGTCGCCGGTGCGGTAAAAACGTTCACCGCCGAGGGCGACGAACCGCTCGGCGGTGAGGGCGTCGCGCCGCAGGTAGCCGCGCGCCACGCCCGCCCCGCCGACGCACAACTCGCCGGGGACGCCGACGGGGGCGGGCCGGCCGCGCTCGTCGCAGACGCGAACCTCAACGTTGCCGAAGGGGCGGCCGATGAGGTTCTTCGTCTCCGTCGCCTCCCTCGACGCCTCGTGGCTCGTGCAGACGATGGCGGTCTCGGTCGGGCCGTAGAGGACGTGGACGCGCGCTTCGGGGAAGACCTCCTTCATCCGCTCCAGCAGTTCGGCCGGCGTCAGCTCGCCGCCGACGAAGACCTGCTTCAGGTTCGGCAGAACCAGCCTCTTCTCCCTGAGGCGCTCGACGGCGCGGCGCATCAGGCTCGGGACGAGGTGGGCGGACGCGGCGCGGCCCAACGCGTCGAGCAGGTAATCGAGGTCGTAACGCCGCTCGGCCGAAAGCACCACGGCCGCGCCGCCCGTGAGCAGCGGGGAGCACAACTCGAACAGCGAGATGTCGAAGGCGAAGTTGGCGACGACGAGCATCGCCTCGCCCGCGCCGAAGTCGAACCGCTCGCCCGTGGCGCACAGGGTGTTGGTCAGGCTCCGGTGCTCGACCGTCACGCCCTTCGGCCTGCCCGTCGAGCCCGAGGTGTAGATGACGTAGGCGAGGTTTTCCAACCCGGCCACGCCCTCGACGCGCCCCGCGCCGTGCCACTCGATCTCTTCGCGCCCCTCGTCCAAAAGGACGACTTGGGCCTCGTGCTCGGGCAGACCCTCGGCCAGCTTCGACCGCGTGACCAACACGCGCGCGCCGCAGTCTTCGAGCATGTAACGGACGCGCTCCTGCGGGTATTCCGGGTCGAGCGGGACGGACGCGCCTCCGGCCTTCCAGACCGCCAACAAGGTAATGACTAACTCGGCCGAGCGCTCCAGCATGACCCCGACCAGCGCGTCCGGCCCGACGCCCAAGCCGCGAAGATGACGAGCTAATTGATTGGCCCGCGCGTCGAGCTCGGCGTAAGTCAGCCGTTCGCCTTCAAACTCGACCGCGACGGCGTCGGGCGTCCGCTCGACTTGTTCCTCGATGAGTTCGTGGACGCAGAGTCGAGGGTAGTCGGCCTCGGTCTCGTTCCATTGCTCGAACAGCCGCGCCTCTTCCTCGCCCAACAATTCAAGTTCGCCCACCTCGCGCGACGGGTCGGCGAGCGCGGCTTCGAGCAGCCGGGCGTAGTGGCCGGCCATCCGCTCGATGGTCGCAGCGTCGAACAAGTCCGTGTTGTAATTCAGCGCCCCGCTCAGACGGCCGCCCGTTTCCGTCAGTGCGAGCGCGAGGTCGAACTGGGCGGCCTCCTCGCCGAGCCGGAAGGGCCGGAGGGAGAGGCCGGGCAGCGGCTCGCCCCCGCCCCCCGGCGCGTTCTGCAACCCGAACATCACCTGAAACAGCGGCGCGTGCCCCAGACTCCGCTCCGGCCGCGCCCCCTCCACCACCCGCTCGAACGGCGCCTCCTGATGCGCGTACGCTCCCAAGCACGCCTCCCTCACCTTCGCTAACAGTCCGCGGAACGGCTCATCGCCTCTGACCTCTGTGCGCAGCGCCAGCGTGTTGACGAAGAAGCCGATGAGCCTCTCGGTCTCGGCCCTCGTCCTCCCGGCCACGGCCGTCCCGACGACGACGTCGGACTGCCCCGTGTAGCGGTAGAGGAGCGCGTCGAAGGCGGCGAGCAAGAGCATGAAGGGGGTGGCGCCCTCGCGCTCGGCGAGGCG
>Ga0196977_1000737_pt1 | contig 15213 bp, 13 predicted proteins | sample S3v_1013CmetaG_FD_148634 | JGI IMG/M metagenome (GOLD analysis project Ga0196977, IMG submission 148634) | Soil microbial communities from Anza Borrego desert, Southern California, United States - S3+v_10-13C | ecosystem: Environmental > Terrestrial > Soil > Desert | place: USA: California...
GTGAGCTCCGCGTTGAGCCGGCTCACGATCGGCTTCGGAATGCCCGCCGGTCCGAGCAATCCGTACCAGCCGCTCACTTCGTATCCCGGCACGCCCGACTCGTCGATCGTCGGCACGTCCGGCAGCGCGGGCGAGCGGCGCTTCGTCGTCACGCCGAGCGGGACGAACTTACCCGATTTGATGTGGTTGATCGATGCGGGAATCGACGGAAACGCGACCTGCACGCGTCCGCCGAGCATATCGATCATCACCTGCCCCTGCCCCTTGTACGGCACGTGCGTCAACTGAACGCCGCTCGAGAGCCTGAAAAGCTCGCCCGAAAGGTGGCTCGCCGAGCCGATGCCGGAAGAGCCGAACGTATAGTTGGCGGACTTTGCGCGCGCGGTGGCGATGAAGTCTTTCACGGTGCGCCCGGGCACCGACGGGTGGATCACCATGACGTTCGGCACCATCGCCACCATGCCGATCGGCGAGAAATCCCGGTTCGCGTCGTAGCGCAGCTTCCACAGCGACGGATTGATCGCGTGCGCCGAGGCCGCGATCATGATCGTGTGGCCGTCCGGCGCCGAGCGCGCCGTGATCTCGGTGCCGAGCGTCTGGCCGGCGCCGGGGCGATTGTCGATAACGACCGACTGGTTCAGCCGTTCCGAGAGCTTCTGTCCGAGCGTGCGCCCGAGAATGTCGGCCGCGCCGCCGGGCACGAGGGGCACGATGAAGCGGATGGGACGCGAGGGATAGTCGGTCTGCGCGTGCGCGGCCGGGCTGGCGGCGACAGCGGCCAGCACCGTCATCCCCGCGAAGGCGGGGATCCAGTGCCGGCGGCTCAACCTTCTGGATTCCCGCCTGCGCGGGAATGACGGATGGCTTTTCCGCCTGCGCGGGAATGACGGGTCACGCGAGCACTTCCTGCACCTGATCCTGGCGCAGCAATTCGAATATGAACGATTCCAGCTCGGGCCCGAGCGCGTCGCGCACTGATACGATACCGATGAGCCGGCCGTCCTCGACGACTGGCAGGTGTCTGAAGTGACCGTCGTGCATGATGTGCAGCGCCGTCGAGAAACCGCTGTCCGGCGGAATCGTCTGCGGATTGCCGGTCATGACGTCCGCGAGCCTCGTCGTGCCGGGAAGCCCGGCGGCCACGACGCGGAACAGCGCATCGCGCTCGGTGAACACGCCGACGAGCTTGTCGCCGTCACACACCATGAGCGCGCCGATGTTGTGCTCTTTCATCAGACTCGCCGCCTCCATCACGTTCATGGTCGGCGGCGCGGTGACGGGTTGCTGGCCTTCGATGATCTGCCGGACAGTGCGTTCGGTCATGGTCTCGCTCCGGGCGCGAAGTTTGCGGTTGATGCTACGCTCCGCGATTCTGAGGGTCAAACCACGGCACGTGATGAAACCTGCGCTCCTGCGAGCCGCTGCGCGATGGTGCGCACCGTGCGCGCTCCTCGTCGCGCTCGCGGCGTGCGCGCCGCTGGAGCGGGCGCCCGATTTCATCATGCCGGCCGTTCCTGCCGCCGTGCATCGCTCGCCGAATCATGACGCGCGCCGTCCCAATTTCGTGATCCTCCACCACACGACCAACGACACGGTCGAGCGCGCGCTCGGCACGCTCACGCGGCAGGGCTCGCAGGTGAGCTCGCACTATCTCATCTCACGAGACGGAAAATTGCTTTACCTCGTGGACGAGCGCCGCCGCGCATGGCATGCCGGCGAATCGTACTGGGCGGGGCAGCGCGATCTCAATTCAGCGTCGATCGGCATCGAGCTCGACAACAACGGCCGCGAGCCGTTTCCGGAGCCGCTGATACAGACGCTGCTCGCGCTGCTGGCCGATCTCCAGGCGCGCTACAAGCTGCCGCCCACCGCGTTTCTGGGCCACGCCGACGTCGCGCCGGCGCGCAAGCAGGACCCCAGCGCGCTTTTTCCGTGGCGCCGGCTGGCGCAGCACGGCTTCGGCGTCTGGTGCGATCCGCCGTATCCCGCGGTGCCGCCGGGGCTCGACGACGCGCTGCTGCTCCAGACGTTCGGCTACAGCGTGTGGAACCTGGACGCGGCGATCGCGGCATTCAAACGGCGCTTCGCCCCGAGCGATTCCAGCCCGGTGATGACGGAGAAGGACCGCTCGATGCTCTACTGTCTGGTGTTACGCGCGCAGGAAAGCGCGGCACAATAACCGATTCGACTCGAGACTCCACGATGGCGACGATACTGCGCAGAGAAGACTCCCGACTGGTTACCGGCCAGGGCCGCTACAGCGCCGACTGGAACGTCGCCGGCCAGCTCCATGCGGTATTCCTGAGATCGGACCGCCCGCACGCCGACATCGTGACGCTCGACACGACGCGTGCGCTCAGTCATCCGGGCGTCAAAGCGGTGTTCACCGGCGCCGACGCGCGCGAGGCCGGCTTCAAATCTCTGCCGAACATCGTCACCTATCCCGGCAAGGACGGGCAGCAGATCCGCAAACCGTTTCACCCGGTGCTCGCGACCGGCCGCGTGCGCTACGTCGGCGAGCCGGTCGCGATGATCGTGGCGGAGACGGCGGCGATCGGCGAAGACGCGCGCGAGCTGATCGAGATCGAGTACCGCGACCGCCCCGCGGTCAGCACGTTCGAGGACGCGGTCGCGCCGGGGGCGCCGCAGCTCCACGACGACGCGCCCGGCAACCTCGCGTTCGAATTCGACTCCGGCGATGCCGCCGCCGTGGATGCCGCCTTCGCGCGCGCGAAATACGTGAGCAAGGTTACGATCGACAGCCAGCGGCTGGTCGGCAACGCGATGGAGCCGCGCGCGTGTCTCGTCGTACACGACGCGGCGAGCGGGCGCTACACGCTTCACCTGCCGCTCCAGGGCGTGGGCGGCATGAAAGGCCAGCTCGCCGCGGTCTCCGGCGTGGACAAGGACAACATCGTGCTCGTCGCGCAGGACGTCGGCGGCAGCTTCGGCGTGCGCGGCGGCGCGTACCCCGAATATTTCGCGCTGATGATGGCCGCGCGCAAGCTCGGCGCGCCGGTGAAGTGGGTATCGACGCGCGCGGAAACGTTCATGGCGGACCACCAGGGGCGCGGGCTCTCGCTGACCGGCGAGCTCGCGATGGACGAGAACGGCACCTTCCTCGCGATCCGGTGGGACGATCGCGCGAATCTCGGCGCCTACGGCGGACCCTTCGGCTCGTTCATCGCGACGAAGAACATCACGATCACCATGGGCGGCGTCTACCGCATCCCGGCCTTGTACGGACGCACGCGGCTCGCGTACTCGAACACGACCCCGGTCTCGGCCTACCGCGGCGCCGGCCGCCCCGACATCGCGCTCGCCGTGGAGCGCCTGGTCGATTACGCCGCCAACGAGCACGGCTTCGACCGCATCGCGCTGCGGCGCCGCAACTTCATTGGGCGCGACGCGATGCCTTACAAGACCGCCAACGGCACCACCTACGACTCCGGCGATTTCGAGGGCGTGATGGACGATGCGCTCGCGCGCGCCGACTGGGCCGGGTTTGCGTCGCGGAAAGCGGCGTCCGAGCGTGCCGGGAAGCTCCGCGGTATCGGCATCGCGACCTATCTCGAAGCGGGCGGCGGCGGTGCGGCGCCGAAGGACGAAGTGGCGGTCAAGTTCGACGGCGACGGCAGCCTGACGCTCTATGCCGTCACGCAGTCTTCCGGACAGGGTCACGAGACGGTGTTCCCGCAGATCGTCGCCGAGACGCTCGGGATCGATGCCGCGGGCGTGCGCTTCCATCCGCGCCCGCCCGATCGCGATCTCGTCGGGAACGGCACGGGCGGCTCGCGCGGCGCGCTCGGCACCGGCAGCGCGTTCAAGCTCCTCGCGCAGAAGCTGATCGACGTGGCGCGCCCGCACGCGGCGAAAAAGCTCGGGGCGCCGGAGAACGAGCTGCGGTTCGCCGACGGCCGCTATCACGCGGGCGAGCGCTCCGTCGGCTTCGTCGAGCTCGCCCGCGAGCTCGGGACACAACAACCGCATCCGTTCGATACGACGGCCGAAGGCGTCTTCGGCCTGTCGTTCCCCAACGGCTGCCACATCGCCGAAGTCGAGGTCGATCCGGACACCGGCTGCACGACGATCGAGCGCTACACGGCAGTGGACGACCTCGGACACGTGATCAACCCGACGCTCGTCGAGGGGCAGGTGCACGGCGGCGTAGTACAGGGCGCGGGCCAGGCTTTTGGCGAGCACGCGGTCTACGACGCCGAGAGCGGGCAGCTTCTGACCGCGAGCTTTTCCGACTATTACATGCCGCGCGCGGGAATCATCCGCGAGATGGACGTGCACGAGCACAACGTGCCGACGCCGACGAATGCGCTGGGCGCGAAAGGCGTTGGCGAAGCCGGCTGCAGCGGTTCGCTGCCGGCGCTCGCGAACGCCGTGAACGATGCGCTGCGCTCGCGCGGCATCGCGCACCTCGACATGCCGTTTTCGGCGGCGCGCGTGTGGACCGCGCTACAGCACCGAACTGTCTGATGCGATTCCCATGGCTCGTGGCGCTCGCGCTGATTGCAGCGACGGCATGCGCAGCAGACAAGCCCAGGATCACCCAGCCGCTCGATACGCCGACGCGCATCCTATTCGTCGGTCACAGCTATCTCTATTACAACAACAGCCTGCACAACCATTTGCGTCGACTCGCCATCGCCGACGATCCGTCGCTCGCGAAGCGGCTGCAGTACCGGTCGGCCACGATCGGCGGCGCACCGCTCTGGTACCACGACATCGATCATCTCACCGACCCCGCGAAGCTCGGCATGAAGCAGCCGTTCGAGGTCGTGATCCTGGTGGAGAACAGCACGAGCGCGCTATCCGAGAATGGGCGCGCCAAGTTTCGCGAAACCGCGGCTGAGTTCAGCGCGGTGATTTCGCAGCGCGGCGGCCGCACCGCGTTGTACATGACACACGCGCACGTGAAGCCGAGCCGGTTCGCGAGCCCCGACATGGTCCGCAAGGTAGAGGACATGTACATCTCGGTCGGCAACGAGGTCGGCGCTCTCGTGATTCCCGTCGCGCTCGCATTCGAAGAAGCGTACCGCCAGCGCCCGGATATCCGGCTGCACCAGGACTACGACGGCAGCCATCCGGAGCTCATCGGCACGTATCTCGCCGCGTGCGTCGTCTATGCCAGCGTCTACGGCAAGTCGCCGCTCGGCAATTCGTACGACTACCACGGCAGGATCGACAAGGACACGACAGCGTTCCTGCAAAAGATCGCGGACGATACGGTCCGCAAATTCTTCGGACGGTGAGCCGCATGCACGACGAGAACATCGAACCCGCATACCGGGCGCCGCCCGGCGCCTGCGATACGCACTTCCACGTGTTCGGTCCGATCGAGCGCTATCCGGCGTCGTCGGCGCGATACGAGCCGCCGCGCGCGCCGCTGGAGGGTTATCTGAAGCTCGCACGCAAGCTCGGCATCGAGCGCTTCGTGTTCGTGCAGCCGAGCGCGTACGGCACCGACAACCGGTACATGCTCGAATCGATGGCGCAGGTGAATGCGCCGTGCCGCGGCATCGTCGACATCGACGAGGATGCGCCGGACGAGCTGATCGAGTCGCTGCACCTGCAGGGTGTGCGCGGCGTGCGCATCAACACTTCCCCGATTGCGCCTTACGACGCCGGCCGGCCGCAGGCGCTGGAAAAACGCGTGCGCACGCTGGAGCGCCGCACCAGGCACCTCGGCTGGATGCTGGAATTTCTCGGACCGTCGTGGCTCACGCGCGCGATGATGCCGCTCATGCGCGAGCTGGAGATGGATTACATCCTGTGCCATATCGGGATGTTTCTCGCGAAGGACGGGCCGCAGCAGCCGGGCTTTCGGGAAATGATCGAGCTCGCGAACACCGGACGCTGCTGGCTCAAGCTCACGGCCGCGTACCGCTTCTCCACCGCGCCCGATTTCCCCGGGGCGAAAGAGATGGTTCAGACGCTGGTGAATGCCGTGCCCGAGCGGCTCATCTGGGGCTCCGACCACCCCCATCTGTCGTTCGCCGACAAGGTCGGCAGCATCGAGCTCTACAACCTGCTCGGCGAATGGATACCGGACGAAGGCTTGCGGCGCAAAGTGCTGACCGACAACCCCGCGCGCCTGTTCGGTTTCTAGCGCGCTCACACGCCGTCATTCCCGCGCAGGCGGGAATCCAGAGTGGGCTTCGCCTGACCCCCGCCTGCGCGGGGGTGACGAAAATGGCCCGAATTTGTGAGTCACGACAACTAGAGCGCCGCCCTAGTCGCCGATCACCGGCGGCTCGGCCGGCGCATCGGGTGCGGGCGGCCGCGGCGCCATCAGTCCCATCTTCTGGAGGTCGGCCTCGACGCGCTTCAGCGCTTCGTCGCGCAGATCGCTTTTCTTGCTGCCGAGGAACCACTGCGCGCCCAGGCGCATGAACCAGTTCTTGTCCTTGAAATACTGAGCCACGAGCCGCTCGAGAACGATGTCCAGCCGCGCGTCGAGCTGCCGGGACAAATTGTCGAGGTCCTGGAACAGATAGTGCGGCCATTCGGGGTCGTAGCATTCGCGCGCAGCCGCGCCCACCAGCGGGATGATCGGCAGGAACAGCTTCCCGTCTTCTCTTTCGGGTGCGCCGTTCCTGCGCACGCAGAAGCGGTCCTTCATCGCCGTATCCTGACCCCAGCCCTTGAACAGCGGGTTCGTTTCGAGCAGCGCGAAGTGATCGCGCAGGAATTTCTGCGTGTTCCTGCGGCCCAGGAAAAAATCATGGGCGCGAAAGTCGTGCTTGAGGAATCCGCCGAAGCCGCCGAGGCTGCCGCACGCGATCGTGTGTTTGTTGCCGCCGCGGCTCGGCGCGATCATGAATCGCGAATAGATCTGCGGATGCGCCGCCAGCGCGAGCTCTTCGGGCTTGAAGCGCGCCTGGTTCTTCAGCGCGCCGAAAAGCTTGAAGAGCACGTTGAGGAGGTCCGGCGATTCCGGCTTGGCATGCAGGTCGAACGTCGACTCGCTAGGAAACGGGTCGATCATGACGAGCGCCCTGCGCGCCGCGTCGGGTCCGCGGGGGTTGTAGCCCGCCTCGCCCGCGAGGAGCTCGCGCGCGAGCTCGAGCGGCTCGTTGTTCATGACGCCGCCGTCCACGCACAGGAACTCGTACTTGTAATCCCGCGGCAGCTTCCAGTCCGCTTCGATGCTCTGCGCCACGAAGCACTGGTGCGGGTTCGAATCCGGCTGCGGCACGCGCCATTTCCGCGCGCTGTAGAGATCGGGGCTGCCGCTCATCGTGTGTGTCAGCGCACGCGGCGCGAGGCCGACCGGAAACGCCCCGGAGGCGAGCGCCGCCTGCGCGAGCGGGGCCTTCTTCGCCGGATCTTCGAGGTCCGACCAGCGCAGCCCGTAACGGTCGGGCGCCGACGCCTGTCCGCTGTCGCTCAGCTCGAAATGCATGTAATCGGCGTGCAGCGACATCGTGTGACCCGCCGGATGGCCTTCGAGCGGAATCACGTACGGCACGCCGCGGATGTTCGTGACGGTCGCCACCAGCTCGAATGGATCGCCGACGTAACGGCGGCGCTGCGCACGCACGCGCACGTCGAGCCCGACCCGCGCGATATCGCCCAGCACCGTCGAATCGAGCACCGAAGCGACCGGCGCTTCCGCCGCTTCGAGGTCGCGCCGGCCGAGCAGATGCTCGATATCGATGCGATCGACCCAGCAGTCCCAGAGCTTGTTGCGGCCGTCGTTCGCAGCGGCGGCGTCGGGCGTCGGCAGCGGCGGCTGGTCCGAAGCGAGATATGCCGCCCCCAGCACTGCGGTGATCGCACCCGCCGAGGCGCCCGAGAACACCGAGAGCTTCACGTCGTGCGCGGGCACCGACTCTCCGGCGTCTTTGGCGCGGTACCACTCGTCGAGCGCCTGCACCAGAAAATCGATGACCCCTGCCGTGTAGGCGCCGGCCGATATGGCGCCCGCTCCGACCAGGCCGATCTCGAACGTCTCGTCGCTCATGTCGCTGTCTCTCCCGAAGGCGGTGCCGCACGCGCGTGCTCGCGTACGTGTGCGCGAGTATCCACGGCAATCTTGAGCAACACCAGCAGCACCAGTGCCGGCACCGGCGTCTTGAACAGCATCACGAGCCAGCCGCCGAAGATGATGGTGAGATGCATGACGAAGATGCGCTTGTAAGGCGCCGTCATGAGCGCCTTCAGCGAGGCACCTTCGTACTCGCGCCGGCCGAGGAAGTTCACGACGAACGAGACGCCGTGGCTCACGGCGAGCGCGGCGAGCGCGAGCCAGAGCGGCCCGAAGATCTCCGCGAGTGCTTCACCGACCGGCGGCTCCGGCCCCGTCTTGTCGAGGCCGCGCACGAACAGCCCGTACACAAACATGAAGTGCGCCGCCATGAAGCCGCCGAAATGCCCGACGAAGAACATCGAGGCCGGCACGGCGACGATCTTCGCGACGACGAACATGCGCAGCACCGCGTAGAGGCCAATGATCGCGCTCTCGGCCCAGAAGAGCACCATCACGTGCGCGAGCTGCCAGCCGAAGGCGAGCACGCCGGCGAGCGGGAGGAGGTTCGCGGCGAGGAGCGCGATGGTCGAAGGATTGCTCCACCCCCACCCCTGCCCGCCCGCGCCGCGGAGAGCGGGCCTCTCCTGCCCCTTCGACGCCGGAACGTCAGGCGGGGGTCGAGGCACCTCCTCCCCCGTTGAGGGAGGAAGGTCGGCGTGCGGGTGAGGGGCTGCCGGGTCTCGCGACACAGCTGCCGGCAGCGCGCGCTCGATCTGCGCCACGATGTCCTCCGCATCCACCCGATGCATGGCATCGCCGATCCGCGCCGTACGGCCGCCGTAGTCGAAGCGCACGCGCACCTGCTTGCCGCTCTTCGTGGGCTCGAGGCGGAGGTTCTCGATCCTGGCGAGCTCGTACTCGCAGACGATCTTGAGCGGTCCGAGCGCCGGCACGTGCAGGAGCCGGTTGCCTTGTATCCGCGCCGACTCGCGGTAGAAGAGAAAGAGCACCGTCAGGCCGCCCAGGATGAGGACGCCGACCGACCATCCGATCACCCAGAACAGCTCGAAGAGCACGAAGGCGAGATCGAACACGCCGCGCACGTCGTGCATGCCGATCTTCGCGATCATCACGGCCTCCACGCCCGCGAAGATCAGGAAAAAGACGCCGACCACGAGGCCCGCGGGCCACATGCGGCGCTCCGGCAGCGGCACGGGCGTGGCGCCGATAGCGTCGTCCCGGAACGTGTAGCGGATACGTTCGGGACGCGCATTGGCCATCGTTCTAGGGTATTTCGACCTCGAGTAAGGGACCGTACTGCTGGCAGCCGAGGATATCCCAGTCGCCGGGGCTCCCGCTCGGGCGCAGCCGGTAGATCGTGAATTTGATGGCGTTGGCCGGATCGAACGTCACGTAGTCGGACATGCGCGAGAGCGGTATGCCGAAGAGCTTCGCGATGCGCTCTTTGGTGAGCGCGCTGCTGGCGAGCGCGCGGCGGTAGCTCTGCGGATCGGGAAAGATGATGTCGAAGGTGATCTGGTTCACGCCCGCGTTCTTGCTGCGGATCGTGCTCGCGAGGTCGTAGAGTCTTGTCATGTCCATTCCTGGATTCCCGCCTGCGCGGGAATGCGTTCAGATACCGGCCTCGGTCATGTGGACCGGGAAGAGCTCCATCGGATCGTCGATCGGCACCGTATGGTTCACGTTCCACATGTAGCCGGGCGAAGACTTCATCGTCTTCTTGGTCGTCGCGGCGGCGCCGGCCGTGCCTTTGACACCGGGGATGCGCGCGAGGAAGAACATGCGCACGGCGAAATCGGTGATCTTCTCGGCGAGCGCGTCGTTCGCCGCGAGACCCTCGACGACGACCGCGAGCTCGTGCGCCGCGGTGTGCTTCACCGGCTCCAGCTCCTTCAGCACGCCATTGCGTCCGAAAACGTGAAAGTAGAGCTCGTACTTCGCGTTCGGAAAGCGCTTCGCGACGGCGGTCCTGGACCATTCGATCGCCGCATCGACATTGCGCACCATGTGAGGGTCCCGTAAGCCCACGAAACCCATGTAGCGCTCGCCGATCTTCTTCGCGCCTTCGATCTTCACGCGAAGCTCCCGCGCAGGAATCCATTTCGCGCCGGTGATGCGCGCGGTGCGCTCGTCGTGCTGCTCGTAGCGGCACTCCTGCATATCGAGGGTGCCGCCCAGCGTGCGCTCGTAGTACGGATTCTCGCGCTCGTACATCGAATGGCCCGCGACCGAGGCGACCGTGCAGCGCTGCTGCGGGTGATAGGGCGTAATCCGGATGTCGTCGTGGGAGATCGTGCCGATGATCGTTTCCTTGCCCATGAACGGCTCCGCGACGAGCGACGCGCATTCGATCATCTTGCCCATGTGATAGGCGAGCGGCTCCGGAAAGCCGCGATGGATGCACGGGCCCGCCGTGAAATTGATGTCGCCGCAGCGTCCGGCGATGATCACGTCCGCGCCCCTGTCGAGGAGCTCGAGGAACGGGTGCACGCCGGCCACCGCGATGACACGGGTCGCGCTGTCGATCTCCGCCTCGGTGAGGTCCGGAAAGCCGCCGAGACCGGTGAGCTGCTGTCCAGCGCGAAGCTTGCGCTTGAGGTAATCCCCGGGCACCTCGGAATAGAAGTAGCCGATCCTGAACTTCGGGATCCCGTGCTCCTGCGCGAGATCCTTGATGATTCCGACGAACTCGTCCACGCCGCGGTTGCTGCCGGTGTCGCCGGCCGAGCCGATCACGAGCGGGATACCTTTCCTGCGCGAGGCCGTCAGGAAGAGCTCGAGCTCCTCGCGCACGAAATGCCCGAGCGTCGTGTCCTCGCCCAGATACACAGGCCCCGGATCGGAGCTCCCGCCGTCGGCGACGACGAAATCGGGATTGGCCTCCATGCCGAGATGGAAGCTCTCGGGGTTCGACGGCGCGGTTCCGAGGTGACCGGTGGAAATGAGGACCTTGAGCTCCTGCCGGGTGCTTTGTGCCATCGTTAATCCTTGACGAAGTACTGCTGGCTGTCGGCGACAACCTCGAATTTCTTCAGCGCTTCGAGCGTTCTCGTCGAATCGGCGACGCTGACCTCGTGCACGAGCGCATTGACGAGGATCAGCGGCGCGCAGTGGAAAGCGACGAACGAGGCCGATTCGGCGGGCGCATGCAGCGTGACCTCGCCCTGGAGCGGCGAAAACGTGCTGTCGGTGATGGTGAGCGTCGCGAGGCGGCGCGCTTTGGCGAACTCGAGCACCTTCACGTGCTCGCGCAGATAGCGCGGAAAACCGATCACCACGACGCAAGCCTGCTTCCCGATGCGCCCCAGCCGATCGTAGGTTTCGGAGGTGATCGTCGTCACGCGCACGGCCTCGATGCCGATCTTGTCGAGCGCGAACCACAGATGGTGCGCGAGAGATGCCGTGCTGCGCGTGCCCACGATCACGACTTGCGAGGACCGCCGCAGCATGCGCACCGCTTTCTCGAACGCACGCGCGTCGAACGCATCGTAGAGCGCGGAGATGTTCTCGCGCTCTTTTTCCGTCACCGCGTCGAGCGGTGTGCGCCGTGCCGCCTTTGGCTCCGCACCGAGCTTGAAGCGCTCGACGCCGCGCAGATTCGCGCGCAGCAGGCGCCGGATCTCCTTCTGGAACGCCGGATAGCCGCTGAAGTCCAGCGCCTTCGCGAATCGCACGATGGTCGCCTCGCTCACGCCCGATTGGGCCGCGAGCTCCGACACCGTCGCGAACGCGACGGACTCGTAGTTCTTCAGCACGTAACGCGCGAGCGTGCGCTGATTCTTCGAGAAAGCGTCCGCCCCGTCCTTGAGGCGTCGTATGAGGGGTGCGTCGGCAGGCATCGCGCTGATGAAATATTTATTTCACGATGATACGATGTGAAACGTTTTCTATCAAACAGCGCGGTGTGACGGGGAGGCTCATGACACGGCTCGGATTGCAGGCAACGCTCGGGATCGCCGCGCTCTTCGGCGCCGCGTGCGCGCTCGCACAGGAAGCGCCCGTTCCGAAGCTCGTGCGCATCGTCGTGCCGTTTTCGGCCGGCGCGAGCAACGACGCGATCGCACGCGCGCTCGCGCCGCAACTGTCGAAGCGCCTCGCGACGTCTTTCATCGTCGAGAACCGGCCGGGCGCCGCCAGCGTGATCGGCAACGATGCGGTCGCCAAGTCGCCGGCCGACGGCTCCGTGCTGCTGCTGACCTCCTCGACGTTTCTCACGGTCGCCGCGACGACGCCGCGGCTGCCTTACGATCCGATCGCCTCGTTCACGCCTGTCGCGACCGTCGTTCAGAACCCGTCCCTGCTCGCGGTTTCCGGCGCGGCACCGTTCAAGACGACTGCCGAGCTCATCAGCGCCGCGCGCGCGAAACCCGGTGAGATCACGTACGGAACCGCGGGCGTGGGCTCGATCACGCATCTCGCGACCGAGCTGCTCGCCGACGCCGCGAAGATCCGCATGACGCACATCCCCTACAAGGGCGCCGCGAACGCCGCGATCGACCTCGCCGGCGGGCAGATCTTCGTGATGATCTCGAGCTCGGCGACGCTCAACCCGTTCGTGAAGAGCGGCAAGGTGCGTGTGCTCGGCGTGACATCGCCGAACCCGCACCCCGCATTCCCGGGCATACCGCCGGTGGCGAGCACCGTGCCGGGATTCGCGAACCAGGTCTGGGTCGGCGTCCTCGCGCCGGCGGGCACGACGGCGCGGCTCGTCGAGCGCTATAACCGCGAGATCTCGGAGATCGCCGCCACGCCGGAGCTCCGCAACCTCTTCGAGCCCGACGGCATGGTGCCGGTGGTGATGAGTCCCTCCGCGTTCGCCGGACGCGTAAAGCAGGAGCTCGCGCAGTGGAAGAAGATCGCGTCGAGCCGCAAAATCGTGCTGGAGTAGCGCACTCGCGCGATTCACCCATCGCGACTTCACAGGTTTCCAGCATGGCTGCGACACAGTACGAGGTTGTGATCATCGGCGGCGGCGTCATCGGCTGCGCGGCCGCCTATTTCCTGAAGGTCGCCGGGGTCGAGCGTATCTGCGTCGTCGAGCCGGATCCGACCTATGCGAAAGCCGCAACGCCGGTCGCCACAGGCGGGTGCCGGCGCCTCTTCGCACGTCCGGAAAACATCCGGATGTCGCAATTCAGTATCGAATTCTTCAAGTCCTTCGCAAAGCACGTGGCGGTGGACGGCACTGCGCCCGACGTGCAATGGCGGGAGGGCGGTTATCTGTTCGTCGTCGGGCCCGGTCATGAACGAGTGCTGGAAGCGAACTATCGGACCCAGGAAAGCCTGGGCGTGAAGGTCGAGTTGATGGATCGCGCCCGTATTGCGGATCGTTATCCGTGGATGCGGTCCGACGATCTCGCGCTGGGCGTGCTCTCTCCCGAGGACGGATGGCTCGACCCCAACAGCGTCCTGCAAGGCTTCAGAAATAAAGCTCGAGCGCTCGGCGCCGAGCTCGCGCGTGACCGCGTCATCGACGTTTACACCAGCGGCAGCAAGGTCACGGCGCTCGAGCTCGCGTCCGGCGCCGCGCTCAAAGCGGATACCGTGATCAATGCCGCGGGCTGCTGGGCCGCTTCGATCGCGAAGCTCGCCGGCATGGATCTGCCGGTGAATCCCATGCGCCGTTTCGAGCATTACGTAGAGCTCGCCGAGGCCCTGCCGCCCATGCCGCTCATCAAGGACCCGGACCGCCTCGTCATCCGGCCCGAGGGGAAGGGTTATTCGGTCGGCCTCGTCGCGTCGAACGAGCCGCGCGGCTTCAACTTCGATGTCGATCCGGAGTACTTCGAATCAGTCGTCTGGCCCGCCTGCGCGAGCCGCATCCCGGCATTCGAGCAGCTCAAGCTGAAACGCGAGTGGGCGGGTCTCTACGACGAGTGCGAGCTCGACGGCAACATGATCCTCGGCAACTGGCCCGGCAGGCTGGACAACTTCTTCGTCGCGTGCGGGTTCTCAGGGCACGGCCTGATGCATGCGCCCGCAGTCGGACGCGCACTGGCCGAGCTGATCGTCAAAGGCCGCTACGAGACGATCGACCTCACGCGCATGGGCTATCAGCGCGTGCTCGACAACGCGCCGTACGCGGAGACGGGAATCATCTAGCTGCGCAGGCCCTGACCCTGTGGGGCGGGTAATCCCAAGGCTGTGCGCCGGATTGGGCGCGTCCTTCTCGTCCCTGTTCGCTCGATTACGCAGCGACGCCTGTCAGCGCCGCCTCCGGCGTGCCGTCTCGCCATGGCAGCGGCACGTCGTAGTCCTTCAGCAGGCAGTCGTCCGGCAGGCACTCGATCGGCGTGAAGTCCCGGTGCGCGATGTATTCGGGACGCTTGAAGCGCCGGATGTGGTTCGAGACCGCGCACAAGCTGAGGTAGACCGCCACGCGATTCCACGGCGAAAGGTTCGACGTGGATGCATGGACCAGGCACGAGTGGAACAGAATCATCGAGCCGGCGGGGCCTTTCGGCGCCACGATGCCGCCGCGCGCGACGAGCTTGGAGATCGTGTCGTGGTCTATGGTCCACAACGGATAGCTCGTCGTGCTGGTGTCGTGCTTCGCGTCGATCACGCCGAGCTGGTGGCTGCCCGGAATGAACATGAGCGGCCCGTTGAACTCGTTCACCTCGTCGAGAAAGATCGCCACGTTCATCGCGCGCGGCTCCGGCATGAGGTCGTCGTTCTTCCACGTGCCGTAGTCCTGGTGCCACTGCCAGACGTCGCCGTCGAAGGCCATCTTGCCGTTGATCTTGAACTGGTGCATGTAGAGCCGCTCGCCGTAGATCTGCATCACCGGGTCGATCATGCGCGGGTGGCGCGCGAGCTTGGCGAACGGATAGCTGTACATATGCGCCGCGAAGTTGGTGCGCACGGCGTCGCTGCCCTTCTCGCGCACGTTCTCCGGCCGCCACTGCGCGTACAGCCGCGGCACCTCCGCGTTGAGCACGGCGATCTCCTGCGTTGAGAACAGCGCCGGAAAGAAGAGAAAGCCTTCGCGCTCGAAGCGCTCGAGCTGCTCGGTGGTGAGTTTCATGCGAACCTCCGGGAAACGCTCGCAAATGTTAACGGCGCGGCGGCTACAATCGAATCACCGATCATCGCACCATGTGGACTCGCATGCTAATAGCCGGCGTTTCTATCATCCTCGCGATCTGGTGCGCGAGCGCGCTCGGACAGACGTATCCGGCGAAGCCGGTGCGCGTGCTGGTCGGCTT
>Ga0196977_1000738_pt1 | contig 15209 bp, 4 predicted proteins | sample S3v_1013CmetaG_FD_148634 | JGI IMG/M metagenome (GOLD analysis project Ga0196977, IMG submission 148634) | Soil microbial communities from Anza Borrego desert, Southern California, United States - S3+v_10-13C | ecosystem: Environmental > Terrestrial > Soil > Desert | place: USA: California...
GCCGCGTGGCAGCGCGAGTGGCTCTCCGGCGACGCGCTCGAAAGGCAGCTCGAATACTGGCGCGGGCTTTTGCGCGACGCGCCGGCCGCGCTTGAGTTGCCGGCCGAGCGGAGCCGCCCGACCCGTCAGACCTCCGCCGGCGCGCGCCACAGCCTCTTCGTCGGCGAGGAGCTTTCCGCCGCGCTGAGGCAGTTGAGCCGCCGCGAGGGCGCGACGCTCTTCATGGTGCTGCTCGCCGCCTTCGACGTGCTGCTGCTGCGCTACACGGGGCAGAGCGACATCGTCGTCGGGACGCCGGTGGCGGGGCGCAGCCGGGGCGAGACCGAGGGCCTCATCGGCTTCTTCGTCAACATGCTGGCGCTGCGCGCGAACCTCGGCGGCAACCCGACTTTCCGCGAGCTGCTCGCGCAGGTCAAAGAGGTGACGCTCGGCGCCTACACGCATCAGGACTTGCCCTTCGAGAAACTGGTCGAGGAGCTTCACCCCGAAGGCGCGCGCAGCGAGATGCCCTTCTTCAACGTGATGCTCGTCCTCCAGAACACGCCGGCCCCGACGCTCGAACTGCCGGGCCTGCGGCTCGGCATGCTCGACGTTGACAAGGGGACGGCCAAGCTCGACCTCTCGGTCTTCGTCGAGGACACGCCGCGCGGCCTCGCCCTCACCGCGACCTACAAGACAGACCTCCTGAGCCACGAGACGGTCGAGCGGATGCTCGGCCACTACCGCGCGCTCCTGCAAAGCGTCGCCGCCGCGCCGGAGAGCCGCATCTCGACCTTTTCCGTCCTCTCCGAGGAGGAGAACGCGCGGCTCGTTGACGCCTTCAGCGAACCACTCGAAGCCTTCTAGGCGCCGCGCGCCGCAAGCGAAAGCCCTATGAGAGACGAGAGCGTGGAGAGAGACCACCGCCCCGGCATAGACCAGCGCCTCCAAGCGCGCGAGAGCGCCCGGCGCGGCGACGGCGGCCACGGCGGCAAGAGCGCCGAGGCGCGCGACGGCGCACGGGCCGGCGGCGCGCACTACAGCGTCGAGCGCTGGTTCGCCGAGACGGCCTCGCGCCGCCCCTCCGAGGTCGCCCTGCGCGAGGGGGCCGACGGTGCCACCTTCGCTCAGCTCGACGCGGCCGCCACGCGCTTCGCCCGCGTGCTGCGGGCGGCCGGGGCCGGCCCCGGCACGCCGGTCGGCATCATCGCCGGGCGGGCCATGACCTACGTCCCGGCCTTCCTCGGCTGCCTGCGCGCGGGCGCGGCGTTCGCCCCGCTCGACGCCGGGCTGCCCGACCTGCGGCTGCGGCGGCAGTTGGGGCTACTGCGCCCGCCAGTCGTGGTGGCCGAACCGGGGCTGGCGGGCAGGGCCGCGGCGCTGCTCGGCAAGGAGTGCGCGGGCGAGGACGGCGGGGACGAGGCGGGCCGCGGCGGCGCCCGGCTCGGAACTGACGAGGGGTGGCCGGGTGAGGGGAGCGCTGTGGGGCTGGTGTGCGCCGACGGGCTGGAAGTGCGGTCGTGGCCCGACGGGGCCGAGGCCGGGGCCGGGGCTTTCGCCGTCGAGCCGGGGGAGGCCGCGGCGTCGTCACCTGCCTTCGGCGACCCCGACCCGGACTCTCCGGCTTACGTCTACTTCACCTCCGGCTCGACGGGAGAGCCGAAGGGCGTGGCCGGCCGCCTGCGCGCCGTCGCCCACTTCATCCGCTGGGAGGTGGACGCGCTCAGGTTAGGCGCGGGCGTCAGGGTCAGCCACCTCCTGCCGCCCTCCTTCGACGGCTCGCTCCGAGACCTCTTCGTCCCGCTCTGCGCCGGGGGCGTCATCTGCGCCCCGCCCTCGCGCGAGCTGGTGGCCGACGCCGAGCGGCTGGCGGCGTGGATCGCCGAGGAGCGGGTCGAACTCATCCATTGCGTGCCGACCTTGCTGCGGGCGCTGATGAGCGCGGGCCTCGACGCGCACCGCCCCGGTTCGTTGCGGTGTGTGGTGGTGGCCGGCGAGGCGCTGCTGGGCGAGGACGTGCGGAGGTGGCGCGGGGGGAGGGAAGGCGGGGCGCGGCTGGTCAACCTCTACGGGACGACGGAGACGACGATGGCGAAGTTCTGCCACTTCGTGACCGGCGAGGACGAGACGAGGCGCACGGTGCCCATCGGCCGGCCCATCCCCGGCGCGAGAGCTTTGCTCCTCGACGAGGAGGGGCGACCCAGCGCGCCGGGGACGGTGGGCGAGGTCTACATCCGCACGCCCTACCGCTCGCTCGGCTACTACGGCCGCCCAGACCTCACCGCCCGGGCCTTCGTCCCCAACCCGTTCTCGCAAGACCCCTCGGACTTGATCTACCGGACGGGCGATCTGGCGCGGCAACTGCCGGGCGGCGAGTACGAGTTCGTGGGCCGGCGCGACGCGCAGGTCAAGGTGCGCGGGCAGCGGGTGGAACTCGGAGAGGTCGAGGCCGCGCTGCGTACCCACGCCACGGTCAGGCAGTGCGCCGTGGCCGTGCGGGGTGAAGGCGAGGGGGCGCAGTTGGTGGCCTACGTGGTGGGCGAGGGCGGGAAGACCTTCACGGAGTTGCGCGAGCATGTGCGGGAGCGTCTGCCGGCTTACATGGTGCCCTCGCGGTTCGTCGCGCTCGAAGCGTTGCCGCTGACGCCGAGCGGCAAGGTCGACCGGAAGGCCCTGCCCGACCCCGGGGCCGCGAGGGAGGCGCGCGTCTACGAGCCGCCGGTCGGGGCCGTCGAAGAGTTGATGGCGGGCGTCTGGGCCGAGATGCTGGGGCTGGAGCGCGTCGGTCGCGGCGAGGACTTCTTCGAGCTGGGCGGCCACTCGCTGCTCGCCACGCAGATCATGTCGCGGGCGCGCAAAGCCTTCTCGGTCGAGCTGCCGCTGCGGCAGTTGTTCGAGACGCCGACCGTGGCCGGGTTGGCGGCGGCCGCCGAGCGCGCGCTGCAAGCGGGGGGCGCGGCGGAGGCAGCGCCGATCAGCCGCGCGCCGCGCGACGAGCCGCTGCCGCTCTCCTTCGTCCAGCAGCGTCTCTGGTTCATAGACCAGTTGGAGCCGGGCAGCGCCGTCTACAACATCCCGGCCGCCGTCCGGCTCGACGGGGCGCTCGAAGCCGGGGCGCTCGAACGCGCTCTCTCGGAGGTCGTCCGCCGCCACGAGTCTCTGCGCACGACCTTCGCCGCGGCCGAAGGCCAACCCGTGCAGGTCATCTCCCCGCCGCGCCCGCTCCGCCTCGAAGTTCGAGACCTCTCGCGCCTGTCGGCCGGCGAGCGTGAGGCGGAGGCGCACCGCCTCGCGGCTGAAGAGGCCCGCCGCCCCTTCGACCTCGCGCGCGGGCCGCTGTTCCGCGCCTCGCTCGTCAGGCTCTCGGACGACGAGCACGTGCTGCTCGTCACCATGCACCACATCGTCTCCGACGGGTGGTCTCTGGGCGTGTTGATTCGCGAGGTGTCCACGCTTTATTCGGCCTACGCGCGGGGCGAGGAGTCGCCGCTCGAAGAGCTGCCCATCCAGTACGCGGACTACGCCGCGTGGCAGCGCGCGCGCCTCTCGGGCGAGGCGCTCGACGCGCAGCTCGCCTACTGGCGCGGGCAACTGGCCGGCGCGCCGCCGCTGCTTGAACTGCCGACCGACCGGCCGCGGCAGGCGTTGCAGACCTACCGCGGCACGCACTACTCTTTCAGGCTCCCGCGCGCGATGAGCGAGTCTCTGAAGGCGCTCGGCCGCAAGGAGAACGCGACGCTCTTCATGACGCTTTTGGCAGCCTTCGACGTGCTGCTCGACTGGTACACTGGGCAGCAGGACATCGTCGTCGGCACGGGCGTCGCCAACCGCACGCGGGTCGAGACCGAGGGCCTCATCGGCTTCTTCGTCAACACGGTCGTCCTGCGCGCAGACCTCTCCGGCGGCCCGACCTTCCGCGAGGTCGTCCGGCGCGTGCGCGAGGCGACGCTCGGCGCCTACGCGCATCAGGAGACGCCGTTCGAGATGCTCGTCGAGACGCTCCTGCCCGAGCGCGACCCGAGCTACACGCCGCTCTTCCAAGTCATGTTCATCCTTCAGAACATGTCGCTGACCGCCTACGAGCTGCCCGAGCTGCGCGTCCGCGTGAGCGGCCTCGGCACCGAGCGCGCCACGGCGAAGTTCGACCTCTACCTCGCGATGACCGAAGACGCCGACGGCCTCGGCGGCACGCTCGAATACAACACAGACCTCTTCGACGCCGCGACCGCCGAGCGCATGATGGCCTACTTCCGGTCGCTGCTCGAAGAGGTCACCGGGAACCCGGACAGGGAGATCGACGGCCTCTCTTTGATGAGCGACGAGGAGAGCGGCCGGCTGATCTACGACTTCAACGGATAACTCGGGCGCGCGCGGCCGTCCCCCAAAGCCATGAAACAGAAAGCCGAGAAGCACGACCCCCACGCCCGGCGCCCGAGCATCCTGCTCGGCGGCGTCGGCGGCGACTCCCACTCCGTCGGGCTGACCATCCTGCGCCACTCGTTGCAGGCCGACTACCGCGTCAGCTACCTCGGCACGCAGAACAGCCTCGAAGACTTCTTCCAGCTCGCCGCGCTCTGCAACGTGGTGATGATCTCCAGCATGGACGGCCACACGCGCTACTACCTGCGCGAGTTCCCCGAGCTGATGAAGAAGTACCGCGCGCACCGCCCGCTCTGGTATCTGGGCGGCAACCTCCACATCGGCGACGCGGCCGGCTACGAGCGGCACTTCGTCGAGATGGGCTTCCGCCGCGTCTTCGTCAAGTTCACGGACGTGAGGGCCGTGCTCTCCGTGCTCGAACAAGACCTCGCCGAGGTCGAGCCGATGCCCGAGTGCACGACGCTCGTCGGCCTCTCGCAGCCGCCGGCCCCGAGCCTCGCGGCCCCCGTCTCCGACGAGCGCTACGAGGGCGCCGCCTTCCACGGCTGCCGCGCCGAGGTGCTCGAACAGTGGGGCACGGGGCCGGCGGCGCGCGACCTCGAGCGCAACGCCGCCTTCCTCGCGCGCCAGCCCTCTTTCCCGCGCCTCCAAGCGGAGGTCAACGCCGGCCGCCTGCCGATGCTCGTCCAGCCGCGCTCGGGCGTGCCGCAGGTCTGCGACCAGATCAGGCTCTTCCGGGCCTTCGCCGGCTGCGGCGCGCGCGTCCTCTCCTATCAGGTCGATTCGCTGACGCGCAACAACAACTACGCCGGGGCCGGCGAGGCCATCGCCGAGAGCCGGGCGACCGGCGCGGCCACGCTCAACGGCTTCCCCGTCATCAACCACGGCGTGCCCGGCCTGCGGCGCGTCATCGCGGAGGTCGGCGTGCCCTTGCAGACACGGCACAGCACGCGCGACCCGCGGCTGCTGGCCGAGATTTCCTACGCGGGCGGCGTGACGGCCTTCGAGGGCGGGGCCATCTGCTACAACGTCCCCTACTACAAGAACTACCCGCTCGACGAGTCCGTCCGGCGCTGGCAGTACGTCGACCGCCTGACCGGCCTCTACCACGAGCGCTACGGCATCGCGCTCGACCGCGAGTTCTTCGGGACGCTGACGGCGACCCTCATCCCGCCGTCGCTCGCCGTCGCCGTCAACCTGCTCGAAAGCGTCCTCGCCGTCAGTCAGGGCGTCAAGTGCCTGAGCCTCGGCTACGCCGAGCAGGGCCACCGCCCGCAGGACATCGCCGCCGTCCGCGTGATGGGCGAGATGGCGCGCGAGGTCTGCCGCAACCTCGGCCACCGGGACGTGCAGATCAACACGGTCTTCCACCAGTACATGGCGGCCTTCCCCGACGACCCGGCCCGCGCCGAGGAGTTGATCTTCAACTCGGCCGTGACGGCCGCCCTCTCGGGCGCGACGCGGATGATCACCAAGACGCCCATCGAGGCCTACCGCATCCCGACGCTGGAGGACAACGTGCAGGGCCTCGGCCTCGTGATGCGCGGCGTGGCGGCGGCCGCCGCCGCGCCCGTGCCCGAGGAGCGCGTCGAGGCCGAGTGCGACCTCATCCGCCGCGAGGCGCGGGCCATCTTCGACGGCGTCGTGCAGTGCGGCGGCGGCAGCATCGCGGCCGGCGTCGTCCGGGCCTTCCGCGAGGGCGGGCTCGACATCCCCTTCGCGCCGAGCGTCCACAACCGCGGCGCGGTGATGACGGCGCGCGACCTCGAAGGGGCCGTCCGCTACCTCTCGTGCGGCCACCTGCCCTTCGACCGCGAGCTGCGCGAGTTCCACCGCGAGCGGATGCAGGAGCGGCGCAGGGCCGAGGGGCTGAGGCCGGAGGGCGAGGATCACCTGCTGGTCGAGCGCGACGTGATGCGCGTGCCGCGCGGCGAGTACGAACGCTGGCCTCTGTCGGCCTGAGCCGGCCGCGTCAACACTTAAACCGTGAGCGAGGGTCGCTGAAGATGTGCGGTTTCGCCGGCTACATCAATCTCCGCGAAGGGCCGGAGGCCGACCCCGGCCTGCTCGTCAGGATGGCCGGGAAGCTCGTCCACCGCGGGCCGGACTCGTGCGGCTACTTCGCCGAGGGCGGCGCCGGGCTCGGCTTCCGCCGCCTCTCGATCATCGACCCGGCCGGCGGCGACCAGCCCCTCTACAACGAAGACGGCTCGGTCGTCCTCGTCTGCAACGGCGAGATTTACAACTACCGCGAGCTGCGCGAGCGACTGGAGCGGCGCGGCCACTCGTTCCGCACCGACAGCGACGTGGAGGCGCTCCTGCACCTCTACGAGGAGGAGGGCGCGGGCTTCCTCAACCGCCTCAACGGGCAGTTCGCCTTCGCCCTCTACGACCGGCGCGAGCGGCGGCTGCTTCTGGCCCGCGACCACTTCGGCGTCTGCCCGCTCCACTTCACGGTGGCCGGCGGCGCGCTCGTCTTCGCCTCCGAGATCAAGGCGCTGCTCGAACACCCCGCGGTCGCGCGCGAGGTAGACCTCACCGGCCTCGATCAGGTCTTCTCCTTCCCCGGCCTCGTCAGCCCGCGCACGCTCTTCAAGGGCGTCGAGAGCCTCCCGAGCGGCCACTACCTGACGGTCGAGCGCGGCGAGGTGAAGGTCGCCGAGTACTGGGACTTGGACTACCCGCGGCCCGGCGAGGGGGGCGCGCCGCGGCCCGAAGAGGATTACGTCGAGGAGCTGTCGGAGCTGTTCGCGCGCTCCGTCCGCTACCGCCTGCAGGCCGACGTGCCGGTCGGCTTCTACCTGAGCGGCGGCCTCGACTCTTCGATGATCGGGGCGATGATCCGCCGCGTCTCGCCCGAGGGGCGCCGCCACTCGTTCGCCATCACCTTCGACGACGCGGCCATCTGCGAGGAGCGCCACCAGAGGCTTCTGGCCGAGCGCGTCGGCTCGATCCACCACGACATCCGCTTCGGCTGGGCCGAGATCGCCGCGCGCCTCCCCGACGTGATTTACCACTGCGAGTGCCCGGTGAAGGAGACCTACAACACCTGCTCGATGGCGCTGTCCGAGGCGGCCCGCGCCAACGGCGTGACGGTCGTCCTGACGGGCGAGGGGGCCGACGAGATGTTCGCCGGCTACGTCGGCTACCGCTTCGACCGGTTCGGCCTGCGCCGGCCGGACGACTTCGACGTGGAGGCCGTCATGGAGGAGGAGCTGCGCGAGCGCCTGTGGGGCGACCCCAACCTCTTCTACGAGATCGACCAGTACGCCTTCCGCGAGACGAAGGCGGCGCTCTACTCGCCGGGCGTGGGCGAGCTGTTCGACGACTTCGAGTGCCTGAACTTCGGGCCGGTCAACAAGGAGCGGCTGCGCGGCCGCCACCCGCTGCACCAGCGTTCCTACCTCGACTTCAAGCTCCGGCTCTCCGACCACCTCGTCTCCGACCACGGCGACCGGATGGCGCTCGCCAACTCGGTCGAGGCGCGCTACCCGTTCCTCGACATCGACCTCGTCGAGTTCTCGAAGCGGCTCCCGCCCGAGCTGAAGCTCAACGGGTTCACCGAGAAGTACATCCTCAAGCGGGCGGCCGAGGGCCTCGTCCCGCGCGAGATCATCGACCGCGAGAAGTTCGGCTTCCACGCGCCGGGCACGCCCTACCTGCTCGGCCAGAACGTCGAGTGGATCAACGACCTGCTGTCGCCGGCGCGCGTCAGGCGGCAGGGCTACTTCAACCCGGAGACGGTCGAGCGGCTGCGGCGGCAGTACCTCGAACCCGGCTTCCGGCTCAACCTGCCCTTCGAAAGCGACCTCCTCATGATCGTGCTTTCCTTCGGGCTGTTCCTCGACCTCTTCGGACTGCCCGACTTCAACTGAGCGGGGGCTTCTCTCATGCAGGCTTTACGCGGCGGCGACTGTCTCGGCATCCTCGGCGGCATGGGGCCCGTGGCCTCGGCCGAGTTCCTCAAGACCGTCTACGAGCAGAACCTCGGCGAGCGCGAGCAGACCGCGCCGAAGGTCGTCATGCTCTCCGACCCGTCCTGCCCCGACCGGACGGAGGCTTTCCTCGCGGGGCGCGCCGACGAGGTGCTGCGGCAACTGACCGCCAACCTGCGCCGCCTCTCCGACCTCGGGGCGACGCGGATCGTCATCTGCTGCGTCACCATGCACCACCTGCTCCCGGCGCTGGAGCCGGACTTGAGGGCGCGAATCGTCTCCCTGCTCGACGTTGTCTTCGACCGCCTCGAACGTTCGGGCCGGCGCCACCTCCTGATCTGTTCGAGCGGCACGCGCCGGCTCGGCCTCTTCGAGAAGCACGAGCGCTGGCCGGCGGCCGCGCCCCACGTCGTGCTGCCGGGCGAGGCCGACCAGCAGGTCATCCACCGCGACCTCATCTACCCGATGAAGACCGACCCGGACGTGTCGAAGCGCGTCCCGCTGCTCAGGTCGCTGCTCAAGCGGTACGGCGTCGGCTCCTTCATCGCCGGCTGCACCGAGATGCACATGCTCGCCAAGCGGCCGGAACTCGCCGCCGGCGTCGGCTGCATTGACCCGCTCGCCGTCGTCGCGCGCGGGCTTCAAGGGGAGACTCTATGACCATCGTGCGGCTTTCACCTGCCGTCCCCGTCGCGCCGCAGAACGAGGAGCCGGCCGAGTACAGCGTCGAGCGGTGGTTCGCCCGCGCGGCCGCCTCGCGCCCCGGCTCGCCGGCCCTCTCCTGCGGCCCCGACGCCGCCACCTTCGCTCAGCTCGACGCGGCCGCCTCGCGCCTCGCCGCCGCGCTCGCGGGAGCCGGCGCGCGGCCCGGCTCCGCGGTCGCCGTCCTCGCCGCCCGGTCGCAGACCTACGTGGCGGCCGTCATCGGCTGTCTGCGGGCGGGCGCGGCCTTCGCCGTGCTCGACCCCGCCCTGCCGGAGCTGCGGCTGCGGCGTCAGCTTGGGCTCCTGCGGCCGGCGGCGCTCGTCTCCGAACCGGAGCTGGCGGGCCGCGCCGCGGCGCTGCTCGCGGCGGCTCAGGGCGAGGCGGGCGGCGGCGTCGAGGGGAATGGTTCGGGCGAGGCGTGGCCGGGCGAGGGCGCTCCGGTGGGGCTGGTGTGCGCCGACGGGCTGGGGCTGCGCCGGTGGCCGCGGGAGGCCGACGCCGGCCCGTGGGGTCGCCCCCTCGACCCGCCGTCCGAAGCCGAAGTGGCGGCGTGGGCCGCGGAGTCGGCCGCCCGGCCCGCGCCCGACCCCGACGGGCTCGCCTACGTCTACTTCACGTCGGGTTCGACGGGCGAGCCGAAGGGCGTCGCCGGCAGGCTGAAGGGCATCGCCCACTTCATCAACTGGGAGGTGACGGCGCTCGGCCTCGGCGCGGGCGTCAGGGTCAGCCACCTGCTGCCGCCCTCCTTCGACGGCTCTTTGAGAGACTTCTTCGTCCCGCTCTGCGCGGGCGGCGTCATGTGCGCGCCGCCCTCGCGCGAGCTGATCTGGGACGCCGAGTCGCTCCTGCGCTGGCTCGAAGAGGAGCGGGTCGAGCTGGTGCATTGCGTGCCGACGCTGCTGCGCGCGCTGATGGGCGCGGGCCTCGACGCCCGACGCCTCCCGAGCCTGCGCTGGGTGCTCGTCTCGGGCGAGGCACTGGTCGGCGAGGACGTGCGGCGCTGGCTGGCCCGCGGCGAGGGGGCGCGGCTGGTGAACCTCTACGGGGCGACCGAGACGACGATGACGAAGCTCTGCCACTTCGTCTCGCAGGAGGACGCCGCGCGGCGCACCGTCCCCATCGGCAAGCCGATGCCCGGCGCGAAGGCGCTGCTGGTTAACGAAAAAGGAAAACCCAGCGCGCCGGGGACGGTGGGCGAGGTCTACGTCCGCACGCCCTACCGCTCGCTCGGCTACTACGGCCGCCCCGACCTCACCGCCCGAGTCTTCGTCCCCAACCCGTTCGGCTCAGACCCGGCCGACCTCGTCTACCGCACCGGCGATCTGGCGCGGCAACTGCCGGACGGCTCCTTCGAGTTCGTCGGCCGCCGCGACGGGCAGGTCAAGGTGCGCGGGCAGCGGGTCGAGCTGGCCGAGGTCGAGGGGGTTCTGCGGCGGCAGCCGGGCGTCGAGGACGTGGCGGTGGCCGAGCGGCGGGGGCCGGGCGGCTACAACTATCTGTGCGCGTGGGTGGTGCCGGGCGAGGGCTGGGAGGCGACCGCGATGCTCGAAGGGGCGCGGCGGGAGCTGGCCGAGTGGATGGTGCCGTCGGCGGCGGTGCGGGTCGAGCGGCTGCCGCGGACGGCCAGCGGGAAGGTAGACCGCAGGGCTTTGCCAGACCCGCGTGCCGCCACCGAGGGGCGGGAGTACGTCGAGCCGCGGACGCCGACCGAGGAGCTGGTGGCCGGCGTCTGGGCCGAAGTCCTCGGCCTCGAACGGGTCGGGGCGGCCGACAACTTCTTCGAGCTCGGCGGCCACTCCCTGCTCGCCACGCGTCTGCTCTCGCGGGTGCGCTCGGCGCTCGGCGTCGAGCTGCCGCTGCGGCAGTTGTTCGAGACGCCGACCGTGGCGGGGCTGGCGGCGGCCGCCGAGACACAACTGCGCGCCGGGGCCGCGCCCGAGCTGCCGCCAATCAGCCCCGCGCCGCGCGACGAGCCGCCGCCGCTCTCCTACGCGCAGCAGCGCCTCTGGTTCATCAACCAACTGGAGCCGGGCAGTCCGGCCTACAACATCCCCTCGGCGGTGCGCCTCTCAGGCGACCTCAACGTGAGCGCGCTCGAAAGCGCGCTCGGCGAAGTCGCGCGCCGCCACGAGACTTTGCGGACGAGCTTCCCCGCGGAAGGCGGGCGGCCGGTTCAAGTGATCTCGCCGCCCGCGCCCGTCACGCTCGACACGGTTGACCTCTCTCAGTTGCCCGCGGCCGAGCGCGAGGAAGAGGCGCGGAGGCTGGCGGCCGAAGAGGCGCAGCGACCCTTCGACCTGTCACGCGGGCCGCTGTGGCGCGCGTCACTCGTCAAGCTCGCGGACGACGAGCACGTCCTTCTGCTGACGATGCACCACATCGTCTCCGACGGCTGGTCAGTCGGACTGCTCACCGGAGAACTCTCCAGTGGTTATTCGGCCTACGCGCGAGGCGAGGAGCCGTCGCTGCCCGAGCTACAGATTCAGTACGCGGATTATGCCGCTTGGCAGAGGGAGCACCTCTCGGGCGAAGCCCTCGACGCGCAGCTCGCCTACTGGCGCGAGCGGCTGTCGGGGGCGCCCCCCGTTTTGGAACTCCCGACCGACCGGCCACGCCCGGCCCTCCAGAGCCACCGCGGCGCGCGCCTCTCCTTCGCGCTTAACGAGGAGGTCAGCCGCGGGCTTCATCAGTTGGCGCGGGCCGAGGGCGCGACCGCCTTCATGGTGCTCTTGGCCGCCTTCAACGCGCTGCTCCACCGCTACACGAACCAGACGGACATCCTCGTCGGGACGCCGGTGGCGGGGCGCACGCGCTCGGAGACGGAGAACCTCATCGGCTGCTTCGTCAACACGCTCGTGCTGCGGACGCGGGTCGAAGGGCGGGAGACGTTCCGCGAACTCTTAGGCAAGGTGAGGGAGGCGTGCCTCGGGGCGTACGCCCATCAGGACGCGCCCTTCGAGCGCGTGGTCGAGGAGGCGCAGCCCGAAAGGAGCCTCAGCCACTCGCCGCTGTTTCAGGTCGTCTTCGTTTTACAGAATACGCCTTCGGAGGAGGCGAAGCTGACCGCTTTAGAGTTGAGTCCGTTCAGGGTCGGGGGGACGACGGCGAAATTTGATCTGGTGTTGTCCATGACCGAGACGGGCGGGCGGCTGGCCGGCGGCTTCGAGTACAGCACCGACCTCTTCGACGAGGCGACCATCACCCGCATGGCCGGACACTTCGAGGAGCTGCTGAGGGGGGCTCTGCATCGCCCCGGGCAGCGCGTGGCCGAGCTGCCTCTGCTGCCGGAGGCGGAGCGGCGCGCGTTGCTCGGCGCGGACGCCGCGGGCGTCTACGCGGGCGCGGCGTGTCTGCATGAATTGTTCGAGGCGCAGGCCGCGCGCACGCCCCACGCCGTCGCGCTCGTTGACGGAGAGGCGCGACTGACCTACGCCGAACTGAACGCGAGAGCCAACCGTCTGGCCCGCCACCTGCGCGGGCTCGGCGTCGGGCCGGACGAGCCGGTCTGCGTCCTGACCGAGCGCTCGGCGGAGTTGGTGTTGGCGCTGCTCGGCGTGCTGAAAGCCGGCGGCGCGTACGTCCCGCTCGACCCGGAGTATCCGCTGGAGCGCGTCCGTTACACGCTCGAAGACAGCCGCGCGCGCGTGCTCGTGACGCACGGGGGGCTGGCGCAGAACCTGCCGGCCGGCGGCTGTCAGGTGGTGAACCTCGACGACCTCGGCGAAGCACCCGACGGGCTGAGCGGCGAGAACCTCGACGGGGCGATGTCGCCCGACAACCTCGCCTACGTCATCTACACCTCGGGCTCGACGGGAGAGCCGAAGGGCACGCCGGTCACGCACCGCAACGTCGTCCGCCTGTTCGAGGCGACGCGGGAGTGGTTCGGCTTCGACGAGCGCGACGTGTGGACGCTCTTCCACTCTTACGCCTTCGACTTCTCGGTCTGGGAGATGTGGGGCGCGCTGCTCCACGGCGGCCGCCTCGTCGTCGTCCCGCGCTGGGTCAGCCGCTCGCCCGAACTCTTCTACGAACTGCTCTCCGAGCAGCGCGTCACCGTCCTCAACCAGACGCCCTCGGCCTTCCGCCAACTGTTGCGGGCCGAGCAAACCTCCGACGCCCGGCGCGAGCTGTCGCTCAGGTTCGTCATCTTCGGCGGCGAGGCGCTCGACCTCGCGGGCCTCGGCCCGTGGTTCGACGCGCACGGCGACGAGAGCCCGCGGCTCGTCAACATGTACGGGATCACGGAGACGACCGTCCACGTCACCCACCGGCCGCTCTCGCGCGAAGACGCGCTGGCCCCGCGCGGCAGCCTCATCGGCGGCCCCATCCCCGACCTGCGCCTCTACGTCCTCGACCGGCACATGCAGCTCGTCCCGCAAGGCGTGGCGGGCGAGCTCTGCGTCGGCGGGGCCGGGCTGGCGAGGGGCTACCTCAACCGCGCCGGCCTGACGGCCGAGCGGTTCATCCCCGACCCCTTCTCGAAGGAGCCGGGCGCGCGCCTCTACCGTTCGGGCGACCTCGCGCGCCGCCTCCACGGCGGCGATGTCGAATACCTCGGGCGCATCGACCAGCAGGTGAAGCTGAGAGGCTTCCGCATCGAGCCGGGCGAGATCGAGGCGGCGCTGACGGCACACCCCGCGGTGCGCGAGGCGGTCGTGCTGCCGCGCGAGGACGAGCCGGGCGAGCGGCGTCTGGTCGCCTACGTGACGACGGCCGAAGGGCGCGCCGTCACCGGCGGCGAGCTGTACGCCTTCGTCGGCCGGAGGCTGCCCGACTACATGATGCCCGCGGCGTTCGTCACGCTCGACGCGCTCCCGCTGACGCCGAACGGCAAGGTTGACCGGCGCGCGCTGCCGCCGCCGGGCCAGTCGCGCCCGGCCCCGGACGAATCCTTCGCCGCCCCGCGCAACCTCGTCGAGGAGTTGCTGGCGCAGATGTGGGCCGACGTGCTGCGCGTCTCGCAGGCCGGCATCCACGACAACTTCTTCGAGCTGGGCGGACACTCCCTGCTCGCCACGCAGATCGTCTCGCGCGTGCGCCAGACCTTCTCGGTCGAGCTGCCGCTGCGGAGGCTCTTCGAGTCGCCGACCGTGGCGGCGCTGGCCGAGGCCGTCGAGCGCGAGCTGAGGGCCGGGGCGAGGGCCGAGCTGCCGCCAATCAGCCCCGTGCCGCGCGACGAACCCCTGCCGCTCTCCTACGCGCAGCAGCGCCTCTGGTTCATAGACCAGCTCGAACCCGGCGCCGCGACTTACAACATCCCTACCGCCGTGCGCCTGACCGACGGGCCGGACGTGACGGCGCTGGAGCGCGCCCTCTCCGAAGTGGCACGCCGCCACGAGACGCTGCGCACGACGTTCCTCTCCGACGGCGGGCGCCCCGCGCAGGTCGTCAACCCGCCCGCGCCGGTCGCGCTGGAGAGAGTTGACCTCTCACACCTGCCGGCCGAGGAGAGGGAAGCGGAAGCGCGGCGGCTGACGGCCGAGGAGGCCCGTCGCCCCTTCGACTTGTCACGCGGGCCGCTGTGGCGCGCGTCACTACTCAAGCTCGCGGACGACGAGCACGTGCTGCTGCTGACGATGCACCACATCGTCTCCGACGGCTGGTCAATGGGGCTGCTCGTCAGAGAACTCTCCGCGCTCTACTCGGCCTACGCGCGCGGCGAGGAGCCGACGCTCGCGGAGCTGCCGATTCAATACGCCGACTACGCCGCGTGGCAGCGCCGGCACCTGACGGACGAGGCGCTGGGCGAGCAGCTCGCCTACTGGCGCGGGCAGTTGGCGGGAGCGCCGCCCGTCCTCGAACTACCCACCGACAGGCCGCGGCCAGCCGTCCAGACCTACCGCGGGGCGCGCGTCCCGTTCGCGCTCGGCGAGGAGTTGAGCGGCGAGCTGATGAGACTCGCCCGCGCGGAGGGCGTGACGCCGTTCATGGCGCTGCTCGCCGCCTTCGACGCGCTGCTCTACCACTACACCGGCCAGTCCGACATCCTCGTCGGCAGCCCGGTGGCGGGGCGCACGCGGGCCGAGACCGAAAACCTCATCGGCTGCTTCGTCAACACGCTCGTGCTGCGGACGCGGGTCGAGGGGCGGGAGACGTTCCGCGAACTCTTAGGCAAGGTGAGGGAGGCGTGCCTCGGGGCGTACGCCCATCAGGACGCGCCCTTCGAGCGCGTGGTCGAGGAGGCGCAGCCCGAAAGGAGCCTCAGCCACT
>Ga0196977_1000739_pt1 | contig 15183 bp, 16 predicted proteins | sample S3v_1013CmetaG_FD_148634 | JGI IMG/M metagenome (GOLD analysis project Ga0196977, IMG submission 148634) | Soil microbial communities from Anza Borrego desert, Southern California, United States - S3+v_10-13C | ecosystem: Environmental > Terrestrial > Soil > Desert | place: USA: California...
GCTGCGTCTCGCTGCCTTTGGCGCCGACGACGAGGTCGATCCCGTGCGCGTCACGCCGGATGCGCTCCTCGAGCTGCGAACCGGTGAGGAGCAGCAGCGTGACCGCCCCGACGGCGAACGCCAGCAGAACGACGTTGAGCAGCGTGCTCGAGCGGCGTTTACGCAGATACGCGAAGCTGATGCGCGCCAGTGTCATTGGCGTCGAGGCAGCACGTACTGATTGCCGAAACGCGAATGGATACGCTGATCGTGCGTCGCGATCACGAGCGTCGCGCGGCACGCCTTCGCCTGCGTCTCCAGCAGATCGAGTGTCTGCGCGCAGCGCTCGTCGTCGAGGTTCGACGTCGGCTCATCGGCGAGGAGGAGCGTGGGCCGGTTCACGACGGCGCGCGCGACGGCTACCCGCTGCTGCTGGCCGAACGAGAGCTCGTGCGGAAAAGCATCCGCTCGATCCGCGAGGCCGAGATCGGCGAGCACCTCGTTCACCCGGCCGGCGTTGCGCTCGACGCGCGAGAAGTACTGCGCGATCGCGACGTTATCGCGAACCGTGAGGCTGTCCACGAGATGCAATTGCTGGAGCACGATGCCGACGTGGCGGCCGCGAAAGCGGTCGAGCTCGCGCGCCTTCATGCGGGTCAACCGCTGTCCGGAGACGAGCACGTCGCCGAAGCTCGGCTTGAGAATCCCGGCGAGGATGTGCAGGAGCGTCGTCTTGCCGCTGCCCGACGGTCCGAGCACCAGCCAGTGCTCCCCCTGCTCCGCGAGCCAGTCGCGTATCTGCAGCACGTCGGCGCCGTCGTACGCGTGGCGCAGGTCGCGGATCTGGAACATGGAGAGAAATTGGCGTCGGAGTAAGATTTCGCGGCGCGAATCTTACTCCCACCCGATTCATGAAACGCCTGCTGCTCGCGTTGATCGCCGGTTATCGCCTGCTGGTGAGTCCGTTCCTCGGCGCGAACTGCCGCTTCTATCCCACGTGCTCGGCGTACGCAGCCGAAGCCATCGAGACGCATGGCGCACTGCGCGGCGCGTGGCTTGCCGTCAAGCGCATCACGAAGTGCCACCCGTGGCACCCCGGCGGCGTCGATCCGGTGCCGCCGCGGAGGTAGCGCCGCTCGCCTTCGGCTCGGGGCCTGGGCGCTACACGAACAGAGAGAAACCTTCCACGGTTTCCCTCCGTAACCTCCCTTCCCCCATGGAACGCCCGGGCTGCCATCGGCAGCCCGCCTCGGCCGGTGAACGATTCAGAGGAAAACCAAGCATGGGCAACCTACCGGCTGCCCGTGTTTCCTCCGAAACCTCCTTTCCTTGCAGGGCGGCGCCGCGCGCCGCTCGCTCAGAAGAACGCGAGCGCCCTCGCCTCGATGCTCTGCCGCGGCGGCGCGCCCGGCGGCGTGGTCGGATCGTCGAACGCGGTATGCGCGGTGAAGCGCGCGCGCCCGTCGTTCGCGGAGTCGTACACGGTGAAGACGAGCGCTTCGTCGCGGTGCATCTGCGGGAAGTAGAACCACTGGTGGCTCGGGTTGTACTTCAGGCGGTACGTCTGCCCGACGCGATTCGGATAGCGCCGTTCAGCGACCATCAGATCGTCGAAGGCGATGCTGCGCGCATCCGCCATCGCGAGCGGGTTCGACTGGATCGGCTGGTTGATCGCGCGCCACACCTGAATGATCGCGAAGCGGCGCTGGAGCAGCGCTTCCGCCTCGTCGCCCATCAGCTCGCGCACGCGGTTCGGTCCCGACCACTCGGTGTAATCGTTGTGGGCCGAGAGCACCGGCTCGCGGATGAGCTTCTCCTCGCGCTCGCCTTCATTGCCGGAGCGCAACGTGTGATCGAAGACGACGACACGCGACGCGCCCGATTGCTGCTTGATGAGCTCGATCACCTCGGGGTAGTACACGCGCTTCAGCTCTTCGGCGTCGAAGAAATCCTTCATCGCCGTCTTGTGCTCGACGAGCACGAAGCCGTTGCGCTCGATCGAAAGATCTCCGATGCACTCGCGGCCGTCGCGGATAGCCATCGGATGCATGTCCTGCGCGCCGGTCTTGCGCCGGCGGATGTTGTTCGGGCCGAACGTTTCGTTGACGAGCTTCTCGCCTGTGTCTACCGTGTAAGGAATCTCAGCCGTGATCATGAGGGCTCCCATGGATCGAACCGACGCGGAAGGCGCGCGCCTCCCGATCAAGCTCGATAGTACAAGCAACGGAGAATTCGTGCCGATGCCGCTCTCGCAGGCGAACCGCCTTGCCAACCGGCTGGCGCACCAAACGGCAACGCAGAACGCGAAGCGCACGGGCCTCTCCCGGCGCGATTTTCTGGTCTCCGGTTGCGGCGCGGCGAGCACGCTCCTCGCCTTCAACGCAGCGAACGCGGCAGCAGGACGCACCGGCGGTTACTTCGACGTGCCCGCCGAGGCCGCACTCGATGTGCAGCTCGCCGCAGCAACGACCGGCGGCAAGGGGGAATTCATCTTCGACGTGCAGGGGCATTTCGTCGACCCGAACCGGCTGTGGCTCGAGACCGCGCCCGCCGACGCGTTCAAATGGTCACCGAAGGCGGCGTGCTCGCTCGCATCGAAACCGGGGCCGCGCGCGCATCTCGCGTGTCTCGGGCCCGAGGAATTCGTGAAAGACGTGTTCCTCGACAGCGACACCGACATGATGGTGCTGTCGTTCGTGCCGTCGCGGCGCGATGCCGAGCCGCTTACGATCCAGGCCGCCGACGCCGTGCGGCGCATCGTCGACAAGCTCCAGGGCACGCACCGCCTGCTCGTACACGGTCGCGTCAATCCGAATCAGTCCGGCGACGTCGAGGCGATGGACGAGCTCAAGGCGCGCTGGCAAGTCGCCGCATGGAAGACTTACACGCAATGGGGCCCGGACGGCCGCGGCTTCTTTCTCTCCGATGACGTCGGTACGCGGTTCATCGAGAAAGCGCGCGCGCTCGACGTGAGAGTGATCTGCGTCCACAAGGGCTTGCCGTTCGGCAAGCAGTCGTACGAGCACAGCCAGTGCAGCGACATCGGCGTCGTCGCGAAGCGCTTTCCGGACGTCGCGTTTCTCGTCTATCACTCCGGCTTCGTGAGCGGCGTCGCGGAACAGGCGTACGACCACGCCGCACGGCGCGACGGCATCGACACGCTGATCCGCTCGCTGGTCGATAACAACGTGAAGCCGAACAGCAACGTGTATGCGGAGCTCGGCAGCACGTGGCGCTTTCTCATGCGGGATCCGACACAGGCCGCGCACGCGCTCGGGAAGCTGATCCGCTACTGCGGCGAGGACAACGTGCTGTGGGGCACCGATTCGATCTGGTACGGCTCGCCGCAGGATCAGATTCAGGCCTTCCGCACGTTTCAGATCGCGCGCGAGCTGCGCGAAAAGCACGGCTACGCGGAGATCACCCCGTCACTGCGCGCGAGAATTTTCGGGCTCAATGCGGCGCGGGTTTACGGCATCAGCGCCGCGGAGGTGAAGAAATATGCGAGCCGCGACGCGATCGCCAAAACACGCGAGAACTACCTCGAGCGGCAAGACCCGCACTTCCTCACCTACGGCCCGAAAACGCGGCGCGAATTCCTGAATCTGCTCGCGTGGAACGGCGGTACGCAGGCGTAGAGTGGGTCGATGGCCCACCGCGGTCGGTGCGCTGCTAGCGCACCCTACGCCGCTCGCCGAATCACCTCCACCGCGCGTTTGGCTATGGCCATCGGCCGTCCGAAACGGCGCTGGCGCCTAAGCCGGCAGCCTGACGAGCAGTCCCTTTAAGTACTCGCTCTCGGGGAATGACAGCCCCACCGGGTGATCCGGCGCCGCGTGCAGCCACGATTCGATGCGCGCGTCCACACCGGCGTCGAGGGCCGCGCCGGCGACGATCTTCTGAAACAGGTCGGCGGAAACGCCGCCGGAGCACGAGAACGTCACGAGAAAGCCGCCCGGGCGCAGCAGCTTTAACGCGAGCAGGTTGATGTCCTTGTACGCGCGCGAGGCGCGCTCCGCATGCGCCGCGGTCGGCGCGAACTTCGGCGGATCGAGCACGACGACGTCGAACGTGCGTCGCTCGTCGCGCAGGCGCCGCAGCAACTGGAACACGTCGCCTTCGAGCCATTCGGCATCCGGCAGCGCGTTCAATTTCGCATTGGCGCGCGCCATCTCGAGCGCGAGCGCGGAGCTGTCGATCGCGAGCAGCGAGCGTGCGCCGCCTCCGAGCGCATTCATTGCGAACCCGCCGGTATAGGAGAAGCAGTCGAGCACGTCCCTGCCGCGCGTCAACCGGCGCAGCAGCAGGCGGTTGTCGCGCTGGTCGAGGTAGAAACCGGTCTTGTGCCCGGCATCGATCTCGACCTTGAATTGGAGCCCGTGCTCCCGGATCACCGGCGCGCCGGGGAGCGGCGTGCCGCGCACGAGACCGGTTCGCGGTTTGAGTCCTTCGAGCTCGCGCACGTCCGCGTCGGAGCGCTCCCACACCCGCTCGACGCCGTCCAGGCCGCACAACGCGTCGGCGATCGCGTCACGCCAGCGCTCGCCGCCCGCGCTCAGGATCTGCATGACGACCGTCTCGCCGTAGCGGTCTGCGATCACGCCGGGCAGGCCGTCGGACTCGCCGTGAACGAGCCGCCAGGCATCGCTCGCCTCGGCGATGCCAAGCGCTGCCCGCGCCGACGCGGCATCCTCGATCCGCTGCGTGAAAAACCGCGCGTCGATGTCGGACGCCGTCCACGACCACACACGGGCGCGAATCTGTGAGTGCGGGCTATAGGCGGCGAACGCGAGCGTCTCGCCCGCGCCGGATCGTATTTCGACGGTTTCGCCCATGTCCGGCCGGCCTTCGACTTTCGCGATCGCGCCGGAGAACACCCACGGGTGGCGGCGCTTGAGCGATTTTTCGCGGCCGGCTTTGAGGATCAGCTTGTTCATCGTCGGTGGGTGCACCCACCCCTACGACCGGCGCGTCGCGTGTCCGAGGCGCTCGAGCGCCGCCGTCGAGGTACGTTCCACGTCCGCGGCGCGCGAGACCGCGAAGCCCAGGTCGCGCAACAGCCCATCGTGCAGCCCGTATATCCAGCCGTGCACCGCGAGCGGCTGACCGCGGGCCCAGGCATCGCGCACGATCGTCGTCTCGCAGACGTTCGCCGCCTGCTCGAGCACGTTGAGCTCGCACAGCCGGTCCACGCGCGCGCCGTCGTCCACGAGCGCATCCAGCAGCTCGCGATACGCTGCGCGTACGTCCTGCACGTGGCGCAGCCAGTTATCGCTCAACCCGAGCTGCGCGTTGTCGAGCGCCGCGCGCACGCCGCCGCAGCCGTAATGGCCGACGACCATCACGTGCCGCACCTTCAGCACGTCGACCGCGAACTGCAGCACCGAAAGACAATTGAGGTCCGTGTGCACGACGACATTGGCAACGTTGCGGTGGACGAACAGCTCGCCCGGCAGCAGCCCCACGATCTGATTCGCCGGCACCCGGCTGTCGGAGCAGCCGATCCACAGGTACGGAGGTGTCTGCAGCGCCGAGAGCCGCGCGAAAAACTGTGGATCGTCCGCAACGCGTTCGGCCGCCCAGCGCCGGTTATTTTCGAAAAGCTCCGGCAGCAGATTCATCGACAGTTAGCACCGAAAGGAAAGGAGGTTACGGAGGGAAACCATGGGGTTCCCTCTGTTCGTGGTAGCGGCGAAGCCCGAGCCTGCAGGCGAGCGCCGCTACCTCACTGCCCGAGCTCGGCTTTGATCCCGGCAACCATCGTCTGCGTCCAGTCCTGTCCGGTGATCTGCAGCTTGGAGCGCTTTTGACTTTGCACTTCGACGGTGTACGCCGATGCACCGGCGCGTGCGGGCCGGATGAAGATGCCGACGACCTCGCCCAGCGTCGCAAGACCCGCGCGCGATTCCGCCTTGATGGTACCGGTCTCCCTGCTCTGCTCAACGATCGTCAAGCTGCGGCTCGCCGTCGTGACCGCGGCCTTCCAGACCTGATCGTAGCTTCGGCCTTTGACCTGGAAGCTCGTGCCGCTGCCCGGCTCGAGACTCTCGGTGGTGGCGCATCCAGTGGTGAGCGCTACGAGCAGCAACAGGACCTGTCGACGACCGATCATTTTTCCTCCGGGCGGGTTTTGCCACGGCGCGCGTGGCGATTGCGGGAGCGTGCATCCGGTGCGCTCTGGCGCCTCGCGCGCGGGTGGGCTGCGTCGTACACCTTGGCCAGATGCTGAAAATCGAGATGCGTGTAGACCTGCGTCGTGGAGATACTCGCGTGTCCCAGCATTTCCTGCACCGCGCGCAGGTCGCCGCTCGACTGCAGCACGTGAGACGCGAACGAGTGGCGGAGCACGTGGGGATGCACCCGGGTCGACACCCCGCGCTTGAGCGCCCACGTCTTCAGCCGCTGCTGCACGGAGCGCGGCGTCAGTCGCTGCCCGAGCCGGTTCACGAACAGAGCGGCGCGATCGTGGCGCGGGATCTGCGCGCGCGTTTCGAGCCACGCGTCGAGCGCCCGCAACGCGTGCGTGCCGACAGGGACGATGCGCGTTTTGGAGCCTTTGCCGGTAACGCGCACGGTGCCTTCGCCGCGGTTCACGTCCGCGGGCGCAAGGCCGGTCAGCTCCGACAGACGCAGCCCCGAGGAATAGAAGAGCTCGAACATCGCTTTGTCCCGCACCGCGAGCGCGGTATCGGCGTTCGCGTCCAGCAGGCGGTTCGCTTCGTCGGGCGAGAGCGCGTGCGGCAGGCGCTTCGCGGCCTTGGGGGCACGTATGCCGAGGCAGGGATTGTCGGTGTAGCCGTGGTCGCGGGCGAGATAGCGATAGAACCCGCGCCACGCCGACAGCATGCGCGCCAGCGAGCGCGGGCCCAGGCCTTTTGCGTGGAGCTGCGAGACCAGCCTGCGCACGTCGTGAACCTGGAGTTTCGCGAGCGGGGTCTCGCCGGCGCGCGCGATCAGCGTTTCGAGATCGCGCCGGTAATTCGAAAGCGTGTGCGCGCTCAGACGCCGCTCGTGCGCGAGATGGTCCAGGTAGCTGCGCAGAAGCTCGGCCGCGCGCGGCGTCTGCCCGTGCTGGGCTTCGCCCACCCTGGCCATGTCAGACGTATCTCAGCAGCGCGGCCGCCGCGAGCTCGCCGATGCGCTTCAGATAGACCGTGCCCATTTCCGGATAGAACCGGCGCGCGTCCTCGCTCGCGAGCGCCAGCACGCCGAACGGGCCGCCCGCGTCCAGCGCGATCACCGAAAAGGACTGAAGCTGCGGCGCGGCCTCGCCAAAAAGGTCGTTCACGATCTCGGGCGGCACGTGCGCGCCGCAGTACGGCGTGCTCAGTCCCGCGGCATACGCGCGCAGCGTCTCACTCGCGCGCGCCGCTTCGCCGCGCCAGAGCTCGAGCGCGACGTGCGGAATCGCGAAATCCTCGCGCAGGTTGAAGTCGAGCGTCGTCGTAAGCGTCGGCAGGTCGCGCGCGGAAATGAGCGCCAGCGCGAGCCGGTGCACTTTTTCGCCGATCGCGTCGTTTTCCTCGCCGTACTGGATCACCTCGCGGAGCTTCGTCTCGAGCTGCTTGCCGCGCTCGCGCAGCGTGAGGATCTGGCGCTCGCCGATCGGGATCGCCCGCCCGCCGTGGGGATGCGGAATGTAGATGTCGGCGAGCAGGTCGGCGTACTGCTCGAAAAATTCGGGGTGCTCCTGGAGGTACGTGGCTACGGCGTCGGGTGTCATGCGTTGTGCTTTTCGTGTTCTCTGGCGCTTGATTCGATTGTAGTACCAACCCCGCGCTGTCGAAACCCGACGAAATTGGTTGTGAACCTTTCCACGCGGTCGCGCTCGCGCCGCTCGCAAGGCGCGGTGGAGGCGATTCGTCGCGCCTCATGGTGCCGCAAAGCGCGTCATTGCAGCCGGAAACCCGCTTCGCGTTCGACGGACACGCTTTTGCGGCACCAGGAGGGGCGACGGCTCGGCTCTGACGCCGCAACTGCGGCGACCACCCGTCGAACAAGTTGAGACCTACAGCGTGATCTCGCCTTCGAACACCGTCGTCGCGGGGCCCGTCATGTACACGGGCCGACCTTCGCCCGCCCAGCTTATGGTGAGCCCACCGCCGCGTGTTTCGACGGTGACGTGCTCGCCGTCGAGCACGTCGCGCGTGACACCCGCAACGACCGCGGCGCACGCGCCGGTGCCGCAGGCAAGCGTCTCGCCTGCACCGCGTTCGTAGACACGCAGCCTGATCCGGCCGCGATCGATGACTTGCATGAAGCCGGCGTTCACCCGCTGCGGGAAGCGCGGGTGCGATTCGATCAGCGGTCCTTGGGCTGTCACCGGCGCGCTTTCGATCTCGGGCACGATCTGCACGGCGTGTGGATTGCCCATCGAGAGCACGCTCACTTCCACGAGGCTCCCGGCGACGTCGAGGTGATAGGTGAGGCTGCGTGTCGGCGAGTCGAACGGCACCTTCGCCGGCGCGAATTCCGGAACGCCCATGTTCACGGTGACGCGGCCGTCCGATTCGAGCCGGGGCACGATCACGCCCCCGCGCGTGCCGACCCGAATCTCCGTCTTGTCGGTCAGACCGCGGTCGTACACGTAGCGCACGAAGCAGCGCGCGCCGTTTCCGCACTGCTCGACCTCACCGCCGTCGGCGTTGAAGATCCGGTAATAGAAGTCGGTGCCGGGCTCGCGCGGCGGCTCGATCACGAGGATCTGATCGCAACCGATCCCGAAGTGACGGTCGGCGATCGCACGAAGCTGCTCCGATGCGAGCGCGACCGGCTCGCGCGTTGCGTCGAGCACGACGAAATCGTTGCCCAGTCCGTGCATCTTCGTGAACCGCAGCTTCACACGCGCCTTTGCATCACGTAATCGTCCATCACGAAGCCGCCGCCGATGTCTTTCACCACGGCGTCGGCGACCTCGAAACCGTGCTTGCGATAGGCGGCAATGGCAGCACTGTTGTGCTTGTTCACCGCGAGCACGACGCGCTCGCAGCCGAGCCGCCGCGCGCGATCGCAGGTGTGCTCGATGAGTGCAGCACCGTAGCCCATGCGCTGACGGTCGTGACGCACGTACAGCTTGTCGAGCTTGAGCGCGCGCTCGTGTTCCAGCAGGGAAGACGCGAAGGCGACGAACGCATCGTCTTCGGCGAGCGTGTCCCACCATAGATCACCGCGGGCGAGCTCGCCGCGTATGACGTCCGGCACGTAGCGTTGCGCGAGCATGTACTCGGTCTGCGCCGAACCGATGATCGGCGGATAGTGCCGGCGCCAGATCTCGCGCGCGAGCGCGCAGATCGCTTCGGCATCGCGATCGGCAAGCGGCGCGATCGTGAGGATCACGGCCTCGCGGCTCGCCGGGAGAGCCGCTCGAGCCGCTCGTGGATGCCGGCGTTCACTTCCAGCGCGAGCGCGAGAGCGTCGCGGCCGGCGGTGCCGCTGACGATGGACGCCGGCTCGCCGCGCACCGCTGCGACGAAAGCGCCGATCTCGCTCTTCAGCGCATCCGGCTTGTCGTAAGTGCGCGCCGTGGCGGCCTCGCCGTCCGGTCCGGGCTTACGCTCCACGCGCAGCTCCGGAAGCTGGAGATCGGCGGACGCGTAGAAATTCGGGCCGAACACGCGGAGCTTGCGCACCGGCGTGCGGCTCACCCGGCTCGCGGAAAGGTCGGCGACCGCGCCGTCCTCGAACTCGAAGCGCGCGTTCGCGATGTCGACAAGATCGGTGAGCACGCGAAACCCGCACGACGAGACGGACACCACCTTCGAGGGCATGACCGCGAGCATGAGGTCGATGTCGTGGATCATGAGGTCGAGCACGACGTCCACGTCGGTGCCGCGGCCCTTGAAGCCGCCGAGTCGCTCCGCCTCCATGAAGAACGGCCGGTCGAGCATGCCGTCCAGATCCGCGAACGCGGGATTGAACCGTTCGAGGTGACCGACGGCGAGCGTCCGGCTGCGGCGCGCGGCGAGCGCGATGAGCGCATCGGCTTCTTCCAGGGTCCGGGCGATCGGCTTTTCCACCAGCACATGCGCACCGGCCTCGAGACACGCGCTCGCCACCGCGCAATGCGCTTCGGTGGGCACGACCACCGATACGAGGTCCACATCCGGCAGGAGCTCGCGGTAGTCGGTGACGCCGCGGCAGCCGAGCTCGGCCGCGACCGCCGTGGCACGCGCTGCATCGAGATCGGCGACCGCATGGAGCTCGACACCGTCGAGGGCCGCGTATTTTTGCGCGTGATAGCGCCCCAGGGATCCGACGCCGATCACCGCTGCGCGTAGCGTGTGCATGCCGTGATTGTAGGTTGCCTAGTAAATTCTCGGCTCGCCGGCGGGCCGGGTTTTGAAGCGCTTGTGCAGCCAGTGGTACTGCTCCGGCATCTCCAGCACGCGCTCTTCGATGAAGGCGTTCATCCGCCGCGCATCGGCTTCGGTATCCTCGGTCGGGAAATCGCTCCACGCCGGATAGAACCGCACCTCGTAACCGCGGCCGCCCGGCAGTTGCCGCGTGATCACCGGAACGACCGCGGCGCGCGCGAGCTTCGCCAGCCGCGCCAGGCCTGTGATGGTCGCCGCGGGCACGTTGAAAAACGGCACGAATACGGAATCGCGCGGCCCGAAATCCATATCGGGCAGATAGTAGAAAGGCAGCCCCTCACGCATCGCGCGCACGATGGCGCGCAAACCCTCCTGCCGCGAGAAAAGGCGCGGCATCACGAAGCGTGTTCGGCCGTGATAGAGGATTCTCTCGAGCACCGGATTGCGCTGGCGGCTGTACATCGAAGACGCCGCGTATTCGGCCGCGATGCGCGTGCCACCGGCGTCGAGCCCGACGAAGTGCGGCGCAAGCCAGATCACCGGCCGGTCCGCAACGGATCGCCAGTTTTCCAGTCCTTCGATGCGCACCAGCCGCATGATGCGATCCCGGGACGACCACCACACGATGCCGCGCTCGACGATTGCGCGGCCGAACGCCTGGAAATGACGCCGCAGCAGCGCGCGACGCTTACTCTCGGACCAGTCGGGAAAGCACAGGCGCAGGTTCGTGAGGCCCACGCGGCGCCGCTCGAGGATGACGCAATAGAGGAGCAGGCCGAAGCCGCGGCCGATCATCGCCAGGATCGGCAGCGGCAGAAAATGCAGCAGCCAGATCACCGCGAGCACCGCGTGCGTGCCGAGCCGCGCCGCGGCGCGTCCTACACTGCGCAGCATGACGGACGGTCAACCGCGCGGATGAGCAAAGCCGCGTGTCGCGCTGCGGATGAATTCGGCAAGCTCGGCGACGGCCGCGGAATTGTCGGCCGCGAGCCGATCGAGGGCGGCGGCGAGACTGCCTGCGGTACGCAGCGCGTGCAGCGCGCGCTTGAGCGCCGCGATCTCCTCCGCCGGCACGCCGGCGCGACGCAGGCCCACGATATTCAACACGCGCGCACGCGCCGGCGCGCCTTCGCTGATCATGAAAGGCAGGCAATCCTGAATCACGCGCGCGCCGCCGGCCGCCATTGCGAGACGGCCGATTCGGCAAAACTGGTGCACGACGACGTTACCGGAAACGAATGCGGCATCGCCGATTGACACGACGCCGCCCAGCATCGCGCCATTGGCGATGACCACGCGATTGCCCACGGTGCAATCGTGCGCGACGTGCGCAGTCGCCATCAGGAAACAGCCGTCGCCGATGCGTGTCGGTGACTCCGGCGCGCTGCCGCGATGGATCGTCACGCCTTCGCGCACGATGTTGCCGTTGCCGAGCTCGACGAAGCTCGCGCAATCCGTGAACTTGAGATCCTGCGGATCGCCGCCGATGACGACGTGCTCGGCGATTCGATTGTCGCGGCCGATGCGCGTGTACCGCTTGACGACCGAATGGGCGCCGATCGTCGTGCCTGTACCGACCACGGCATTCGCTTCGATGACCGCATAAGGCCCGATCGCGACCTCGCCCAACTCGGCGCTCGAATCGATGATCGCCGTCGGATGAATCGCGCTCATGTCTGCGGCTCGGGGACGGGCTTCTGCACGCCGGAGGGCACTTTATAGCGGTTGTAGCTCCACAGGTACTGCGTGGGGCAGCGCCGCACCAGCGCCTCGACCTGCGCGTTCAACTCGCGTTCGTCGAGCTCGTTGCCGGCGTAACGCTCGTAATGCAGCACGTAACCGGCTCCATCCGGCAGGCGCTCCGCGAACAGGAACACGACCGCGGCGCCGGTCTGCTTCTGAAGGCGCCGCACCAGCGTCATCGTATAGGCAGGGCGCCCGAAAAAATCAGCCCAGACGCCCTCGCCGACCTGGGGCGCCTGATCGGGCAGCAGTCCGACGGATTCGCCGCGCTGGAGCGCCTTGTAAAGCGTGCGCACGCCGCGGAGGTTCGCCGGCGAGGCGCGCGCGTTGCCGCGGTTGCGCCCGGCCATCATCAGGCGCTCGAGCCACGGCTGCCGCGGCGGCCGGTAGAGCGCGGTGAGCGGCAGATGCTGCGCGGTATACAGGCCGGCGATCTCGAAGCAGCCGAGATGCGGCGTCAGGAAGATAACGCCGCGGCCTTCGCGCTGCGCAGTCTCGACGACGTGCCAGGTCTCGCAGTGGGCGAGCTTCAGAACCTCGTCGAGCGCGGCAAACCAGATCTTTGCAAGCTCCAGTGCGCCCTTGCCGGTTTCGGCCACACACGTGCGAATCGCCCGGTCGAGGTCACGCGCGTCGGAATAAATGCCGCTCGCGGCGAGGTTCTCCCTCAAGCGCGATGCATACACCGGCGACGCGAGATACACGATCCAGCCGAGCGCGGCGCCGGCGGCGTGCAGCCACGCGAGCGGCAGTCGCGCGAGCACGCGCAGCAGCGGGAGAAACATGACTAAAAATCAGGGGGTTTTCTGATATTCTATCCGCCCTTTCAACGGCCTACGAAGCGAAATCCCTCCGCGCATGAGTAACTTTCTGTTTACCTCGGAATCGGTTTCCGAAGGACATCCCGACAAAGTCGCCGACGCGATATCCGACGCGGTGCTCGACGCCGTGCTCGCGCAGGACAAACATGGCCGCGTCGCGGCCGAGACACTCGTCGCGACGGGACTCGTCGTCATGGCGGGGCAAATCACGACGAATGCGAACGTGAACTACTCCGAGCTCGCGCGCGACGTGGTGAAGCGCATCGGCTACGACGATTCCTCCATCGGTTTCGATTACAGGTCGTGCGCGGTGCTCACCGCGTTCGACAAGCAGTCCGCCGATATCAAGCAGGGCGTCGACGAAGGCTCGGGCCTCGATCTCGAGCAGGGCGCGGGCGACCAGGGGCTCATGTACGGGTTCGCGTGCGACGAGACGCCGACACTCATGCCGATGCCGATCTATTACGCGCACCGGCTGATGGAGCGCCAGGCCGAGCTGCGCCGCGACGGGCGGCTGCCGTGGCTGCGCCCCGACGCGAAGTCGCAGGTATCCGTGCGCTACGTGGACGGCAAGCCGCACCACATCGACACCGTCGTCATCTCCACCCAACATCGTGAAGACATCTCGCAAGAACCGCTCACCGAGGCGGTGATCGAGGAGATTGTCAAGCCCGTGCTGCCGAAGGAGATGTGCACGAAGGACACCAAGTTTCTGATCAATCCGACCGGCCGGTTCGTGATCGGCGGCCCGCTCGGCGACACCGGGCTCACGGGCCGCAAGATCATCGTCGACAGCTATGGCGGCTACTCCCGCCACGGCGGCGGCGCGTTTTCGGGTAAGGACCCGTCGAAGGTCGACCGCTCCGCTGCGTACGCGGCGCGCTACGTCGCCAAGAACATCGTCGCCGCGGGGCTCGCGAAGAAATGCGAGATCCAGGTCGCGTACGCGATCGGTGTCGCGCGGCCCGTCAGCGTCCTCGTCGAAACCTTCGGCACCGGGCGCATCGCCGACGACAAGATCGCGAAGCTCGTCGAGAAGCATTTCGATCTGCGCCCGAAGGGCATCATCCACTCGCTCAACCTGCTGCGTCCGATCTACGGGAAGACCGCCGCGTACGGCCACTTCGGCCGCGACGAGCCGGAGTTCTCGTGGGAAGCGGCCGACAAGGTTTCCGCGCTGAAAGACGATGCCGGCCCGCTGAAGTAACCGTTAATCGTCATTTCCGCGCAGGCGGGAATCCAGAACGAGCGCAGATCTGGACCCCCGCCTTCGCGGGGGTGACGGTAAATCAGGTAGAATCCGCGCTTCCCGAGGAGCGTTGCGACGGCCTGCCACAGGCCGCCAGGCTCGGGAACCGGTGCCGGCCCGTCGCGGCACCGTCAGCAAACGACGCTCACCGCGTGTGTCCCACGGGTGAGCGCTCCGGTTCTTCCCAGCACGACACACCCGGATTACACGTTGCGCGCTACGCGCATGCGCCTTTCTGAACGAAAGCGCGACGTAGTTTTTTCTGGGAGTGACAGATGAACGCAGTACCGCAGGCAATCAAAGGCGATTACTACGTCGCCGACATCAAGCAGGCCGATTTCGGCCGCAAGGAAATCTCCATCGCCGAGACCGAGATGCCGGGTCTCATGGCGGTGCGCGAGGAATACAAAGGTAAGCAGCCGCTGAAAGGCGCGCGCATCGCGGGGTCGCTCCACATGACGATCCAGACCGCGGTGCTGATCGAGACCCTGGTCGCGCTCGGCGCGCAGGTGCGCTGGGTGTCGTGCAACATCTTCTCGACTCAGGATCACGCCGCTGCCGCCATCGCCGCTTCGGGCGTGCCGGTCTTCGCCTACAAGGGCGAGTCGCTCGAGGAATACTGGGAGTTCACGCATCGTCTCTTCGACTTCGGCGACGGACGGGGACCCAACATGATCCTCGACGACGGCGGCGACGCGACGCTGCTCTGCGTGCTCGGGTCCAAGGCCGAGAAGGACCGCTCGGTCATTGCGAATCCGACCAACGAGGAAGAGCGCGTCCTCTACGCCACCATCGCGAAACGGCTCGAGTCGCAGCCGGGCTGGTATTCGAAGATGCTCGCCGGGATCAAGGGTGTGACCGAGGAGACGACGACCGGCGTACACCGCCTCTACCAGATGGAAAAGGAAGGGCGGCTCCCCTTCCCCGCGATCAACGTCAACGATTCGGTCACGAAGTCGAAGTTCGACAATCTGTACGGCTGCCGCGAGTCGCTGGTCGACGGCATCAAGCGCGCGACCGACGTCATGATCGCCGGCAAGATCGCGCTGATCGCCGGTTACGGCGACGTCGGCAAAGG
>Ga0196977_1000741_pt1 | contig 15148 bp, 14 predicted proteins | sample S3v_1013CmetaG_FD_148634 | JGI IMG/M metagenome (GOLD analysis project Ga0196977, IMG submission 148634) | Soil microbial communities from Anza Borrego desert, Southern California, United States - S3+v_10-13C | ecosystem: Environmental > Terrestrial > Soil > Desert | place: USA: California...
TCGTGATCGTCGTGCCCGAGAGCTCCGCGTCGTAATGACCGGAGTACTGTTCCGGCGAGCGCACGTCGACGCGCGACCGCACCTCGCGATAGTGCGACTTCTTGATGCCGTGACGCTCCTTGTTCTTGTGCTTCGTCTTCGTGAACTGCTCCGCAATTTCCGCGGAGCGCTGCGGGGAGGCGAGTACGAGCGTGGCGATGAGGAAGGAGAGGGCGAGAGCGAGTGGGCGCATGTTGCGTTGGACGGCGAGGGTGGGCGGTGGTTAGCGAGTGCGGCGTCTCAGAGTCTCAGAGTCGCAGAGTCTCAGAGTCTCAGAGTCTCAGAGTCTCAGAGTCTCAGAGGTGTCGATGGCGCGATCCCAGCGGAGCAGTGGCGGCCGACCCTCTGAGACTCTGCGACTCTGCGACTCTGAGACTCCCCCCCCGCCGGACATTTGTCCGCGGACACCTGTCAACGCGGCGCCGTAGCGGACAGCGTAACTCATTGAAAACACAGCGCGACGTGATGGCACTTCGGTTGCGCTAGGGGAGGTCACTCATGATCCAGGACACCTCTTCGATGGACCGTCATATCGTCGTGGCGCGACGGCCGCGCACGACGATGCTCATCCTCGCCGGCGCCGTCGCGCTGCTCGTCGTCGCCGCGATCCTTTTCCCCTCGGTCCGCCGCTGGGCGCGCGCGGAGAAGGCGGTCGACGCCAGCTCGCTGCGGTTTGCCGTCGTGACACGGGGCGAGCTTTTGCGCGATGTGTCCGTGCAGGGCCGCGTCGTCGCTTCACTTTCTCCGACGCTCTTCAGCGCCGGTCAGGGCATCGTCACGCTGCGCACGAGAGCCGGCACGCAGGTGCGCCGCGGCGACGTGCTGGCCACGATCGACTCGAAGGAGCTCTACTCCGCGCTCGAACAGGCGCGCGCGCAACTCCTCTCGATGCGCGCGGAGCTCGAACGCCAGAAGATCGTCGCGCGCCAATCGCAACTGCGCGCGCGGCAGAACGTCGATCTCCTCGGTCTCCGCCTCGAGGCCGCGAAGCGCAACCTGACGCGCAACGAAACCATGTTCCGCGAAGGTCTCAGCAACAAGTCCGACTACGAATCCGCGCAGGACGGCGTGCGCACCGCGCAGATGGAGCTCGAGCAGGCGCGCAAGGAGCTCGACCTCTCGCGCGAGACCCTCTCGTTCGAGGTGCAGACGCGCGAGCAGCAAGTCGTTTCGCAGCAGTCCGTGACGGCCGATCTCACCAAGCGCGTCGACGAGCTCACCATCCGCGCACCTTTCGACGGCATGGTGGCCTCGGTCGCGGTGCAGAACAGCGACGCGGTGGCCGCGAACCAGGCCGTGCTCACGATCGTGAATCTCGACTCGCTCGAGCTCGAGATCGCGTTGCCCGAGGAGTACGCGGGGGAGACCGCGATCGGGACACCGGCGACGATCGCGTTTGCGGGTCGGGACTATCAGGGGAAGGTGACGGCCGTGTCGCCCGAGGTGATCGCGAATCAGGTGGCGGCGACGGTGGCGTTCACCGAGCAGCCGGCGGGACTGAAACAGAATCAGCGCCTCACCACGCGGCTCGTGTTCGAGTCGAAGAAAGACGTCCTCAAAGTCGCGCGCGGCGCATTCGTCGATACCACCGGCGGCCGCAGCGCGTACGTCGTGGACGGGAAGATGGCCACGAAACGCGCGATCGCGCTCGGCGCGACCAGCTCCAGCGAAGTGGAAGTGCTCTCCGGGCTTTCGGCCGGCGAGACGATCGTCGTATCGGACACGAGCACGTTCGCCAACGTAAACACAGTGCTTCTGCGATGAAGGAAACGGGGAGAAAACCAATGTTGACCATGCGCCACATCAAGAAGATCTATCGCACCGACACGATCGAGACCCACGCGCTCGCCGACTTCTCGCTGCACGTCGACGCGGGCGAGTTCGTCTCCGTCATGGGGCCGTCGGGCTCCGGCAAGACGACGTTCCTCAACGTCGCGGGACTGCTCGACACGTTCGAGTCCGGCACGTACACGCTCGACGGACAGGACGTGAGCCGGCTCTCCGACAACGAGATGTCGCGCATCCGCAATCGCGCCATCGGCTTCGTCTTCCAGTCGTTCAACCTGATCCCGGACCTGAACGTTTTCGACAACGTCGACGTGCCGCTGCGCTATCGAAACCTGTCGGCCTCGGAACGCAAGCAGCGGATCGAGCGCGCGCTCGATCTGGTCGGACTCTCGTCACGCACCAAACATCTGCCGTCGCAACTCTCCGGCGGACAACAGCAGCGCGTTGCCATCGCGCGGGTGCTCGCCGGCGATCCGAAACTGATCCTGGCCGACGAGCCGACCGGCAACCTCGATTCGCTCATGGCGCGCGAGATCATGGATCTGCTCGACCGCATCAACGAACAGGGCACGACCATCGTGATGGTCACGCACAGCCCCGAGTGCGCGGTGCGCTCGCAACGCCAGATCCACGTGCTCGACGGCCGGGTAGTCGACGGCGCGACGCAGCACATCTCGCTGGCGCAGACCGCGGAAGCGAGCGCCGGAATGGCGTCGACGCTGCGCTAGATCAATGAACGCACCCCTCATCCGCCCTTCGGGCACCTTCTCCCCTTGCGGAGGGGAGAAGGCAACAAACGGCGTCCGCCTCGGTAGAAGGTGGCCGAAGGGCGGATGAGGGGTACTGGGAGAAAACCGATGCTTTCCTACAACGTCAAGATCGCGATCAAGAGCCTGCGCCGCAATCCGATCCTCACTTCACTGCTCATCGGCGCCATCGCCCTCGGCATCTGCGTCTCCACGACCTTCATCGCGGTGCGGCACATCTTCGAGAAAGATCCGCTGCCGGGGAAGAGCCAGACGCTCTTCAACGTGCGTCTCGACAACTGGGACCCGCAACGCGCGTGGAACGCGGAAGATCCGAAGTCGCTGCCGACGCAGATCACATATCGCGACATGCGCGAGCTGATGAAGTCGAACCTCCCGACGCGGCAAACCGGCACGTATCGGTCGCGCTTCTTCGTCCATCCCGATCCGAAAGTAGCCCGGCCCTACGCCGAGAACGTGCGCCTGGTCTTCACGGACTTTTTCCCGATGTTCGATTTCAAGTTCCGGTACGGCGGACCGTGGGACAAAGCAGCGGACGCGAAACCGGAGCAGGTCATCGTCATCGGACACCAGACCAACCAGAAGCTCTTCGCCGGCGCGAACAGCGTCGGCCGGACCGTGCGTCTGGAAGACCGCAATTACAAAGTCGTCGGCGTGCTGGAGCCGTTGCGGCCGGCGGTGCTGTTTTATGACATGACGCAGGGCGGCATCGGGCAGTTGCCCGAGGAGATCTTCATGCCGTTCAACTTCACGCCGGTGCTGGAACTGCAGACGTTCGGCAACAGCGACGGCTGGAAAGGGTTCGACGGCGACGGCTACGCGGCGTTTCTCAATTCGGAGACCGTCTGGATTCAGTTCTGGGCCGAGCTGCCGACGCCGCAGAAGCAGGCCGCCTATCGCGACTTCGTGAACAACTACGTTCGCGATCAGAAGAAACTCGGCCGTTTCCAGCGTCCGCTGCACACGGAAGTGACGGCGATGCCGGACCTGATCAAGGAGCTGTCGTCGTTGCCGCCGGCGGTGCGGTCGCTGTCGATCGTGTCAGTGCTGTTCCTGGTCGTCTGCTCGCTCAATCTGGTTGGACTGCTCCTCGGCAAGTTCCTCGCGCGTGTGCCTGAAGTTTCGGTGCGGCGCGCGCTCGGCGCGAGCAGGCTGCAGGTGTTCTGGCAGCACGTCGTGGAGTGCGAGCTGGTCGGCATCGCCGGTGGTGTCATCGGCCTGACCTTGTCGATCGGCCTCCTGAAACTGATCGCGAAGGCCATTCCGAACGGCGAGGTCATTCGCCTCGACACGGAGATGGTGCTCGTGTCGCTGTTCCTGTCGCTCGTGGCCGGTCTCGTAGCCGGCGTTTATCCATCGTGGCGTGTCTGCTCGGTCGCGCCGGCCATGCAGTTGAAAGTGCAGTAGGAGGAAACCATGGGACCGATCATCCGTGCCATGAAGCACAACCGGATGCGCTTCGCGTTGATCATCGTGGAGATCGCCATCACGCTCGCGATCGTGACGAACGCAGTGAACATGATCCTCGACGAGCGGCAGAAGATGCTGCGCCAGTCGGGGTTCGACGACGAGAACCTGATCTCGATCGGGTATCAGCCGTTCGCGCCGGAGTTCCGCGAAGAATCGTTCGTCGAAAGCCTGGTGCAGACGGACATGCGCGCCATCCGCTCCATTCCCGGCGTCAAGGCGGTCGCGGCGACCGGCTTCCTGCCGTGGCAGGGCGGCGGCAGCTCCGGCACGTGGAAAACCGAAGGCTACAACGACAAGTTTCAGGCGCAGCTCTACGCGGCGCGCGGGCAGCTCTTCGAGACGCTCGACATGGAGGTCGCGCAGGGTCGCGCGTTCGTCGAGACCGATACGCCGGTGGAGACGAACGTGCCGACGCGCGTGACCATCATCAGCCGCGCACTGGCGAAGAAGCTGTGGGGCGATGCGAACCCGATCGGCCGCGTGATCACCAACGGTGAAGGCGGCACGCCGCGCACCGTCATCGGCGTCATCGACGAGTTCTACAACCCGTACGCGTGGAACATCGGCGAGTTCGTGTTGTTCACGCCGGGCCGATCGTACGACGGCGGCGGCGCGAGGTTCCTGCTGCGCGTCGAGCCGGGCGCGGTGAAGTCGGTGGTCTCGCAGCTCGAGCCGAAACTGCTCGCGGTCAATAACGGCCGCGTGTTCCGGCTGCTCACGGTCGCCGAACAGAAGGACAATTTCTTCTCCGCGGGCAAGGTCGTGATCACCGCCATGACCGGCATCATCATCGTCCTGATCTTCATCACCGGACTGGGTATCGTCGGCATCACTTCGCTCGCGGTGTCGGAGCGCACGCGCCAGATCGGCACGCGCCGCGCGCTGGGCGCCACGCGCGCGGACATCCTCAAGCACTTCCTCGCCGAGAACTGGCTGGTCACCAGCGCCGGCCTGATCCTCGGCGTCGTGGCAACGTACGCGCTCAACTTCGCTCTGGTCAGCAAGCTCACCGATGTGAAGATGCCGTGGTACCTGGTCGGAATCGGCATCGTGATGTTGTGGGCGATCGGCATCATCGCCACGCTGCCGCCGGCATTGCGCGCGGCGACGGTGTCGCCGGCCATCGCCACGCGAAGCGTGTGATCATCGCCCCGTCATGAAGGTCCTGATCGTCGAAGACCAGCCCGCGGTGGCGAAGGCGCTGCGGATGCTGCTCGACCTGAACGACATCGAGACCGAGTCGACGTCGAGTCCCGACGCCGCGTTGCGCACGGTTTCGCAGGGCGGCGTCGATCTCGTGTTGCAGGACATGAACTTTTCTCCCGGTGCCACGAGCGGCGAGGAGGGAATCGCCCTCTTTCGCCGGCTGCGTGAAGCCGATCCCGGGCTGCCGGTGCTGCTGCTCACCGCGTGGACGTCCCTCGAGACAGCCGTACAGCTCGTGAAGGAAGGTGCGTCCGACTACCTCGCCAAGCCTTGGGACGACGTGAAGCTGCTGGCGACGGTGCGCAATCTGTTGCAGCTCCGCCGGCTCAAAGTCGAGAACGCGCGGCTGCGCGAAAAGCAGTCGCGCACGCGTGCGGCGCTCGCACGCGATCACGACCTGCGCGGCATCGTCTACGAGAGCGACGCCATGCATCGCCTGGTCTCGCTCGCGCTGCAGATCGCGCCGACCGACGTGCCGGCGCTCATCACCGGTCCGAACGGAGCGGGCAAAGAAAAGATCGCGGAGATCGTGCACGCGAACTCGCGAAGACGTCAGAAGCCGCTCGTGAAAGTGAACGCCGGCGCGATTCCCGACAACTTGATCGAGAGCGAGTTGTTCGGCGCCGAAGCGGGCGCATACACCGGTTCGACGAAGCTGCGCATCGGACGCTTCGAAGCCGCGAACGGAGGAACGTTGTTCCTCGACGAGATCGGCAATCTCTCGCCGGCCGGGCAGATGAAGCTGTTGCGCATCCTGCAGACCGGTGAATTCGAGCGCCTCGGCTCGAGCGAAACGCGCCGCGTCGACGTGCGCCTGCTCTGCGCGACCAACGCCGATCTGCGGCAGGCCATCGCGCGCGGCACATTCCGTCAGGATCTCTGGTTCCGCCTGAACGTCATCGAGCTGCACATCCCGCCGCTGCGCGAGCGTCACGAAGACGTGCTGCCGCTGGCCGACTCGTTCCTGCGCGCCCCCAAGTCCCTCGGCGACGCCGCACGCAACGCGCTCCTCGCGCACGACTGGCCGGGCAACGTGCGGGAGCTGCATAACCGCATCATGCGCGCAACCGTGATCGCCGAATCGGATGTCATCCGGCCCGACGACCTCGGCTTCGGTGCCTCGCGCGACGCTGCCGCGGAGGTGCCGGTCGAGCGCGCGCAGATCGAAATGGCGCTGCTCAACGCGAACGGCAGCGTCTCGCGCGCCGCCGAGTCGCTCGGCGTGTCGCGCCAGGCGTTGTACCGCAGGATGGAGAAGCTCGGGATCGTCCTGGAGCGGCGACCGAAGTAATCTGGAGCGACGGGCTCTCAGCCCGTCGAAAGGGCAGAACGTAGACTCTAACCGTGCGCCTCTCTTCCCGAATCCTCTACGCGATCGCGCTGAACGCGCTGCTGGCATTCGTGTTCGCATTCGTGGCCGTCACGATTGCGCGCGCGCTGGACATCCCCGGATACGCGGCGTTCGCGCTGGCGATGCTGGCCATGGTCCCCGTGGCTCTCTCGAGCGCGCGCGCGACCTCGCGCTACATCACGAATGCGCTCGACGGACTCGAAGACGGCCTGCGTGCCTTCCGCGACGCCGACTTCAGTATGCGGCTGGCCGCGCCCGACCGCGATGAAGTGTCCGCGGTGAAGCAGCGCTACAACGAAGTCGCCGACGTGTTGCGCGGGCAACGAACCAACGTTTATCAGAAGGAGTTGCTGCTCGACACGATTCTGCAGCGCACGCCGATGGCCGTGGTGCTGATCGATTCGAATGGCCGCATCGGATATTCGAACGCCGTCGCGCGCGAGCTCCTCTCGAGCGGCCGTCGCATCGATGGCCATCACTTCAGCGACATCGTGAAGGATCTCGCGTTGCCGATGCGTGAAGCCCTTTCAGCGAGCGGCGACGCGATCGTCACCGTACGCACCGCGGAGCAGGACGAGACGTTCCATCTCTCGCAGCGCACGTTCCGCCTCAACACGCTCGAGCATCGCCTGATCCTCATCGAGCGGCTGACGTCCGAGCTGCGGAGGCAGGAAGTGTCGGTGTGGAAGAAGGCCATCCGCGTGATCAACCATGAGCTGAACAACACCATCGCGCCGATCAGCTCTCTCTTTCACTCGGCCAAGCTTGCGCAGTCGATGCCCGAGCGGCAGGATCGTCTCGCTGAGATTTACGAGCTGATCGAAGAACGCCTGGCGTTTCTGCGCACGTTCCTCGATTCATACGCGCAGTTCGCGCGGCTGCCCGCGCCGCGTCGCGAGCCGATCACCTGGCAGGAAGTCATCGACGACGTGCGACCGCTCTACGACTTCCGCGCCGACGGCGATCTCAGGCTTCCGATCCTCGGCGACCGCGCGCAATTGCAGCAGGTGGTGATCAACCTCGTGAAGAACGCGCATGAGTCGGGGAGCGCGCCGTCCGAGATCGTGCTCGCGGTGCAGCGCACGCCCGACGGCACGATGCTGCGCGTGAGCGATCGCGGTCGCGGGATGAAAGACGACGTGCTGCGCCAGGCGCTGGTCCCGTTCTTCACCACGAAACCCGATGGCTCCGGCCTCGGCCTCGCGCTCTGCAACGACATCATCGAGGCGCACGGCGGCCGCTTGCGATTGCAATCCGCCGCGGGGGGCGGGACGACGGTGACCTGCTGGCTCCCGGTTGGAGTGCGGTAGCAAAGCTACCGCTTTCAAAAGCGGCAGCTTTGCTGCCGCACTTCAAATCACCCAAACACATCGCGCTGGGTAAACAACGCGTACGCCACGCACAACGCACCCACTGCCCACGCGCCGAGGAGGCCGATGCAGAAGGCCATGGACATGCCGTCGTAAGGCGGCGCCTGGCCCGTGTAGTAATCGGCGAGCGGCAGCGCGCTCACGAAGAGATATTTGCCCGCGGTCCAGTCGGGGCTGACACGCGTGAGGATCGTGCCGCCGATCAGCGACGCGATCATCGTCCCGATCGACGCGGCGCTCGATTTGAAAATCACGGACAGCATCAGCGAGATCGACGCGACCGCGAGCAACGCGAACCACTGCAATCCGTACGCGATCAGCGCGTCGTGCCACAGCGGCAACTGGCGGACCGCATCGAGCTTGAACGCGTTGCCGGACATCTGAAAGCCGTTGTACGTCGGCGCGTCCCATCCGGCCGCGGGCAGCACCGGCGCGGTCACGACGTACGCGATCACCGCCCCCATCAGCAGCGTCAACGACGCGAAGAGCCACAGCGTGATCAGTTTCGCGGTGAGGATTTTTCGTCGTCGCACCGGCCGGGTGAGTAACAACTTGTCGGTGCCTTCGGCGTTTTCGGCGGAGACGATGTCGCTGCCGAGGACGGCGACGAGGAGGGGGAGCAGCCAGCCGGCGGCGTTGGCGAAGGTGCGCACCACCAGCGGCGCGGTCGGCTGTTCGGGATTGATGCCGCGATCGAGATAGAACTGCAGGCGGCGGATCTCGGCGCGCATCGAGCGAGCCCAGGCCGCGTTGATCTGTCCGCGCCGCAGCCGGTTCTCGGCGCGGGCGATGCGCTCCTGCAGGTCCGCGCGCCAGTTCGCGTTTTTCAGTTGCCGCAACTGGCGATATTGCGAATACGACACGAGCACGAGGATCACGAACATGATCCCGACCACGATCGCGAAGCGGCGGCGTCGCAGCAGCTTGAGAGTTTCGTTTTGAACGAGCGGGATCATCATGGCGTCAGTCCACCGTCTCGCCGCCCGTAGCTTCGAGAAACATTTCCTCGAGCGACTGCACGCGGCGGCGCGCGTGAAAAACATCCACTCCGTTCTGCGCGAGCGCGGCGATGAGCGGCGGCGCCGCGGGCTCGTCGATCGCGGCGAAGACCAGGTCGTCGGTCGTGGTCAGCTCCACTCCGCGATCGCGCAGGACTGCGGCCGCGCGTTCGACGTCGCCGACCTTGATCTCCATCATGCGCTGGCTCGAAATGAGGTCGCGCACCGGACCGCTGCGCAGGATCTTGCCTTTGTGAATGATGGCCACGCGATCGGCGATCAACTCGATCTCGGCGAGCAGATGACTCGACACGAACACCGCCATTCCGCGCTCGGCGGCGAGCCCGCGAATGAGCTCGCGGATCTCGCGGATGCCGGCAGGATCGAGTCCATTCGCGGGCTCGTCCAGGATCAGCACGCGCGGACTGCCGAGCATCGCCTGCGCGATGCCGAGCCGCTGGCGCATGCCCAGGGAGTACGTACCGACGCGTTGATCGAGCCTGTGATTGAGATTCACCAGCGCGGCGACACGTTCGATCTCCGCCCGCTGCACGCGCAGCATGCGCGCGAAGTGCTCGAGGTTCTCGCGGCCGCTCATGAAGCGGTAGAGATCGGGGTTCTCGACGATGCAGCCGATGCAACGCATCGCCTCTTCGAACTGGCGTCGGACGTCGAAGCCGCACACGGTGACGGTGCCGTGCGTCGGCTTGATGAGGCCGACCAGCATGCGGATCGTGGTGGTCTTGCCCGCGCCGTTGGGGCCGAGGAAGCCGAAGACTTCGCCGGGTTGAAGGGTGAAGGAGACGTCGTCGACGATGGTGCGCTCGCCGATGATCTTGGTCAGATGCAACGCCTCGAGCGCTCCCGACATGCGGCGCACATTAGAAATTGAAAATTGAAAATTGAAAATTGAAAAAGCGGCATCGGCACTGTTTTGTTCGATTTTTCAATTTTCAATTTTCAATTTTCAATTTCTAATGCCGGTCATGAGGCGGTTTCTATTCTGGTATCTGCCCGTAGGCGCGTCCCTGATCGCCGCGTCGGTTTTCGCGTACGGCTTCATCGCGTATCTGCGCGGCGATACCGGCACCGCGGTCGACAACGCTCCCGCGCAACCAGCGGCCGCGCAAGCGCCTGCCACGCTCATCGCGCCGATCATCCTCGGCGACTCGCTCGCCCGCGGCGCCGGCGACGAAACCGGCCTCGGCATCTCCGGCCGTCTCGACGATGAGCTGCGGCGCCGCCGCATTCGCGCGCGTCGCACGTACAACGTCGGCGTGAACGGCGCGCGCACGCGCGATCTGCTCTCGCTCATCGAGCGCCCGAACGTGCGGAGGCTGCTCGCCGAGTCGAATGTGATCATCATCTCCATCGGCGGCAATGATCTGTGGGGCGGCACCGACTGGCGCAACGCCGCGCCGCCCGATCCCGACGCGGTCATGAACGACGTCCTCGACCGCATCGAAGACGCGATCGAGAAAGTCCGCGCGGCGAATCCGCGCGCGCGGATTTTTTTCGTCGGCCTGTACAACCCGTTCGTGTCGACGCCGATGGGGAAGGAGCTGACCGGCCTCGTGAATCGCTGGAATGCGCGCCTGCTCGAGCACTTCGGCAAGGATCCGGACTTTACGCTCGTCGCGACGGCTGATTTGTTCTCGCACCACGATCGACTGGCACTCGATCGCTTTCATCCGGGCGGCGAAGGGTATGGGCTGATCGCGCGAAGAATCGCGGATGGGTTGTGAGAAGCGGTTCCTCGGGTTCCTCGGGTTCCTCGGGTGGCACTCTCTCTCCACTCCCGAGGAACCCGAGGAACCCGAGGAACCGAGGAACCGAGGCACTCCGTCAGTGCCTGAAGTGCCGTTCGCCCGTGAATACCATGGTCATGCCGCGCTCGTTCGCTGCCGCGATCACTTCGGCATCGCGCACCGATCCCCCCGGCTGAATCACGGCACGAACGCCGGCGTCGGCGAGGATGTCCAGGCCATCGCGGAACGGGAAAAACGCATCGGACGCCGCGAACGTCCCTGCAATCGGCAGGATCGCTTTCATGATGGCGACCTTCGCGGCGTCGACGCGGCTCATCTGCCCAGCACCAACTCCGACCGATTGCGATTCATTCGTCAGCACGATCGCGTTCGACTTCACGTGCGCGCAAACGATCCACGCCAGCTCGAGGCCGTTCAGTTCTGCCGCAGTCGGCTTGCGATCGGTGACGACGTTCCAGGAATCGCGCGGGGCGATGCGATCTCCGGACTGCACGAGGATGCCGCCGAGGACGCTCCGCTGCTCGAGCTCGTCGTGAACGTACGTGGCGATGACGAGCCGGAGGTTCTTTTTCTTCGCCAGTAGCGCTCGCGCTTCTTCCGAGAAGGCGGGCGCGACGATCACTTCGAGGAACAAGTCCGCAACCGCACGCGCGCAGTCGCCGTCGAATTCGCGATTCGCGCCGATGATGCCGCCAAATGCAGAAGCGGGATCAGATTCGATGGCCGCTTGCAAAGCAGCAGCGAGCGTGTCCCGGCGCGCAACGCCGCATGGGTTCGTGTGTTTGATGATCGCGATCGCAGGTTCCGTGAACGCATTCGCGAGTCGGACTGCGGCATCGAGATCGAGCAGGTTGTTGTACGACAGCTCTTTTCCCTGCAGTTGTTCGAATGGTTTCGCGCCCCGCGCGGCGTAGAAGCCAGCCTCCTGGTGGGGATTTTCGCCGTAGCGGAGGTCCTGGAACTTGTCGAAGCGAACGTCGAGTCCTTCGACCTGGCGAAGATGGGCGGCAATCATTGCGTCGTACTGCGACGTCTGCTCGAAAACGCGGACGGCGCAGTCATACCGAAAGTCTTCGCTGATCTCGCCGCGTTCGAGCTCGGCGAGAAACTCGCCGTACATCGATGGGTCGCACAGCACGACCACGTGCCGATAATTCTTCGCAGATGCGCGCAGCATCGACGGGCCGCCGATATCGATCTGCTCGATCGCTTCAGCGATGGTCACGCCTTCCTTCGCCACGGTGGCCTCGAATGGATAGAGGTTCACCACCACGAGGTCGACGCGGGGGATGTTGAGCCGCTCGACGTCGGCGATGTGATCCGCGTTCGCGCGGTCGTGCAGGATCGCGCCGAACACTTTCGGCGTCAGCGTCTTGACGCGTCCGCCGAGGATCTCGGGGGCGCCGGACCATTGCGAGATCGGGGTGACCGGCACGCCGGCGTCCGTCAGGTGTTTGGCGGTGCCGCCGGTCGAAAGGATCTCGACGTTTTTCGCGGCCAGCGCGCGGGCGAGCTCGATGATCCCTGTCTTGTCGGAAACGGAGAGGATGGCGCGTTCAATTTGCATTCAACAGCAGGTTGCCATCACGCATGACAGCCGCCGAACGGACGTCGCCGCCGGCTTCCTTCCAGATGAAGTAGTAGAGGTTGACGACGTCGGTAACGGCGCGCGAGTAGCTGATCGATGCGACCCCGAACGCCGTCGATCGATCGTCGAACGCGGCGGACGTACGACGCTGTCCATCGCGGAAGTACTCCTCGGCGACGAGCGGATAAAACTTCGCGGACCGCGCGAACGTGCGATCGAGGTACGCGCCGAGGCGGAAGTTCTGATCGAGGCCGTAGAAGACCGTGGGGAAGCGGACCATGCGGCGCTCGAAGTATTTTTCGAAGTCGTCCTGTGAACCGGCGAGGCGCGGATTGTCTTTCGAAACGTGGAAGGGATTGTTCGCATCGGCCACGAGATGCGCCAGACCGCCGAGGCGTTCGACGACGGCACTCATCGGCTCGCCTTTGCGGATCGCGGCGACCGCGTCGCGCGTTTCACGCTCGATGCGCTCGCGCAGACGGCCTTCGCGCGTCATCACGAAGTAATGATGCGACTCCGATCCCTCCTCGGCCTGCGCACGCGCGATGCCCTGCTTGTACTCGGCATCGAAGAGCTCGATGAGCATGCGCAGATCGGGGGGCGCGAGCGCGGCGCCTTTCTGCGCGATGCGCTCGTCGCCGGCGCGCGTCCAGGCCGTGGCGGTGAGGGGGAACAGCACGAGCAGGACGATTCCGAGGCGCCGCATTGTTGGTGCCTGATCGTAACGTATGAACCGCGACTTTGCAGCCCATCTCGAGATGCTCTTCGCCTGCCGAGCGTGCCCGAACGTCATGGGCGAGCCGGTCACCGGCGGCGTGGCGGACGCGCGGGTGATGCTGGTCGGGCAGGCGCCCGGGCCGCGCGAAGCGGGGATCGGACGTCCGTTCGCGCACACCGCGGGCAAGCGGCTCTTCGCATGGTTCGAGCAGTACGTGGGCATCAGCGAGGAGGAGTTTCGGAGGCGCATTCACATCGGCGCCGTGATTCGCTGCTTCCCCGGACGCGATCCGAAAGCGGGCGGCGATCGCGTGCCCGACGCGACGGAGATCGCGAACTGCGCGCCCCATCTCGATCGCGAGCTCGCGATGTTGCGTCCCGAGCTCGTCATCGCGGTGGGCACGCTCGCGGCGAAGAACTTGATCGGAATGGCGGAATTGAAGTCGATCGTGGGACGCGTGCATCGCATGACGCGCGCGGGCCACACGTTCGATGTGGTGGTGCTGCCGCATCCGTCCGGTCGCTCGACGTGGACGAACAAACCGGAGCATCAGAAGTTGCTGGAGAAGTCGCTGCGGTTGATTCGGAAGCGGCTGCTAGTCGCAGGCAGGCTCTCGCACAGTTCTGGTCACGGTTGCAAATACGCAGGCGTTCATGAGCACGAGCGCTACGACGACCAACGCAAAAGGTAGGACGTGCCAACTCTTCTCGCCTCGGACGTAGCCGACAACCCCCGAGAGCGCGATGGTGGCAGCCCAGAACATCGTGATTCCGATGGCGATCATTCCGAGCTCCCGTTTTCCGCGACCCCGGAAGCTTGCGATACGGAATGACGAACGCGACGCCGATGACGATCACGCGCAGCGCCTTAGCAACGCGGTGCGCGAGCGGATGTCTGCTGCGGCCGACGCGAGAAGAAAGACTCCGAGAGCCACTGCGAATCCTTGAACAATGCGATGCAACCGATGATGCACGATCATCTCAGCGTCATGACGAGATCATCCCGGCCCGTTCTCACGACGAAGCGATTGCTGTCGACCTGGCGCATTTGCGCGGCGTTGGGTACGGGAGGACGGATGCTGCCGCGGACCTCGAGTGTCTTTCGATCCAGCGCAGCGAAGGCATGCAGCTTCGTCGGCTCATCGCCCCGGCAGACGGAGACCAGAATGAACCTGTCAGTCGCGAAGTTGTCGGACCCGACGACGAGGTCGTCGATTGGCTCGTCTCCGGGCCATACAACGTAGCCTTCGTCAGTTGAAAACGCATCGTCAACGCTGACGCCCGAGAGAACCTCCGCGTCAGGCGAGGAAACCAGGGTCACGCAGCCGATATCGTCCACAACAAAAAGCCGATCAGGGCCGACGAAGCTCGCGTGCCAGATGACCTCATCGAGAAGGGCAGCGACGGCGTTGAAAATGCGCGGACCGGCGACGTCGACGATTCCATCCGGTGTGGCACGCAGAGCGAGCAGGAGCACGAAGCTGTCCCCCGCGTTGGCGGAAACAACGATCATGTCGGGCGCGTGGACGGATACAGCGACAATGTGCTCGCGCCAGTCCTCGAGAAAGCCCTCCTCGTAGTCCATCTCTCGCGGCCTGAAGACGTCGATCGTCTCGAGCGTGTCTCCGTTCAAGAGCGTGATGATCGGCGATTCCTCTTCACTCAGCCGCCAGACCCATCGGCCGTCCGGGCTCATGACCGCCTCGACCGTCGTGCCGCTCACGGGAACCTGCGCCACGGCTCCTGCGTCATCCATGAGCTGGAGCTCTCCGAGACTGAATGCGACGTGCTTCCGGGGCGGAACGTCCTCATCCACCGGTTCGAAACGTGCTACTTCAATGTGTGACGGCGTCATCGTCCACTCTCGCAGGGAGTCGAGTCTGCCCAACGGAACTGCACTTCTTTCCGCGGGACCCGCACGCAGAAGTGTATCAAGCGAGGTCTTAGCGGCCCGGTAGCCGCATGTGATCGCAAAGCGACGATCCCCGCGATCGCACGTGAGCGTTGCCGGTCTTGGTAATGCCGAACCGCCGAGTCTTGTCGCCGGTGCTGTATTCACTCGGCACCAGCCCCACCGCCGCCATG
>Ga0196977_1000742_pt1 | contig 15139 bp, 15 predicted proteins | sample S3v_1013CmetaG_FD_148634 | JGI IMG/M metagenome (GOLD analysis project Ga0196977, IMG submission 148634) | Soil microbial communities from Anza Borrego desert, Southern California, United States - S3+v_10-13C | ecosystem: Environmental > Terrestrial > Soil > Desert | place: USA: California...
CCGAAGCCGGGACCTTTGCTGAAACGGGGGTCAACGGCGTTCCGTCGACAGGACAGAAGCTGAACTTATCAGCGAACTCTTCTTCACATCTGGAACAGAACTTCATCGATACTACCTCTTCTCGCCTATGGGTGAGCAGCACCGACTGAGACAGCCCGTCTGCACCTGAAAATTCTCTTGCAAAACTATTTGCGATTCGCTTGTCGAGAACTCTCGAAGGCCCTGGCGCGTTCCAGCGTTCGAGCAACGACTTGAGCTCATCATCGGAAACAAACTCATTTTCCGGCTCAACGCCCATTTCAGGCCTCCTTCAAAGTAACAATTTCCCGACCACTATTCAATTCCTGACCGCTGTCAATATACGGTCCTAGAATGCTTTTTAGACGTTCCCGCGCCCGGAACAAACGGCCCTTCACTGCGCCTGCGTCCGCACCCGTGATCTCCGCGATCTCGTTGAGGCTGAGCCCCTCGTACTCGAAGAGAATGAGTGCTTCACGTTGCAGCGGAGCCAGACTCGAAACAGCCCTGCGAACCTCCGCGGCAAGTTCTTCGTCAAGCAACTTTCGCAACGGCCCATGCCGCGGCGAAAGCTGAGGTTCTTCCGTCATCTCCTCGAGTCGCGCTTCGTGACCCGAACTGCGGAAGTGTTTCAACGCCAGATTTCTGGCGGCCGCAAACAAATAAGTTCTCAAAGAAGCTCGTTCCGGACGAAAATTTTCCGGCTTACGAATCAAACTCAGGAAACAGTCGTGCGTGACATCTTCGGCAATATCAACTTCGCCGAGTAACCGGTACGCGAAACGAAAGATCGGCTGCCGGTGCCGCTCGTACAACTCCAGAAAGGCTGCCTGGTCACCCTCTCCCGCTCTTCTGAGTAATGCCTCGTCTGTGTTTCTCTCGGGCAATCAAGCACTCGATCCTCAGGAACCTGCTTCCTGCTGTAGTTACCTCAACCCGGAAAAAAGTTACGGGGTTAGTTAAAAAAACTTGCGCCGCGACGAATAAAACCTTGCCTTCGGTCGCGATATTAGCCTCGCGAGGGCGGCAAGTACATACGTTTTTACGTTCTCGCCGGGCCGGAACCGCCGACATCAGCCCCCGCCCCCATCAGATGGTCGGGCTTTAGGATGCTTTGAAAAGCCAAACGGTTGACGGGCAAACATGCGGCATCTAAGATGTTTTGCCCATGCCGGTACCTGCAAAAAACCGTGTGATCCCTGGACTTGTCGTCCCATTCTTGTTAATCGCCCTGCTGGTGCAACCGGCTTTCTCTCAGTCCGCTAAAGAACCGGAGCGCGAGCAGCTTCTCAATGGATTAAAACTACTAATCTGGGAGCAACCCGGAAGTCCGGAATTAATCGTCAAACTGCGCCTCAACAGTGGGGCTGCATTTGATCTTGCCGGCAAGTCAGGCCAGATGGCGCTACTCGGCGACCTGCTTTTTCCCGACGCGGCCACCATCGACTACTTCACAGACGAGCTGGGCGGAAAACTGGACGTCAGCGTCAACTACGATTCGATGACCATCACGATGGTTGGCAAGGCTTCTGAGTTCGAGCAAGTTATTTCCGTATTGCGCAACGCGATCCTCTCGACTCAATTCACGCCTGAAGTCGTCACGCGTATTCGCGATGCACGGATTAAGAGTTTGCGCGATGGGACCGTTTCGCCTGCTACAGTCGCCGATCGCGCGATCGCGACGAGACTGTTCGGCGACTTTCCTTATGGCCGTCGCGCCGGAGGTACACCTGAAGACCTCGCACGTGTGGACCGCGCCGATCTTATGCTGGCGCACGAACGTTTCCTGAACTCAAACAACGCGACGCTCGCGATCGCCGGCGGCGTTAGTAGAGCACGAGCGTTTCGCACAGTGCGACAGCTTCTCGGACCCTGGCGCAAGTCGGAGAAGCTCGTGCCGACGACTTTTACACAACCGAAAGCTGTCGATCCGCGCACCTTGATAATCAACGTTGCTGGACCAACCACGGAAGTTCGTTTAGCTGTTCGCGGTCTGGCTCGATCGGACGCAGACTTCGCGGCCTCGACAGTGCTCGCGCGAGTGGCGCAACATCGCTGGCAGGCGATGGCGGCGGAACTCGCGAACCAGCAGGTATCCGTGCGCAGCGATGCTTACGTTTTGCCGGGTATGTTTGTGATGGGCGCGAGTGTCAGCTCTGACAAAACCGCGGACGCATTAACGAATGCGAAGAAAGTGCTCGAGGCGTTGGTCAACACTCCCGCGACGGTCGCCGAGGTGGATCGGGCCAAGTCGGAAGTCGTGAACGAAGCAGTCGCGATCGCGACGAAACCAGAAGCAGTTCCGGATGCGTGGCTCGATGCTGACACTTACCGGTTGAAAGAGGTGCAAGATCTCCCTGCAATGTTGCGGGCCGTAACGCCTGCTGACATTCAGCGTGTAGCTGGGCGGCTCTTTAAAGTACCAAGCGTAGCCTCGATCGTTGTTGGTGAAGCGGATTCACTCAAGGCTGCTTTGCAGGGACGCGTGCAGTTTGAAGTGCTTGGTGAAGTTACCGCTCCAACTCCATCATCGAAAACTCCAGCAAAACCGGCAGGCAACGCTAATCCCAGGTAATCGCAAAGTGTTCGCAAGCGTCTTGCAACCAATTACAAACGAGATTTTATTTTACTGTGTCTGCCAAAACGAACGCCGCAAATGAGCATGCGGGCCGCGTTCGCGAAATGTTTGCAGGGATCGCGAAGCGCTATGATTTTTTGAACCACTTGCTCTCCGGTAACGTCGATAAGCGATGGCGCCGGATCGTTGCAACGAGAGTCCGCGAGAAACTTTTGTCAGGCAGTCCGCGAATTCTCGATGTGGCATGTGGCACCGGCGATTTATCGCTGACGCTGTTTGAAAATACAGGAGCAAGAGTTGTCGGTACGGACTTCTGTCGACCAATGCTGGAGATTGCCGCAGGCAAGACTTCGGATCGGATACCTCTGATAGAAGGCGATGCGTTGAACTTGCCGTTTCGCGAAGGTGCGTTTGAGGTGGTAACAATCGCGTTCGGCTTGCGCAATCTCGCTAGTGTCGAAGGTGGTTTGGCAGAACTCCGAAGGGTTTTGAAACCGGGCGGCTGGGTGGCAGTGCTCGAGTTTTCGAGGCCAGCAAATGCACTGATGCGGCCGTTGTTCGGTCTGTACTTCACCAGAGTGTTACCGTTGATGGGTGGACTCGTCAGTGGTTCGCGAATGGCGTACAGTTATCTACCGGCTTCGGTACAGAAGTTTCCGGACCAGGAACAACTCTCGCTCCTGATGCAGCGCGCAGGTTTTGAGCAGGTTCAGTTTGAGAACCTAACGGGCGGCATCGCGGCCTTGCACATGGGCAGAAGGCCGGATTGAATTTGAGGATTGGTTGCAGCGTTCTAAACTTTGCAACCAGATACGTAGTCACGGGGTGCGGTTTGGTAAGCGCGCGGTTGTCGGGGCTGTGCGAGTATTTAGATCGTACCTCGGGCTACGTTTTTGAATCACGAAGAAGGACAAGAAGAAGCCACAAAGAGGCACAAAAAGCACAAGGCAGGATAAAGGAGCGTTTGGTTTTCCTCTCTTGTGCTTCTTGTGCCTCTTTGTGGCTTTCGCCTATGATGCCACGCAGTGCGCACCAAGCTTCGGTATAAGGTCGTCGGCGGTTTGCGCCGCGTGATAATCCTGCTGCTGGTTGTTTGGACCGTCGTCTCTCTGGTAACTCTTCTGATCGAACTTGTCCCCGGTGATCCGGCAGTCGCCGTACTGGGCGAGCAAGCTACTCCCGAACAGTTTGCGCAGTTTCGCGAAAGGCACGGGCTTGATCGTCCAGCCTTCTTCTTCTCTTTTCCACAAGACGTCAACGGGGAGCGCCACTTCGTCTGGTACGGAGCTGATAATCGTTACGTTGATTACTGGCGTGCGCTGCTGCACGGCGACATGGGCCTGTCGTTCCGCAACGATCGCCCGGTCAGCGAACTCATTCTCGAACGTTACCCGGCGACCATCGAACTCGCGATCTTCGCGATGTTCATTGCCGTGCTGATCGCAATACCACTCGGCGTGCTCGCCGGCACTAATCGCGGCACCATCGTGGACAACATCTCTTCCGTCGTCGCACTGCTCGGTATCAGTTTGCCGAGTTTTGTAATCGGCCCGATGCTGGTCTACGTCTTTGCCGTCAAACTCCGCTGGCTTGCGCCATCAGGTCGTTTCGACTGGAGCGACATTATTCTGCCGGCGTTCACACTGGGCGCGGCGCTGTCGGCGATTCTGACGCGCATGGTTCGCTCGTCGGTGATCGAAGAACTCAGCGAAGATTACGTGCGCACTGCGCGCGCGAAAGGTCTCAACGAGCGCACCGTCATTTACAAACACGTCCTGAAGAACGGATTGATTCCGGTTGTTACTATCTTAGGTCTGCAACTCGGCGTCCTGCTCGCGGGCGCCATCATCACTGAAAAAATTTTCGGTTGGCCCGGTCTTGGTCTGCTGCTTGTTGAAGACGGGATCGGAAAACGCGATTATCGCGTGGTGCAAGGCTCCGTGCTCGTAATCAGCATGACTTACATCATCGCGAATTTGCTCACGGACATGGTCTACCGCTGGCTCGATCCGCGCATTAGAGTCTCGTAAATGAACCGGCTGACAATCATCGGACTCGTCATCGTTGTAGTGCTCGTGATCGTGGCGCTGTTTGCGCCGTGGATTGCGACGTACGACGTCGGCGCGACCAACCTGTCGATGCGTTATCTGCCTCCCTCGGCGGAACACTGGTTCGGCACCGACTCAACCGGCCGCGACATCTTCTCGCGCGTGGTTTTCGGCGCACGCATCTCGTTACAGGTCGGGATCATCGTCGTCACTGTTTCCTCAATCATCGGCACGCTGCTCGGCGCGATCGCGGGTTATCACGGCGGCTGGGTCGATCGTGTTGTTTCGGGTTACGTCTTCAACGTGTTCCTCGCGTTTCCCGGTCTGTTGCTCGCGATCGCGATGGTCGCGTTTCTCGGCGCGGGTTTGAACAAATTGATCTTCGCGCTGTGCATCATCGGCTGGGTGGGTTATGCGCGGCTCATCCGCGGCCAGGTGCTGAAGGTTCGCGAGTATGATTTCGTGCAGGCCGCTCGCGCGCTCGGCGCCAGCGACACGCGTATTCTGCTCCGTCACATTCTGCCGAACGCGATTCAACCGCTGATCGTGCAAGCGAGTTTGGGTATGGCAGGCGCGGTGCTTTCTGAAGCCGCACTGTCGTTTCTCGGTCTCGGCGTGCCGCCGCCGGCGCCGTCGTGGGGCGTGATGATCGAGGAAGCGCGCGACCTTTCGACACTTCAGGCGGCGCCACACGCGCTTATCTTTCCCGGGATCGCCATCGCCCTCACCGTCCTCGCCTTCAACTTCATCGGCGACGGATTGCGCGAGCATCTCGATCCTCGACAACGCGCACGATGATTGCCGTGGCTGAATCCGCTATCTCTATTCGCAATCTGTCCAAGACCTATCCCTCCCCGTTTCGACGTTTGCGTGCGTTCTTCCGCCGACCCGTGAAAGAACCGGTTGAAGCGTTGCGCGAGGTTACGTTCGACGTTCACAGCGGCGAGATCTTCGGATTGATTGGACGTAACGGCGCCGGCAAGACAACGCTCACGAAAATTGTCGCGACCCTCGTGCAACCGACCACGGGCACGGTCAATGTTCGCGGCAACGACAGCGTATTTCACGACGAGCAAGTGCGGCGACAGATCGGTCTCGCCACCGCTGAAGAGCGTAGCTTCTACTGGCGGCTGACAGGCGAACAAAACTTGATGTTCTTTGCCCGTCTTCATGGGCTCAGCGACCGGATCGCGAAACAACGCATCCGCGAATTGTTTGCAAAACTCGAACTGGAGGAAGTTGCGCGACGCCGTTTCGGTGAGATGTCGACCGGGAACAAGCAACGACTCGCGGTGGCGCGTGCGCTGCTGCCGCATCCGCCGGTGCTGCTGCTTGACGAACCGACGCGTTCACTCGATCCGCTTGCGGCTGCGCGTATGCGAGAACTGATCAGCTCGCTGGCGAAACAGGATCCTCCAGTTTCAATTCTGCTCACATCGCACAACCTCGCGGAAGTGGAAACGTTATGCGAGCGCGTCGCGATCATCAGCCGCGGGCGAATCCGGGCAATCGACACGCCGCAACATCTGCGCGGACTGACGTCGAAATCGGAGCAAGTCCATGTGACCGTATCCGGTTTGAATGGCACGAACGAGAGCGAGAGAATTTCCTTCACCCGCCAGGTCGGAGATAACGAACTCGATGAAAGGTTGCGCGATCTCCAAAGTCGGGGCGCGCGCATACTCGACGTGGAGACCCTTCGGGGATCACTGTTAGACGTTTTAGAAATGTACGAGTCCAAGGGTGAGACCCAATGAACGGGATCAGATTGTTGCCACGCCGAATCTTCGCGTTCGTAGCGCGCGACTTTCGTCTCTTCGTGAGTTATCGCATGCAGTTTTTCCTGCGAATCATCTCGGTGCTGGCGGTGGTCACGACGCTCTTCTTTATTTCGAAGATTTCAGCGGGGTTTACAGATCCGCGGTTTACGCAGTGGCGTGACCCATTCGCCACCTGGTTGACCGGTCTCGCCGTGCTTAACTACTTCATGACGGGTTTCTCAAGTCTTGCCAATTCGATTCGCCAGGAACAAATGCAGGGCACGCTCGAAAGCGTGCTGTTAACTCCGATAAACTTGCCGACAGTGATCGTCGCGAGTTCCGCGTGGGACTTTCTCGAAACAACTTTCTTTTCGTTTTTGTACCTGTTCTTCGGCCGCGTGTTCTTTGGCGTTCAGTTTCGCGGCAGCTTCTTTCTGGCAGTTATTTTTCTGTTACTCACAACGGTCGTGCTCGCCTGCCTCGGCATACTGTCCGCCAGCTTCGCGATGGTCTTCAAGCGTGGCAATCCGTTTGGCATCTTCCTCGGCGCCGGGTCGGCACTCTTTTCCGGCGTCTTTTTCCCGACTCAACTACTGAAAGAATACGCCGGTCCAACACTCGGCAACATCTCGCTGCTCCTTCCGACCACGCACGGGCTTCAGGGCATCCGCCAGGTGCTGCTCGAGGGACACGGACTCAGCCAGGTCACACAGCCGCTTTTAGTCCTGCTGGGTTTTCTAGTCGTGCTGCTTCCCTTTTCACTCTGGGTTTTCAGCCGCGCCGTGCGACGCGCTAAACGCGAGGGCAGCCTGATTCAGTACTAAACCGTTCTGAACCCATCATTGCTGCCCATGTACAGCTTACTTATTTTCTTTTGTCCCAGGGTTGAAGCAACCCTGGGCTGAAATTAGCCAACGCCTTCGGCGTATTTAAACTGAACCAGTGCCTTTTTGTGGCCTGGTTTGACACTCCCCAACTCGCAAGCTTACCATCGCCCACGAATGTCTCTTGGCATCGCAGAAAGCATTCTCGACCTCATAGGCCAAACTCCTTTACTTCATCTCTCGCGCTTCGTTCAACCACCTTGCGCCGACGTCTACGCAAAGATCGAATGGCTCAATCCCGGCGGCTCCGTGAAGGACCGAGCGGCCCTGGGAATGATTCTCGACGCCGAGGAAAAAGGCCGGCTCAAACCCGGGGGCACGATCATCGAGCCGACCGCCGGTAACACGGGCATCGGCCTCGCCCTCGTGGGAGTTGCGCGCGGTTACCGTGTTATTCTCTGCGTCCCGCGCGGCTTCGCGGAGGAAAAGATGAAACTGATCGAAGTGCTCGGCGGCGAGATCGAGTACGTGCCGTGTGAAGCCGGAATGACGGGCGCGATCGCGCGTTCGCTGGAGTTGGCGGCGGATATTGAGAGCAGTTTCATACCGCAGCAATTTGAGAATACGGCGAACCCGTGTTTTCATGAACTGACCACCGGCCGCGAGATCGTCGAACAGATGAACGGCCAGATCGACGCGGTGGTAATCGGCGCCGGAACGTCCGGAACCTTTTGTGGCGTGAGCCGGGCAATCAAGAAACACAACGCGAACGCGCTGTGCGTTCTGGTTGAACCGGAAGGATCGATCTACGGCGGCAAGCCGCCCGGGCCGAAGAAGATCGAAGGCATCGGGCAGCGCGACTTCATTCCGAAGATCTTCGACGCTGCGTTGGCCGACGAGATCATGATGGTGCTGGACGATGAAGTCTGCGCCGCTTTGAAAAGGATCGCCCGCGTCGAAGGTTTGCTTGGTGGCTGGTCTACCGGAGCGGCTGCAGCCGCGTCGTACAAGATCGCCGAGCGTTTAGGTCCAGGCAAACGAGTGATCACAGTTTTCCCCGATGGCGCGGAACGATATCGCAGCCAGGGGATTTTTGACGGATAAGAATTATGGGATTCGCAACGATAGCCATTCACACCGGTTCAGAACCAGACGAAAGCACAGGCTCAGTCACCGTTCCAATCTATCAAACCTCGACTTACGCTCAGGACGCGCTCGGGAAAAACAAGGGCTACGAATACGCGCGTACACAAAACCCGACGCGATCCGCACTCGAACGTAACATCGCCGCGCTCGAAGGTGCTCGCTTTGGTTTCGCTTTCGCCTCCGGCATGGCCGCGATCGACGCGACACTGCGCCTCGTCAAAGCCGGCGAACACGTTGTGGTTTCCGACAACACCTACGGCGGCACCGCGCGGCTTTTTAATCGTATTCTCAGCAACTACGGGATCGAGTTTGACTACGTCGACACTGCCGAACCGTTGAACGTCGAAGCAGCCATCAAACCGAACACGAAGATGGTGTTTCTCGAAACCCCTACGAATCCGGTGATGATCGTTACGGACCTAAAAGAAATCAGCGAGATCGCGCATCGCGCGGGCGCACGCGTGGTTTGCGACAACACGTTTCTGTCGCCTTACCTGCAACGCCCGTTGGAGTTTGGCGTGGACATCGTGGTCCATTCGACAACGAAGTATCTAAACGGCCATTCCGACGGCATCGGCGGCATCGTGGTCTTGAACGACGAAGATGACGCAAACTGGATCGGATTCGTGCAAAACAGCGCCGGAGCCATCCTGTCGCCGTTCGATTCGTGGCTCGTGATGCGTGGCACAAAGACTTTGGCGCTCCGGATGGAACAACACGATAAATCGGGCCGGGCGGTGGCGGCGTTTCTGGAAGAACACCCGAAAGTGAGAAAGGTTTACTATCCGGGGTCCGCTTCGCATCCGCAACACGCGTTAGCAAGAAGACAGCAACGCGGCTTCGGCGGCATGGTCGCGTTTGATGTCGGTTCGCTGGCGGCGGCGAAAACGGTACTCGAAGCAGTCAGGCTTTGTACGCTGGCGGAAAGTCTTGGCGGGGTGGAGACATTGATTTCACATCCAGCCACGATGACACACGCTTCAGTTGACGAGGCGAAGCGCGAACGGCTCGGAATTACTGATGGTTTAGTACGTATTTCCGTGGGTATTGAAGACACGGATGACATTATTGCGGATTTAGATCAAGCGCTGGACAAAGTTTAATTTAGGGTTACAATTGGCCGGTTCTCAACCTTTTTATTAGACTCCCTGATTTTAATAAGCGCTCTCCTTTATGATCGTAGAGCTATACGCCAAATCAGATGTTGGCCGGGTGCGACGTGGTAACGAAGATAATTTCCTGGTCCTCGATCTGTCTTCCGAACAGACCTGGACCGGGGCCGATGGGGCCACGCCACCTGAAAAACTGACCCGCTTCACGTTGGGCCAAAAAGGACTCGTGCTGGTTGTCTCAGACGGCATGGGCGGAGCACTTGCGGGCGATGTGGCCAGCCGGATGGCCGTCGATTCCGTGCGCGAGATGTTACTCGACGATGAAGGCGAAGAACCGTGCGATACGAACATTGATTTGGTTGAGTGTCTCAAGAACGCCACGATCTACGCGAATTCCGCCATTCACCTGAAGAGCCAGGAAGACTCACGCTGCGCCGGCATGGGCGCCACGTTCACCGGCGCGGCGATCAGAGGCGATAACCTCGATTTCGTTCAGGTCGGAGACAGCCGCGGTTACGTCATTCGTAAGGACCGCATTCGCCTCGCGACGAAAGACCAGTCGCTCGTGCAACAACTCGTCGATGTGGGACAGATCAGTGAATCGGAAGCTGAGACGCACATGTTTCGCAACGTGATCCTGCAAGCGCTCGGTGCGCAAAGCGACGTCGCGCCCGTCACGGGGCGGATTCGCTTGCGGCAAGGGGATGTGCTGTTGCTTTGTAGCGATGGATTGTCGGGAAAACTGCGTGCTGAAGATATTCAGCAGATCGTCGTAAATAGTCAGGGTGATCTCGCAAAGGCGTGCGAACACTTGATTGACGAAGCTAACAATCGCGGCGGCGAGGACAATATCACCGTGGTCCTGGCTCGTTTTCAAGGCGACGATCTGGAAGAACCCGCCACCGATCGCATCACGATCGAACTACCACCACTCGAAGAAGACAAAACTCTCGACGACAACTACGAAGCCGACACCGAGCCGCACTAGTTCTGATCAGTTAAAGCTTTACGCCGCCAATCGGGTTCACCACCAATTCTTCGCACGTAGATTGACGCGCCTTCGACGCTCTCCACGCAAACACGTTCTCCCGCTTCCAGAGGCGGCTCGCCGGCGGCGGGATAGGCCGTCCACGTAGAGCCAAAAACCTTCACCGCGCCTTCCTGCAACGCTCCCGCGCTCGAGGAAACGACCGTGCCGATCTTTCCGGGAAGCGCGTCGACGCCGCTGCGCAACGACTCACCCGATCTCTCTCGTGAGAAGTAGTTGAGGAAGATGGTGCGCGAAGCGGCCGTCAGGGCGATCGAAACCACGGCGAAGATCATGAATTGGACCATGAGGCTGTCGATGCCGATGAAACCGGCGAACGCAGCCGCGAGTGCGCCTATGCCAAACCACAGCAGCACAAAGCCGGACGTGAAGATTTCGGCCACGATGAGTATCGCGCCGAGTATGGTCCACAGAATCCAGTACCACTCGTTCATAATAGGTCCTATACGACCTATCCTTTTAGGACGTTCTTCATTACAAACCAGACATTTGCCGGACGCTCTGCCAGCCGGCGCATGAAGTAAGGATACCAGTGTTTTCCGTACGGAACATAGACTCGCATGTTGTACCCGTCGTGGGCGAGTTGTCGTTGAAGGTCGCGCCGGATGCCGAAGAGCATTTGAAACTCAAACTTCTCTTTCCCAATGCCTTCGCGCGACGCGAAGTCGATGGTGGCGTCGATCATTTTTGGATCGTGGGTGGCGATGCCGTGATAAGTGCCGCTGGAAAGCAGCAGTTGCATTACCTTGACGTAGTTTGCATCGACATCTTTCTTGTCGGGAAAAGCGACTTCCGGCGGTTCGTGATAAGCGCCTTTGCAAATGCGAATGCGCGCCGGAATTTTTACGAGTTCCTGAGCGTCGGCGTAGGTCCGGCGTAAGTACGACTGCAACACGATGCCGACGGTGTTCAGGTCAAATTCTCCGCGCAGGCGTTTGAAGATGTCGATGGTGACTTGCGTGACGGTGGAGTCTTCCATGTCGACGCGCACGAAGTTACCGCGACGGTGTGCTTCTTCGACGACGCGCCGCGCGTTGCGATACGCCAGTTCCGGATCGAGACCGAGCCCGAATTGCGTCAGTTTGATCGAAACGTTCGAGTTAATTCCCGTGTCAGTGATCTGCTTGAGTATGTTGAGATACTCGACGACTTCCGCTTCCGCTTCCGCGTCGCTCCCGACCGCTTCGTTCAAATGGTCGAACGAAGCGGTGCAATTTTCCGCATTGATCTCACGGATGTGGGAAACAGCTTCGTCAATGTTTTCACCGGCTACAAAGCGGGTGGTGAGTTTTTTGAAGAATTTAAAACGGGCGGCAAAATCTTTGAGGCCTTCCTGTCGTGACAGCCAAATCAGCGCGCTTCTTGAGATCATCCGTTAAAGTTTTTGAGTTCAGCCTTTCTAAACATAACCGCCCGCCTATGGTCCTGCCTTGTGGTATTCTTGGCGGGTTTTTGGCCCGCCAATCAAGGGAGGGACTTTTGCACAAAACCAACTCGAGGAACGTTCGCGAATGCGACTGAGGCTTGTATTCGCCGCGTCGGTGCTCGCCGCCCTTGTGGGGGCTGGTTCCTGCATAGCGCTCGTGTTGGGCGTATTCTCAGTCGACGCATTGTCGCGTCCGCGTCCTGGTCTTTTGGTCGCATCGACGCTCTTGCTGCCGATCGCGGCAATAGTCTTCGCGGCCATTTTCGTTTACCGTCACACCGCGCGCCGCCGCAAACTACAAGCGTTACTAACAACCTTCATTGCCACTCTTCTGACGCTCGGTTTTTTTATCCTTGCTTCAGTTCTGAGCGCTCGCCGCGTTCCGACTGAACCAACACAACCCGCTGGACCACACATCGCGTCTTAGAAGCTCGTTGCTACAGTCTCACGCTGAATTACTCGCTGCTGCTTCGTTCAATCCAATCTCGCGTTGTACCGGACGCAGTGCGTCGATCACAAAACGAATGTGCTCGTCGAGACTGACGCCTAACTCTTCCACGCCCTGACGGATGTCGTCGCGGTTTACGGATCGGGCGAAGGCTTTGTCTTTCAGTTTCTTTTTGACGGACGAGACTTCGAGATCGTCAAGACTGCGGGTCGGGCGCACGAGTGCACAGGCCACTAAAAAGCCACAGAGCTCGTCTGTGGCAAAGAGTGCGCGGGCCATATCCGTGTCGCGCGGAACGCCGGTGTAAGTCGCATGGCCCAGGATTGCGCGGATGATGCGTTCGGAATAACCGCGGCCGCAGAGGATGTTGGATCCGGTGAACGGATGCTGATCGGCGGACGGGAACATCTCGTAATCAAAATCGTGGAGCAAGCCGACCATGCCCCATTCATCTTCGTCAGCCGGTCCCTCCGCGTAGCGTTTCGCGCACGCGCGCATCGCAGCTTCGACCGCGAGCGCGTGTTTGCGCAGGCTATCGCCCTTCGTGTACTCACACAACAATTCCCAGGCTTCGGCTCGGTTGGGCATGAAGCGTCAAACTAGCACGGGCGAGGCGTCGCAGCAAGAGAGGGTTTCGGGCGAGGCGTCGGAGTAAGAGACGCTCCGGGCGAGGCGTCGGAGTATGAGAGGGTCTCGGATGGGCTTTGAAAATCAACGCCGAAGGCGTTCGCTAATTTCAGCCCAAGGTCGGAGCGTCAGCGACAACCTTGGGAATCAAACAACCCCCAACGTCGAAACGCTGAAAGCGTTGGCAAAGCGCGTGCTCAAGTTTGCCAACGCTTTCAGCGTTAGTTTCGTTATTTTGCTCTTGAACCCAGGGTTGTGCCAACCCTGGGCTGCGACTAGCGAACGCCGTTGTTCGGCGTTGTTCGGCGTGCGCCCCTTCGGCGTTGTGCGGCGTGCGCCCCTTCGGCGTTGTGCGGCGTGCGCCGCTTCGGCGTTGTTCGGCCCTCACGGCAATGTTGTCAGTGCGTGGTGGTGGCGAGGTAGCCGGGGCGGGCGCGCAGGATCACGTTCTTGCGCGCGGTCGTTACTTTGATCTTGCGATAACGATCGTCACGGTCTTTGTTCAACGGATAGTAACCAAGCAAGTATTGCGTGCGGAGCTCCGCCGCGATCTGTGAAAACGCGTCCGGCAACGAGGCGATCGTGTCGGCGCGCAACAGTCTGCCGCCTGATTTCTCTGCCAGCGTTTCCAAATACTTATCCGCGGTTGAGTAAGCCATGTCTAACATGCGTCCGATAGAATCGTCACTCGAACGGCGCGAGGTGGTCGTCGTCGTGGTGGTGCTTCCCGGCGGCCCAGGCCGCGACCCCGGCACAGTCGGAACACGCTGATCCGGAGTGCGTGCCGGTGGCTCGGGCAATTGGTCGGGATTAGGGTAGGGCTGACGCCGCATCTCTTCCTCACGACGCCGCCGCATGATCTCGTCTGCCGTCGGCAATCCAAACGGACCAGTCTTCGGTTTACTTCCGGAAGTCGGTATGGGATCGCCACCCGGAAACGTTGGCGCGGTCGTGCCACTCGGCGGTGCTTGCCGAATCACGCTGATGGTCGGCAACTGCTCTCCCGACTGCTCGCGAGCGATTCGTTCGGTTGTCGCGCGCGTGTCGTAACGAATCGGATAGACGATCACACCTTCTTCGTCGAGATAACGCACGGAGCTGTTGAACGTGGCCTTATCACTATGCCAGTCCATTCCATCAGTGAAGATCACGATCGCCTTGCGTCCCTGAATCCGGCGAATCGCATTCAACGCCAACTCAAAGGCGTCGTAAACCTTGGTTCCCTCACCCGATCTCGTGCTGTAGATCGCCGACTGCAACGTCTCTCGATTACTGGTGAACTCGTTCAAATCGCGCACTTTGTCGTCAAACGAAATCACTTTCACACGATCCGCCGGTTGCAACTGCTGCACAAACGCCATCGCCGCCTGCTGAATCATCCGCAACTTGTCCTGCGTGCTCGAACTCGTATCCAGCATCAACACGACGTGGAACGGCAGCGAGACTTTTCCAAAGAACGCGATCTGATGCGGCACACCGTCTTCAGTGAGCACGAATTCTTCCTGCCGCAGGTCACCGACGTAAACGCCGTTGGCATCGGTAGCAACCACCGGCACCGTTACGAGGTTGGTATCGATCTTTATGGTTTCGACGTCCTGTGGATCCTGAGCCACCGACAAAGATAGGCTCACGCTAATGACCAGGATTACAGAAAGAAAGCGATGGAGGGTAGGAGAAGGCATTTGTCCCTAGATGTTCCGGGTTAGCATAACGTTTGCCCTCGCATCTGCCTAGAGCATAAAATCCAAATCTGTACTAGTTCCCCAATGCGATCCCTGTTACTCGCAGTTTTAGCGGCCTATCTCATTGCCGCCATCCATTCGATCCTGGCGTTTATCAACAAACGCCGGTCGGTGCAGCGTGTCGCGGAGTGGTCGATCGTCATCGGATTCATACTTCATACCGCGGCCCTCGGCGCTGACTGGGTCATCGACGGACACTATCCATTGTTCTCGCTTCGCGAAGCCCTGTCGTTTCTGGCGTGGGCGCTGGTCCCAGTCTACGCCGCGGTGCTCTATCGCTATCGCGCGCAAGCCGTCGGCGCGTTCACCATGCCGTTGATCTCGGTGTTGACGTTTAGCTCGCTGCTGATCGCGCCTGGGCC
>Ga0196977_1000743_pt1 | contig 15116 bp, 8 predicted proteins | sample S3v_1013CmetaG_FD_148634 | JGI IMG/M metagenome (GOLD analysis project Ga0196977, IMG submission 148634) | Soil microbial communities from Anza Borrego desert, Southern California, United States - S3+v_10-13C | ecosystem: Environmental > Terrestrial > Soil > Desert | place: USA: California...
GGTCAACGGCCAGCGCGAGGACGCCAACAACTTCCTGCTCGACGGCGTTTACAACGTCGACCCCAAGCTCAACACCTTCGCCGTGCGCCCGCCCGTCGACGCCATCCGCGAGTTCGAGACGGCCACCTCGACCTACGACGCCGCCTTCGGCCGCAACGTCGGCGCGCAGGTCAACGTCGTCACCAAGTCGGGCACGAACGAGTGGCGCGGCTCGCTCTACGAGTTCCACCGCAACGCCCGCCTCGACGCGCGCAACTTCTTCGCGCCGGCCGGCGAGCCGAAGCCGAAGTACATCCGCAACCAGTTCGGCGGCTCGCTCGGCGGCCCCGTCGTCAAAGACCGCACCTTCTTCTTCGTGGACTACGAGGGCACGCGCTCGCGCGAGGGCGTGACGCGCCTCGCCAACGTGCCGACGCCGGCCGAGAGAGGCGGCGACTTCTCGCAGAGCCTCCTCGGCGTCCCGCGCAACTTCCTCACCGGCCAGCCCTTCGAGGGCGGCCGCATCCCGGACTTCCTGATCCACCCCGTCGGCCGCGCCGTCGCCGCCCTCTACCCCCTGCCGAACCGCGACGTGCCCTTCGCCAACTTCGTCTCGTCGCCGACGCAGGTTGACGATAACGACCACTTCGACGTGCGGCTCGACCACGCCCTGAGCCGCAACTCGACCGTCGTCTTCCGCTACAGCCTCGGCGACCGCCGCTTCTTCGAGCCTTTCGCCGGCCCGACCTTCGCGGCCGTCCCCGGCTTCGGCAACGACGTGCCGCGCCGCAGCCAGAACGCCATGCTCGGCGAGACGCACGCCTTCTCGCCCGCCCTCGTCAACGAGGCGCGCTTCGCCTTCAGCCGCGTCGCCTCGGCCGTCCTGCCCGAGGCGAGCAGCACGGGCCTCGGCCGTCAGGTCGGCCTGCCCGACCTCTCGCCGCTCGCGCGCGACGCCGGGCTGAGCTTCATCACCGTCACCGGCTTCTCGCCGCTCGGGGCCGAGTTCAACAACCCGCAGTCGAGTGTGACGAACACCTTTCAGGCGCTCGACACGGCGACTTACGCGGCGGGCGACCACCTCTTCAAGTTCGGCGCCGACATCCGCGCCGTCCAGCAGAACGGCTTCCGCGACGTGCAGTCGCGCGGCCTCATCCAGTTCTCGCCCTTCGCCTACACCGGCAACGCCCTCGCCGACCTCCTGCTCGGGCTCCCCACGGTGACGGGCGGCGCGCGCGTGGACAACGCGCAACACCTGCGCGCCGAGAGCTACCACTTCTTCGTCAACGACAGCTTCCGCGTGAGCCCCCGCCTGACGCTGACGGCCGGCCTGCGCTACGAGTACAACTCGCCGGCCGTCGATGTCTCCGACCGCGCCAACCTCTACGACCCGCTGACGCGCTCGCTCGTCCGCGTCGGCACGAGCGGAGTCCCGCGCGGCGGCTACGAGGCGGACAGGAACAACTTCGCGCCGCGCGTCGGCCTCGCGTGGACGGTCGGCGACCGCGGCGAGACCGTCCTGCGCGCCGGCTACGGCGTCTACTACGACACCTCGCCGCTCGCGCCCGGCGAGGCGCTCTACTTCAACGCGCCCTTCTTCGACTTCAACCTCTTCTTCCCCCTCCAGAACCTCCCGCTCACTCTGAGCGACCCGTTCCCGGCCTCGTTCCCCTTCGCGCTGCCCGACTCGGCGCAGGCCGTCCAGCGCGACCTGCGCACGCCCTACACGCAGCACTGGAACCTCAACGCGCAGCGCGAGCTGGGCCGCCACTCCGTCCTCGAAGTCGCCTACGTCGGCGCGAAGGGCACGAAGCTTCTGGCGGCGCGCGACCTCAACCAGCCGCTCCCCTCGCGGCTGCCGCCGGGCCTGCCCTTCGTCCCGCGCCCCGTCGCGCAGTTCGACGAGATCAACACCATCGAGTCGCGCGCCTCCTCGAACTACCACGCGCTTCAGGCGCGCTTCCAGCAGCGCCTCGCGCGCGGCCTCGCGGCGCTCGCCTCGTACACGTGGTCGAAGTCCATCGACGACGCCTCGAACTTCTTCCCGAGCGCGGGCGACCCGAACTACCCGCAGAACTCCTACGACCTGCGCGCCGAGCGCGCCCGCTCGAACTTCGACGTGCGCCACCGCTTCACGCTCAGCTACTCCTACGACCTGCCCTTCGGCCGCGGCCGCGCCGTCGGCGGCGACGGCGGCCTGCTGACCACGCTGCTCTCGGGCTGGCAGACCTACGGCATCCTGACCTTGCAGACGGGGCGGCCCTTCACGGTCGCGCTGCTGCGCGAGTTCGACAACAGCGGCACGGGAATCTCGGCGCTCGGCTTCGGCGCCAACGACCGCCCGAACCTCGTCGGCGACCCGAACTCGGGGCCGCGCACGCCCGACCGGTGGTTCAACCCGGCGGCCTTCGCGCTGCCGGCGCCGGGGACGTTCGGCAACGCGGGCCGCAACGTCGTCGAGGGGCCGGGCTACGAGAACTTCAACGCCTCGCTGGTGAAGGACACCGGCTTCGGCGAGCGGGTGCGCCTGCAACTGCGCGCCGAGTTCTTCAACCTCTTCAACCACCCGAACTTCAACCAGCCCGACAACTTCTTCGGCTCGCCCTCGTTCGGGCGCGTCACCTCGGCGCGCGACCCGCGCCACGTCCAGTTCGGGGCCAAGCTGCTCTTCTAAAGCGCACGGAAGAAGTTTTATGAGAAGCACCCTCCGGACGCCGGCCGTCGTCATCCTTCTCGCGCTCGTCCTCGGCGTCGCGGCCTGCGCCGCGCGCGCCACCGGCCAGCCCGACGGGAACGCGACGGCGGCGGCCACGCCCGCCTCCGCGCCGGCCGGCGCCCCGGCTGCGACGCCGGCGCCGGCCACGACGCCCGAGGTCGCTGACGCGTCGCCCGCGCCCGCCGCTAACCCCGTCGCCCCGGCCGGCGGGGCGGCCGCCGCGGCCGAGTGGCCGCAGTGGCGCGGGCCGAACCGCGACGGCGTGGCGGCCGGCGTGAGCGCCCCGGCGGCGTGGCCGAAGGAGTTGAAGCAGCAGTGGAAGGTGACGGTGGGCACGGGCCACTCCTCGCCCGTCGTCTCTGAGGGGCGCGTCTACCAGTTCGCGCGGCAGGGCGACGACGAGGTCTTGATCGCGCTCGACGCGGCGACCGGCAGGGAGCTTTGGAAGACGCCGGGCCTCGCCGTCCCCTACGAGATGAACCCCGCGGCGCGCGGCCACGGCAAGGGGCCGAAGTCCACGCCGGTCGTCGCGGGCGGCCGCGTCTACACGCTCGGCATCGCCGGCACGCTCTCGGCGCACGACGCGAAGACCGGCAAGCTGGTTTGGAGAAAAGAGTTCTCGAAGCAGTACCCGCAGACCTCGCCGCTCTACGGCACGGCGATGTCGCCCGTCGTCGAGGGCGGGCTCCTCATCGCGCACGTCGGCGGCCACGACAAGGGCGCGCTGACGGCCTTCAACGCCGCGACCGGCGAGGTCAAGTGGTCTTTCGAGCCGGACGGGCCGGCCTACTCCTCGCCCGTCGTCGCGCGCTTCGGCGGCGAGCGGCAGGTCGTCACCTTCACGCAGAAGGAGTTCGTCTCGGTCAGGGCCGCGACGGGCGAACTGCTCTGGAAGCTGCCGGCCAAGACCATGTACGACACCAACTCGAACACGCCGGTCGTCCACGGCGACACGATCATCTTCTCGCCCGAGGGGAAGGGCATCGTCGCCGTCCGCCCCGTCAGGCAGGGCGCGAACTGGGTCGCGCAGGAGGTCTGGGCGAACGCGGACAACGAGCTGTACATGAACACGCCGGTCGTCCACGGCGGGCTGCTCTTCGGGCTCTCGGCGCGCAGGAAGGGGCAGTTCTTCGCCATCGATGCGGCGACCGGCAAGACCGTCTGGCAGAGCGAGGGGCGGGCCGGCGAGAACGCCGCGCTCCTGAACGTCGGCGGCACGCTGCTCGCGCTCACTAACGACGCCGGCCTGCTCGTGCTCCCGGCCGACGCGAAGGCTTTCGCGCCCGCCGCCCGCTACACCGTCGCCACCTCGCCGACGTGGGCGCACCCCGTCTTCCTCGGCGACCGCATCCTCGTCAAAGACGAGACCACGCTCGCCTCGCTCTCGCTCAAATAAAAGTTTCGGGTTCGAAGCCCTTTCGGAGGGGGTTGTGAGACTCGCGCGCGCTCCTGCCGGTCGCCGCACCTGCGCGACCGCGCGCCCGGTTGGAGAAGAAGTGATTAAGAGTTAAGAATGAGGCGCGGGCAGGAGGGGGCCAGCCCCGTTGCTGGCCCGCGAATCGGCGGCCGTTGAGAGGTAACATTCAACGGCCGCCGATTCGCGGGTCAGACAGCGAGGCTGGCCCCCGTGGCGTCGAGTTAAGAGCTGAGATTAAGAGGCGGCTTCCTCCGCCGACCCGCCGCGGGCCGCGGCCGCTTCTCCGGCCCGCGTCGCTGGCGACGACGAACTGCCGGTAGTGGTCGAAGCGTTCGAGGATGTGCGAGACGTAGTTGACCGGCTCGATGCCGCGGCAGAAGCCGAACTTGACGACCGGGTCGGCCGAGTAGCGCTGCGTGGACTTCTGGAGCAGCCAGTAGGAGACATCCTCCCACACCTTCGGGTCGCCGCCGTACTTCGAGGTGAGGCGCTGCGCGTCCTCGACGTGCCCGGCCCCCGTGTTGTACGAGGCGAGGATGAACTTCAGCCGCTCGCCCTCGTCCGGGATGCGTTCGTCCCAGAAGTTCGTCAGCCACTTGATGAAGCGCACGGCCCCGCGGACGTTGTCCTCCGGGTCGAGCGGGTTCGTCACCCCGTGCGCCCGCGCCGTCGCCGGCATCAACTGGAGCAGCCCCGTCGCCCCGGCCCACGAGCGCGCCTCCGGCTTGAAGCGCGACTCCTGATAAGCCTGCGAGGCCAGCAGCCGCCAGTCCCAGCCCAACTCCGAGGCGTACTGCTTGAGCAGGTCGTCGTACTTGCAGAGCTTGCCCGTGGCCGAGGTCAGGTACTCGCTGGCGACGCGCTCGACGTGGGCGCGCCGGTCGGTGAAGTATTTCCTGTAGAGCAGGTTGAAGAGCGGGCCCGACTTCTTCTCCTCGATCCAGCCGTTCAGCTCGGCGAGCAGCGCGGGCGCGTTCCGCCTGACGGCCCACGCGACGCTGTGCGTGTGCCCGAGGATGGGGCGCACCTTCAGGTTACTGAACTCGGCCTCCTTCAGGTCGGCGAGGTTGCTCTGCATGACGGTGAACTGCACCTCGCCGCGCGCCACCTTCTGGGCCAGCACCTCGTCGGCGATCTTCCCGCCCAACTCGACCACGTGGATGTCGCCCGAGACCTCGTCGGCCAACTCGACGAGCGTGCGCTTGTAGGCCGACCTCTCGGGCAGGTGGACGGTCTCGCCCGCGAGCTGGCCGGGCCGCGTGACGAGGCGGGCCTCAATGTCGATCTCCGGCAGCGGGTCGGCCGGGCCGCGTTCGAGCGCCTGCTCCGCCGCCTCGCCGGCCGCCTCGGGCGGGGCCTCCTGCTGCACCAGCGCCGGCTCGGTCTGGTAGAGCGCGCGCGTGAAGGCGACGGCCCGCTCGTCGTCGGGCGTGGGCACGAGGCGCGCGGCGGCGATGTCGCCCGTGCCGTCGTTGAGCATGGCGTAGAGGCTGCTGCGGTCGGCGACGACGACCATCCGGAGCGCGAGCCCTCGGTCGGCGGCGAAGGCGCGCAGCAGCTCGTACTCGTAGCCCATCGGCTCGCCCTGATGCAGGAAGTAGGTGGTCGAGTTGTAGGGCGCGAGCACGATCAGCTCGCGCCGCCCCCTGATCTCCCCGAGGTCGCGGCTGACGGGCGGGGCCATCGGCACGTCCGTCCGCCGGTCGATGGTGTCAACCGGGTCGAGCCGCGAGGCCGGCTCGTGCTTGCAGGCGGGCAGGGACGACAGAAGGAGCGCGAACAGGAGCGACGCGGACAGAAGGAGTCTGGCTCTCATCGGTGTCGGGCGGCACGGCGGACGGCGCGTGGTCGGACGCCTCCGCCAACGGGAGAAACAAGGGAACTTGTAGGGGTGGAAAAAGGCGAGAGATTTTTTATGCCAAATCGGCCGCCGAGTCAACCGGAAAGAAATTAACGGTCGGAGGCCCGGCCGCGGGGGAGGGCGTCTCAGGCATCATCGGAGTATCTTCTGATGATGCTTGGAACGCCCTCCTCCGCGGCCGGGCCTCCGACCGTCAACCCCGGCCTTCAGTCCGCGAGCTTGAAGCAGGCCATCTCTTTGCCGTTGCGGACGAGGAGGCGGCCGTCGGCGATGGCGGGGTTGTTCCACGTCTGGCCGTCGAGGGCTTGGAAGCGCGCGACCTCGGTGTGGGCCTGCGGCGTGGCCCGCACCAGCACGACCTCGCCGCCGTCGGTCGTCACGATGAGGTGGCCGCCGGCCAGAACGACCTGCCCGTAGCCGTAGCGCCCGCCCTTCCACTTGCGCTCGCCCGTCGCCGCCTCGACGCACGTCAGGATGCCCTCGTCGAGGCCGTAGACGTGGCCCTCGTGGATGACCGGCGAGTTGAACTTGTTCTTCATCGAAGAGTTCTGCCAGACGGCCCGCGCCGTCAGACTGCGCCCCGCGCCGCCGACCTCGACGAGCGCCGCGCCCTTGCCGTAGCCGGCCGAGATGAAGAAGCGGTTCTGGTCGACGACGACCGGCTGCGAGATGTTGATGCCGGCCGAGTTCGACCACGGGAACTCCCACAGCACCGCGCCGTCCTCGGGCGCGATGCCCGCCGCCCGCGCCGCCGTCACGGCGAGCACCTGCCGGCGGCCCGCCAGCGTCACGACCATCGGCGAGGTGTAGGAAGCCTGATCGCCCAGCGCGCCCCACACCCGCGCGCCCGTCGTCTTGTTGTAGGCGACGACCGACTTGCCGCCCGCGCCGCCGGCCAGCACCACCACCTTGTCGTCCACGACGAGCGGCGAGGCGGCCATGCCCCACGGGGCGTTCGACGCGCCGTTGTCGGCGAGAATGTTCTTCGACCAGAGGGCGCGCCCCGTCTTCGCGTCGAGGCAGCGCAACTCGCCCGTCGCGCCCAGAGCGTAAAGTCGGCCCGCGTCCCACGTCGGCGTGGAGCGCGGCCCGTCGCCCGTCGAGTCGCGGAAGGTCGCGTCCCAGCCGTGCGTCCAAAGCTCGCGGCCCGTCTCGACGTGATAGGCGGCGACGACCTCCTGCCCGCGCCTTTGCTCGATGGTGTAGGCCACGCCGTCGGCCACGGAGAAGGAGGCGAAGCCGCCGCCGACCGGCTGACGCCAGAGCGGCGTGAGGCCGCCCGCCGGCCAACTGACGTTGACGGCGCGCTCTTCGTAGCGCCCGTCGCGCCCCGGCCCGCGGAACTGAGTCCAGTAGGCGCGACGCGCGCGGGCCGCGGCGGGCGCGGCGGCGGGCGCGGCCGGCTGGCCGGCGGCCCCCGCCTCGGGCGCGACGAGGCTCTGCGCCGGCGCGGCGGGTTGACCTTCGGCGGGCGGCGCGGCGGCCGCGTCCGCGACCGGCGCCGCGGCGGCGGCTTCGGCGGGCGGCGCGGCCTGACGCTGCTCGGCGCGGTGGCGTTCGAGCGCGTCGAAGTGGGCCTCGGTGTTCGGGCGGCTGTTGGAGCCGAAGAGGAGGTAGACGTAGAGGCTGCCGACGAGGACGATGAGCAGCGAGCCGACCGCCTTGAGGGGCGCGTCGAGGTCGCGCCGCATGAGGAGCAGGGCGAGGCCGACCGGCGGGAGGACGACCGCCGAGGCCAGCAGAAACGGCCACGAGTAGACGAACGGCCGGGGCGCTTCTTGCCGGGGCGCTTCTTCGGACATGGCTTGTCCCTCCTGAAAACAGTTCCGGGCTCCGGGTTCGGGCGGCGGGGCCGAAGATTCTCAACTCACGCCGGACGAACCCGGAACCCGCGACTCGGGACTTTATCTCCCGATGGCATAGAGGTGCTTCTCGCCGCGGATGAAGATGTGTCCGGCGGCGAGGGCGGGCGAGGCGTAGACCGGCTCGCCGAGCGAGTTGGTGCGCAGCACCTCGTGCTTCGGCCCGGCCTTGACGAAGAAGGTGTCGCCGTCCTCGCTCGTCAGAAGAATCTTGCCGTCGAAGGCGACGGGCGAGGCCGTGAAGGTGGCGGGGACGGGCACGCGCCCGCCCTCGTACTTGACCTCGCCGGTCTTCGCGTCGAGGCACGTCATCACGCCCTTATCGGTGATGAGGTAGAGGTAGTCGCCGTAGAGGATGGGCGAGGGGACGTAGGCCGTGCCCTTCGCGTACTTCCACGCGATGTCGGACTCCTTCAACTCGCCCGACGCGCCGAGGCGGATGGCGTAGGCGATCTTGGCCGGGAAGCCGGCCGAGACGATCACCATGTCGTGCGCGGTGGTGGCCACGGGCGAGGGGATGGCGTTGCTCTCGACGCCCTTCGAGCGCCACAGCTCCTTGCCCGTCGCGGGGTCGTAGGCGATGACCGACTCCGTGCCGCTCGTGATCAGTTCCGTGCGCTTGCCGGTGTTGACGAGGATCGGCGTGGCCCAACTGACCTGCACCTTGCGCGGCGCGCGCCAGACCTCCTTGCCGTTCTTCTTGTCGAGGGCGACGATGAAGGAGTTCTTGCCCTCCTCCTCGTCGGCCTGAATGATGACCACCTTGTCGTAGAGCACCGGCGACGTGCCCGTGCCCATGCCGACCGTGCCGAGCTTGCCGAGGTCGGCCTTCCACTGGAGCTTGCCCGAGTTCGCGTCGTAGGCGTAGAGCCCTTCGGCGCCGAAGAAGGCGAAGACGGTCTTGCCGTCGGTGGCGGGCGTCGAGGCGGCGTAGGAGCTTTTGCGGTGGCGGTCGTCGTAGGGCGTGCCCTCCCACGCGGTCTGCTCCCAGACGATCTTGCCCGAGTCGCGGTCGAGCGCGATGACCTTGAAGGTGTGCTTGCGGTCGGCCCCGACGCTGTCGGGGTGCTTCCAGTCCTGCCCCTCGATCTTGTGGACGGCGGCCTTCGCGCCGGGCACGACCGGCCCCTCGACGGCCGTGGTGAGGAAGACGCGCTTGCCCCAGACGATGGGGCTGGAGTGGCCCTTGCCGGGGATCGGCGTCTTCCAGCGCACGTTCTTCGCCTCGCCCCACTCCTCGGGCAGGTTCTTTTCGGCGGAGACGCCCGCGCCCTCCGGGCCGCGCCACTGCGGCCAGTTGTACTCGGGGGCGAGGCCGGCGGCGGCCGGGTTCGAGAAGACGAGCGCCGCGGCGAAGCAGGCGGCGAGGGCGAAGGCGATTTTGGCTGACGATTTCACGATGGGTTTTCCTTCAAGGTGGCGTTGGTTTTGATGATGAATGACGGGCAGGTAATCGGTCGCCGGTCGCGGTCAGTCATCGTCTGGCTGACTGACGGCGACCGGTCTTTTCACTTCGCGGCCTTCTTCGCGGGCGCGGCCGCCGGCTCGGCGACGGCGTAGACGTGCTTGAGGCCGCGGACGATGAGCATGCCGTCGGAGATGGCGGGCGTCGCCATGATGACCTCGCCGACGGGGTTGACCGAGAGCAGCTCGTGCTTCGGCCCGGCGCGGAAGACGAAGACCTCGCCGTCCTCACTCGAAAGGTAAATCTTGCCGTCCGAGGCGACCGGCGAGGCCGTGAACGCGCCGCCGCGGTCGGCGATGCGCTGCTGGTAGACGCGCTCGCCCGTCTTCGCGTTATAAGCGGTCACCACGCCCTGATTCGAGACCGTGTAGAGCAGCTCGCCGTAGACGACCGGCGTCGGCATGTAGGGGCCGCCCCGCTTCTTGCTCCACGCGATGAACTCGCTCGACTCCTTGTCGTCCTTCAGAGAGATGTCGCCGTTCGCGCCGGGGCGGATGGCGTAGATGGGCTGGATGGGCGCGTAGCCGCTGGCGACGAAGATGAGGTCGTGGGCGACGAAGGGCGTCGGCGTCGTGATCTCCGACATCGGCCCGAGCCGCCACAGCTCCCTGCCCGTCAGCGGGTCGTAGCCGCGCACGGCCTTCGCGCCCGTCGTGATCAACTCGGCGCGCGCCTTGCCCTCGTAAACGGTCGGCGTGCCCCAGCCGGGCAGCTCGCCCTCGCGCATCGTCTTCCAGACCTGCTTGCCGGTCTTCAGGTCGTAGGCCGCGATGAACGAACCCTTCTGGATGTCGGCCTGCACGATGACGAGGTTCTTGTAGATGATGGGCGAGCTGCCGTACTCCCACTGGTAGTCGGGGTCGTAGAACCAGCCGGAGTCGAGCAGGCCGAGGTCTTGCTTCCAGAGGAGCTTGCCCGAGGTGTTGTAGGCGTAGAGGCCGTGCGAGCCGAAGAGGGCGACGACGGTCTTGCCGTCGGTGACGGGCGTGGCGTCGGCGTGCGTGGACTTTGGGTGGCGCTTGACCTTCGGCATCCCCTCGAAGGCCGTGCGCTCCCAGAGCACTTTGCCCGTCCGCTTGTCGAGGGCGTAGAGCTTCCACGTGTGCTTGGGGTCGTCCTTGACCGGGGCCACGTCGCCGTAGAGGCCGTAGCGCGTCTCGTCCTTCGCGGCGCTGCTGACGGCGGTGGTGACGAAGACCTTGTCGCCCCAGACGACCGGGCTGGAGTGGCCGAGGCCGGGGATGGGCGTCTTCCAGCGCACGTTCTCCGACTTGGCGGCGTCCCACTTGACCGGCGCGCCCCGGCCCTCAGCCACGCCGGTCGCGCCGGGGCCGCGGAACGAAGGCCAGTTCTGCCCGAGCGCCGTGGAGGCAGAAACGAGAAACAGGCACGCGAGGGAAAGTGTCAGTCGGATCATAGGGAACCTCGGGAGACAGTAGACAGTAGTCAGTAGTCAGTAGGAAGACCTTCGGCGACGAGGCGTCAGGGCGTCGGCGTCAGCATCAATAGCGCGGAGCGCTACTGACTACTGACTACTGACTACTGTCTACTCTCTTCAGTTGCGTCGTGTTCGCGCCCTGCTTGAGGGCCGCGCCGGTGACCTTGCCGCCTTCGACGTTGAAGGTGAAGGTCACGCCGTCGAAGGCCGCCGGGCGGAAGGTGGTCTGGTCAACGGCCATGAGCACGAGCGGGCGCTGGCCCGCCGGGGTGGCCGAGAGCTTGCCGTCCTTGAGCGTGATGGCGACCTCGGGGCCGGGGTCACCCTTGTACTTGCCGACGTAGGATTCGAGCGTCGCGGCCGGGACTTCCGGCGGCGGCTGCGCTCCGGCCTTCCTGAGCAGGTCGGCGATCTCGGCGCGGTTGCCGTCTTCGAGCGCCGAGACGAGCGCGCCCGTCAAAGTCTCCGGCTTCAGCCCGCCCGTGTCGAGCGCGACCTTGACCAGCTCGACCTTGCCCTCGCGCACGCCGTTCATCAGCACGTCGCCGACCGCGTCCGACCCCTTCGACAGCAGCGCGCGGACGACCTCGACGTGCCCGTTGTCGAGCGCCCACGTCATCGCCGTCGCGCCGTAGAAGGTGTCCTTGACGTTCACGTCCGCGCCGCGTTCGAGCAGGACTTTGACGACCTCGGCGTTGCCGCGCTCGGCCGCCTTGAAGAGCGCCGTCGCGCCGTAGCGGAACTTGGCGTTCACGTCCGCGCCCTTGTCGAGCAGGGCCTTGACCCCGGCCGCGTCGCCGCGCCGCACGGCCTCGTAGAGCTGTTCGTTGAGCTGCTGCTTGGCGTCCTGCGCGCGGGCGGCGGGCGCGAGGGCGAGGAGGAGCGCGGGCAGGAGCAGGAGGATGCGTCTCGATGCCATGTCTTGACTCTCCGTGGTAGGCTCTGGCGCGGCCGTGTCGGCAGCGGGGCGTCGGCGGCGGCCCGCCCGATCCATCAATTTAGAGCGGCGTCCACGATCTGGTATGCTGGCCCGCGGCCCGCGAAAACAAGTCGGGGCGCGGCGGCGTATGTACAACCTGCGACGGGCCGAAATCAAGGAAAATTTCCGCGGCGGCGGAGGTGCGGCTCCGGATTCTACAACGCAGTGAAACGTAACCGGCGGGCGCGAAGTTTCTTTTTACACGATTTTTACAACATCCGCCGGGCGAATGTTCATAATAACTCGTTAAGACGATGAAGGGATTTTTGATTTCGGATACGCGATTTCGGATTCAGTCGCCGGCCGTCAGTCGTCAGTCGTCGGTGAAGGCAAAGACCGACGGCTGACGACTAACGTCCGGCGACTGCCGGCTCCCGGTCGCAATTCTAAAATCAAAAATCTAAAATCCCTCTTGACCCTTCGAAGGTTTCCCAACATGAGCGCTCTCATCTTCCGTCGCACCGCCCTCGCCCTCTTCGCGCCGTCGCTGCTCGCCGCCTCGCTGACCGCGCGCGCGGCCGACTGGGCCGAGTGGCGCGGCCCCGCGCGCGACGGCGTGTCGCACGAGAAGGGGCTGCCCGCGAAGTGGTCGCCCGCCGGCGAGAACCTCGCGTGGAAGGCCCCTTACGGCGGCCGCTCGACGCCGGTCGTGATGTCCAACCGCGTCTACCTCTGGAACGCCTTCGACAAGGCCGAGCGCCTGCAAGAGCGCCTGATGTGCTTCGACGCCGACACGGGCAAGGTCGTCTGGGAGAAACACTTCAACGTCTACCTCTCGGACATCCCGCCGCACCGCGTCGGGTGGGCCTCGCCCGTCGGCGACCCCGCGACCGGCAACGTCTACGCCTTCGGCGGCGGCGGCCACCTCGTCGCGCTCGACGGCCGCGACGGCAAACTCCTGTGGGAGCGCTCGCTCGGCGAGGACTTCGGCCTGCTCACGACGCACGGCGGCCGCACCGTCTCGCCCATCGTTGACGGCGACCTCGTCATCGTCAGCGGCGTGACCTTCAGCTGGGGCGCGCACCACCGGGGCCTGCACCGCTGGATGGCCTTCGACAAGCGGACGGGCGAGACGGTCTGGACGAGCGCCCCCGGCTCGCAGCCCTACGACACGACCTACGCCGCGCCCGTCATCGCCGAGGTGGCCGGGACGCGGATGCTCATACAGGGCGCGAGCGACGGCTGGGTGCACGCCGTCAAGCCGCAGACGGGCGAGCCGGTCTGGAAGATCGAGGTCTCGAAGCGCGGCCTCAACACCGGCGTGGTGGTGCGCGGCACGACGGCCATCATCACGCACAGCGAGGAGAACCTCGACTCGAACGAGATGGGCCTGATCGCCGCGCTCGACGCCACGCTGAGGGGCGAGCTGAAGATGGCGCAGCTCAAGTGGAAGGCCTACGGCTGGCAGGGCGGCTTCTCGTCGCCCGTGCTCGACGGCGACCGGCTCTATCAGGTGGACAACGGCGCGAACCTCGCCGCCTTCGACGTGAACTCCGGCAAGCAGCTCTGGCTCCAGAACCTCGGCACGATCCAGAAGGCCTCGCCCGTCTTCGCCGACGGCAAGCTCTACGTCGGCACCGAGAACGGCAAGTTCTTCATCATCGAGCCTTCGGCCGCCGGCGCGAAAGTCCTCGACGAAGACCAGCTCGGCACGGAGCAGCGGCCCGAGGCCATCATCGCCTCGGTCGCCGTCTCGGACGGCCGCGTCTTCCTCGTCACCGACGCGGCGCTCTACTGCATCGGGAGGAAGAAGGTCGACCGCGCCGCCGGCCCGCCGGCCCGCGCCGTCGCCGCCTCGCACGCCGCCGACTCCGCGGCCGTCACGCACGCGCAGGTCGTGCCGGCCGAAGTGATCCTCAGGCCCGGCGAGAGCGTGCGCTTCCGCGTCCGCCTCTTCGACGAGCGCGGCAACTTCGTGCGCGAGGAGAAGGGCGCGACGTGGTCGCTCGACAGGCTGAACGGCAAGGCCGAGGCGGGGCAGTTCACGGCCGCCCCCGACGCCGGCTTGCAGACCGGCGAGGTGCGCGCGACCGCGGGCGGCGTCACGGGCGCGGCGCGCGTGCGCGTCGTCCCGCCGCTGCCGTGGGAGGAGAACTTCGACGCGGCGGAGCTGAACACCTTCCCGCAGCACTGGACGAACACGGGGATGAAGTTCGTCACGCGCGAGGTGGGCGGCAAGAAGGTTCTGGTCAAGACGAGCGAGGGGTCGTCGCTGCGGGCGCGGGCGCGCGCCTTCATGGGGCCGGCCGACCTCTCGGACTACACGGTCGAGGCCGACATCCTCGCGACGACGAAGCGGCGTCAGGTGGGCGACGCCGGCGTCGTCGCGCAGCGCTACGGGCTGACGCTCTTCGGCAACGGGCAGAAGCTCGAGCTGACCTCGTGGCAGCCCGAGGTCGCCCGCGCCGCCACCGTCCCGTTCGAGTGGAAGACGGACACGTGGTACCGGGTCAAGCTGCGCGTGGAGAATCTGCCGGGCGGGCAGGTGAGGGCGCGCGGCAAGGTCTGGCCCGCGGGCGCGGCCGAGCCGGAGGCTTGGACGGTCGAGCGCACCGACCCCATCGGCAACCGGGAGGGCAGCCCCGGCATCTTCGGCAGCGCGCTCGCCGAAATCTACTTCGACAACATCAGGGTGTACGCGAACAAGTAGGCGGTAGGAGGGAAGGCGAAAGTTGAAGATGAAATCAATGTCGAGAGCTTGGCGCAAGGGCGCGCGCGCGGTCAGTTTCTATCTGGTGGTTCTGCTGGCCGCCGGCTACGGCCTGCTGGCCGCCGCCCTCCCCGCCTCCGACCCGGGCACGGGCGAGTGGCCGATGTGGGGCGGGACGCCCGACCGCAACATGGTGTCGCGGGCGAAGGGGATGCCGGCCGCGTGGGACGTGAAGACGAAGAAGAACGTCAGGTGGGTGGCCGAACTCGGCTCGCAGACCTACGGCAACATCACGGTGGCGGGCGGCGTCGTCCTCGTCGGCACCAACAACGAGGGCAAGCGCGACCCGAAGGTCACGGGCGACAAGGGCGTGCTGATGGCCTTCGACGAGAAGACCGGCGCGTTCCTCTGGCAGATGATCCACGACAAGCTCGCGGCGGGCCGCGTCAACGACTGGCCGTTTCAGGGCATCGCCTCCTCGCCGCTCGTCGAGGGCGACATGGTCTACTACGTCTCGAACCGGGCCGAGTTGATGTGCGTTGACCTTCAGGGCTTCCGCGACAAGGAGAACGACGGCCCCGTCGCCGACGAGAAGCTGACGGGCGAGACCTCCGGCGACGTGATCTGGCGCTTCGACATGATGGAGGAGGTCGGCGCCTTCCCGCACAACCTCGCCAACTCGTCGCCCGTCTCGTACGGCGACCTCGTCATCGTCTCGACCTCGAACGGGCAGGACGAGAGCCACGTCA
>Ga0196977_1000746_pt1 | contig 15077 bp, 13 predicted proteins | sample S3v_1013CmetaG_FD_148634 | JGI IMG/M metagenome (GOLD analysis project Ga0196977, IMG submission 148634) | Soil microbial communities from Anza Borrego desert, Southern California, United States - S3+v_10-13C | ecosystem: Environmental > Terrestrial > Soil > Desert | place: USA: California...
TGAAAATAATCGACACGCACCGCATCGATTATTTTCACGTCGACTGCAACGACGATCCCGCCGTATTCGACGACATCGCGCGCATCCGGCAGTGGAGCAAAACGCCCGTCGACCTGCACATCATCAGCCGCACGCCGGAAAAATATTTCGAGCTGCTGCGCAAAACGCCGGTGGAATTCGTCACGTTCCAATACGAAGAATTGCCCGGCAAGCTGGAAGTGCCCGCCGACATCAGCGCACGCCTCGGACTGGCCATCACTTCCGACACGGAGATCGACGCGTTCGATGCGTACGCGGGGCGTTTCGATTTCATCCTCATGATGGCCACCACGCCCGGCAAAAGCGGGGGCACCTTCAACAAAGAAAATTTCCGCAAGATCCGCGCCTTCCGCAGCCGTTACCCGGACAAGCGCGTGCACGTGGACGGCGGCGTGAACGGCGAGGTCTCGTTCATCCTGCGCAACATGGGCGTGTACGCTTCCGTGTCCGGCTCGTATCTGTTCAACGCGGAAACGATCGGCCTCGCGCTGCTGAACCTGAAAACCATCGAGAGCGAATCGCATTACCAGGTGAAGGATTTCATGATGAGCCGCGAAGAAAGCCCGTTGCTGCCGCCCGCCAAACGCAGCCTGCAGGAAGTGCTGCAGAGCATCGAGGGTTTTCGCCTCGGCTTCACGCTGCTGGTCGACGGGCGCGGCACGCTCGAAGGCCTCATCAGCAACGCCGACCTGCGCCGCGGACTGATCCGTCACATCGGCAATCCCGGCGAGCTGGACGTGCGCGACCTGATCAACCGCCATCCCGTTACGGTAAATGAAAATGCGACCGTGCGCGAGATGCTGCGCCTGATCAAATCGAAACAATTTCCGATCACCTACCTGCCTGTCGTGAACGACGCGAACGAGGCGACGGGCGTGGTCACATTCCTTAATCTTATCAAAGGCGAAGCATGATCATCGAGCTGAAGAATTCCGTGAACGAGGCCCGCGCGCAGGAGATCGCGCGCGAGCTGAAAGCCATCTGCGTGAAACACGAGGCGCGTTTCGTGCTCGTCACGTCCTCCTCCGTGAAAGAAGCGGACAAGCGTTTCGAAGCGGAAACCGATCGCGTCGTCGTGCTGGGCGACGACATGCAGCTGAGCAGCCGCAAGTACCGCAATGAAGTGCGCGAGATCCGTATCGGGAATACCGTGATCGGCGGCGGCACGAACCATACGATGCTCATCGGCGGTCCCTGCTCGGTGGAATCGGAAGAGCAGATCGAGCAGGGCGCGCAGCTGATGAAGGAGCTGGGCATTTCCACCCTGCGCGCGGGCGCGTACAAGCCCCGTACTTCGCCGTATACGTTCCAGGGCTTAGGCCTCGAAGGTTTGAAGCTGCTGGCGAAGATGCGCGAGAAATACGGGCTGAACGTCATCACCGAAGTGCGCGACGCCACGCACATCGAAGACGTGATCGAGCACGCGGACATCATCCAGATCGGCGCCAAGTCGATGTACGATCACGGCATTCTTCGCCGCTGCGGAAAAACGATGAAGCCCGTGCTGCTCAAGCGCGGATTCGGCACCACGCTGCAGGAATTCGTGCAGTGCGCGGAATTCATTCTCTCCGGCGGCAACCCGAACGTGATCCTCTGCGAGCGCGGCATCCGCACCTTCGAAACGAAAACGCGCTTCACGCTCGACCTTTGCGGCGCCGCGTATTTGAAAGAATACACGAACCTGCCTTTAGTGCTCGACCCCAGCCACGCCATCGGCTACGCCTACGGCGTTCCCGATCTCGCCCGCGCCTGCACGGCCATGGGCTGCGACGGCCTGCTCATCGAAGTGCATCCTGATCCTTCCGTAGCGAAAAGCGATGCCTCGCAGCAGTTGAACCACGATCAATTCCGCGCGCTGACAGGCTCGCTGAAGAAAGTGGCGGAGGCGATCGGGAGAAAAATCGTGTAGCTCCTACTTGCGGTTGAAAGCGAAATACGGATCGTTACGAATATAGGAGTGATGCGTACGCTTCGGCGAACCGCCCGCATATAGAAAATTGTTGATTCGTATATTCGTAACGATTCGTATTTCGCTTCCATTCAGCCCACGATCTCTATGACCCTTTATCAAAAAAATATCGCCTACCTCCTCAAGAGCCGCAGCCTGCGCATCGGGGACATCCGCGGCATTTTTCCTTCGGCGGCCGACGAGCCTTCGCTGGGCGAGCTGGTCACCATCGCCGATCATTTCTCCTTGCCGGTGGACATGCTCCTGCGCAGCGATCTCGAAGCGAGAGCCGAGGCGCGCGCGAAAAACATCCGCCTGCTGGTGATGGACATCGACGGGGTGCTCACCGATGCAGGCATGTACTACACCGAGAGCGGGGACGAGCTGAAAAAATTCAACGCGAAGGACGGGCTCGCGCTGCGCAACATCAAGAAGAAAGGCGTCAAGACCGGCATCATCACCCACGGCTTCAACGTGAACCTCATCAAGCGCCGCTCCGAGCGCCTGCACATCGACCTGCTCGAAGTTTCGCAGGTGCCGAAATACGACACGCTGCAGGCTTGGTGCAAAAAGCTGAAGATCGGCCTGGACAACGTCGCTTACATCGGCGACGACGTGAACGACTGCGACGTGCTGAAGGTCGTGGGTTTCAGCGCCTGTCCCGCCGACGCGGTGGATGCGGTGAAGAACATGTGCAACGTGATCCTCATGAAAAAAGGCGGGGAGGGCTGCGTGCGGGAGATGATCGATAATTATTTATCCTGATGCCGCGCCTGCTCCTTATTCTCTTTCTTCTTTTTAGCATCACCGCCGAAGCGCAGCGCCGCCCCTCGCTCATCCCCTACCGCAAAGGCAAGCTCTGGGGTTATGCCGACACGATGAAGAAGATCGTGATCGCGCCGAAGTACGATCGCTGCTTTCCGTTCGTGAACGGCAAAGCCATCTGCGAGCAGCTCGACGATAAGATCGTGCAGATCGACAGCACGGGAAAGATCCTGCAAACGCTTCCGTACAAAATGCACGAGTACATGGGCGAAGCCTGCATCAAGATCAGCCGCAACTACGGCAAGGAAGGCGTGCTCGGCCTTGACGGCTCTTTCGTCGTTCCCGTGAAATACGACAACGTCGAAATGCTGGGCGTCGATTCGTTCCAGGTAATTGTTCCCGGAAAACGTGGCGTGATCAACAGCGCAGGAAAAATTCTCGTTCCCTTCGAGCCGTATCAATGGGACGAGACCATGTCGATGCTGGAAACCTTTCCCGACGCCAGCTGCGAAACACCCTGCTTCCGCGCCCCTTACCGCGAAGGCATGGCCCTGGCCGCGCACAAGGGCTTATTCGGCTACGCCGACACGAGCAGAACGCTGAAAATTCCCTGCAAATACCACAGCGGCGAATCGTTCTACTACGGCCTCGCGCGCATCCTGTACGAAACGCCGGGACAGAAGAAAGAGCCCGCACGAAAAGACAGCAACGGCGTGATGATCGTAAAAGCGATCACGCTGGAGGATGGGTACATCGATAAGCTGGGAAATGAATATTGGGAGGATTAGGTGCCCGGCTGCGCCCGGCCTTACGCGGCTTCAGCGAAGTAGGCGCCGCTAACCGGTCTCATACCCGTATTTCTCAAACACACCTTTCTCCAGCTCGCAGATCATCTTTTTATTCTCCTCGCTCCACACCGGCCGCAGCGTTTTGCTCGCATTCACTCTTCCCAGCGAAGAAAAAATACTCTCGTCATAATTCACTTTCAGGTGATCGAGAATGTGACGCGCATCCGCGATTAAATTTTCCTGCCTGCCCACAAAATCGATCCACCCCGCAGGCGCATACTGTTCATACAAACGCGTGAGATAACCGGGATGCTGCCGCGTCATTTTCCGCATGAACGAATTAAAATCCTTGTCGGCGGCTTGCGCGACAGGCTCCAGCGGGTGCCAGGGATCATTGTAAAAACCGAAGCGGCTGGGCGGGGGCAGCGGCAACTGCCAGCCCAGGTCTTCCATGAATTGCCAGCAGGATTCGTACCAGGTGAAGGGATGCCGCACGAAGCAGAATTTGAAGCTTCTTTTCGCTTCGCGCTCGACGCTGCGGCCCAGGCGCAGGCTGCTGTAGAGAAAGCTTCCGGGATGATGCTTTGAAACATGCAACGTGCGCCGCATGTCGGAATGATCGCGCGCGAAATTTATTTTCACGAGATCGAGCGCAACGAACAGCTTCCGCAAAAACGTGCCGCCCGTTTTCGGAACGTGCAGGAAAAGAGCGCCGCCTTTGAGAAGTGTGGCCACGAAGTAAAGGTAAGATTCTGACTATGACTCACCCCCCGGCCCCTCGACTCACCCCCGGCCCCTCTCTCCGCCTTCGACGCATGCGATAGGTAGCGGGAAGTTCCCGAGTTTGCGTCGAAGACGCAAAGAGGGGAGCCTTTGTTTAAGAAAGGCTCCCCTCTTTGCGACGCGGCGCTAGTAAGATTAGAAATTTAGCACCTCGACTCCGCCGCGTCGGAGAGAGGGGCCGGGGGTGAGTCATTCCACCGCGCACACAAACAACTTGCTCCCGCGATTTTCTTTGAGCGCGTACAGCGATTGGAAACCGACGTCGGCGATAATAAAATTCACTTTCGGGGAGCGGTACTCTTCAACCACGTTGCGAATATCGAGCGCATCCAATTCGCTCTTGCCGGAATAGCGGACGTACACGCGGATCGCAAAATCGGCATCGAGCAGGTGCTCGGCGTTGTAATTGCCGTTCAGCTTGGATCGCTGCTTCTTCAGCTTTTTGTACGCGTAGCGGTACTGGTATGTGAGCGCTGAAATGTCGGAGAGCACGGCGCTGCCGGTGGGATGGCTGCCGGCGCCTTTGCCGACGAAGGTTTGCTTGCAGGAGAACGCGCCTTCCACTTCCACGCCGTTGTATTCGTAAAGGATCTTGTAGAGCTCGTCGTCCTTGCTCACGAAGCGCGGCATTACGAACACCTTGTATTTGTCGCCGTGCTTGGCGGCGCTGCCGATGAGCTTGATGCGCAAGCCTTTTTCGCGGGCATAGCGGATGTCGTCGAAAGAAATATTCTGGATGCCGAGGTTGAGCACTTGGTCCGGCTTGAGGATAATCCCGAACGCGTGCACGCTCAGCAAGCACGTTTTATACAGCGTATCGAATCCCGCCACGTCCAGCCAGGGATCGATCTCGGCGAAGCCGCTGTCCTGCGCGTCTTTCAGGATCTCGCCGTAATCCTTGCTCTCCAGCTCCATGCGCGTGAGAATGTAATTCGTGGTGCCGTTGAGGATGCCGCGGATGCTGCTGAGCAATTCGTTGTCGTAATATTCTTCCAGCGTGCGGATGATGGGAATGCTGCCGCCTGCGGAACCTTCGTAAATGAGCGCCACCTTGTGCTCTTCCTGCAATTTGTACAGCTCTTCGAAATGCTCGGCGAGCATTTTCTTGCTGGCGCTGACCACGTCGATGCCGTTCTTCATGGCGGTGCTGACGATGTCGAAGGCTTCTTTCGTGTCGTTGATCATTTCCACGACCACGTCGAGATCTTTGCGCGAGAGAATGTCCGTTTTATCGTAGGTGAAGTAGGAGGCTTCGATAGGACGTTTTTTCGTTTTATCCTTCACGCAGATCTTCGCGATGTTCGCCTGCAGCACTTCCGAATGGTTCAGCACGTCGTAGAGCCCCTGCCCCACGCAGCCGAATCCGAAAAGCGCTACCGAAATTTTATCGTTCGACATTTTTGCTGGGTTTAACAAGCAAGCGCAAAGACAGGATCATTAGCGCCCCGTGATTTTCCCTGGGCGCTCCGTGCCTCCGTGGTTGTTTGCTTCGTTTTTATTCTTCGCGCAAAGATCGGCTTCCTTTTTGTTCCCCCGCCTGATCTTCACGATTATATTGTTCTTCTACAAATGCAGCCCGCACTCGGTTTTCGAGCGGTTCGCCCAGCGGCCCTCGCGGCCTTTTCCCTTCGTCGTGCAATGAAAGCAGCCGACCGAATTGTAGCCGTGCGCCTGCAAGGGATGCGAAGGCAGCTGGTGCTTTTCCATGTAGTTTTTCGCCGCGGCTTCGTCCATGTCGATGATCGGGTAAAATTTCAGGATGCCGTTCTTTTCCTCGAAAATGTTTTGCCGCTGCCGGAATTTATTCTGCGAACGCATCAAGCCGGAGACCCATACTTCGAATTCCGGGCTGAGCCTGTCCAGCGGCTCCACCTTGTTGATCGAGCAGCAGAGGTCGGGGTCTTTGTGCCAGGTGTGGTCCTCGCGCGTGAACGTGTTTTTCCACTCTTCCGGCTTCACGTCGATCACCTGCAAATTCAGCAATTGCGCGAGCTGCGCTTTATACTCCAGCGTTTCGGCGAAATGATACGTCGTGTCGAGAAAATACACGGGCAGATCGGGCTTTGCTTCATGGAACAAATGCAGCAGCACCGCCGAGCTCGTCCCGAAAGAAGAAGTGAACAGCACGCGCGAAAAATCGCGGAACAATTCGCTGACGCGCTGTTCAGGGCTCAAGGGAAAATATTTCTCATTCAACCGCTCAATGCTCATGCCGCTCAGAAAAAGGTTTTGTACATAATGCGCAGGCTGATGATGATCACCACCACGCCGACGAGGATCATCATGCTGCGCACGTTCAGCCGCTTCGAGATCTTCGCCGCGATCGGCGCCGCGATCGTTCCGCCGATCACCAGTCCGACGATCACCTGCCAGTGGCTGATGCCGATCAGCGTGATAAAGGTAAAGCTGCTGGCCAGCGCCACGAAAAATTCCGCCAGGTTGACCGAACCGATCGTGTAGCGCGGATTTTTCCCCCAGGCGATGAGCGTGGACGAAACGATCGGCCCCCAGCCGCCGCCGCCGATCGAATCCATGAAGCCGCCGATCGTGGCCAGGGGAACGAGGCGTTTTATTTTTTTCCGGATGCGGTCTTTGCGCAGCGCTTTCGCGATGATGACCAGCCCGAGGAACAGCGTGTAAGCAGCCACCAGCGGCTTAATGTATACGTTGTATTCTTCGAAAGAAGACAAAATGTACGCGCCCAGGATCGCGCCGGCCACGCCCGGCAGCAGCAGGTTACGGAACAATTTCGTGTTCACATTCCCGAAGCGCAGGTGCATCAGTCCTGAAACGCCGCTGGTAAAAACTTCAGATGCGTGCACGCTCATGCTCGCCACCGCGGGCGAAACGCCGAAAGACATGAGAAAGGTCGTTGCGCTTACGCCGTAGGCCATGCCCAGCGCGCCGTCGATCATGCCCGCCACGAAGCCGCCGAGGATCCAGAGCAGGATCATGCTGTCGAGGCTGGCCCAGAGATTGCCGGCAGCCGCGCCGATCGTTTGCAAAGGGAGATACGTGAACAGCAAATGTCCCGTGATCATCAGCGCCAGCGCGGCCAGCACGTTGAGCGTGACGCGGCGGATGCGTTTCCAGCGCTTCTGCGCCTGCGTTTGCCTGCGCACGAGGTCGGCGGTTACGCGGTCGAGCGCCTGCACCTTCTGCCTGAAATCGCCGCGCAGCTGTCCGCGCAGGGCATTCAAATTCTCAATGAGATTCTGCGTCTCGTCGGGCACGGATTCCTGCAGCACTTCGCGCAGGCGCTTGGCCATCGTCGGCGATTTTCCATTGGTGGAGATGGCGATTTTCAGGTCGCCTTTTTTCACTACCGAGGACAAATAAAAATCGCAAAGCCCGGGCTTGTCGGCCACGTTGATAAGCAGGCCCTGCCGATGCGCTTCGTCGCGGATGCGCTCCGCCAATTCGATATCATTCGCAGCGACGATCACCAATTCGCAATCGGCAAGATCGGCGGGATCGTAAGCGCGGTGATGGAGGTGTACGTTGAACAGGTGCCGGCTGATGGAAACAATTTCTTCGTGGATTTTCGGCGCGACCAGCCTGATCTCCGTGGCGGGGCTGTTGCTCAGCACGGCGTTCAGCTTTTCCAAAGCCACTTCTCCCCCGCCCACGATGAGCAGGCGCAGGTTTTCCAGCTTGAGAAAAACAGGGAACAAGCGGTTGCCGGAATTCGCTTCCGCATCCGCCGGCGCCGGCGCTGCTGCTATGTCCGCCGCCGTGCTCAAGGATCGGATTTTCTAAAGTCGAGGTTCTGCAAGAAGTAAAGGCGAATGCAGTGATTATTGAAGAAGCGGTCACCCGCAGCCGTTTGCTGGAAAACATTCATGTAGCCGAACTGCGCGCTGAGATCGGGCGTGAAATTCCAGGCGAAGCCGGCGAAGAAACGGTTCTGATCGAAATGATTGTAAATAATGTTCGCCCCGAAATTGATGAACAGCTCGTTGTTCAGCACGGCCGAAAGCCGTGACGTTTCAGCGCCTTTTTTTCGCAGGGGAGCGCTGAGCGTGATGGCGTAACGGATGCGGTTCGAATACGCGTACTCGTCGAGCGCCACGTCGTTCACCACGCGCTGCACGAAACGCTGCTCAAGGCGCAGCTGCTGGATCGTCTGCAATTTCTTGTACTTGTTCCGCCACCAGAGCTGCTGCCAGGGCCGGTGCTCGGGCTTCGCCGTTTTAAACCCCGCATCGGGAAAGCCGTGCACGTAAGCATATGCGGCAGTGAAGCGAACATCGTTATTGAAAAAATACGTTCCGCCCAAACGCGCAATACCCAAGAAAGGCCGGTCGAAAAAATTCCCGGTTTGCCGGTAATGCACGTCCAGCCATGTGCCCCAATGCTCGCTGAGGCGGGCCGCATTAAAATAGGCCAGGAACGTTTGCTCGCGCTCGGTAGTCTGCCGGGTCTGCGCGAAGGAAACCTGCGCAACCAGCAGGAACGTCAACAGAAGAAATTTGTTCATCATTCTCATGAGCGCAAAAATCCGCATAAAAATTCAGAGCGGCATCCTGCACGCCGGTCTTTCGATGGAAGAGTAGGACGTGCAGGATGCATCCCTGTTCAGTTCAGCAGGAAATTCTCCAGCTTCAATTGCTGCTCCGCGTACGGATTTTTTCGCACCACTTCGCCGATGACGATGATCGCGGGTGAAAGAATATTCTCGCGGCGCACTTCTTCCACGATCGTATCGATAGAGCCGACGGCGATGTTCTCCGTGGGCAGCGAGCCGTCCTGGATGACGGCTACGGGCAGATCGCCTTTTCCGAAGCGGCTGTAGATCGCGACGATCTCTTTCAGCTTCGCCAGGCCCATGAGCACGACCACGGTGGCGGAAGTTTGCGCGGCGGTCTCGAGGTCTTTCGACAGCTTCCTGCTGCTGGTCGTTCCCGCGATCACCCAGAAGCTTTCGCTGGAGCCGCGGTGCGTGACGGGAATGCGCTGCAGCGCGGGCACGGCCACCGAGCTGGAAATGCCGGGCACGATCGCCGTTTCGATGTTGAACGATTCGGCGTATTCCACTTCTTCATAGCCGCGGCCGAAGACGAAGGGATCGCCGCCTTTCAGGCGCACCACGTGCCCGTGCGAGAACGCATAATCCACGATGAGCGCATTGATCTGGTCCTGCGAATAAGAATGACTCCCTTTTCGTTTGCCCACGAAAATTTTCTTCGCGTGGATGGGTGCGTACTTCAGCAGCTCATTGTTGACGAGCGCATCGTACAGCACCACGTCGGCGCTGCTGAGCGCATTGATGCCTTTCAGGCTGATCAGTTCCGCATCGCCGGGACCGGCGCCGACGAGCGTGAGTTTCGGGTTGATATCGTATTTGGCAGACATGTTGTTTTCGTTTTTTGATGTTGTGTGAATTTGATCCTACTAGTTGGCTCGACTACGCTCGACGTGACAATACTTTATGTCACGCCGAGCGCAGTCGAAGCGGGGCATATTCCCCTTTTCATTTTTCGCCGCTGCTTTACATAAACAGCGACAGGCTTCCGCAACATCGACAACAGCTGCGCTGTATTTTAAAATGCGTTTTCATTTTCAGTTGAGCACTAGATTTCGTGATGCATCGTTCACCTGCGCTTCGCGCAGGCGTTTCGCTCTTTTCAAAAAGGCCCGCGCCTGCCGCAGGTACAGCAGCGCAAATTGTTCCGACGGCGCTTTGCGATTGATCTGCAGCACCAGCTCGCGGAATGATTCCCGGAAAGAGAGCTCCCCGCTTTCGACAAAATGTTTATCGAAATCATTGAGGATGCCGTGGTGCGTGTTGCAGCTCACCTGCTTGCCGAGCAGCAGCCCTTTCGCGGCGCTGACGAAAACGCTGTAGCTGTGATAGATCGAATCGGCGAAACGTCCCTCCGTGTAAGCGTCTTCCGCCCAGGTCAATTTTTCCGCCGCCTCGAACAGCAGCGTTTGCACGAGATCGATGAGCACGCCTGCGCACTCGCCCACGCCGATCGCGGTCTGGAAGGCTTCGCTTTGTCCCCAGTCGATGAATTCTTCCGGCTGCAGCGCGTTCGTGTCGGCCAGCGGTTTCAGCAATTGGTAGAAATGATCTTTGCCTTTGCGATCATAATACGCGTTGAAATATTCGCCTTCCCTGGCCTGCGCTTCGAAATCCTGCAGCAATTTCCGCAGCACCGCCGGCCCGCGTTTGCTCGGCACCTTGATGATCTTTTCCGAGATGCGGCCTTCCCCTTTCCCTGTCGGGCCGCCGCCGAGCAAAACCTGCAGCGCGGGAACAACGGCGCTTCCTGCCTTGAATGAGCTGCCGTGAAAACCGATGTGCGCCAGGCTGTGCTGTCCGCAGCTGTTCATGCAGCCGCTGATCTTGATCTTGATGTCGTGATTGTAAACGAGATCGGGAAATTCCTCCGCGATCACCCGTTCCAGCTCGCGCGCCACGCCGGTGCTGCTGGAAATGCCCAGGTTGCAGGTGTCGGTGCCGGGGCAGGCGGTGATGTGCGCCGCGCTTTCCGCGCCCGCACCCGCGAAGCCGATGCTCTTCAGGGCCTGGTAAAGCGCGGGCAGCGCGGCCTTCGGCACGAAACGCAGCAAAAACCCCTGGCTGGGCGTGATGCGCACATCGTCATTCGTAAGCGCGGTTATGATCGCGGCAAAGCGCCGGGCCTCGCCGCTGGATAAATTGCCCAGCAGCACGCGAACCCGCACGGCGAACCAGCCGTCTTGTTTCTGCGGGATCACGTTCGTGTCGAGCCAGCGCTGGTAATCCGCGTCCTCGCTTACACGGAAGGTGGTGTAGACTTCGCCGCGTTTCGCGGGCGGCACGGCGGGCGGCGCTTCGATGGGAAAACTTTTCGATCTCAGCGCGAGGCGTTCTTCCGCCACGAGCTGCAGCAGCTGCCCGATGCCGATCTTCTGCACCAGGTACTTGATGCGGGCCTTGTGCCGGCTCGTTCTTTCACCGTGACGGTCGAACACGCGCAGCACCGCTTCTGTAAACGGGATGAGCTGATCGGCGGGTAAAAACTCCTGGGCCGTTTTGGCGAGTACCGGCTGCGCGCCCAGCCCTCCGCCGACCAGCGCTTTGAAGCCGCGCACGATCTTTCCGTCGACGATCTGCACCTGCGGGATAAAGCCGATATCGTGCATGAAGGTGTACGCCGTATCCTCGTCGCTGGAGGAGAACGCGATCTTGATCTTGCGGCCCAATTCCTGGCAGATGGGGTTGCGGAGGAAATAGCGGAAAAGCGCGTCGGCATACGGCGTCACGTCGAAAGGCTCCTTCGGATCGATGCCGGCTTCAGGCGAGGCGGTGACGTTGCGCACGGTGTTGCCGCAGGCTTCGCGCAGCGTGATCTCGTCCTGCTCGAGCTCGGCCCAGAGCTGCGGCGTGCGATCGAGGCTCACGAAGTGAATTTGAATATCCTGCCGCGTGGTCAGGTGCAAGCGGCCGTTGGAATACTCGTCGCTCACGTCGGCGATGCGCAGCAATTGCTTCGCGCTCACTCTCCCGTACGGCAGCTTGATGCGGATCATCTGCACGCCCTGCTGCCGCTGCCCGTACACACCGCGCGCCAAACGCAGGCTGCGGAATTTCTCAGGATCAATTTTTCCTTCGCGGAAGAGACGAATTTTCTCCTCCAGCTCGATGATGTCCTTTTCGACCTTCGGATCTTCCAATTCTGTTCTGAAGCTTTGCATCGTTTTTCGTTTTTGACCTCACCCCCTTCCCCTCTCCACAGGAGAGGGGAGTGTAGTCCCCCCTCTCTAAGGGAGAGGGGAAGGGAGTGAGGTCTTTTGTACCTACTCGAGGCTCTCGATGGAATCGAACCATCGTCTCCGGTTTTGCAGACCAGCGCTTGGGCCACTCAGCTACAGAGCCAAAAAAACAGCCCCCCCGTTTCTCGTCCGGAGGGGCTGTCTGACACACATTATAACCAAACCAACTTATTTGTCAGGCAAACACCATCCGGGCTGTACTTGCATACAGCACATGCACATCATCATGCACATGGAACCGGTATTCGGCTGGACGGTATTTTGAATGCTGTTCACTTGTTGTTTTATTTTCCTGTTACCGCTTTAAAAATCAAGAGGGCCTTCCCGTTTTTGGAAAAGCCCTCTTGCTATTTCGTATCAGCAAAGCTCTTCCAGGCGGTCAGCACCACATCATGCCGCACATGCAGCAGGTGATCGACGTATAGGTGGCTTTGATGTTCATGGGTCGTTTTGAAATGTGAGGGCAAAGTAAAATGGAATTTGAACGCAAGTCAAGTTTCGCGCAAAAATTTTTCGCCGGAACTAACGCGTAAGTATGCTTTCCACCGTCTCCGCGAAGTGCGCATGCTCCAGTTCCTGCACGCGTTTCGCCAGCGTTTCCGGCGTATCGCCGGGCAGCACGGGACAGCGGAACTGCGCGATGTGCTCGCCTTCGTCGTAATGCTCGTCCACGAAATGGATCGTGATGCCGCTTTCTTTTTCACCGGCGGCGACGACGGCTTTGTGCACGTGCATGCCGTACATGCCTTTGCCGCCGAACTTCGGCAGCAGCGCGGGATGGATGTTGACGATGCGCTGCGGGAATGCTTTTACAAGATCCGCCGGCAGCAGCCACAGGAAACCGGCGAGCACGATGAGGTCGATGCTTTTTTCCTGCAGCGTCTTTATAACAACATCGCTTTCGTAAAAACTTTCCCGCGAGAGCAGCAGCGTTTCGATGCCGAAATCTTTTGCCGTTTGCAGCACCGGCGCGCCTGCTTTGTTGCAAACGAGCAGGACGATGCGCGCTTTGCCGCTGTGATGAAAATGCTCCATCAGGCGGCGCGCATTGCTTCCTGTTCCGGAGGCGAAGACGGCGATGCGTTTCATGCGCGCAAAAGTAGCACTTAGAATGTAGCGCTTGGCACTTGGCTCCCGCGCACTTTTACCTTCACTTCAGATACGCGATGATCGTGCGTAAAATTATGAGCGGCCAAGCGCCAAGGGCGAGTGCTAAAAGCTATTTACTCTATATTTGACCTCAACCAATACGCGTTATGAGAACACTCGTCCTTTTCCTGCTCGTAGCCTGCGCAGGATTAACCGGCCTGCAGGCCCAGTCGATCAAGTATAAAAAGCTGGCAAAGGTGAAGATCACCGACGCCGGCGAATTGTATTCCAATTATGAGTGGAGCAGCGAAGAGCGGGAGGGCGTGAAAGCCCAGCTGAAAGACCAGGCCCTCGTCGACCTCGTCGAGAAATACAGCAAGGACAGCGACTGGCCCGAGAACATGAAAGATTTCGAATGGCGCATCGCCAATCCCGAAAAGATCCAGTCCCTGAAGGTGCGCCTGGTGGCGACGATGGGCGACGACAAATATTTGCTGATCGTTCCCGCCAAGGAAAATAAAAAAGCGCCCTTCCCCGTCAAGCGCGACATGTTCATCCTGATCCGCAAGGTCGCCGTTCAGGTCTGATAAAAAAGCGTCCGCCGATCCGTGATCTCCCGTTTTCGGGCAATCACAATCCACTGAAAGCCAGCAGACTGGATATTTTTTTGGGGTTTTTCCCGTTAAAGCTATCTTTGCAGGCGATTTTAAACCAAAAACGAGCTTAAAATGTCTGACATCTCAACAAAAGTAAAGGCCATCATCGTTGACAAACTCGGCGTAGATGAGAAAGAAGTGACGGAAAACGCCAGCTTCACGAACGACCTCGGCGCCGATTCGCTCGACACCGTTGAGCTCATCATGGAGTTTGAGAAAGAGTTCAACATTGCCATTCCCGATGACCAGGCCGAGAAGATCAACACGGTAGGCGAAGCCGTCAAGTACATTGAGGAGCACGCCAACAAGTAATCGTTGATCTCTCCCGATCAGCATTTTTTTTAATCAAGACGTTTACGGATGCAGTTGAAGCGGGTAGTCGTTACGGGCCTTGGCGCCGTGACCCCATTGGGGAACTCTGCGGAAGAGTTCTGGAAGAACCTGACTGCGGGCGTCAGCGGAGCCGCAGCGATCACCCGTTTCGACGCATCCAAGTTCAAAACGCAGTTCGCCTGCGAAGTGAAGGGGTTCAATCCCGAAGAATACTTCGAGAAAAAAGAGGTCCGCAGGCTCGATCCTTTTTGCCAGTTCGGCATCGCTGCAGCAGTGCAGGCGGTGAAGGACGCGAAGCTCGACGCGGAAGGCCTCGACACCGATAAGATCGGCGTGATCTGGGGCTCGGGCATCGGCGGGCTGCAGACGTTCCAGGACGAATGCTTCGCTTACGCGAAAGGCGACGGCACCCCGCGCTTCAATCCTTTCTTCATTCCGAAAATGATCGCCGACATCTGCAGCGGTCACATCTCCATGCGCTTCGGTTTCCGCGGCCCGAATTTCACCACGGTCTCCGCCTGCGCTTCCTCCACTAACGCGCTCGTCGACGCTTTCAATTACATCCGTCTCGGCAAGGCCGTAGCCATTGTCGCGGGCGGCTCGGAAGCGGCGATCAACGAGGCGGGCATCGGCGGCTTCAACGCCTGCCAGGCCATGAGCACGCGCAACGATTCGCCCGAGACGGCTTCGCGTCCTTTCGATAAGGACCGCGACGGCTTCGTGCTGGGCGAGGGCGGTGGCGCGATCATCCTCGAGGAGCTGGAGCATGCGCAGAAACGCGGTGCGAAAATTTACGCGGAGATCACCGGCGGCGGGCTCAGCGCCGATGCGCACCACATCACCGCTCCGCACCCGGAAGGACTGGGCGCGAAGAACGTGATGACGTACGCGCTCGAAGACGCCGGCATGAAG
>Ga0196977_1000747_pt1 | contig 15064 bp, 17 predicted proteins | sample S3v_1013CmetaG_FD_148634 | JGI IMG/M metagenome (GOLD analysis project Ga0196977, IMG submission 148634) | Soil microbial communities from Anza Borrego desert, Southern California, United States - S3+v_10-13C | ecosystem: Environmental > Terrestrial > Soil > Desert | place: USA: California...
GTTCCCCCAACTGTGGTAGTAGTAGCCGTCACCCAGGCTGTTGCCGAAGACAACGTGCTCGTCGTAACTCCACTGCGCGTGACAGGGGGTAGACAGTAGCACCACGACTGCTAAAAAAAGCGCTGCTCTTTTGCTCATAGTGTTGCCTTCAACTGTTATTTAGTTTTCACCACTCGCCGCCCACAGAAGGAGTTGATTGTTTGCGCCCCGGCGCGGCAGAGGCGAGGACGACGATTTTTTGCCCGAATGACTCGGAGCCTACCACACTGAATCTACCAGCGCCTGTCGGGCCTCGGATTGTTTTCCTCCCTACATTCCCCGATTATCATATAATATTTCCAGCGCGCGGTGCCGCTGAGGTGTTAGTTCCAGCCTTTCGAGATGTCGGAGGGATTTTATGCAAGTCGAACGCGCCTGCTTCTCCACGCGGCTGGCGGTCTTTTCGGCCGCGGCTGTCATCTTCATGCTGTCCGCGGCGGGCGTCGCGCGCGCACAGGTCAACCCGCGGCGCGAACGTCCGGCGACTTCGCCTATTGAGCGCGACCTGCGTTACCGCGCGTGGGTCCTCGGGCAACTGAGAAGGCAAAGAAAGGTGCCCGAGAAAGAACTGCGGCTCGCTTACGAAGAGCTTCAGCGCGATTTCGAGCGCATACAGGTTATCAACAACGATTTTCTGCGGGAGGCAGCCAAACCCGAGGGCGAGATAGATTACGAGCTACTCGCCAGGGGGGCGGACGAGATGCAGAAGTGTGCGGCGCGCCTCAGAAGCAATCTTTCTCTTCCCGAAGTTAGCGCCGGCAAGAGTCCTTCGGCCGAGTATGACGACCTGCTGCTGAAAACGCTGCTCTCGCTGCTGTCCACACAGGTCATGGGCTTCGTCAATAACCCCATGTTCAAAAGCACGGAAGTCATAGACGTGAAGATGGCCGAGGGCGCGGGGAAGAGCCTCAACGCGATAGTCCGTTTCAGCGACAAAGTAAGAAAAAAGGCCAAGCAGCTAAGAGACGCGAAGAAACTGGCTAGCGGCTCATCCTAGCGCGTTGACAGATGTCCCCGCCCGCTCAGACACCTGCCGGCGGTGCGGGCACGTCCCCTACTACAATTCCTACCACAGCGCTCTTTTATACCAAACTACAAATTGTCGCTAAGTTATCGAAAGAATTGGAGGCGGCGATCGGAATCGAACCGATGAATAAAGGTTTTGCAGTCTAAAAGACCTCTTTAGTTGAGTTGTGCTGTGTATTAAAGAGTGCATTTTTATTAGCTTTTTATACTGTCTTGTATTAACTGAGTTCGGCTGATTATGGCCCTGTATGCCTGAGTTGTGATACAGGAGTGATACAGAATCAGAGCTGGTCCAAAAGCCCGCCGTTAAGGATTTCTTCGCAACATAATTTGCGGTTTTCAGACAATTTCATCTGCTATAGTGGTCCAATATTGATGAATGCTGCTCTGTTGAGCAGAGTTACCTATAGAAGGCAGAACTATAGATAACGGAAGTGAGCAATAGTGAGAACCAAAAACTGATACTTAAATTTTCTAATTCAGGGGAAGTGCAAACATATAGATGCAATCCTGAGTTAAGAGTAGAACCATCCCTGCCTCAAAATCAATCTCGTTCTACATATTCAAGCTCACAAATAATTCATAGACCGGCTTTAGGCTTCGAGCTGACAACGGATGACCGGGCAGCCCTTCCACGGTGGATACATAATCTAAAGTCAGACTTAGAAATGCCCGGCGATGCGACTTTGCGGCAATTAACCACAACTGGATATGTCTTCGGTGTTCGCTGGCACAAATATAGTTTACGGTTTGTCGGGATTGTAGTGGAGCAGCCAGCGCAGCCGGAATGTTCGTGGCCTTTCTGGCGTATCTCTGATACGAACGGAAATGATATTGAACTCGTGCAAGTCTGGTATCAGCGCGTCTCCTGTGTATCCTCACCCGTTTACTGCGATGTCCGGTGGCAGCCGGAGCGAGGGGAAACCGTCACCTTTCCTGGGTTAGAAAATGCCAAAAGCGGGAGAGATGTTAGTTTAGCTTGGCGCGGGCGGGTTCTCTTACAAAAGATCAATCCGCGAGGACGCCCTGAGAGTAGTGTAAGCCTCACAAGGAATCAATTCATCGAACGCGCCCCGCAAGCGTGTGCAAAACTGCTAGAAACATTTGGCGAAATGCCTACCGATGTTCAGATTGCAGAGGAACTTCATATTAGCCGGGCCACTTTCTATAGACATGTGGAGCGGTACAATCTGAACCTGAATCAAATTCGAGATGCGGCGATCAAGCTCCTGATTGAACCTGCGCCCTTCTAACTTCCTTCCTTAGAAAATTCAAAAAAATAAATAAGTGAGACTTATTGAGACGACCCGGAGGTGCGTTGTGTTCTACCTTATTTTTGGGAGGTTTCTACAATGCACCTGCTTACAGCTAAAGAAACGGCAGAGATTCTTCGGGTGACTTTGCCTCGCGTGTATGAGTTAGCCAGAGAAGGCTTAATTCCGAGCGTGCGAATGGGGCGGCAAATCCGTTTCCATGAGTCAAAGATCGTGGAATGGATTGAGCGGGGCGGAAGCGCCCTACAAAAAGAAGAAGCTCTCGATGCGGCCTGATAGTGTTCGCAATGGGGAATCTGGCATTGATTAGCCTGTCAGAAATTCAGGCCGAAGCTACGCGAATTGCTGCGCCGCGTGCGCCAGTGTCTCACACGGATGTCTGGCGAGAAATCCTTGATGCCTTAGAGCCGATAGACTTCCGAGTGGAGGCGGAGCTAGAAGACGACGACCGGCTCTCGCAAAAGCATTACATCGTTATCACGGTGCGCGAAGTCTTACGTGTGGCGCGGTCTCTCGGCTGCGGGCTGTGCCGGAATCATGATTTCCTCTATGCCTATAACGGCGCATTCTGGAAGCTGGTTGACCGCGAACCGCTCACAGACTTTTTAGGCCAAGCAGCGTTGAAGTTAGGCATTGATTCGATCACGTCAAGCTATCATCAATTCCGCGACCACCTTTACAAACAGTTCCTTGCCGTCGCGCATCTACCGAAGCCTGAGACGCCAGAGGGAGTGTGTCTCATCAATCTGGGGAATGGCACGTTTGAGATCACGCCCACTGAGCTTGTTATCCGCGAGTTTCACCGCGAAGATTTCTTAACGTATCAGCTTCCATTTGATTATGACGAAACCGCTACTGCTCCTCTCTGGCAGAAATTTCTTTATGCAGTATTGCCGGACGAAACCAAGCAGAAGGTCTTAGCCGAATACATCGGCTATGTCTTCACCCGCCTGAAACTCGAAAAGACACTGATCCTCTACGGTCGTGGCGCTAACGGCAAGTCAGTCGTATTCGATGTCATCAATGCCCTGATAGGCAGGGAGAACGTAGCAAATTACGGCCTTGAAAGTCTTTCGCATCATTACCAGCGGGCGATGCTCGCCAACAAGCTACTTAACTACTCGTCGGAGATTTCCACGCGCCTTGAGGCAGACATCTTTAAGAAGCTGACGAGCGGCGAACCCGTCGAGGCCAGGCTACCTTACGGGCAGCCGTTCATTATGACTCGCTACGCGCGCCTGCTCTTTAACTGTAATGAGCTGCCCCGCGATGTTGAGCACACTGAAGCCTTCTTCCGCCGCTATTTGATTCTGCCATTTGACGTGACTATACCTGAAGATCAGCAAGACAAGAGGCTTGCCGAGAAAATTATCAAGGATGAGCTTTCAGGGGTCTTTAACTGGGTGCTTGCAGGCTTGCAGAGGCTTTTGCGGCAAGAGAACTTCACCCCATGCGAAGCGGCGCGTGAGGCTCTTGCACAATACCGTAAAGAATCAGATTCCGTGGCGATGTTTTTGGCCGATGAAGGTTATGAGTCGAGCGGCGACTTCACAGAAGTTAAGAGCATATATTCGAGTTACAAGTTCTATTGCCTTGATAACGGCTACAAGCCGCTCGGACGGAATAATTTCACGAAACGGCTTGAAGCTCAGAAGGTTGTTACCCAGCGGCGCGATGTCGGCTTAGTCGCTTACATCAAGCCTATGCCGAGAGTCACCCTTTGAAAATATTTCTTTCCGTGAATGTCAGAAACGTCAGGAACGTCAGCCCAGCAACTCGCAGCCTGTTATTTCTGACATTCCTGACGCTCCTAGAAAAAGTTTTTCGCCAGATGCGTTACAGGTTCACACTAGAAAAGTACAAGGGCGGGCGCACGCGCCACGCCTGTCCGAATTGTGGCAAAGCAAAAGAATTTACCCGCTACATTGATATTCAGACGGGTAATTACCTTGCCGACCACGTTGGCCGGTGCAACCGTGAGGTAAACTGCGGCTATCACTACACGCCCAAGCAGTATTTCGCGGCCCTGCAAATATCTCCCAGAGAGAAGGATTATCAGCGTCAACGGGTAGCGAAGCCGCCAGAGCGAGTGCCGAAACAGATAAGCACAATTCCCTTTGAACTGTTCCGCGAGAGTCTGAGGAAACATGCGGAGAATAATTTCGTCCGTTACTTACATATCCTCTTTGGTGCAGGTATCACGAGCGAGCTAATCAAGAGGTTCTACATCGGCGCTTCTGATTATTGGAACGGCTCAACTATCTTTTGGCAGATTGATGTTAGAGGGCGCATCCGAAGCGGCAAGATCATGCTCTATGATTCCGCTACGGGTAAGCGAGCTAAGGAATTGAGGGCTGACGGAAGCAGGCTGAATAAGATTACCTGGGCGCATAGCGTCTTGCAGAAGCGAGGCATAATTCAAGACTTTAACTTGCGGCAATGCTTGTTTGGCGAGCATCAACTTGCAGCACAACCTGGATCGAAACCCGTTGCTATTGTTGAAGCCGAAAAGACAGCAATCATAGCCACGGCTTATCTACCTATCTTTACTTGGCTTGCCTGTGGCAGCTTAACCAATCTAACAGCCGATAAGTGCAGAGTCCTTACAGGGAGAAAAGTTATCCTGTTTCCTGATTTGAACTGCTTTGATAAGTGGGCAGGCAAGGCTAAACATTTACAAGCCCTGCTAGATTGCAATGTCTCTGTTTCTGACTTATTAGAAAGGAAAGCAAGCAAGGCGGACAAGGCACAAGGGTTTGACCTTGCTGACTACCTTATTAAATATCAGCCAGAGGATAAGGCTCTGCCAGATGAAATCTATATTCCGGCGAGTGTGAGTAACACAGTCGAGGCTATAGCACGCTGTATTGAAGCGCAGCGCAGAAAGAAGGCCGCGTGAAGGGAAATTCAGAAGTATGCACTTGACGCAAGGTGCAGCGTAAGCGGGGCAAGCAAAAAGGTGTAGCACAATGGGATGGGAAACGCGGAACGGCAAGAGCTACTACTATCGCAAAGAGCGCACAGGCAACCGCGTGCGCTCTGTCTATATAGGCTCCGGCCTCATCGGGCAATTATCAGCGCAGACGGATGAGCAGGGGCGGGCCGAGAAGGACGCGGAGCGGCGCGCACTTCGCCGTGAGATTGAAAAGCAAGACGCTATAGACTCACGTATTGATGCTGTCTGCGATCTGACGGAAAGACTCGTCACGGCTGCTTTGATAGCAGCGGGCTTTCATCAGCATAAGAGACAATGGAGGCGCAAACGAGATGAAAAGAAAAGGTAACGTGGTCGCACTCAAGACCAAAGGCGACGGCGAGGCGGAGCGTCTTAAATTGGCTGAGATGTACGCAGAAGCCATGTGCAAAGATGACCCCTCACAAGAGGTGCGGGAGTGGTTCCAGCGTGTGCTAGGCAGCGACCACCAGGAGTGGCGCAAATGGGGCGACCTGATGACAGACGCTCTTGATAAGGGGCTGGAGAAGTTTTGGCTCGGCTACGCCACCAAAGAATCAGTCAAGCACGGCGCGGAACTTCTGAAAGAAGAGTTGGGCTATGCGGACGCCTCGCCGATAGAAAAGCTCTTGATCGAGCAGGCCGTGCTCTGTCACGCCCGGCTCGGCATGGTCGAACATCTTTATTCAAGGCAGCTTCAAGGGTCTTATAGCTTAGTGGTTGGCGCTCACTGGGAGATGCGTTTAACCTTGTGCCAGCGCCGGTACATGAAGGCGATAACGACGCTTCAGAAGGTGCGCGTGATGCTGGCGCGGGTTCCTCAGAGTGTGCAGCGTCCGCAGCAGACGGAGGCCCTGGCGAAGAGGGCATGAGGTGAGAAGATGAAGAAAAAGGCTGGGCTGAAATTAGTTGACCCGAAAGACGAGACGGCGGCAATTAAGGCGCGGTTTGACGAACTGCTCAAAAAGACAAACAAGCATGAGGCGAGAGAAGCGGACGTTGAAGCCCTGCGGAAACTCCTAAAGGATAATGAGGGCTTGAATCTGTGGAAGCGGATCAGTGGGGTGATGGGCTTGGCCGAAAATTACGCCCTAGAGTGTGGCCCGCTTTCGCCCGGCCTAAATGAAGTGCTGCGCCACAGGCAAGACGAAATCCGCGAGCAGTTAGGCTACAAGGAAGCCCCGGAAATGGAGAAGCTACTGATTAGCCACGCGGCCCTGTGCTGGCTCCGGCTCGGTCAGATAGAGCTGTCCTACTCTCACATAATGAAAGGCAACAACACACTGAAGCTCTGCGACTTTTGGGACCGTCATTTGACAACGGCGCAGAGGAGATTTGAGCGGGCCTGCGAGACGTTAGAGCGTGTCCGGCTTCTGGCGCGCAGCAGGCAGGGGTTACACCTTGCGGGGACGAAAGTCGCCTGAACCGACCTTGAATAGCAACTCTATTCGCGCTTCGGTTGAATGAGTTGTTATGCCGTGCCTTCAGAGTTGAAGCGTCCCTGTCAAAATATTATTCAGTTATCTCGCTCGGACTTTTTTCAATCATAATAAAAGTTCCCCCAATAAAACCCCAGCTGAAGAGTATTATCTGCCAATATGGTGAAAGGCTATGTGACAAGCTGTGTCCTGCAAGTATTCCTTCAGGCGGATATGATCGGAAAACCATGAAAAAAAGTACTATTGCTACTAGTATACTGAGAATTATGAGCGGAGATAACAGAATCCATTTTACCAAGGGACTTTTCTCAGGTGCTGTATTTAATCCACTTATCATCCACCCTGCGGGAATAGCCACTGATCCCATCATGATTACAAGTATCGAGGGGATTCTCCAATAACCGACAAGGTAGTTTCCTCCTAGCAGAAAAAATGCTCCTCCAACGATTCCCATTAAAACTGCTACAGGGAAAAAAGCAATCCATCTCAATATAGTCTCTACAGTCATTCCTTCACCTCCCAGATTAGATAGTTACATATAGCTTAGCGGCATAACGCCCGGCATCACCCGCGCCCCCTGTTCAAGATTCATGAGAGGCACGCTGATGGGGCGTCGGGAGCATGCCGTTGTTAGGTGCCGCTCCTTGTTTTAAAATCCATAAGCTGCTTATAACATTCAGACTCAATGAGCTTGTATTCCTCTGCTAGGTTATGCAACTTATCCCAATGCAGCACGCTCCCTGCCTTAAGCACAATTGAGTTGTGAAATTCCCGCTCGTGCTCTTGTTTCATCACCTCGGCCACTTCTATATCGTTTATTAGAAATCCTCTACCAAAACCACCGGAACCCATTGCAGCCCATACGAACACCTCATTTACTGAATTCCCCAATGCTAAATGAATTGAAGGCTGAGGGTATGTGCCTTTCACATACTGAATGGCGAGACTATACGAGTCGGAATCTTTTAGTTCCAAGATAGTTTCAAGCACCCACCTTGCTTTTTTTTCGGAGTGGATAGTTGCTATTCGATGAAAGACGCTGAATTTGTTTTTCTTAAGAGCATTATGTACACCAGTGAAGTATGCAGTAGCGTATTTGCCCAGTTCTTGCGGCGGGACTGACAACATGTGAGTGTAAATCTTATCGGATTTCAGAGAGTGTTCGAGAAGTGCCTCGAAGAATTCTTTTTGATTTTGGTAAATTATCGGAGCAGTACTATGAGAAGAAAGCTCCAGAGAGTCAACTTTGGCCCTCACCTGTTCCACTATCTTCATTAGGTAAAGCAAAAGGGCAGATATTAAAGTCAGAAAAATTGACAGTTGGACTTCTGGAGAAATAAGTTGAAAGGTGGTGCTAAGGGCAGTGCCCTGCAACATTCTACTTAGAGTGCTGTACAGTCCCAAGAGCACTCCAATTATGACTATTGCATACGCACTAAACCTTCCGATCTTACTGTGGACATCCATAGGAAAAGTAGTCCTTACTGTAAATAGAATAGGCACCTAACACTCATTAGACCGCTGCTGGCGGCATTTCTCGACTATGGGCGACTTTTACCACCACTAGTGGCCTAATGCTCTATAAGCCGATAATTACCGCTCTCGGCGGCCTAATACCCCTTAGGAATGACTTTTACCGCTCATCGGGCATGAGGCTAACGAGAAAAGGCGCTACTTATCGGGACGTGCGAGGATTGAGACGGGCGCACGATATTCCCGCCGGAAGGTAAATGTCAATAGTCAGTAGTGCCGTAATTCATCTGAGAGACAAAAAGCAAGGCCGATATGAACACACTACGCCTATAACTGCCGTCTGGGGCGGCAGCCCTCAAAACCCGCACAGATGAAAGTGGCCTCAGAAGAGTGAAAGCAAACTGAGCAGCAAGTTCGCTAAATCATCCGTCAGCCCGTAGCTTATATCCCCCGCCGCCGTTGCCTCTGATGTTTGTGGTTCATCCGTTACCCCTGGACAGGGAATGTGCCCCGCGTAAGTAGGTAGCGTGAGGCTCAAGGCCAGAATGACTCCGGCGCAGAATCGGCCTAGACGTTTCATGGGCGTTCTCCTTTAGAAAATCCTTGCAAGGATTTTTGCAAGCCCTCAGAATAGAGCAGGTTTGGTGGCAGCTTGCAAGTCAAAGCGCGAGGGCATAAGGTGTTATGCCGTTCCGCAAGATTCCCGGCGCTCACTGGAAAATTTTCGTATGGACGTACAAGCCTCACTTCTGCGCCAACTGGAAAACCCAGCCTTGACCCGTGACCAGCGGGCGGAGTTGCGGTGTGAACTGGCGAGAGAACTGGAAGATACGGGAGACTATGAAGCCGCGCGCCGGGCGATGAGCGAGTTCTGGCAGCGCGTCGGAGAGTATCCCCGCCTCGACGAGCTAGAGGCCGTCACAAAGGGCGAAGTCCTCTTGCGTGTGGGAGTGTTGACGGGATGGATAGGAAGTCAGAATCAGATCGCGGGCGCGCAAGAGATAGCTAAGAACCTTATCAGCGAGAGCGCGGCCGTCTTTGAATCCCATAGTTATCCGAAAAAGATAGCAGAAGCACAGACCGAACTCGCTTGCTGCTACTGGCGCGAAGGCGCTTACGATGAGGCGCGAGTCATCCTTAAAGGAGTGCTCGCGCGGCTCGCCAAAGATAGCGAGTTGAAAGCTAAGGCCGTGCTGAGACTCGGCATTGTGGAATGGGCCGCGCTCCATCACGCCGACTCGTTGCAAATCCTGACGGACGCCGTCCCGCTTTTCGAGAAGATTACTAACCACGCCGTCAAGGGCGGATACCATAACGCTCTCGCTGGCGTGCTAGAAGATATGGGCGCGTCAGAGCAGCGGGCAGACTATCTTGACCGCGCCTTTATTGAATACGCGGCTGCCAGCTATCATTTTGAGCAGGCCGGGCATAAATTCTATCGCGCTAACGTCGAAAACAATCTCGGATTCCTCTACTTCAAAGCCAACAAATTCACGGAGGCCCACGAACATTTAGACCACGCCCGGCGGTTGCTGGCGAGCCTTAAAGACCGTGGCGGCGTGGCTCAGGTTGACGAGACGCGCGCCCGCGTCTTTCTGGCAGAGGGGCGCGACTCCGAAGCCGAGCGGGCAGCTAACGCGGCCGTTCATGCTTTAGGGGAAGGCGGACGGCAATCGCTCCTTGCAGAAGCTCTCATCACCCACGGGATGGCTCTTGCCCGCCTCAGCCATTACGACCTTGCCCGCCTGGACTTTCTCCGCGCGATGGAAGCGGCGCACCAATCGGGCGCGCTCAACGACGCTGGCATGGCCGCCCTGACCATGCTTGAAGTCTTGAGCGACCACATTGAAATTGACGAGATGTTCACCATCTACGACCGGGCATACTGTTGGCTGACGCCCTCGCAGCATCTTCCTACTCTGCACAGGCTGTTGCACGCCGCCAGCCGCGTGCTCTCCGCAGGTAGAAAGAAGAAGCCCACGACGCCCGGCGAAATGGCTCTCATCACCAAGCCCGGAACAGCCACGCTAGACGAGATAATGCGCCGCTTTGAGAATCACATCATCCGGCAAGCCCTGGAAGCCTCAGAGGGCAGTATCACGAAAGCCGCACTCCTACTCGGCATCACACACCAAAGACTAGGCTACATTCTGGAAAGTAGACAAAGAGATTTGCGATCCGTGAGGACTCCGGTTAGGCGTCGTCAGAGCGTCATTAAGAAAAAGCCGAAATAGTTTATCCGGCGACTAGCCCGTGAGATGTAAGAGGCTCGCTGTGCTCCACACCCAACCATTCCACCCTATCTGCGAGCAGCACGCGGGGGCGGCGGGAGGCCCAGAACCCGCCATCTTTACAAAAAACCATAGACGATGTCCTGGACTGGACTGCTAGATTGCTGAGCACTCCGAGGCATAGAAAGTCAATGATAGTTCTACTCCTTTGCCCTGGTAGCTTGTTAAAATTTATGAGGAGGTAAAAAGGTGGCTTGAGTATTAACTAACATTCTTTGATTGGAGTTCCTCTAAAAAAGATTTTAAGTCTAAGAGGGGCGCTTCGTTACCATCCATATCACTTAACACATCTTTCACGCCTGGTATATTCAATCCCTCATATTTTGAATCTTCTATATCAAGTATATGATATTTGGATGTCCCTAAGGGCAAAGTTCGATCCCAGATAACAGCTAATCCAATTTCCGCCAAGTCTTTCACGCCGTTCTCAAAGTCATCAATCAAATCAATAGTTTTTACCTTAAACTCAAGATTCATTAAGTCATCGTCTCGCTCGATCTTTTTGAATGCCTTCGTTTTTGGCTTCACCATGTTTATTTTGCCATCGTACTGGTCAAATGAAGATAGATGATAAGTATCAATGCCCGTAATTATACCTTTACCTATTAGCTCATATAGAATCGCTATCAAAGTGCTTTCATGCCAGGGTTCTTTCTTAATAGAAATATCACCCTTGAGATCAATCAAGTCAGTTATCACAATCTCAGGCTCTTCAAAAGCAGTGGCTTTCGATTGCTTACCAGCAACACTTACAGCTAGCTCTACCAACCTTTTAATATAAATTTCCTCAAAATAATTATAGACTTCAGATAATAACTTAGGGTTTTTCACGCCCTGTTTCCCATAATTCACACGCTCGTTAATATTGATAACGAAATGAATATTGTTGAGGTAGTTTTGATTTCGGCCGCGCTTTGGGGTCCGTATTTGATTAGTCGTAATTATCCCATCAGCAGCAATTATTTGATTAGGCTTGCCTAAAAGCATCTTATTAATATTGTATTTCCCAGACTTTGATGCTGAGGCAATGACCATATAAATCCCGTTGATTTTGGTGTTAATAAGATTGTCGAAAGCATCAATAGCGTAGTAGTCGGTGATGTCAGGATTTATCAATAGATCTTTCATCTGCGTCTTATCTGTAATTTTTATTGCCCACAATCTGCTATCGCCAAACTTGCGATTCGGATTAAATGATTTGAGCATATCCTCTGTTAAGAATCCCTTACTTGATGGATTCTCATACAAGTCCGTAACATCCCAGTACCTGCTAGGGAATTCAATCGGTTTGTTATCTTTCCAATGTTCTACTAAGTAATTTGGATAAATAGTAGAGATTTGTGTGTCAGAAAGACTGTCATCTTTCTTAATTATTATTTCAAGACGAGCAGGTTTCTTATCGTCAAATAAACGATTAACATCTCCAGTGTAAGAATGAGTGCGGAAGTAATGCTCTATGAATAGAGGTGTTTTATCTTTTCGCTTTGTATACAGCTCGAATGGAGCAACACCTTCATACTCTCGAAATAAGTTACGTAAAAAAGCCCTAACAGAAATTGCGCGAAGAGGCTTAAAGTCTGACGAAGGGAATGAATACTCTACCAGAGTATTAAACTCTTCAGGTAGTCTTTCAACTTCGGGATAATCATCCTCGAAATATTCTGTTTCCTTTTGCTCAAGGAAGGCATATCCATTATTAAACCGGGCATACCAAAGCTTATTGGAGTGCCTTGTAATCAATTCAAATTGCTGAGAGCATAAAAGCACCATTTTGATGCCCACGCCATGCTCCCCACGAATATTTGGTTTATTCAAATTGAATTTACTGCCTTTTCCTAATCCGAAATATTCTTTATCTGTTGGAAATCCATTACCATTGTCGAGGACAGAAACTCTATTCTTAGCAATGTCAAAGACGACTCTCACATGAGGGGCTTCAACTTCTTCTACAGCATCCAGAGCATTTTGAACTGCCTCGAAGACAACAATCCATTCTTCTGCATAACTATCTAATTGATTTTTGGCAGACTTACGCAGGATGTCTTGTACTTGACTTGAGTCGCCAAGAAAAATTGTGCTCATCTTTTATCGCCTTTCTTCTTTACAGCTATCTTCCCATCCTTGCCGCTGGTCTTCTTCGGTGGCCTGCCTGGTCTGCGGTTTTCTACCAACTTTAGATCACCTTCGTTTATCACGTAACTGCCGCCAACCTTTTGAGCTGGCAATCGGCCCTCCCGGATTAACACCTGCACCCGCGTGATATGAATACCTAATTTTTCCGCCGCTTCCGCAGCCGATATAAGTTTCATAGGTGGATTATGCCTACAATGAAAATATCTGTCAAGACAGAGATTTATCTTGACAAAACCATCTGCATTAACATATAGTTTTATTGCTGGTTGAGATTGAGATTTGAGGAGAGATGAAGATGGTAGATATAGATCAGGACAGGATGCAGCAAGTGGCTCAGGAATCCTTTGACAAGGTTTCCGGCAATCGCAGATGGCAAACGGCTATTGCCAAAGCTAAAGCTCAACTGGAAACAAATCCTTACATGCACTTTGAAGGCGAGACGCTTTTGATCCTCTCGCCATCCGGCGAAATCTACACGGCGAACGGCACATGCCAGTGCAAGGCATTCAAGAGTGGTCAACCGTGCTGGCATCGCGCGGCGGCGAGATTAGTTAACCGGTACAACGAGACTTCGCACTAAAAGCGAAACGGGATAGGTGAGCGCGCCAACGCTCCCTATCCCTTCACCTTTAACCTTCCCGCGAAGAAAGGAAACAAGATGCAGAGAGAGGATAGCACAAAGCAGAAGGAGGGGCGCGACGATGGCCGGACAGATTATTAAGCGCGGCGACCGCACCTGGCTTGTCCGCATCTTCATGGGGCGCGATGCGAACGGCAAGCAAAAGTTTCATCACAAGACCATTCACGGCGTAAAGCGCGATGCCGAGCGTTACTTGACTGCGGTACGGCGTGAAATGGATTTAGGCGTATTCGTTGAACCTTCTGCTATGTCACTAAACGAATACCTTGATCGCTGGCTGCGCGATGCTGCCCGCCCGCGCGTCTCACGGCGCACGGCGGACGGCTACGCCGGATTGCTAGAGCGGTACATCAGGCAGCCATTAGGTCATAAGCAGTTGGACAAACTGCAAGTGCTGGACATTCAAAAGGTCTATGGCGAGATGCTGGCGTGCGGCCTTTCGGCGCGCATAGTTCGACACGCCCATTCAGCCTTGCACAATTCGCTCAAGCAAGCCGTTAAGTGGGGCTTACTCTCGCGCAACCCTTCCGACATGGTAGAGCTACCGAAAGTGCCTCACAAAGAGCGGCGCGTCTTGTCGGCTGAAGAGGCGCAGGAATTTCTTAAAGCTGCCGCCGTGATGCCTCACGGTCTGATTTTCGAGTTCGCTCTGCTAACCGGGATGCGCCCGGAAGAATACCTCGCGCTGCAATGGTCAGATGTTGATTTTGAGCGATGCACGGCGCAGGTAAGACGGGCGCTTGTCCGGCACAAGAAAAGTTGGAGTTTTGAGGAGCCTAAAACGGCGCGAAGCCGCCGCACGGTTTACTTGCCTGCGCCACTTCTGCAAAAACTCGCCTCGCACAAGCGTCAGCAAGCCGAAGCAAGGTTGAAGCTTGGCGCGGCCTGGCAAGCATTTGATCTAGTCTTTTCCAGTGAAGAGGGAACACCGCTTTCCATCCCTAACATTACCTACCGCTATTTCCGCCCGTTACTCACTAAGGCGAAGCTGCCGCGCATCCGGCTTTACGACCTGCGCCACAGTTGCGCGACGCTGCTATTGATAGCGGAGGAGAACCCGAAAGTGGTCAGCGAGCGGCTAGGGCATTCAACCATCGTCCTGACTCTGGATACTTACTCTCACGTCCTGCCGCACATGCAGCAATCCGCCTCCGCACGCCTTGAAAATATGCTTTACAACAAAGGCAGCGCACAAGGCAGTGATACAACAGTGATACAAACCAAAACGGGCAGCTCCTAAGCTGCCCGTAACTCTTTGATTCTATGGAGGCGGCGACCGGAATCGAACCGGTGAATAAAGGTTTTGCAGACCTCTGCCTTACCACTTGGCTACGCCGCCACGCGAAGGGTTGAAAGTGGAAAGGCGAAGGGCGAAAGTTATGAGAGGCTTTTCTCTTTCGCCCTTCGCCTTCCTGAATCTTGGAGCGGGAGACGAGATTTGAACTCGCGACTTCGACCTTGGCAAGGTCGCACTCTACCACTGAGTTACTCCCGCTTGCGGGAGAATAATTCTACAGATTCATGCCTCCTTGTCAAGTGCCCCCGCCCAGGGTCTCTCCTCAGTAATCTTCCGGCGCGTCCGCCCAGCGGCGCTTGCGGAATTTCTCGTCCGTCCAGAAACTGCGCAGGACTTCCAGGCGCGGCCTCGCGGCCTCTCCGAGTTCCACGGCCTGCGGCAGGACGACGCTGACCACGTCGTAACGGTAGGGCTCGTTCGTGAGCCCGAAGGTGCGGCGGTAGGCGCGGGCGGCGCGCGCTATCTGCCGCTGCTTGCGCAGGTCAACGTTGGCTTCCGG
>Ga0196977_1000748_pt1 | contig 15059 bp, 15 predicted proteins | sample S3v_1013CmetaG_FD_148634 | JGI IMG/M metagenome (GOLD analysis project Ga0196977, IMG submission 148634) | Soil microbial communities from Anza Borrego desert, Southern California, United States - S3+v_10-13C | ecosystem: Environmental > Terrestrial > Soil > Desert | place: USA: California...
TCCATGGGTTTGATGCTCGCCGCGACCATCATGCTGCCGCTTGGATCGAGCGCGAAGGTGCGCACGTGGTACGAGTGCGTCTGCGCGTGCTGTACCGGGACCGGTTCACCGCTGACCGGATCGATCGAGAACACGGCGATGCTGTTCTCGCCGCCGCCGAATACTTTCGTGCCCTCACGATCGACGCGGTAATCGGCACGATTGGCGACGTAGACCGTGCGTCCGTTCGGATGCACGTGAACCGTTCCGGCGAGCTGCCGCGGCTTCACGTTTGCACGGTCGGCCAGCGTGTCGCGCGTGAATGCAGGCTGCGGTTCCAGCCTGTCTGCGGGCATCCGAAACAGGTAGAGCTGACTGCGCTTCTCGTCCGCGACGTACATCCACGGCTGCGTCGGGTGGAAATCGACATGGCGCGGGCCGAAGCCGTAGCCGCCGTTCGGCGCGACGACCTGTTTTCCCGAGAGGCGCCCGGCGTCGAATGCGAACGATCGCAATGCACCGGGATCTTCGGGCCTGCCATCGTGTGCGCTGTTGCCGCGATCCACGACGACGGTCGTGCGGCCGGACGGCGTCATCCTCACCTGGTGCGGGTAGATACCCCAGTCGAGTCCCGCCGGCTGCTCGACGGGCGCGCCGATCGTGCCGTCGGCGTTGAGCCGGTGCACGCTGACGCTGGGGCTCGGCACGTTGTGCGCGTTCAGGGTGTACTCGCCCGCCGGGTCCACGCACATGTGCGTGGCGCGATGCGGCAGTCGCACCGCGTCTCCGTGCGCCGTGAGGGCGCCGCTCTGCGGATCGATACGGTACGCGCTCACATGGTTGTGATCGGATTTCAGTCCCGGGCCGCGGTTACTGGTCGTGACGTAGAGCCAGCGCTTCGACGGATGCGGCCAGGCGTACTGCACGAACGAGGGCACGTTGATCGATTCGCGCCGCGCGAGCGTCGCCGTTTCGAGATCGATTTCGTAGCGCGTGATCTCGTCGTCGACCGCGCTGTACAGGACCGGTTTCATATCACCCCGTCTTCCGCGAGCTTCGCAATCTCGCTCGTCGACATGCCCAACAGCTCGCCGTACACGTACTCGTTGTCCTCGCCGTAGCACGGCGCGCCGCGGTCGATGCGCCCGCCGATGTACGCCGGGCTCTCGCTCAGCTTGACCGGCACCTCCGCGACCGGCCAGCGGCCGATCTTCGTGCCGGTGACTTCGGTGAGCCACTCGAGGGATTTCAACTGCGGATCGTTGTCGCAGCGGTCGCCGGCGGTCTGGCAGACACCGGCCGGCACCCCCGCCTGCTGGAGCGCATACATCGCCTGATAGGGATCGCGCGTGCGCGTCCAGTCGCCGATCAGCGCATCGAGCGCGTCCTGGTGCGCGAGGCGCGCAGCCAACGTCGCGAAACGCGCATCCTTGCCCCACTCCGGGTGCTCGGCCACTTTGAGCAGCGCGTTCCACTCGGCTTCGGTGAAGCACGCGATCGCGAGCCAGCGATCGTCGCCCGCGCAGGCGTAGACGTTGTGCGGCGCCGCCGGCTTCCACGGCGAGCGGTTGCCGATGCGCGTCCACACACGGCCATTTGCCGACCAGTCGAGCAGAGCCGGCCCGTTGATGAACAGGCCGACCTCGGTCTGCGACGCGTCGATCCACTGGCCTTCGCCGGTGCGCTCGCGGTGGAAGAGGGCGGAGAGCATCGCGAGTGAAAAGCTGAACGCGCCCATCCAGTCGAGATAGGAATATCCCCAGCCGGCAGGCATTGCGGGCTCGGGCAGCCCCGACATCTCGGAGAGGGCCGCGAAGGCATTGGCGATCGGACCGACGGTGCGAAAGCGTCCGTACGTGCCCTGCGCGCCCATGCCCGACTGCTGCACGTAGATGATGTCTTTGCGGATCGACTTGAGCGTCTCGTAACCGAGCCCCCAGTTGTCGAGCACGCCCGGTGAAAAACCTTCCGCAACGATGTCGGACATCGCGACGAGACGCCTTGCGATCTCCAGCCCTTTCGGGTGGCGCACGTTGAGCGAGATGCCGCGTTTGCCGGGGTTCTTGTTGTTGAACTGCCCGCCCATGTTGACGTCGGTGACGCCCGGCAGCGGCGCGGTCGCTTTGTCGCGCGCTTCACGCCCGCCGACCGGCGCCATCGCAGCGAGGCGCGTATCGGGATGGCTCTTGAGCTCCACCTTGATGCTCTCCGCGCCGAACGCCGAAAGAAAGCGCGTGCCGCCGGCGGACGCGAGGAACCACGTGAAATCGAGAATACGGATGCCGTGCAGCGGGAAGGGCTTCCCGCGGCGCGACGGCGGCTCTTTCGGATCGACGCGTGCGTTCGCGCCGATCACCGGCGTCTCGCGCTTCACCTTCTGCTCGATCGCGCTGGCGTCCTCGTTCAACAGCGGCGCGCGGCGTCCGACCGTCCACGCGTTCGCGGTCGAGATCCACTTGCTGGTCGGGTAGCGGAACGACTTGCCGAGCTCCGGATGCTCGATGTCGGCGACGCTCTCGCGCTTGAGCCAGTGCGGGTCGATCGCGTTCTCGTGCGGCTTCCTGAGCGGCGCCCACAGCATGCCGAGCTCCTGCGCTTCACGCCACGGGACGTTCTCGTAGGTGAAGGCGCGCACGAAACGCTGAACGGCTTCCATGCCTTCGTCGCGCCCGACTTTCGCGGGACCGGTGCCGGGCACGAAGCGTCCGCCTTTGGGCGCGGCGATGCGCTCGACCTCGAAGCCTCCCGCAAGACCGTAGCGCTCCAGCAGCTTGAGCAGCCGCTCGCCGTCGTCGGGCCGGTTGCCGAGGCTCGCCATCACCCAGCGGCCGTCTTTCGTATGCGCGATCGAGGGGTTCGGCGATACCGACTCGCGCGCGTGGCGGCAGGTCTGGCGCAGCACCAGCGCGCGGCGCATCACCCACGTCATGAGATCGACTTCGGTCGATTTCGACACCGACTCGTGCACCGCGCACGAGACGAGCTGACCTTTTCCGGTCCGGAACCGGTAGAGCAGCGCGGCGAGGATCGTGAACGAAAGCTGCTCGCCCGCGATGTGGTACGCGTGCCACATCTGCGGCGCGATCGGCGGGAGATCGTACTTGCCGCTCGGATCCGGATCGTAGCCGCAGTTCATCGTCACGCCGCCGAGCGCGAGATGAACGAGGTCCGACGCCTTGAAATTCGACCACGGTCCGTCATCGCCGAACGGCGTGACGCGCGCGTGGATCAGCGCCGGGAACTCCCTGCGGATCATCTCCTTGCTCAACCCGACCTTGTCGAGCGTGCCTTTCGGCGTGGACTCCAGCAGGATGTCGGCGCTGGCGACGAGCGTGCGAAACCGCTCGCGGTCCTTGTCTGTGTCGAGGTCGAGCACGAGCGAGCGCTTTCCCCGGTTGTAGTACCAGAAGAAGAGCGAGCGCTCGGGACCCTCACGGTCTTCGTAGAACGGGCCGATGCGCCGCGTCGAATTGCCGCCGGGCGGCTCGATCTTGATGACTTCCGCGCCGAGACCGGCGAGCGTGAGCCCGCAGTACTCGGCCTGCTCGTCCGCCAGTTCGATCACGCGGATGCCGGCGAGCGGGCCGGGCTTCGCTGGCTGGGTCACCGAGCGGCCCCCTTCTGGTTTTTCGGCAGCGACTCGATGTTCATCGACCACGGCGCCGCGGAGCGGCACCAGCTCTGTACTTTCGGCGGCAACTCCGCACGCTGGCGCGCCGTGCCCACGCGCAGGCCATAGCTGGCCGGATCTTCTGTCGGCGCGGTCGAATAGATCGGCGTGCCGCACTCGGGACAGAAGCCGTGCCAGCGCTTGTTGCCGCTCTCTGCGGTCTTAACGTAGATCTTCGGCTTACCACCGGTCAGCCTGAATGTTTCTTTCGCGGCGGGCACCGTCACGCGATACGCCGTGCCTGTCAGCGTCTGGCAGTCGGTGCAGTGGCAGATCGACACCTTCTCGGGATCGACTTCGGCTTCGTACCGGATATGACCGCAGTGGCATCCGCCATCGATGCGCATGGTGCTCCTCCTTGGCTATCTCTTTTGACTGATGCCCGCGGCGCGCAGCACCTTCGCCAGCCGCGCGCTTTCGGACTTGATCACGGCCGCGAACTCGGCCGGCGTGCTGCCCACCGCTTCGACGCCGGACTTGAAAAACCGCTCCTTCATCTCCGGCTGGTTGAGCACCCGCACCGCCTCCTCGTGCAGCCGCTTCATGATGCGCGCCGGCGTTTTGCCCGGCGCCCAGAAACCGTAGATCGCCTCCGAGGAGTAGCCGGGAACGCCGGAGGCGGCGACCGTAGGCATCCCCGGTATGAGTGGCGACGGCTCGGCGCTCGTCACCCCAAGCGCCTTCAGCCGACCAGCCTGAACATGCGACGTCACCGAGCCTGCGGTCGCGAACATCACTTTCACCTGGCCTGCGAGCACATCGTTCAACGCGGGTCCGCCGCCCTTGTAGCCGATGCGCACGAGATTCACACCGGCCATTGCCTTGAACACTTCCGCGGCAAGATGGTTCGACGCGCCCACCGGCCCCGATGCGTAATCGATTTTTCCGGGGTTCGCCTTCGCCAGCGCGATCAGCTCCTTGACCGAGCCTACGCCGAGCGAGGGATGCACGACCAGGATGTTCGGCGAGCGCGAGGTGAGCGTGATCGGCGCCAGCTCTTTCTCGTGGTCGTACGGCACGTTGTCCAGCAGCGGCGACACCCACACGGTGTTGTTGTGGACGAGCAGGGTGTACCCGTCGGGTGTGGCCTTGGCCACCGTCAGCATGGCGATGTTGGTGCCGCCGCGGTTGTCCACGATCACCTGCTGATTCAGCCGCTCCGTGAGTCCGGCCGCGAGCAGGCGGGCGGTGAAGTCGATGCCGCCGCCGACCGCGGCCGTGACCAGCCGTATCGGCCGCGTCGGATAATCCTGCGCACCGGCGACGCCGGTGATTGCAATCAGCAACGTGCATGCAACGTAACGTGACGCTTGCATCTGTCTCCTCCTCGTTGGTTCTTAGGCGTGCGCTGAGAGGGTCTCCTTCTGCGAATACGGTAGGGCCGGCGCGCCTGCGGTCAGCGTCGTGCGGCGCAGGTCTCGCGGATACCTGAGGTCGTCGTACAGCCGTGCGCGGTGCATGGTCCCCTGGTTGTCCCACATGACGAGGTCGCCGACGCGCCACTTGTGACGATAGACGCGCTCGCGCTGCGTCGCATGTTCGGTCAGATCGCGCAGCAGCATCAGTCCTTCCGGCACGGGCCAGCCGACGATGCGGCCCGCGTGCGACGACAGGAACAGCGAGACCCGTCCGCTGCTGGGGTGCACGCGCACGAGCGGCTGCCGCACCGGCGCGAAGTCTTTGAGCTCCTGCTCGGTGAAAGTGAAACCCAGCGCGCCTTTCGAAAAGATGCGGCTGTGCTCGGCGACGAGGTCTTTCACCTGTTCCTTTAGACCCGGCTCGAGCGTATCCCACGCGTCGCGCATGTCGGCGAACTCGGTGTCGCCGCCTTCGGGCGGGATCACGTGTGCGCAGAGCAGCGAGTAACGTGCGGGAATCGCCTTGTAGCTGCTGTCGCTGTGCCAGAGCCGGTTGCCGATCGTCGAGAAAGCCCGCTTGCGATCGTCGCGCGGCAGGATCGTGCCGCCGGGCGTGAGATTGGAGATATCGGAGAGCGCCGGATTGTCGAAGCGCGCGCCTACCTCCGGGTGGATCTTTCGGTACGGTGCTTCCAGCTTGCCGAGGCTTTTCGTGAACGCGAGATGCTGGTCGGTGGTGAGCGGAGTGCCACGGCGAAAGACGAGCACCGCGTAACGGTCCATGGCGTCGTGGATCGCCTCCGCAGTCTCGGGCGTGATCGGCTCGCCGATGTCGACACCGGAGCACTCGGCGGCGAAAACGGGATGCAGCGATGTGAAGGTCAGGTTCATGGCGGTCTTTTCGCTTCCACTTTGCGGACTGCTGGACCAAGTCGAACGATGATTCTAAGGTAGCGGGTCCAACGAGAAGGGAATGCCATGAAGATCGAAAAAGTCGGCCTGATGACCCCCGGCGACATGGGGCAGGGCGTCGCGATGCAGATCAAGGCGAAGGGTTTTCCGGTTTACACCGCGCTCGCCAAACGCAGCGAGCGCAGCCGCGCGCTCGCGCGCGACGCAGGCCTGACCGACGTCGGCACGATCGAGCGCTTGGTCGCCGAATGCGACGTGATCCTCTCCGTCATGAACCCGGGCGCCGCGGTGGATTTCGCGCGCGATGCCGCGGGTGCGCTGCTCTCGACCGGCCGCAAGACGCTCATCGTCGACTGCAATGCCATCGCGCCGGACACCGTGCACGAGGTCGCGCGGATCATCGAAGGCGCGGGCGGACGATTTCTCGACGGCGGCCTCATCGGACCGCCGCCGCGCGGCAAGGCCAAGGTCAATCTGTATGTGTCCGGCCCCGGTGCTGCCGACCTCCAGGCGATCGGCGGATCGCAGCTCGTCGTGACGGTGGTGAGCGAGCGCCTCGCGGACGCGAGCGCGCTCAAGATGTGTTACGGCGGGCTCAACAAGGGCACGCAGGCGCTGTGGCTCGAGATCCTGATGGCGGCGCAGCGCCTGGGCGTGGCCGAGCTTCTCGAGCAGCAGCTACGCGCCTCGCGCGCCGATCTGCTCGACTGGGCGTACAGCCAGTACCCGAAGATGCCGCCGAAAGCGTATCGCTGGGTCCCCGAGATGATCGAGATCTCGAAGACGCTGGGCTCGGCGGGCATCACCCCGAAAGTGTTCCAGGGGGCGGCCGAGATCTTCGAGTTCGTCGCCGGCACTGCGCTGGGTAAGGAAACGCCGGAGCAAAGCCGCGGTACGGAGCGCAGCGGGCAGGAAGTAGTGCGGTCGCTGGCGGAGGAGCGCAGCGCGAAGCGCTGAGAGGCGTCAGTCGTCCGCACGCATCGCGTGCTCGGCCGTGGCTTGTCGCGATGCCGCGATCCCGCTCGGGGCTCTATCGCCGACCGTACCTGCGCCGAACAGCGCCACCAAAGTGAGGATCGCGAGCCCCGCGGCGGACTTGGCGACAGCCGCAGCCGTGCCATCGAGTTCGTGACGCATGTCACACTGCAGCTTCGCGGCTTCGTATTCGCTGATCATGATGGAGCGCCGCGCGGCTCAGAACGTCGGAATCGGGTCGCTGTAATCCGCGGCCTGGTTCGTGAACTGCGCGGGGTAATACTCGAAGGCGGGCGCGCTGACCGCCGCCCGCTGCGGGGCGGGTGAGACCTGCGCACGGCTATATGTCGTCCAGTAGACGGCGCCGAAAAGAAGGATCGCCGCGCAGATCGTCGCAATCATGCTTTCCTGGGTTTGTGTTTCGTCGTTCATGTGCCTCCGTCTGAAGTCGGGGCTTGATCGCCTTCCGATGGAGATCATTCTCGCGACCGGGCGCCGGCCGCGCGCCGTCAGGTGACGCAGGCAGAATGCGTCGTATGCACACGCGCCACGGCGGCGTCGCCAGGAGGAGTGGCACCCGGCACGACGGCCGGTGTTACCAGTGCGCGGGCAGCTTCTTGAGAATGCGGATGCGCTTCGATTCGACGGCGATGTAGGCGCCGGCGGTGAGATCCCGCACGATGCGGCTCACCATTTCGCGAGAGCCGCCGATGCGCGCCGCGATGTCGCTCTGGGTGAGCGGCTCCGGCACTACGCGTTCGCCTGCGTGCTCCTCGGCGCTGCTTTCGAGGAAGCTCACGAAGCGGCCGTAGACATCCTTCAGCGCGAGATCGCGGACCTTGACGTCGAGGTCGCGCACCTTTCCGATGAGCTTGAAGATGAGCTCCTGCGCGAACAGCGGATGCCCGAGCAGCAGTCCCTGCACGTCGGACTGCGGCAGCACGAAGAAGCGGCTCGGCTCGAGCGTCATGACGGAAGCGGCGCGCGGGCCGCCGTCGAGTACGAGCTCGCCGAAGTACTCGCCGGCCTTGAGTGTCGCCACCACGAGCTCGCGGCCATCCTCCCCCGTCATGTACACCTTCACGCGCCCCGCCATGATCACGTACAGCGAGTTCGTCTGGTCGCCTTCGTTGAGCACGACGCTGTTCTTGGGAAACGTGCGCACCGCGCCGTGCGGCGCGAGCTCGCGAAGCCGGGCTTCATCGACGTTCAGGAACGGACCGGGGAAGGGCGTCATGAGCGTGCGGTGCGTTTCGGGGGAGCTTCATGATGCCTGAAAAATCCAGACGCTGTCATCGGCCGCTTCGTAAGTGATCGCGCATAATCACGCTCTTTCAACGGGAGGAGCAACGCCATGATCCACGTCATCGCCATCATCACGACAAAACCGGGGCAGCGCGAGACCGTGCTGGAGGCCGCGCGCGCGAACATCCCGAACGTGCTGGCGGAGGACGGCTGCATCGAATACAGCCTCGCGCTCGACGCCGAGGGCATGGGCAGCTTCCAGACGAAGTTCGGCCTCGACACGTTCGTGTTCGTGGAGAAGTGGCGCGATCCGCAGGCGCTGAAAGCCCACGCCGCCGCACCGCACATGGCGGCGTACGCGGCAAAGGTGAAGGACATGCTCGCGAGCCGCGTGATTCACGTCCTGTCCCCCGGATAAGGCGTGGTGGGTTATCACCCACCCTACGGACCTGGATTCCCGCCTTCGCGGGAATGACGGGTTAACGCGGCGTGCAATGGGGTCAGACTCGATTGATCAATCGAGTCTGACCCCATTGAAACGTCCTGACCCCATTGAATGATTTGAGCCGCAGTCATCGGAGCGGGCGAGCCGGTTCGCGTTCGGCGCGCCAGCCGCGATGCGGTGATCAAAACGTTTATTGCGGGCCGACGAAGCCGATGTAGGCGCCGCAGGCGACGTCCGGCGTTGCGAGCATCGCGTGCTCGCCGGTGTTGCGCACGCCGCGCGCGAGCGGCGGCAGACCGTGTGAATCGGCCCAGCGCGCAGCCGCATCCATGCTCTTCGTGCGGTACAGCGCCTGGAACGGGCCGGGGCCACGGCGCTTCAGCGCAGCTGATGCGGGACCGTCGGCGTACGGCTGCGCGATGCCCAGACCGGTCGGGCCGATCTCGAACACCGCCATGTCGGACATGATGACCGTGCCTTTGTGCGTCTTCGGCTGGGGCATGCCGAGCACCTTCGCGTACGTCGCGGCTTCGGTTTCCACATCGGCCGTCACGATGTACGCGCGCTCGAGCTGGTAGACACCATTCGGGTGCTCGCCGGCGCCGGGCACCTGCTTGCGGCGTTCTTCGACCGGCGTGAGCTGCTGGATGAACACGAGCGGCAGCGGATTGGCCGCGCCGAGTGTCGTCACCCGCCAGCGCAGATCGTGACCCGAAGGGGCGCGGCGCCCGCCGTCGACCGGATCGCCGACCTCCACGCCGCGCTCGCGCATCATCGCGACGTCCGCCACGAGATCGTCGCTCTGAATCACGACATAGCGGATGCCCCCGCCCGCCGCGATGAATTCCGGCAGCGTGCCCTGCGAGCCGACCGCCCGGCCGCCCGACGACTTGTACTCGGTCTCGTCACGGATCGCGAGGAGCTCGATGTAGTCGTCCGTATTGAACGCGATCGCGTTGTGCGTGCCGCGACCAGGATGCGCGCCCGCGGCGTGCATGTTGAAGCCGAGCTTCGTGAACTGTTCGATGCCGCGTTGGAGGTCCGGAACGCAGATCGTGACGTGGTCGATTCGCGTGAACATGTTCAGGACACCGTGTAGCCGAGCGGCGTTCCGACGATCGTCGAGCGCTCCATGTAGCGGCTTTGCGACGGGTCGTAATCGCCCAGCGCCTGGTGCATCGTGCAGCGGTTGTCCCACAGCACGATGTCGTTGGGCCGCCACTGGTGGCGATAGACGAACTCGGATCGCGTGGCGTGCCGGTTCAGCCAGTCGATGAGCGGCCGGCTCTCTTCCTCGGTCATCCCGTCGAAGCGCTTCACTTTCTCGCCCAGGTAGATCGCCCTGCGTCCGGTCTCCGGATGCACGCGCACCACGGGGTGCGCCACCGGCGGGCTGATCCTGCGCTGCTCGTCTGCGTGCGCGCGGTCCGCGTTCGTGTTGTCCAGCTTGCGATCGCCGGCGTAGTGCACCGCGTGGAGGTCGGCGATCAGCTTCTGCATCCCCGGAGAGAGCGCTTCGTAGGCTGCATACATGTTGGCGAACAGCGTATCGCCGCCGATCTCCGGCGCGCGCCAGCACCGCAGCAGCGAGCCCATCGACGGCGCGAGCGTCTGCGACAGATCCGTGTGCCACCGCCGGCCGGTATAACGCGACACCGAAGGCGTGCCGTCGGGCGCGGGATCGTTGGTGACGACCATGAGCTCCGGATACTGCGGATGGCGGTCGCTCGGAAACGCATCGTGGCGATCGAGCTCGCCGAAGCGGCGGCTGAGCTCGAGGTGCTGCTCGCGCGTGATGTTCTGATTGCGGAAGAGCAGGATGCAGTGGTCGAGGAAGGCCTGGTAGATCTCGCCGAAATCCGATTCGCTCATCGGCGCCGCGCAGTCGATATCGCAGACTTCCGCACCCAGTGAGAATGAAAGACGCCTCAGCTTGATCGACATGCCGGCTGCGTCCGTTATACGCGACCGAAGTCGCTCTGATACAGCGCGTCCAGACGCGCCAGCACCTCGGGCGGAAGCGGCCCCATCTTCTCGGCCTCCAGCGCTTCGTCGATGTGGTGGAGCTCCGCGCTGCCGATGATCGCGCACGACACGTCGGGGTTGGAGAGCACGAAACGCAGCGCAACCTGCGCGCGCGTGCCGTGGCCGCTGCCGATCGCCTCGAACACGGCTTTGCTCTTGCGCTCGTCCTCCGCGACGCTCGTGTCCTTGAGCAGCACGCTCTCGCGTCCGGTGCGCTCGTCGGTGGCGATCACGCCTGCCGCGAATATGCGGATTGCCATCACCGCCACACCGTTCGCGCGGCAGGTCTCGATGACCCCGACCATGTTCTCGCCGGTCCACGCGGCCGGCATGCTGCGGCCCGCGCTGGGGTTGAGCAGGTTGTAATAGACCTGCGCGGAGTCGAAGCGCTTGCTGCGCAGCACTTCGCACACGCATGCGGCTTCACCGATCGCCGTGATGCCCATGTGCCGGATCAGGCCTTTGTCGCGCAGGCGCTCCAGGCCGTCCGCGACGCCGTTTCTGCCGAGGACCTGCTCGACCGTCAGCACGCGTCCGCCGGTCTTGGAGCCGATGCGGTTGTGAAGCTGGAGCAGGTCCACCGACGGTCGTTTCAGTCGCGCGAGACTCGCCTCGAGCGATTCCTCGATGCGTGCCGGGATGTCTTCGAGGTTCTCGGTGTTCAGGCCGAACTTGGTCGAGAGGTACGGCGTCGCGCCGGCCTCCGGCAGCAGCCAGCCGAGCGCTTCCTCCGATTTGCCGTTGCCGTACTGAGCCGCGGTGTCGATCCAGTTGATGCCGCCGGCGAGCGCCCGACGCATCGCTTCGCGCTTCGTCGCATCGTCCTTGTGGATGAGGATGCCGCCGACCGCGCCGGCGCCGAGGATCACTTCGGAAACTTCGATGCCGGTGCGGCCGAACGTGCGGTGTCTCATTTTTTCCTCGCGTTGAACAGCTGTCCGGTCTGGATGGCGGGCGCGAACGTCGACCAGGCCTGCTCGAAGCCGCCGGTCGCCGAGAGGCTCAGCGCAGCCGACACGATCGCCGCGGAAAACATCATCTGCGCTTCCTCGCTCGTGTAGGGATCGATCCCGAAATTGTCCAGCGAGCTCTGCGAAGGATACTGGGCGTCTTCATGCGAGGCATTGCGTATCGAAACCTCAGCGATGCTGCCGCGGACGAAGCGGTAGAACCAGTCCCGATTGCGCGTCACGTCGACTGTCTCGTCGGCGCCCAGCACGATGACCGGTTTGGTCACGCGCTGCAGCAGCTTGGGCAGGTCCCTGCCGATAGCCGCCGGGTCGAGCAGGATGCCGCCCATGGCGGGCGCGCCCTCGCCGAGCGCGACGGCGACCGAGGTGGCGCCGAACGAGTGCCCGACGAGGATGATCTTGTTGCCGTCGATGCGATTGCTGACGATCGCCGGCAGCCTATGCAGCAGCGCCGTGATGCGCGCGAGCATTCTGCCGTTCGACATCCACTGACTGCGCTTCGGCAACTGCACCGTAATTGCGTGCAGGCCCCACGAGGCCATGTGCGCCGCCTGATATTCGTGTGCTTCCTTGGAAACGTCGTAGCCGTGCATGAAGATGACGACACCGGCTTTCTCCGGCGCGGTCGTGAGGAAGAGATCCGTCACGATGCGATCCGTCGGAGACACGCGCAGCACGTGGTTCTTCAGCGTTTCGACTTTGAACGGCCCGCGCAATCTGAAAACGCCGACGTCGGGCTTCTGCTTGAGCAGGTAGCCCTGCAGATCCTCCACCGTCTTCGCCGTGACCGGCGCCTGCTCTAGCGGGGGCGGTCGTGTGCAGCCGCCGACCATCACGGCGAGGGCCAGCAGCAACGTTGCGATACGCGTCGAGTGCATTTGCAGCTCCGGCCGTCGCTAGCGGAGCAGGGTTGTCAGCGCCGAAACATTCGGCACGTGGTGAAAATCCCGGATCACTTTCAGGCTCGCTTCGAGATTGTCGCCGGTGAATTTCGCGTAGGGCGCCAGCGCGCGGTACTTGGCTTCGATGTCGTCCCATGCGATGCCGAGGATCGCCGCCCCGCGCGGGGCATACACGGTGCTCGTGTGCCTGCGGCCATCGCGCGTCGTGATGGTCACGGTCGCACCGGACTTGTATCGCGCGACGTTCTCCGTCGGCGGCGGCGCCGCGCGCACTTTCCCGAGCAGCCCGCGAATCCGCGGATCGTTGATCTTGCCTTCGAACGCGTGCGCCCACGAAAAGGCGCGGTCCGCGACGCCTGCGGCGGCGAAATACGCGGGGCTGTGGGCGACGCCGATCAGATCGCTCGGAAACTGGGGTCCGCCGAGCTCGGTGTAACCCGGGCGCGAGACCGTGATCGCCTCGACTTCATCCGGCGAGACGTTACCGTCACGGGCGGCATTGGCCGCCGCTTCCGCGATCGCGTGGTGCGGGTGACCGCCGGGCACGAGCTTGATGCCCATGTCCGTGAGAATGCTCCAGCGGTTGCCGAGCTCGCGCGTGAGCTCGGCTTCGTCCGGTCGGTTGCCGTAGACGGCCAGAAAGCCGCCCCTTGTTTCGAGGATCGTTTCCTCCGCGATGAATCCCTTGCCCGCCGCCTGTGCGGCATTTACGCCCAGCATCGCGGCAAGACCTGCGTGATATTCCCGTGCGACGCTGGTCTTGGCGGCCGCGTGCAGGCCGCCCATGGACGTGGCGCAGAGCGCGATCGCGTGCGCGGTCTGCGCCTCGGTGAGCTTCATCAGCCGTGCCGCCGCGACCGCGCCGGCAAAGCTCGCGACGATGCAGCCATGGAAGCCCTTCGCCTGCAGGCCGCCGATCATCGCGCCGTTCACGCGGCCGGCGATTTCGTAACCGAGGACGATCGCGGCGAGAACGTCCTCGCCGCTCGCGCCCGTCTTTTCCGCGACAGCGAGTGCGCTCGCGCATGCCGTGGTGCCGGCATGCACGATATTCCTCAAGTCGCTGTCGTCGGACGCCGCCGCATCGCTCATGACCGCGTTGATGCGTGCCGCCGCGACGACCGGCAGCTTCTCCGCTGCGCCGAACCAGGCGGTCGCCTCCGGCGTGCCGCCGCGCTCCGTCTCCAGCGCTCGCACGATCTTGGAAGACTCGAGGGTCGAGCCGAGCGCCGCGCTCGCGATGGTGCTCGCGATGAGCATCTGCGCGTACTCCATCGCCTGCGGCGGGAGAGCCGCAGTGGTCTGACGCGTGACGAAAACGGCGAGGTCGCGGGCGACGGTCATGGTTTGAACTGCTTACGTGCGCCACGCGATCGCCGCGTCGCGCATTGCCGCTCCTCGCGATGACACTCGTTCGCTAGCACAGCGGTTCGAGGCCGGTCTTCGCGATCGCCGGGGCCGCTTCGGCCGACGCGAGGAAGGCGATGACGGTGCGCGCGAGATCCGGCTGCGGGCTGTTGGCGCCGACGGCCGCGGAGAACAGCGTCACCTTCTGTAGCTCCGGCGGCAGCGGCGTGATGTGCGCGATGCCGGGCACCGGCAGGAGCTCGCTCATCTGCTGAAAGGCGATATCGGCCTCGCCGCGCGCGACGACCGCGCCGGTGCGCTCCCCGCCGCCGACGAATTTGCTCTTCGGCAGACACTCCTCGGCGATACCGAGGCGCTGATAGAGCTCGGTCGTCAGGTACTGGCCGCTCACGCTGGCCGAGTACGCGATCGTTTTCGCGGAGAGGAACGCGCGTTTCAGCCCCTCCGTCGAGGTGAGGTCGGGCTTCGGTGCGCCTGCGCGAACGGCGACACCGATCGTGGAGCGGGCGAGCGGCGTGTGGCCCGCCTTCAACACGAACCCTTGCTCCAGAAGCTCGCGCTGAAGCCCGTCCGAGACGATCACGATATCGGCGATCTCGCCGCGCTTCAGCCGGTTCGGGATCGACGTGTCTCCGGTGCCGACCGAAGTCGTCACCGTCACGACTTTTTTCTGCGTCAGCCGTTCGAGCTGCGGAAGGAGCTCCAGATGCGCTGCGGTGAACGCACCCGATGTCATGACTCTGAAATCGCTCGTGTCTGCCATGTCGCGTCCTAGAACCGATACTGCTCGAGCTTGCGTTCGTCGAGAGCAATGCTCAGACCCGGCCCCGGCGGTAGCGGCAGCATGCCCTTCGAGATGTCGAGACGGGTGGTGGCGACGGTGTCGGTCATCTTGAGCGGGCCCACGCACTCGAGCCCCGGCAGCACGTTGCGCGAAGTCGCCGAGAGCATGATCTCGGCCATCGTGCTGAGGTCGAGGCCGAAGCCGTGACCGATGACGACTGGCAGCCCGGCAGCCTCGGCCGTCGCGAGCATGCGCTGCGCCTTCAGGATGCCGCCGGCCTGCTTGATGCCGAATTTGACGTAGTCCGCGCACTCGGCCTTGATCACCGCGAGCAGGCTCTGGTGGTCGCTGATCGACTCGTCCGCCATCACCGGGATGCCGCCTTCGCGGCGCACGCGCGCGAGCCCGGCGAGGTCCGCCTTGGG
>Ga0196977_1000751_pt1 | contig 14970 bp, 10 predicted proteins | sample S3v_1013CmetaG_FD_148634 | JGI IMG/M metagenome (GOLD analysis project Ga0196977, IMG submission 148634) | Soil microbial communities from Anza Borrego desert, Southern California, United States - S3+v_10-13C | ecosystem: Environmental > Terrestrial > Soil > Desert | place: USA: California...
TCGCCGCCGAAGGCTCTGCGGCGTATTCGCCCTACGACCAAGGCAACGCATATGCCGTGTTGGTCGGTGGAAGTGGAACGTCGGTAACGAATTCGGGAACCATTTTCGCCACCACCGATGTCGGCCTGGCCACCGCTCTCACGCATTATGAATCCGCCGTTGCGATCACCAATTCGGGCGTCATCGCCGCGAGGACGGGCCCCGAAGTGAACGGTAGCGCGTCCATGATGCAGGCGCTTGCCGTGGCAGTGTTCAATGGAGCCTACCTCTATAACGCTCCGACCGGCCAGATTCTTGCCGAGGGCATCCATGCGACGGGTATCATCATGGGGCGGGGACATCCGCACTACCCGCCTGACACCTTCCCGGACACCCCGCCGGAGATCACCAACGACGGAATTATCAAGGCTGCTTCGATCGATCCCGACTTTGAGTCCGTCGGGATCCTAGCGGCCCACCTCGAGCACGAGGTTATGCGGATCGTCAACAATGGCCTCATCGAGGCCGATGTTGCGATAAGGGGACAATCAGCGACCTGGCCGTATACGCAGGCTCACGAATGGATATTCAACAGTTCGACGGGGACCATTCACGGCGACATCGAGACCGACCTGGGAAGAGACACGCTGCTCAATGACGGCGTTTTCCAGGGCGACGCCTTCCTCGGTGGCGACGACGATAGCGTGGTCAATCGCGGGACCATCATGGGCGCCGTCTATCTCGGGGAAGGCGACGATGCTTTCGATAACTTAGGCGGCGTGCAATCCGGCGGCATTTTCGGCGAGGCGGGGAACGACACGTTCTACGTCGATGATCAATCCGTGGTTTTGATCGAACTGGCGAACGAAGGCACCGATACGGTCATCGCCAGCTCGGACTATCAGCTTGGCGCAAACGTGGAGAACCTGACGCTCGCCGCCGGCGCCGCCAATTTGCTCGGCGTCGGCAACGAGCTCGGCAACACCATCAAGGGCAATTCCGGCAACAACATCCTCAAGTCCGGCGCCGGCAGCGACACCCTCAACGGCGGCGAGGGCAACGATGGCCTCTACTTCGGTGCCGAGCTCACGGCGGCGGACTCCGCCGACGGTGGTGCGGGGACAAACGACCAGCTTGCCTTGCAGGGCAACTACGGCGCGATCGGCGCGCCGTTCACCTTTGCCGCCGGCCACCTGGTCGGGATCGAGGCGCTGGTGCTGCTGGCGGGCAACAACACCGCGTTCGGCGATGCCGGCACCGGCTCGTACGACTACCGGCTCAAGACGATCGACGCCAACCTCGGCGCCGGGGAGCGGTTGGTGGTCATATTCAACCAGCTGCGCGCCGGCGAGGACGTGAGCTTCGACGGCTCGGCCGAGAGCAACGGCGCGTTCCTCACCTACGGCGGGCTCGGCGCCGACCAGCTCACCGGCGGGCAGCAGAGCGACGGGTTCTACTTCGGCGTCACCCGGTGGAACGCGGGCGACAGCGTTTCCGGCCAGGGCGGGAGCGGCGACCAGCTCGGCCTGCAGGGCAACTTCACCGGCGCCAACGCGGTCACCTTCGGCGCCGCGCAGCTCGCCGGGGTCGAGGGAATCGTGCTGCTGAGCGCGGCCGACGCGCGCTTCGCCGGGGCCGGCGCCGCGTTCAGCTATTCGCTGACGATGCACGACGGCAATGTCGCCGCCGGGCAGACGCTGTACATCATCGCCAACGCGCTCGCCGCGGGCGAGACGCTGACTTTCACCGGCGCGGCCGAAGCGAACGGCCGGTTCGAGGTCTTTTCCGGCGCCGGCAGCGACACCATCGGCGGCGGGCTCGGCAACGACAAGCTCTACGGCGGCGGCGGCGCGGACACGCTGCGCGGCAACGGCGGCAACGACATCTTCGCCTATGTCAGCGCGGCGCATTCGACCGCCGCGGCCCGCGACAGCATCGTCGACTTCGCCACCGGCGACCGGATCGACCTGTCGGCGATCGACGCCAACGCCGTCGCCGGCGCCAACGAGGCGTTCGCGTTCATCGGCAGCGGCGCGTTCAGCAACGTCCCGCGCCAGCTGCGCGCGGTCGATACCGGCGGTGGGGTGTGGCGGGTCGAAGGCGACGTCAACGGCGACAACAGCGCCGACCTCGTCATCCTTGTCACCAGCGACCATCCGCTGACCGGCGCCGACTTCGTGCTGTAGACCACGGCGCGTCCGGCGGGCCGGGTTGCCCGCGCGCCGGCAAATTATTTGATTCGCCGCGGAAACCGGACGGCGACCCTCTCGTTGCAGATGACACCAATCCAACGGGGACACGTTTGCGCCTGCGACAGCCGATCGACAGCCGTCAAGCGGCACGGCCATGCCGGGGTCGCGCGGCGTTCGCGGCGGCGCGATCCGTTTCAATCCTGATGCCCACTGCGAGCGGCGCCGGCCGGAGGGCCGGCCGCCGCTAGTCAACCCGCGCGCGCGGCCGCGCGGCCGCGGGCGCCAACGGGGAATGCGCGATGCGGAACGAGCTCTCGACGATCGGCCTGGACGACGGCTTGCGCGGCGCCGCCACCGCGCGGTCGTCTGCCACGCACACCTATGCGTTCGAGGCCGACGGCGTCGGCGGCCTCAGGCTCGCGGGCACCCCGGCGCTGCTGGTCATCACCGCCGACGCCGCCGGCGACGGCATCGGCGTGGCGCCCGGCAATCCGGCGATCACGGTCGGCACGCCGTCCGTCCCCGTCGCGCACACCATCGGCACGCTCGATACGCCGGGCGACCAGGACTACTTCCAGGTCACCCTCGCGGCCGGGCAGACCTACCAGATCGGCATGTACAGCTATGCCGGCGGCCCGAGCCTTGTGCCGCTGGGCGACCCGTACATCGAAGTCCTGACCGCCGACGGCACGACCGAAGGCCACGAGGTCGTCAGCGCCGACGGCGGCGCGACGACGATCCCCAACAACGTCAACTCCGGCCTCGACGTGCTGCTGACGTTCGAGCCGACGGTCAGCGGCACCTACTACATCAACGCCCGCGCGTTCGGGAACGCCGGCGGGCCGAACGGCGACGAGGTCGGCGACTACGAGCTGTTCGTCAACGACGTGACCAGCGATCCGACGGTCTACCGGCCTTACTACAGCCCCGACAGCCCGCTCTATTCGATCGACTGGGGCACGCACGTGAACCGGGTCAACGACACGGTCCGCAACCCCGACGGCGACGAGGGCCCGCGCGACACCGGCAACCCGCCCGGGACGATTCCGGCCGGCAACCCCAACCAGGTCGCCGGCAAGAACGTCATCACCATCTACTTCGCGCGCGAAGGCGACACGTTCGTCTCCGAAGACCCGCTCAATCCGGGCCTGCCGCCGGTGCTCGTCTCGGTCGGGACGCAGGACTGGGAGAAGGCGACGGTGTTCACCGCGCTCGGCGAATTCTCCAAGGTCGCCGACATCGTCTATGTCGAGGTCGATACCCGCGAGGAAGCGGACTTCATCTTCACCACCTACTCGGGCACGCCCGGGCCCGGCATCAGCCTGCTCGGCTCGATGAGCCCGCCCGACTACTACGACGAGGGTCTCGCCCAGTTCAATTCGGGCGATTACCGCTGGACCGAGTCGAACCTGCAGCAGGGCGGCTTCTCCTATGTCACGCTGATCCACGAGTTCGGCCACGGTCACGGCCTCGCCCATCCGCACGACAACGGCGGCTATTCGGGCGAGATGCGCGGCGTCGAAGGGGTGATCGACGGGCCCGCCGGCGAAGTGCCCGATCCCACCGGCGTGTGGCCCAACTACACGCTCGGCGACTTCAACCTGAACCAGGCGGTGTTCACGATGATGTCGTACATGGACGGGTGGCAGGACTCGCCGTACGGCAACGCCCCGACCGACGTCGGCTACGGCTATCTCGGCGGGTTGATGGCGTTCGACATCGCCGCCATCCAGGACAAGTACGGCGTCAACGAGGACTGGGCCACCGGCGACGACACCTACACGCTGAAGGACGTCAACGCGGCGGGGACCTACTTCAGCTCGATCTGGGACGCCGGCGGGACCGACCGCATCGTCTACGACGGCACCCGCGACGCGGTCATCGACTTGCGCGCCGCGACCTTGCGCTACGAGACCGGCGGCGGCGGCTTCGTCAGCTATGCCGCCGGCATCTTCGGCGGGTTCACCATCGCCAACCAGGCGCTGATCGAGAACGCCCGCGGCGGCGGCGGCAACGACACGCTGGTCGGCAACGCCGCCGGCAACCTGCTCGAAGGCGGCGACGGCGACGACCTGCTCTCGCCCGGCGCCGGCGCCGACACCGCGAACGGCGGGCCCGGCGACGACGGGATCTACTTCGGCGCCGAGCTCGACGGCTCGGACAACGCCGACGGCGGCGGCGGCACCAACGACCAGCTCGGGCTGCAGGGCGACTACGGCTCGCGGTTCACGCTGGCGGCCGGCCACCTGGTCGGCATCGAGGCGCTGGTGCTGCTGTCGGGCAACGACACGCGGTTCGGCGACACCGCCGGCAACCGCTACGACTATAACCTCGAGACGGTCGACGCGAACGTCGGGGCGAACCAGCAGCTGGTGGTCAGCTTCAACGGCCTGCTGGCGGGCGAGGACGTCACCTTCGACGGCTCGGCCGAGACCAACGGCTCGTTCCTGACCTACGGCGGGCTCGGCAACGACGATCTCACCGGCGGCCAGAGCGACGACGGGTTCTATTTCGGCGTCACCCGGTGGAACGCGGGCGACAGCGTCGACGGCCAGGGCGGGACGAACGACCAGCTCGGCCTGCAGGGCGACTTCACCGGCCCCAACGCATTGACGTTCGGCGGCCAGCAGATCAGTTCGATCGACGCGATCGTGCTGCTGTCGGCCGCCGACACGCGCTTCGGCGGGGGAGGCGCAGGGTTCGGCTACGACCTGACGATGAACGACGGCAACGTGGCGCTCGGCACGAGGCTGTACATCATCGGCAACACGCTCGCGGCGGGGGAGACGCTGACCTTCGACGGGTCGGCCGAGACCAACGGCCGGTTCGTGGTGTTCAGCGGCGCCGGCGACGACACCATCGTCGGCGGCGCGCGAAGCGACCAGCTTCACGGCGGCGCCGGCAGCGATGCGTTGAGCGGCGGCGCCGGCAGCGACGTCTTCGGCTATGTCGACCCGGCCCATTCGACCGGCGCGGCGCCCGACAGCATCCTCGATTTCGCGGCGCGCGACCTGATCGACCTGACGGCGATCGACGCCAACAGCGTCGCCGGGGCGAACGAGGCGTTCGCGTTCATCGGCAGCGCCGCGTTCACCAACGTCCCGCGCGCCCTCCGGGCGGTCGATGCCGGCGGCGGGGTGTGGCGGGTCGAAGGCGACGTGAACGGCGACAGCACCGCCGACCTCGTCATCCTGGTCACCAGCGACCACCCGCTGACCGGCGCCGACTTCGCGCTGTGACGGGGCTCCGCTAGTCGTCTGCGGGCGGCGACTGCGCCTGCTTGCGCGCGCGGTACGCCCGGCCGGCGGCTACCGCCTGATTTTCCGCCTCCGCCGCCAGCGCCGCACGCGCGGAGGCCGTGGCGCAAGCTGAACCGGGCGCCGGTGCGGCCAGCGGCGGCGCATCGACCAGGTCGGCGCGCCGGATGGTGACGCAGGCGGTGCCGGTGTTGCCGCGCCACTTGCCGCTGCCGGTCCTGGTGTAGAAGTACGTGTGATCGAGCCCGAGCCAGCGCGGCAGCATGCTGTCGTTGGCGAACAGCGACAGCTCGCCGTCGCGAGCGGCGGTGAATTCGGCTTGCCAGGCGGTCGCGCCGTCCCCGACCGGAACCAGCTCGAGCGGCTGGATGTACGCCGAATTCGACAGCTGCCACCATTTGCGCTGAGTGCGGATGAGATAGGCCGGCTGAAGATACCGGGCGTTGACGATGCGACGCAACGGCACTCCGGCCCAGCCGGCGGGGAGCCCGATCTCGCCGGCGGTGAGACCGGTGGGCGCGGTCGGCTGGCTGCCGTCACGCCACGGCCGGACGACTTCCAGGTCGACGATGTACCGGTCGTTTTGGCGCACCCGCAAGCCGGTCGAATGACACAGCGAGGCGGGGCTGAAATCGAATCGCGCCACGCGCAGTTCGGCAGCCGCGCCGTTGCGCTTCGGGCATAGCGTGCCGTTGTTCTCGGCGCGCGGCAGCCACGCCTGGGTCACGGCCGAAAGAACCGCCCACGCCAGAACGGCGCCCATGATGAGCCCGATCGCGAATGGCAGATAGGTCCACTTCATCGCCTGCATCAACGCCTGGTAGCGACCGTCGCGACGCAACCGCCAAGGCAGCTTTTCGGGCTTCTCCGCCGTGGTGACGGACAAGTTGAGGCAATGCTCCCAGATCTTGCGCGAATGGTCGCGCAGCCGGCGCTCGAGGCGGCTGCTGTAGCTGAGCGTGAAGAACAGCCCGATGGCGAGCGCGAGCACGTAGAACGAATGGCCGGCGAGCGTCTCCACCCAACCGTGGAGGAATTCGGGCAGGATCAGCTCGGGCAGGCGAATGATCGCGCTCAGCCATGTCCGTCCGTCCGCCAGCAACGGCGGCGGCGGCATGCGGTCGATCCACAGCGGCATGAACGCCAGCAGCAGCGTCAACGCCACGCTGACGAAATAGAGGATCCGCCGCCGCCAGACGAGGTCCCACACCGCTTCCATCCGGCCGACGCGCTCGGCGCCGAAGCTCGCGTCCTCGAAGCGCCGCCGCAGCTCGGGGCTGAGCAGCGGATAGCTCGCCTGCTTCTGGCCCGGCTTGACTTCGGGAGTGACGTTGTCGCGCTGCAGCGCGGTCTCCCCGCCGGGGTGCGGCGGCACGACCGCCACAACGACCGGCAGCGTGATCGGCGAATAGCGGTCGGTCCCGAAGGCGATCCGGGCCGCCACGCTCTCGTGGATCTGCGCGGTCGGGATGAAGCCGACGGGGTCGCCGTGCCGGTCGACGCGGTCGGGGTCCTGCTGGAACCGCGTGGCGGGGTCCGGCGGATGCACCCAGGCGGCGATCTTGCGCGGCTGGTAGCGATAGTAGGCACCCGGCCCCGAGCGGCTGTTGTGCAACGGCCCCGAGCTGCTGGCGAGCGCGCGGAAGCGCTCGGTGATGATCTCGAGCGTGCGCAGGCCGCTGTCGTTGGCCTCGGTCAGCATCCACAGCAGCGAGACGTAGCTCAGGCTCTCGTCCGGGTAGCCGCCTCCGACGTCGGCGTGCATGCCGGTGAACCACACCTGGCGCAGCCGGTCGGGCGCCACGGCCTCGGCCTTCACCAGCTCCTGCTCGTGCATCTCGTCCCACAGCAGCGGATGGAAGGCGTCGCGCTCGTCGTCGATCGCCAGCGCGTGGCGGGCGCGGCGAACGGCGGGGTCGAGCTTGTAGTCGGGCATGCTCAGCGCGTAGAGCCAGTTGTCGATCGCCCGGGTGATCTCGGAGATCGGCCCGCCATACGCGGCCACCGTGTCCCACACCCCGACAAAGCGGATGATCGGGCGATAGTTCTCGCCGGGGTCGTACGGCTTGAGGCCGTTGCGCTCGCGCCGCCAGGCGACGAAGCGCTGGCGCAGGCGGCGATAGAGGCGCGTCGGCCCTTGGAGCAGGCGCGGCTCGAACGCGGCGCGGAAGGCGCGGAAGGCGTCGTCGCTCTTGCGCGCGAGGTCGTCCTCGCCGTCGGACACCACCAGACCCTGCGAAGCAATCAGCGCGATGACCAGCCGCATGGTGAAGGCGCCGCGGCTGAAGCCGAACCCGTAGAGCTCGTCGCCGCCCTCGACCGGCGGCTGGCCGGGCAGCTGGCCCGCGGCCGGCGCATAGTTGCGGCAGGCGTAACGGTAGATTTCGAGGATATTGCGCTTGAGCCCGAAGCCGAAGATGCCGGCGAGCAGCGACAGCGGCCGGAGCGCCGAGGTGCCGACGCCGTTGTCGTAGAAGGCGATCTGCGGGCGCTTGCCGGGCGACGCCGGGCCGAGATCGACCGCCTCGTAGAGCCGCCAGACGTTGGTTTTGAACAGCTTGGCGCTGGAGTTGCCGGTGCCGTCCGAGAACAGGATGATCGACTTGGCGGTACCCGCCGTCGGCGAGGTGATTTCGCTCATCCTGTGCCCCCAAGGATTGCCGGCGGATGCCTCCTAAGCCACGCTCAGTTCGTTCGAAACACGGCCACTTTCTGCTCGACGTCGTCGATCCAGGCGGTCCCGCGGCAAACCAGGGTCTGCCCGCTGGGGGCGCCGGCGTTACCGTTGGGATCGAGCGCCAGGCGCAGCGACTGCTTCGGCACCGGCTTGGAGTAGTCGTGCGCCGCTTTGGTGAATCGCGCATACTGGTTCTTCGTCGCGCTGATCGACGTGACCGCTTGGCGGATGCTCTCGCTGCCCTGCAGGTTCAGCTCGAGCTGCCCGATCGAATAGTCGGCGGCATGTTTCGATTCGTTGGCCATGACTGTCTCCTTCAGGGCAGCAAGCGGTCGATGCGGGCGCGCAGGGCATCCGCCGAGCAGTAGTCCAGCTCGATCTTGTCCAGGACCGCGTCGCGCAGCGCGTCGTTGTCTCCTGTCGCCGGGACGTCGAAGGCGAAGGCGATGCTTTCCATCCGCAGGCGCCCCGCGGCAGCGGCGCTCGCGTCGCCTGGCGTTTGCGCGGCGTTGTAAGCCGCCAACAGCTGGTCGCCGACCTGCTGGCGCAACGGAATGATCTCCTGCGTCGCATCGCAAGCGAAGCCGAGCGAGCGGTTATAGGCCGCGCGGGCTTCCTCGCGATCGGTTTCGGCGTTGCGGTTGATCTGGCTGAGCGCCCGGTTGAGGCTGCCGGCATCGGCCAGCAGGTTCAGGTCGTCGAAGGCGTCGTCGAGCGTGTACTCGAACTCGGACAGCCGGCGCTTCCTGGCGATTTCGGCTTTGATATTGGTGCGCTCGGCATCCATCGACGTCACGAGCGCCGTGATCGTCCGGTCATAGAACAACCGCTTGTCGATCGTCGCGCGTGCCCCGGCGGTGACGGTTGCAGCGACCGCCAGCTCCTCGACGGCGCTTTGCTCGACGAGGCCGGTGGCCGCGCCAATGCCAAGCTGAAGGAAATCGAAGGCGAGCGCCGAGCTGCGATCCCCCGAATATAGCTGGTCGACGAAATCGCGATACCGCGCTTCGATCCGTTGGCTGTAGTCGCGGATGACCGAGTTACGGTAGGCGACCGGACTCAGTCCGCCCCGATCGGAGGCGTGGGGGCTGTAGAAGTTCCTGACGGCCGCCTTCATCGGCTCCGCCTGGGCCGACGGACGCAGCTCGGGCAACGAATCCTGCGCCCCGCGGATCGTCGCACAACCCGGCAGCGCCAGCGCCAGGGCCCCGGCGCATGCGGCCCGCCGCCATGAACGCTGCGCTGGCCCGCGCAGCTTGGCCATCGTGAAATCCGACATCGTGCCCCCCCTGAAATTCCGGCTTCCCGCTTCCCTGTTGGCCCCGATGGCGGCGATTCCTGCGCCGGCCGTCGGGCCCTCCGCTCACCCTCTCACGCCACCCGCCAGCTGCGGTAGGTGCCCCAGCGCCGCTGGCGCCGGGCATGGGCCGCGGCGCCGAGCAGCAGCGCGATCAGCTGGATGTATTGCGGCAGCTGGGTCAGCGCCCAGTACGCGCGGCGCATGCCGCCGGGCTCGATCAATGCCGCCAGATGGCCCGAGACGCAGATCAGCTGCGCCGCCGCGGCCCACAGCGGCCACAGCCGGTTGGCGCGCAGCGCGAGCCAGATGATCGCCGCCAGCTCGGCCCCGTCGAGCACCAGGTGCACCGGGTCGACGGTGTCGAAGCCCGACGGCCCGAACGCCACGTGATAGCCGGCGTCGCTCAGGATCCAGCCGACGATGACCGCCGCGGCGAACCGTTCCGGCGGGCCCCCGCGCCACCACGCCAGCCCGCCCGAGGCGAGCACGAGGGCGAGGATGAAGACCACCTCGGTCGCCATGCCCGTCCTCGCCCTCGCCCGGCTCGTCAGCCGGCCTGGCGCTCGGCCAGCGATCCGCGCGGCTGGTTCGGCGGACATTCGTCGGCGCCGCACATCTCGCGCTGCACGTCGAGCAGCGAGCCGTGGACGCGGGCGAGGTTGCCGCCGGCCTCGAGCAGCGCCTGCTGCGACTTGGCCAGGCGCAGCAGCGCCTCGTGGCCGACGAACGGGTCGCTGCCCGTCTCGCGCCGCGCGGCCACCATCGTGGTGAACAGCGAGGACTGTTTGATCAGCGCCTCGTCGAGCGCCTTTTCGGCTTCGCTGATGTCGCGGGCGATGCGCAGCTGCGCGACGGGAATGGTCATCGACATAGAGAATTTCCCCACCTTGACGGATTGGTACGATCCAAAAAGATGAGTTGTTCTCCGTTCCGCTACGTGGCCATCAGCTCCGAGAGCTGGGAAAAGATGGCCAGCCCGCCCAGCACGAGTATGACCAGGAAAACCGCGATCGCGATGATCGCCCCCAGCCTGATCAGCGTGCCGTAGCGGCCTTCGAACAACTCAGGGACGACCGCGTAATCCGCTACCGTGCCGAGCGGCTGGTCGGAATGGGTCCGCTCCCGGTGGCTACGATCCGGCAACGGGCCCTGCGTCCCCAGCGGGTTGTCCATGGCCGGAAGCCGTTGAGCGATATAGGATTCCTCGTATGTCACTTGGCCGTATGTCTCGACCAGCCGGCGGTAGACGGCGGCGGCCTCGTTGCGCGTGCGCGCGCCGAGCTTGTCCTTGGCGAACTGGATGCGCTGGTCGACAGTGTGCGGCGAGATCCGCAGCAGGCGGGCGATTTCCTTCGAGGTCTTGTGCTCGATCAACAGGTCGAGCACCTCGCGCTGCTTGGCGGTGAGCTCTGCCATCGGCCGGCCTTCGAAGTGTTCGTGCCCCATGTTCACCCCTCGGCGTGCCGACCAAGGTATCAAAACCCGGTATGTCCGGCGAGCCGTTGCATCACCTAGCGCCATCCGGACCACAGCACGACTCAGTTTGCAAAGGGAAACCGGCGCCGGTTACGATCCTTGCGCAAGATTGATCGATCCGAACCGAAGCGAGCCGCGCCATGCCGCACCGCCTGTTCATTGCCGTTCGCCCGCCGGCGCCGGTCCGCGACGCGCTGGTCGACACGATGGAGGCGATCGAGGGCGCGCGCTGGCAGGACGACGAGCAGCTCCATCTGACGCTGCGCTTCGTCGGCGAGGTCGAGCGCCCGGCGGCGAACGACCTCGCCGCCGCGCTCGGGCGGATCCACGGGCCGCCGTTCGAATTGCGCATCGACGGCGTCGGCGCGTTCGAGCGGCGCCACTGGCACGGCTCGCGGGCGCACGCGCTGTGGGCGCGCGTGCCGCCGGCCGAGCCGCTCGAGGCGCTGCGGCAGAAGGTCGAGCGGGCGTGCGAGGCGGCCGGGCTCGGGCGCGAGACGCGCCGCTTCACCCCGCACGTCACCCTCGCCCGGCTCGGCCGCTCGAGCGGACCGATCGGCGGCTGGCTGTCGGCGTTCAACCGGTTGTCCGCGGGGCCGTGGCGGGTCGCGGACTTCGTGCTCTACGAAAGCCATCTCGGGCACGAGGGAGCGCATTACGAAGCGGTCGGCGTCTATCCGCTGCGCGGCTGAGGCGGGTTGTTTCGCCGCCGGTTCACCCGCTAAGGCAGTTGCAGGTGAAACCGCCGCGCGGCCGGCTGTGGGAGAGATTGCGATGACAAAACGTTGGCTGGCCGGAGTGGCGCTCGGGACGATGCTGTCCGCCTGCGCGACGAGCTCGGAGGATCCGCGGGTGGGCGGCGTGCCGATCGAACAGACCGTCGTGCCGCAGGCGACCGGCTATTTCGCCCAGCCGAGCCCGCTGCCGTTCCACGCGCCGGACTTCACCCAGATCGCCGACGCCGACCTGCAGCCGGCGATCGAGCAGGGCATCGCCATCACCCGCGCCGAAGTCGCGGCCATCGCCGACAATCCCGAGCCGGCGACGTTCGACAATACGCTCGTCGCGCTCGAGCGGACCGGGCAGATGCTCGACCGCGCCAATGCCGTGCTCAATCAGCTGACCTCGGCCAACACCAACGACGCGCTCGACGCCGCGCAGACCGCGCTCGCCCCGCAGCTGACCGCGCTGAGCGACGAGATCTACCTCAACGACAAGCTCTTCGCCCGGGTCAAGGCGGTGTACGACAACCGCGCGGCGATGAGCATGACGCCCGAGGACGCGATGCTGCTCGAAAGCTACTACGCCGACTTCGTCCATGCCGGGGCCCAGCTCGACCCCGCGGCCAAGGCCGAGCTCAAGCAGATGAACGGGCGCATCTCGGAGCTCGAGACGCAGTTCTCGCAGAGCCTGACCGCGGCGACCGCGGCCAAAGCGCCGGTGTTCGACACGCGCGAGGCGCTCGCCGGGCTGAGCGAGGCCGAGATCGAGGCCGCCGCCGCGCTCGCGGCCGAGATGGGCCAGCCTGGCAAGTTCGCGCTGGCGCTGGTCAACACCACCCAGCAGCCGCAGCTCGCCAGCCTGACCGACCGCGAGACGCGCCGCCGGCTGTTCGAGGCGAGCGTCACCCGCACCTCGAGCGGCGACGCGCACGATCTCACCGCCGCGATCGAGGAGCTGGCCGACCTGCGCGCGCGCAAGGCGGCGCTGCTCGGGCTGCCCAACTACGCGACCTACGCGCTCTACGACCGGATGGTGAAGGACCCGGCGCAGGCGATCCGCTTCATGCAGGACTTCGTGCCCGCGGTCGCCGCCACCCAGGCGCGCGAGAAGGCGATGCTCGAGGAGATGGCGCGCGCCGACGGGATCGCCGGCCCGCTGCAGCCGTGGGACTGGGGCTATTACGCCGAGAAAGTGCGCAAGGCGCGCTACGACCTCGACGAGAACCAGCTCAAGCCGTACTTCGAGGTGTGGAACACGCTCGAGAACGGCGTGTTCTACGCGATGAACCGGTTCTACGGCGTCAGCTTCGAGCGCCGCACCGACCTGCCGACCTATCACCCGGACATGCGCGTCTATACCGTGCGCGACCATGACGGCACCGAGCTGGCGCTGTTCTATGCCGATCCGTTCGCCCGGCCCAACAAGCAGGGCGGCGCGTGGATGGGCAACTTCGTCGAGCAGTCGCACCTGCTCGGGCTCAAGCCGGTGGTCTACAACTCGCTCAACGTCGCCCCGCCGGCGGCCGGCGAGCCGGCGCTGATGACCTTCGACGAGGTCACCACGATGTTCCACGAGTTCGGCCACGCGATCCACGGGATCTTCGCCAACCAGCGCTATCCGTCGCTGTCGGGGACCAACACCGCGCGCGACTTCGTCGAGTTTCCGAGCCAGTTCCACGAGAACCTGGCGACGGTGCCCGAGATCCTCAACCACTACGCGCGCCATTACCGGACCGGCGCGGTGATCCCGCCCGAGCTGGTCGCCAAGACCGAGGCCGCGGCCGACTTCAACCAGGGCCTGGCGTTCGGCGAGGTGCTGTCCGCGGCGTTGCTCGACATGCGCTGGCACGAGCTGACCCCGGCCAACAGCCAGGTCGACGCCGAGGCGTTCGAGCGCCAGGCGCTGGCGACGGTGGCGCTCGACAACGCCACGATCCCGCCGCGCTACCGCACGCCGTACTTCCGCCATATCTGGTCGAACGGCTACCAGGCCGGCTATTACAGCTACATCTGGACCGAGATGCTGGCGCACGACGCGTGGGACTGGATCGAGAGCCACGGCGGGCCGACCCGCGCCAACGGCGACCACGTGCGCGCGACGTTCCTCGGCCAGGGCCACACCAAGGACTACGGGCCGATGTACCGCGACTACGCCGGGCGCGATCCGCAAGTCGGGCCGATGCTGCGCGCCAAGGGCCTCGTCGGCGACGACGCCGAGCCGCAGGCGCAAGCCGGCGACGAGACCGGCAACTAGCGCCGGCTCGGCGCGCGCCGCCCAACGGTGGCGGCAACCCGACGAGCGGTGGACCCCGTTGCTGCGGGGGTGCGTTGGAGGTGCGGGAGGGGCCCGATGGAGGCCCGCCATCACTGCCCACTCGCAGCTCGCCGAACCGATCCCGCCCGAACGCCGCCGCGACCCGGTCCGCCGCCTGCTCCAGCGCATGGAGCAGCGCCGCCGGCAGCGCGAGGAGCGCCGCCGCCAGCGCCCGCCCGCGCGCCCGCGTCAGCGCACCTCGCTCCAGCGGCGGATGCACAAGCGCAAGGCGGCGCTCGCGCTGTCGGCCGGCGTGATGGGGCTGTCGACCGCCGCGATGGGGGTGATGCCGCGCGAGCCGGTGCGGGCCACCGGCGCGGTCGACATTCCGCTGGTGCGCCTGCCGGCGCGCGACTTGCGCGTCAGCGAGAGCCTCAAGCAGGCGCTGATCCAGGAGGAGGGCGTGCGCGACACCGTGTACCGCGATGTCGCCGGCTATCCGACGGTCGGCTGCGGGCACCTGGTCGAGCCCCACGACGGCCTCAGCGTCGGCGACCGGGTCAGCTATGACCGGATTCTCGATTTCCTCGAGCAGGACTTGCGCGAGGCCGAGGCGGCGGTCGCCCGCATCGCCGGCGACCTGCCACTGTTCCAGCACGAGTACGACGCGCTGGTCGACCTCGTCTACAACGTCGGCGAGGGCAACCTCTCGCCCCGCAAGAGCCCGCGGCTGATGCGGGCCATCGCGGCGCACGACTACGAAGCGATCGCCGCCGAGCTGCAGTACCGCTACGCCGGCGGGCAGCTGGCGCGCGGGCTCGCCTATCGCAGCGACCGGCGCACGCAGATCTTCATGAACGCGTCGTACGACGATCCGCGCGAAGCGGCCGCGGGCGCCCGGCTCGCCCGGCTCTAGCCGGCGACGAGGGCGCGCGCGCCGGGCTCGCCGAGCCAGCGCGCGGGCACGCCCCACACCCGGGCGATGACCTCGGCCGCGAGCGCCTGCTCGGGCGGGCCGTCGGCGGCGAGGCGCCCGCGGTCCAGCACCAGCACGCGGTCGGCGTGGTTCACCGCCAGCGCCAGGTCGTGCAGCACCAGCACCACCCCGACCCC
>Ga0196977_1000752_pt1 | contig 14899 bp, 11 predicted proteins | sample S3v_1013CmetaG_FD_148634 | JGI IMG/M metagenome (GOLD analysis project Ga0196977, IMG submission 148634) | Soil microbial communities from Anza Borrego desert, Southern California, United States - S3+v_10-13C | ecosystem: Environmental > Terrestrial > Soil > Desert | place: USA: California...
ATGCCCGGCTCCTCGTAGTCCGGGTCGCGCATCGGCAGCATCCACAGCAGCCCCGCGCCGACGACCGCGCCGATCGCCATGATCGCCGAGACCGCGAGCAGCTGCTCGTTGCCGAGCGCCACGAACAGCGCGCCGGCGATGATCGGCGAGCCGGCCGCGCCGGCGCGCCCGACGCCGAGCGCGAAGCCCGTGCCGGTCGCCCGCGCGAACGCCGGGAAGCCGCGCGCGAACGCGGCGTAGTAGCCGACGATCGCGGCGTTGAGGAAGAACATCGTCAGGAACGCGGCGATGCGCCAGCCCCACAGCGTGTCGCTGCCGATGCCGAACGCGGCGACCGCGATCGAGCCGAGCACGGCGACCACCACCGTCGGGCCCTTGATGTCCCATTTCCGCAGCAGGAACCCGAACAGGAACCCGCCGATCGCGCCGCCGATGTTGGCGTAGGTCAGGCTGCTGGCGGCCTCGGGCTGGGTGAATCCGGCGCCCGCGACGATCGTGGGGGCGAACTTGAGGATGTAATAGAACGTGATGGTGTGGAACAGGTAGGCGAACGCCAGGATCAGCGTGACCGGCCGCAGGCGCGGGTTGGAGAGGATCTCGGTGACCTTCGGTTTCGGGGCGCCCGCGTCGACCTCGGGCAGCGCGTCGATCGGCGGCTGGTTGAGCGTGCGCAGCGAGCGGTTGATCTTGTCGAGCGCGCCGTCGGGCCGGCGCGCGGCGTAGAACGCCGCGGTCTCGGGGACCAGCAGCAGCACCAGCGGAATCATCACGGCGGTGACGATCGCGCCGAACAGAAACACCGCGCGCCAGTCGTAATCGACCAGCAGCCAGCCCTGCGCGGCGAAGCCGCCGATCACGCCGCCGACCGGATAGCCGATCACGTACAGCGCCATCGCCAGGCCGCGGCCCGACTTGCTCGAGGTCTCGGCGGTCATCGCGTTGGTCGCCGCCAGCATGCCGCCGATGCCGAGGCCGGTGATGAAGCGCCAGGCGCTGAGCGGCCACAGCGAGTCGGCCGCGTGGGCCATGTACATGCCCACGGCCATGATCACGAGGCACACGAGCATGGCGAGCTTGCGCCCGGCCTTGTCGGCGAAGCCGCCGAGGATGACCGAGCCGAAGCCCATCCCGACCAGCTCGGCCGAGAGCATGACGCCGAGCTCGTCGCGCGGAATGCCCCACTCGGCGGAGATGCCGGGTGCGGCGAACGCGCTCGACAGCACGTCGAACCCGTCGAGCGCGTTCAGCAGGACCATCAGCGCGACGACGATCCATTGCCGCGTGCTCATCGGGTTGTCGTCGATCACCCGGATCGGGTTGGTGCCACCTGCGGGTCCGGCCATCGCTCGTTATCCTCTCTCCCTGGACGTCCACGTCATTCGTGGATTCGCGCCAGCATTTCCACCAGATTCTCGATTTCCGCCGGGCTGAAGCGGGCCTTCAGCCAGGCCTCGTGGGCGGCGATGCAGCGCTTGGCTTCGGCCAGCGCCTCGGCCCCCTCGCCGGTGAGGAACAGCGCCTGCTTGCGCGCGTCGCTCGTCGAGCGCTCGCGGCGCAGGTAGTCGCGCTCCTGCAGGCGGTTGACGATGGTCATCGTCGTCGCCCGGTCCATCCGCAGGCGCCCGCCGAGCTCGATCTGCGCGATGCCCGGGTGGTCGGCCACCAGCCACAGCGCCGAGACCTGCTTCTGCGTCAGGTCGAGGTCGGCGAACGTCTCGGTGAAGTGGCGATAGACCGCGCCGTGGGCGAGGCGGATGTGGAAGCCGACGATGCCGTTGAGCCCGCCGAGCTCGGCGGGCCCGAGCCGGTCCTGGTCCGCGGTCAATTCAGCAGTCGCCACCGGCCGATGTGCTCCCCATGCCGCTTGCCGAATCGTTAGTGGAGCATACAATCCCGCGCAACCTCTGGAGGATCCCGATGGCGCAGTTTCCCGACACCCCGGCGTTCACCGGGTTCAACACCCCGAGCCGGGTCGAGGCCGACGTCTACGACCTGCCGCACGACGGCACGATCCCGCGCGCGCTCGACGGGGCGTTCTACCGCGTGCAGCCGGATCCGCAGTTCCCGCCGCGCCTCGGCGACGACATCGCCTTCAACGGCGACGGGATGATCAGCCGGTTCCATTTCCACGACGGCCAGTGCGACTTTCGCCAGCGCTGGGCGCAGACCGACAAGTGGAAGGCCGAGCGCGCGGCGGGCAAGGGCCTGTTCGGCGCCTACCGCAACCCGCTGACCGACGACGACAGCGTCAAGGGCATGATCCGCTCGACCGCCAACACCAACGCCTGGCTGTTCGGCGGCAAGCTGTGGGCGCTCAAGGAGGATTCGCCGGCGCTGGTGATGGACCCGGCGACGATGGAGACGGTCGGGTTCGAGACGTTCGGCGGGCGGATGACCGGGCAGACGTTCACCGCGCACCCGAAGGTCGATCCGCGCACCGGCAACATGGTGGCGATCGGCTACGCGGCGAGCGGGCTGTGCTCCGACGACGTGACCTATTACGAGGTCAGCCCCGACGGCGAGCTGATCCGCGAGAAGTGGTTCAAGGTGCCGTACTACTGCATGATGCACGACTTCGCGATCACCGAGGACTATCTCGTGCTGCACATCGTGCCGTCGGTCGGCAGCTGGGAGCGGCTCGAGGCGATGAAGCCGCATTTCGGCTTCGACACCCGCCGGCCGGTCTATCTCGGGATCATCCCGCGCCGCGACGACCTCCAGCAGGACGACATCCGCTGGTTCAAGCGCGACAACTGCTTCGCCAGCCACGTGCTCAACGCCTGGCAGGAGGGGACCAGGGTCCACTTCGTCACCCCCGAGGCGAAGAACAACATGTTCCCGTTCTTCCCCGACGTCGACGACGCGCCGTTCAACCCGATGGAAGCCGCCAGCCGGCTGACCGACTGGGTCGTCGACATGGCCAGCAACGGCGACGAGTTCGCCGAGATCGTCCGCCTGACCGACACCGTCAGCGAGTTCCCGCGGATCGACGACCGCTTCACCGGGGTGAAGACGCGTTACGGCTGGGGCCTCGAGATGGACCTCTCGCGCCCGGTCGAGACCGAAGTGCGCAGCGCCGGCGGGATGCTGATGAACTGCCTGTTCCTCAAGGACCTCGAGACCGGCGCCGAGCAGCACTGGTGGTGCGGGCCGAACAGCACCTTGCAGGAGCCGTGCTTCATCCCGCGCGCGAGCGACGCGCGCGAGGGCGACGGCTGGATCGTCCAGGTCTGCAACCGGATGGCCGGCGCCAGCACCGACCTGCTGCTGTTCGACGCGCTCGCCATCGAGAAGGGCCCGATCGCCACGATCCACGTGCCGATCCGCCTGCGCTTCGGCTTCCACGGCAACTTCGCCACCAGCGAGGAGCTGGGGCTGGCGGCGTGACCGGCCGCCTGGGGCTGGTCTTGGCCGGGGTGGCGCTAGGAGCCACGCCGGCGGCGGCGGCCGGACCGTCGATCGCGGGCAACTGGGTCACCGCGGATCGCACCGCGGTGGTGCGGGTCGCCGAGTGCGGCCGGAAGCTGTGCGGCACCGTCGTGGAAGTCCTGGCGCGAGGCGTGCCGCGCTCCGACGTCCACAACCCCCGGCGCGCCCTCCGCGCGCGGCCGCTGGTCGGGTTGCAGGTGCTCCGCGGCTTTGCCGCCCGCGGCGGCGAATGGCGCGGGGGCACCGCCTACGATCCCAAGACCGGCAACAGCTACCGCGCCACGCTCGCGCTGGCGCCGGACGGCCGGCTCAAGGTGACCGGCTGCGTGCTGCTGATCTGCCGCTCGCAAATGTGGACGCGCGACTAGGCCGCCTCCGCCCGCTTCGCGTCGGCGAGGACCATCTCGGCGCCTTTCTCGGCGATCATGATCGTCGGCGCGTTGGTGTTGCCCGAGCTGATCCTGGGCATCGCCGAGGCGTCGATGACGCGCAGATTGTGCACCCCGCGCACCCGCAGTTGCGGATCGAGGGGGTAGCGCTCGTCGCCCATCGCGACGGTGCCGACGCAGTGGTAGAGCGTGCCGCCGGCGACCTTGGCGTAGCCGAGCATCGCCTCGTCGGTGTCGCCGAACGGGTCGCCCTTGTCCTTCAGGTACGGCTCGAGCGCCGGCTGCTGCCAGATCTTGCGGATGATCTTGAGCTGGTCGACCACGCTCTGCTTGTCGATCGGGTCGCTGAGGTAGTTCGGCACGATCTTGGGCCACACCATGCCGTCGGGCGACTTCGCATGGATCGAGCCGCGCGATTCCGGGCGCAGCTGGCACGGGTTCGAGGCCATGCCCGGGTCCTTGTCGAGCCTGAGGCCCTGGTACCGGTTGAGGTACTCGAGGTCCATCGAGGCGGCCATGACGTGGATCTGGATGTCGGGATAGGCGAGCTCGTCGCGGCTCTTCACGAACGCGCAGCCGTGCGCCACCGCGTAGCTGAGCAGCCCCTTGCGGGTCAGCCCGTACTTGGCGATCTCGCCGAGCAGGCGAACGCCGCGGCTGAGCTGGTTGATCGAATGGTGCGGCTCCTTGAGCGCCGCCTGGCAGCCGATCATGTAGTGGTCCTGCATGTTCTCGCCGACCAGCGGCGATTCGTGCACCACCCGGGCTCCGAGCGACTGGATCAGCGCGCCCTGGCCGACGCCGGAGATCTCGAGCAGCTTCGGCGATTCCACCGCGCCCGCCGCGAGGATCACCTCGCGCCCGGCCATCGCCCGGCGCGTCTCGCCGTGCTGTCTGAACTCGACGCCGACCGCCTTCTTGCCGTCCCACAGGATGCGCGTGGTCATCGCCCGCGTCTCGACGGTGAGGTTGGCGCGCTTCATCGCCGGGTGCAGGTAGGCGACCGCGGCCGAGTGGCGGCGGCCGTTACGGGCGGTCATCTGGAAGAAGCTGCAGCCTTCCTGGTTGCCGTCGTTCAGGTCGGGCTTGTAGGGGATGCCGGCCTGGACGCAGGCCTCGACGATCGCCTTCGAGACCTCGTGCTCCTCGGGAAAGTCGGAGACGTTGAGGGGCCCGCCGGCGCCGTGGAACGCGTTCTCGCCGCGCTCCTGGTTCTGGCTCTTGCGGAAGTACGGCAGCACGTCGTCCCACGACCACCCGCGCGCGCCCATCTGCGCCCAGCCGTCGTAGTCGGCGGCCTGGCCGCGGACGTAGAGCATGCCGTTGATCGACGACGAGCCGCCGAGCACCTTGCCCTTGGGCCACTTGTGCTTGCGCCCGCCCGAGCCCTCGTCGACCTCGGTCTCGTAGAGCCAGTTGACCTTGGGATCGTTGAGCGTCTTGCCGAACCCGATCGGCGTGTGGATCATCACGTTGGAGAGGAACTGGCCGGGCTCCTTGAGCGGCCGGTCGTCGCCGCCCGCCTCGAGCAGCACGACCTTGTGCGCCCCGCTTTCGGTCAGCCGCGCGGCCAGCACGCAGCCCGCGCTGCCGGCGCCGACGATGACGTAGTCGGCGTACAGATCGGCGGCCATTTTCCTCTCCTCGAATGCGCGATTCGCTTGGCATTCACGCTAGGGTTCGCGCCCGGTGCGGGCAATGGCCGGGGCCAGCAAGACTGGTCATGCCTGGCGCCGCCGGGTAGAGGCCGACAACACCGCAAGGCTTGCTGCGAGGGCATTATGCGCGGACTTGGCTTGGCGCTTCGCTTCCTCGGGATGGCCGCGGCGATCGTGCCGGCTCAGGCGGCAACGGCCCAATCGCTTTACATGCCCGCCAAGACGGCATGGGGCGATCCTGACTTCCGCGGGACATGGCCGATCGACCGGATTGCCGATGCCGGAATCCCGCTCGAACGACCGGAAGCTTTCGGTGACCGCCTGTGGCTGACCGACGAGGAGTTCGCGCAGCGGCTCGAGGCAGCAAGGACAACCGACGCCGGGTTCACCCGAGACGTCGTCGAAAGGGGCACCACCGGACTGGCCGAGTGGCTCCAATCCACGCGGTTCGGACGCCGCACGTCGTTGCTCGTCGCGCCCGCCAACGGGCGCGTGCCGGCGCTGACTCCGCAAGCCGAAGCGCTGCACCGGGCGGGGCGAACCAGCTGGAAGGCCGACCAGCCGGTCGACTGGGTGTCCGATCTCGACAGCTACGACCGCTGCGTGTCGCGCGGCTTCCCGACCTCGATGCTGCCTTTCGCGTACAACAACGGCATCCGGCTGTTTCAGTCGCCCGGCTTCGTCGTGCTGCAACTGGAGATACTCGGCACGCGGGTCATCCCCCTGACGAGCGACGATCATTGGCCGGAGGCGGTGCGCAGCTGGCTCGGGCAGAGCCGCGGCCGATGGGAAGGCAATACGCTGGTCATCGAGACGACCAACCTGGTCGCCGGCGACAGTGCCACCGACGACGTCATGAAACGGGCAGCGACCCCGTTGCAGGGCAGGACCAGGACCACGATTCCGATGAGTGCAAAGGCAAGCGCGGCAGAGCGCCTGACGATGACCGGGCCGGACACGATCGCCTACCAGGTCACCTACACCGATCCGGACGTGTTCACCGCACCCTGGACGATCGAGCTCGAATGGACCCGCAACGACGGCTATCGGCTGCACGAATTCGCCTGTCACGAAGGCAACCAGCAAATTCGCCACATGATCACTGGCTCTCGCGCGCAGCGAAGGTCCGGTGAGGCCATGGCTGTGGGAGTCAGCCCGCAAGACGGGTTGGGCAACTGGTCCTTTCCGGGTGTCGACGGTCTGGACGGCGAGCAGGCCCACGGTATCGGGCCCTGAACGGCAAGGCCGATGTTACCCTTGGCCTCGCGCAGCATTGCTTCATAAAGCGGATAGGGATGATCAAGCCTGAACTCGAGTTCGTCTACGAGGCCGGCGGCGAGCTCGAGCCGCCGCGCGAGATCGGCCGGGTGGTCGACGGCACGCGGCGGATCATCCCGATCAGCGCCGGCGGCTACGTCAAGGGGCCGCGGATCAGCGGCCGGCTGATGGGCCATTCGGCCGACTGGCAGCTGACCCGGCCGGACGGGGTGACCGTGGCCGACGCGATCTACGCGATCGAGACCGACGACGGCGCGCTGATCCAGATCCGCAACAAGGGCCTGCGCCACGGCCCGGCGGAGGTGATGGACCGGCTGCGGAGGGGCGAGGAGGTCGACCCGGCGGAGTACTACTTCCGCACCGTGCCCGAGTTCATCGCCCCCGAGGGCCCGTACGACTGGCTCAACAAGTCGATCTTCGTCTGCGCGGGCGCGCGCTATGCCGGCAGCATCAAGCTGTGGGTGTGGCGGGTGACGTGAGGCGGGCTGGCAAGACCCTGATCGCGGCGGCCGTCGCGGTGACGTGCCTCGCCGGCCCTTCCGATGCAGAGGAGACCCCCGGCGAAACGGTTTCGGTCGCGACGCCCGCCGCTGTTCCCCGGACGGCGTGGGGCGATCCGGACTTGCGCGGCACCTGGCCGCTTCAGAATATCAACGATGCCCGAATTCCGCTTCAGCGGCCCGCCGAGCTCGGCACGCGGGGCTGGCTGACTGACGAGGAGTTCGCCGAGCGGCTGAGACGCGCCGAGCAGTCCGACGCCGAATACTCCACCGGCCTCGACGGCGACGGCACGGTCGGCCTGGCCGCCTGGCTGCGCGCCACGCCCGTCGGGCGACGGACCTCGCTGCTGGTCGAGCCCGCCGACGGCCGCCTGCCTGCCCTGACCGCGCCGGCGCAGGAGCTGTATGCGAAAGGCCGCTCGACCTGGCAGGCGGCCGCCGCCACCGACTGGGTCAGCGACCTCGATGCTTTCGAGCGCTGCATCACGCGCGGCTTTCCGGCCGTCATGTTGCCGCAACCGTACAACAACGGAATCCGCGTATTCCAGTCGCCGGGCCATGTGGTGCTGCAGCTCGAGACGTTCGGCACCCGGGTGATCCCGATCGATCCCACCGGCCATTGGCCTGAAGCCGTGCGCGCGTGGCACGGCGACAGCCGCGGGCGCTGGGAAGGCGACTCGCTGGTGATCGAGACGACCAATATCGTCAGCGGCGACAGCGCGACGAACGATGTCGCCGGGCGCGCTGCGGGCCCGGTCCCGGGCCGGAACCTCGCCATGCTCCCGGTCGGGCCGTCGGCCAGGGTCATCGAACGGCTCGCCAGGACCGGGCCGGACACGATCGCCTATCGCCTGACCTACGAGGATCCGGACGTGTTCACCGCCCCGTGGACGGTCGCTTACGAGTGGACCCGCGACGAAGACTACGCGATCTTCGAGTACGCCTGCCACGAAGGGAACACGGTGCGCGAGGCGATCACGTCGGCTCGCGCGCTGCGCAAAGAAACCGCCGCCGCGCCCTGAATTCAGGCGATGCGCACGTCCAATAACGACGGGCCCTGGCGGCCGAAGCTCCATTCGAGCGCCTCGTCGAGCCCCTCCACGCTCCCGACCAGCCGCGCCGGCAGCCCTTGCGCTTCGGCCAGCTTGACGAAGTCGAGGCCGGTCAAGTCGCAGCCGGGCACGTGGTTCATGCCGAACTCGCCGGAAAAGCCGGTCAGCGCGGCGTAGCCGGCGTTGTTGAGGATCACGAAGCTGACGTTGGCCGCCTCGTTGCGCGCCGCGTAGAGGCCCTGGATCGTGTACATCGCCGAGCCGTCGCCGAGCAGGGCGATGACCTTGTCGGGTTGCGCCATCGCCACGCCGACCGCGCCCGGCAGCGAATAGCCGAGGCCGCCGCTGGCGCACGAGTAGAACCCGCCCTCGCGGACGATCGGCAGCACGTCGTGCTCGGGGCCGCGCGCGGTCGGGGCTTCCTCGACGATGACCGCGCGCTCGGGCCGCAGCGCGGCGACGCGCTTGAGCACGTAGGCGGCGGTCATCTCGGCCGGCGGGTCCTTGAGCTGGTGCGCCTGGCCGGTGAACCTCCGTGCGTTGACCCGCTCGGCGAGCTGCGCCAGGCCGTCGGCGACGTCGCCGAGCACGCCGCCGCCGCCGGGCAGCGCGGCGAGGTGCTGCGGATCGTCGCTCAGCGCCATCAGCCTGGCGTGCGCGGGCCAGTGCGGACCGCTGCCCTCGACGTGGTAGGTAAATACCGGCGCGCCGGCGACGAGGATCGCGTCGAACGGGGCCAGCAGCGCCTGGATCTGGTCGCGCCACGCGGGCAGGAAGCCGGCGAACTGCGGGTGGTCCTCGGGGAACGTCTCGCGCGCGTTGTACGGCGCGGTCCACACGCTCGCGCCCGAGCGCTCGGCGAGGCGGATTGCCGCGTTCCAGCCGCCGGCGTTGGCGACCCCGGTGCCGAGCACCAGCGCCGGCTTCGTCGCACCGTCGAGCAGCGCCGCGAGGCGCGCGATCCCGGCCGTGCTCGGTGGCGTGCGCAGGGTCAGCTCGGGCAGGCCGGGCAGCCCGCATTCGCGGTCCCAGTCGTCGACCGGGATCGAGACGAACACCGGCCCCATCGGCGGGGTCAGCGCGGTGACGAAGCCGCGCACCAGCGCCAGCGGCACGTCCTCGGCGCGCGCCGGCTCGATCGCCCACTTGACGAACGGGCGGGGGAATTCGCTCGGCCGCTCGGCGTAGAGGAACGGGTCGTGCGGCAGGATGCTGCGCGCCTGCTGGCCGGCGGTGACGACCAGCGGGGTGTTGTTCCTGAACGCGGTGAACAGGTTGCCGAGCGAATGGCCGGTGCCGGCCGAGCTGTGCAGGTTGACCAGCGCCGGCCGCCCCGAGGCGCGCGCGTAGCCGTCGGCCATGCCGACGACGACCGCCTCGTTGAGGCCCTGGACGTACGGGAACGGCAGCGCCTTCAGCATCGGCAGCTCGGTGCTGCCGGGATTGCCGAACAGCCGGTCCACGCCGAAGTGCTCGAACACGGCGAACGCGGCTTCGCGAACGGTGGGCACTTGTTCCCCTTCGTGCAGTGCCGCGCCCCCGCGCGGGCGGGGGCCCAGGGCGGAGAAAGCGGCGCGTGAGGCCCTGGGTCCCCGCCTACGCGGGGACGCGGGAATTTCAAGTCAGCGGCAAGCCTAAACCGCCTCGCCGCCGGCCCGCGCGCGGTCGAGCACCTGACTCTCGTCCTTGTTGATGCGCAGCAGGATCACGAACAGGATCACCACGATCAGCGGGGTGACCACGTTGATCGAGATGATCGCCTGGCCGAGGTCGCCCTTGAGCTTGTCGCTGACGATGCCGACGAAGTATGGCCCCATGCCGAGCCCGAGCATGGTGGTGATGATGATGAACAGCGACGAGGTGATCCCGCGCATGCGCGGCAGCACGCAGTCGTAGAGCAGCGAGTAGAGCGGCGGCAGCCACAGCGTGAGGATGATGCTGTAGGCGACGAAGCGCAGGTAGAAGTCCATCTCGGTCGCGGCGCTGTAGGTCCAGATGCCGGCGAACGGCGAGACGCCGAGCGAGAAGATCGTCAGCCAGACCCGCCCGCGGCCGCCCATCCGGACGGTCAGCCAGTCGCTGAGCGGGCCGGCGATGACCGGGCCGACCAGCCCGAGCGCGGCGGCGAGAAGGCCGAAGCGGACGCCGGTCTGGGCCAGGTCGAGGCCGTATTCGCGGCCGAGGAACGACGGGGTGAAGCCCATCACGCCGTAGTTGATCGAGGTCTGCAGCCCGGCGACGACGATCAGCAGCAGCACCGACGGGCTGGTGACCACGTTGTAGGTCGGCCGGTCGGTCAGCTTGAGCGACTGGAACAGGTTGAGGATCACGAACGCGCCGAACCCGACCACGAACCACTGCAGCTCGTGGGCATTGAAGCCGAGGCCGAACAGCGTGGTGTCGGGGCGCGGCGAGTAGTCCTGCAACGCGTGCATCATGTACCAGCAGAACCCGGCGATCGCGGCGAGCGAGATCAGGTTGATCGCCCACTGCTTCGCGCCGGCCCCGCGGCCCCACAGGTAGAGCCAGTTGATCCCGGGCGTGACCGCGCCGAGCACCGCGGCGCTGGCCTTGAACGGGTGCGGGTCCTCGCGCGTGACGATCCCGTCCATCGCCCCGCGTGTCGGCTCCTGCAGGCGCCAGATCAGCCAGGCGAGCAGCAGCCCGGGCGCGGCGGCGACGATGAAGGCGAACTGCCAGCCCGAGAACCCGCCCGGTCCGCCGCCGGGGTAGGCTTCGTCCCACTCGTGCGCGACGAGGCCGCCGAGGGTCATCGACAGGCCGAGGCCGAGCGCGGTGGCGATGCCGAGCGCGGCCATCGCCGTGCCGCGGCGCTCGCGCGGGAAGGTGTCGAAGATGATCGAGTTGGCCGCCGGCTGGGTCGCGCCCTCGCCGATGCCGACACCAAGGCGCGACACGGCGAGCAGCGTGAACCCGGTCGCAAGCGCGCTGAGCCCGGCGAACAGCGACCACGCGCCGATGCAGATCGCCAGCAACCGGGTGCGGACCCAGCCGTCGACCAGCCGCCCGAGCGGCAGCGAGAACAGTGCGTAAAACAGCGAGAACACGGTGCCGTAGAGCAGCCCGAGCTCGGCGTCGCCGATCTGCAGGTCCTCGCGGATCGACGGCGCGAGGATCGACAGGATCTGCCGGTCGAGCAGGCTCATCGCCTGGGCCGAGGAGACCAGGAACAGCGCGTACCAGCCCGCGCTCGAGACTTTCGCGGCCGGTTTCAACGGCGCGTCGGCGGCAGTGGTGGCCATTCTCTCGATCCTCCCAGTTCCTCCCCCACCGGGGGAGGGGGACCATGCGAAGCATGGTGGAGGGGCACCGCCCCGATCGCCACGCTTGTCGGCCCGTGCCCCTCCACCACCCTGCCGGGTGGTCCCCCTCCCCGTGCCGGGGAGGAACTCAATTCACCCCTTCAGCGCCGCGGCGATGGTGTCGGCGATCGGCGTCGACGGGCGCCCGGCCAGCTCGCTCAGGTCCTTGCTGTCGCTGTACAGCTCGCCCGCTCCTGCGAGGTAGCTGGTGCTGGCGAGCAGGCCCGCGACCGGCGGCGGCAGCCCGGCGTTCTTCAGCGTCTCGGCGTAGTCGGACTCGCTCTGGTTGACATACTTCACCGGCTTGCCGGCCTGGCGCGAGACCTCGGCGGCGAACTCCTGCATCGTCCACGGGTGGTCGCCGGCGAGCTCGTAAGTCTTGCCGCCGGGGCTCCGCAGCAGCGCGCCGACGGCCGCGGCCGCGAGGTCGGCCCGGGTCGCGGTCGACAGCTTGCCTTCGCCGGTGGCCCCGTAGATCGCGCCGTGCTCGATCGCCGGACCGAGCGCGCCGGTGTAGTTCTCCGAATACCACGGCATCCGCAGCACGTCGTGGTTGAGGCCGCTCGCCTCGAGCAGCTTCTCGGTCGCGACATGCTCGGGCGCGAGCATCAGCTTGGAGGCCTGGGCATTCAGCACCGAGGTGTAGGCGAGGTACGAGACGCCGGCCTTCCTGGCCGCGTCGAGCACCGCGCCGTGCTGCCGCTCGCGTTGGCCGACGGCGTTGCCGCTGATCAGCAGCACCCGGTCGACGCCGGCGAGCGCCGCCTCGAGGCTGGCCGGATCGTCGTAGTCCGCCCGGCGCACGTCGATGCCCTTCATCGCGTAGTCCGACAGCGCCGCCGGATCGCGCGCCAGCGCGACGATGTCGCCGGGATTCGCCTGCCGGAGCAGCTCGTCGAGCACCAGCCGGCCCAGCTTGCCGGTCGCTCCGGTCACCGCGTACTTGGTCATCGGTATCCTCTCCTCAGCCTTTTCATTCGTCATCGCGAGCCCGCGGAGCGGGCGTGGCGATCCAGGGCGGTCTAGCGCGGCCCCTGGATTGCCGCGGGACCTACGGTCCCTCGCAATGACGAAGGAAGGAGGTCATAGCTTGAACCAGCGCTCGGCGTTGGTCTGGAAGAACTTCTTCTTCTGCGCCGGGGTGATGTCGAGATCGTCCATCCAGCGTACCTCGTCGGGCACGTATTGGTAGGGGTAATCCATCGCGTACATCACGCGGTCCTCGCCCATCACCTCGATCATCGTCTTGATCGCCGGGCCGAACGGCAGCCCGCTGTTGGTCGCGAGCACGTTGTGGCGCATGTAGTGGAACAAGTCGTTCCGGAGCGGCTTGAGCCGCGGGTAGCGCTGCGAGCGCAGGCCGGCCTTGTGCATGTAGTCGAGCCGGTAGAGCATGAACGGCAGCCCCTCGCAGCCGTGGCCGAGCATCAGCTGCAGCGTCGGGTAGCGGTCGAACACTCCCGTCGTCATCAGCCGCATCGCGTGATAGCTGACCTCGACCGCGAAGCCGAAGATCGCCCCGTCGAGACCGGCGCCGACCATGTCGCCGATCATGGCGTCGGGCGGACCCTGCGGGTGGATGTAGAGCGGCAGGTCGAGATCGGCGCAGGCGCGCAGGATCGGGTCGAACTGCGGCTCGTCGAGGTAATGGCCGTGGGTGTGCGAATTGATCTGCACGCCGCGGAAGCCGAGTTCTTCCTTGCCGCGGCGCAGCTCCTCGGCCGACCACTCCGGGTCCTGCGGCGCGACCGCGACCATGCCGTAGAACCGGTCCGGGTATTTCTCGCAGGCGTCCGCCAGCTTGTCGTTGCCGTTGCGCGCAATGCGCTTGGCTTCCTCGACGTCGAACAGCGTCTGCACGCCGGGGCTGGTCATGGCGAGGATGGCCTTGTCGATCCCGCTCTCGTCCATCGCCTGGATGCGCAGCGGCCCGGCATCGATCAGCCGCTCGCGGATGAAGGTCGTGCGCTCGCTCGGGCTGGTGCCGTAGAAGCCCCACAGGCTCATCGTGCCCTTGTCGGCGCGGCCCTGCTTGACCAGCCGCATGATCGCGTCGAGCTGCTCCTGGGTCGCCCAGGCTTCCTCGGTGGCGATGCGCAAGTAGCCGCGGTCTCCGCCGGTCTTGAGTTCGTGAGTCATTCTCTGTTCCAACATTCCTTTCTCGCCGGGTCCTTCGAGACGCGTCTTCGCGACGCCGCTTCGCGGCTCCTCAGCCGCTCCTCAGGATGAGCGGTTTTGAAAAGGTCCGCTCATCCTGAGGAGAGACTGAGCGAAGGGCCGCAGGCCCGTAGTCGAAGGCTCGTCTCGAAGGACCGCAAATCACCCCTCATGCACCGCCTTCAGCACCATGCAGGCGAGCACCCCTTCGGGGCCGTCCTCGCTGCCGTGGCCCGACCACTTGACGCCGCCGAACGGCGCGTCGGCGCCGCCGATCATGTGGCTGTTGAGGCCGATCATGCCGCTCTCGATCTCGGCGGCGAGGCGGCGCTGGCGGCGGTAGTCGCCGGTCCAGGCATAGGCGGCGAGGCCGTAGGGGAGGCGATTGGCCTCGGCGATCATCTCGTCCTCGCCGCGGAACGGGTTGATCAGCGCGACCGGGCCGAACGGCTCCTCGTTCATGATCTGCGCGTCGAGCGGGATCTCGCTCAGCACCGACGGGGCGTAGAAGTAGCCCTGGTTGCCGATCCGCTCGCCGCCGAGGAGCAGGGTCGCGCCCTTGTCCCTGGCGTCGCCGATCAGCCGGTCCATCGCCTCGGGCCGGCGCGGGTTGGCCATCGGCCCCATCTGCGTGCCTTCGGCGAGGCCGTCGCCGACCTTCACCTTCTTCGCGCGCTCGACGAAGCCGTCGCGGAAGCGCTCGAATACGGTGTCCTCGACGATGAACCGCGTCGGCGAGACGCACACCTGGCCGGCGTTGCGGTACTTGCCGGCGACCGCGGTATCGAGCGCCTTGTCGAGGTCGGCGTCGCCGAACACCAGCACCGGGCCGTGGCCGCCGAGCTCCATCGTGGTGCGCTTCATGTCCTCGGCGGCGAGCTTGGCGAGGTGCTTGCCGACCACGGTCGAGCCGGTGAAGCTCAACTTGCGGATCACGGGGCTGCCGAGCAGATGGCGGCTGACCTCGTCCGGCACGCCGAACACGGCCTGGGCGACTTCCCTCGGCAGGCCGGCGTCGAGCAGGCACTGCAGCACGCCGAGCGCGGAGGCGGGCGTTTCCTCGGCGGCCTTCATGATCACCGAGCAGCCCGCGGCGATCGGCGCGCCGAGCTT
>Ga0196977_1000753_pt1 | contig 14886 bp, 11 predicted proteins | sample S3v_1013CmetaG_FD_148634 | JGI IMG/M metagenome (GOLD analysis project Ga0196977, IMG submission 148634) | Soil microbial communities from Anza Borrego desert, Southern California, United States - S3+v_10-13C | ecosystem: Environmental > Terrestrial > Soil > Desert | place: USA: California...
CGAGACCGAACACGCCATCATTCGCGCCGATCCGGTGAAACTGCACCAGATCCTCAACAATCTGGCCGTCAAAGCGATCAAGTTTTCGCCGAGCCGCACAAATGTCGCCATCCGCGTGCGCCAAGAGGGAGATCGCGCGCTGTTCGAGGTCGAGGATCAGGGCGTCGGCATTCCGTCGAGCCCAGCTCACCACGATTTTCGAGCCGTACAACACGCTGCGCCGCACCGGCACGGCCGGCGAGCCGAGCATCGGACTCGGGCTGGCGATCGTCAAACAGCTCGCCGAACTGCACCGCGCAGTGGTGGAGGTGGAAAGCGAAGAAGGGCGCGGCTCTTTGTTCCGAGTTGCGTTTCCGCTCGTAGGTTGACAATCAGCCGCGCCGCGCCGCCTCGATGGTGGAGATGTCGATCTTCTTCATCGGCATCATCGCTTCGAAGACGCGCCTTGCTTCATCGCCACCCGCCGCGAATGCATCCGTCAACACGCGCGGGGTGATCTGCCACGAGAGACCCCAGCGATCCTTGCACCAACCGCACTGGCTTTCCTGTCCGCCATTGTTGATGATCGCGTTCCAGTAGCGGTCCGTCTCTTCCTGGTTGTCCGTCGCGATCTGGAACGAAAAGGCCTCGCTGTGTCTGAACTCCGGCCCGCCGTTGAGACCGAGACAGGGAATGCCCAGAACGGTGAACTCGACCGTCAGTACATCGCCCTTCTTGCCACCCGGGTAGTCGCTCGGCGCCTCGTGAACAGCGGTCACTTCACTATCCGGAAAAGTGGCGGCGTAGAAGCGGGCCGCCTCGACCGCGTCTTTGTCGAACCAGAGACAGATCGTGTTCTTTGCCGTCATGTTCGTATGCTTCCCGCTACCGGAGCACTCCCCGCTTTCCCATCGCGTACGAATACCAGCTGAAACCGAGCAGGAGGATCGCAATCACAGCGCTGATGATCGCCATCTGCCGTCCCATGACCGCGCCGCCGTTCGTGAGTACGTACGTGTAGACGAGGCTGATCAGGAATGCGGCCAGCGACAGGACGAAGACTGGAAAAGCAATTTTTCTCCGCAGCAGGAGCAGGATCGAAGCGAGGAAGGCGCCCCACACGCCGATCGCCCACACCGCCGTCATCCAGTCGGGCATCTCGAGATAGTGCGCGATCTGCTCCGGCGTCATGCCGGCACTGGCCATGTACTTCGCGCCCTGCGTCATGGCCATCACGAAGTCGAAGGCGCCGATGGAGTTGAACAGCAAGGCAATGATGCCGACGAGCCAGAGATGCCAGGGCGCTTTTACGGTCGGAGTGGTCATATTTTTCAGATGATCTCACCGATACTAGCGCTCGCTCTAACTTTTCGGCCGATGCCGTCGTATGACTTGGCGTGATGATCAGACCATCGCTGTTGCTGGGCTGTCTCTTCTTCGCGTTCGCCGGCGCTGCGCAGCAGATCGAACTGCCGCAGGAATCTCGCGCGAACGACGACGCGCTCGCGGCTGCCATGCCGGCATTCGCCGAGCGCATCCTCGCCACGTCTTCGACGCACGATCCCGACACGCTCTTTCGTCTGCAGCTCGCGGCCGGACGCTACGACGATGCCTTGACGTCGCTGCGGGCGATTCCAGCGTCGCTTGCGAACGTGCGATGGGAGATCTACGCGAACGCGAAGAGCATCGAAGCACGCGACGCGAAATCGTTCGGCGATGCATTCCGCCAATCGTTCCGCGAGCGGATGCGCAGCCTCAGCGACGACCATGCACACCGAGTGCTCTGGACGTTCGGAACGAGCCTCGCTTTTCTCGAGAACGATTTCCGCGGCACACTTTCGCGCCACGAATCCGCATCCTCGCTTCCCCTCGCCGACGCCATCGATCTCACCAAGAAATACCTCGGCGTGCAGGCATACCGGAGCTTCACTCCGCTCATGGCGGACCTGACGGCCGAGGATGATCGGCGGCGTTACGCGGTGGAACGAGAGAAGCCGATTCGCGTGCGTGGCGGCGCCGTGCTTTGCGCGGACATCGTCAGGCCGCGCGTGGATCGCCGCTTTCCGGCGCTCCTCAACTTCACCATCTACGCCGATGCGCAGAACAACTACACCGAAGCGAGGCGCAGCGCGTCCATGGGATATGCGGGAGTGGTCGGCACGGTGCGCGGGAAACGATGCAGTCCCGGCACTGCTGTGCCCTACGAGCGTGACAGCGAAGATGCCGCCGCGCTGATCGACTGGATCGCCTCGCAGCCATGGAGCGATGGGCGCGTCGGCATGTACGGCGGCAGCTATGAAGGCGGTACGGCGTGGGCCGCGGCGAAGCGGATGCCGAAGGCGCTCAAGGCGATCATGACCGGCGCGCCGGTCGCGCCCGGAATCGATGTGCCGATGGAAGGCAACATCTTCTGGAACTTCGTCTATCCATTTCCGTTTTACACGACGAACAACAAGACGCTCGACAACGCCACATACAACGACAGCGCACGCTGGCAGCGCCTCGATCGCGAGTGGTATGCGAACGGCCGCGCGTATCGCGATCTCGAGAAGATCGACGGAACACCGAATCCGGTGTTCCGCACATGGATCGCGCATCCGAGCTACGACGGGTACTGGCGCGCGATGATCCCGTTCCAGAAAGAATTCGCGCGCATCGACATTCCGGTGCTGACCACCGCTGGCTACTACTACGGCGGACCGGGAGCAGCGGTCCATTACTTCCGCGAACATCTCAAATACCGGCCCAACGCGGAGCACTACCTGCTCATCGGCCCCTACGATCACGTGCGCGGCCACAGCGGAACAATCAACCTCCTGGGCAGAAAGACGATGACGACTCTGGCCGGGTACGAGCTGGAGCCGGCGGCGCATATCGACATGGGCGAGCTGCGCTACCAATGGTTCGACTATGTCCTGCGGAAGGGCCCGAAACCGGCGTTGCTCACGGACAAAGTCAACTACTTCGTCGTCGGAGCGAACCAGTGGAAGCACGCGCCGTCGCTCGCCGCGATGGGCGAACGGAAGATGAAGCTGCCGCTGCACGGCGAGCTCACCGTGAACCTCGGCGATCGTTCGGATGTCGATCGCGCTGTGCCAGGCGGAGGAGTCGTCGACAAAGAGATCAATCTTGCGAACGGGCTGAAGTTTGTCAGCGAACCGCTCTCCGCGCCCGCGGAAATGAGCGGACTGTTCTCCGGCCACTTCGAATTGATCACCAACAAGAAGGACTTCGATTTCAACGTTTCCCTGTATGAGCTGACGGCGACGGGCGAATATCGTCTTCTGGCGCCGTACTGGTCTCGCGCGAGCTATACAGGCCATCTCAGCGAACGCCGGCTGCTCACCCCCGGCCAACGCGAGCGCCTCGATTTCGAGAGCGCTCGCCTCATGAGCCAGCAGCTACAAACCGGCAGCCGCATCGTTGCGGTGATCAGCGTCATCAAGGAAAGCGGGCGTCAGATCAATTACGGCAGCGGACAGGACGTGAGCGCCGAGAGCAGCGCCGACGCGGGCGAGCCGCTTCACATCCAATGGATGCCCGGTAGTTTTCTCGAGTTGCCGCTGCGCTGACTCAGCTTCCGACCGCACGCGCCAGCTCGCGGAGCAGTGCCGCCCCGTCTCCGCGCCACGCACTGCCGTGCATGACCGCGAGTGTCTGCGGTTGGAACGCGGCCAGCTTCTCGAAAAGCGGCGCCGCGTTCTTCGAATGCGCGTAGTAGTCCATCTGGCCGCGGAACATCTCGCTGGGACCGAGGATGTCGGCGCTCGTGAGAGCGATTTCGCCGCGGCCGGGCTGGGTGAAGAGATCTCCGCAGAAGAGGGTGCGCGTCGATTCGTCCGCGATGTAGCCGGTCTCCCATCCATGCGGCAGGTGCGGCGTGTCGAACCAGCGGAACGTGCGCCGGCCGGTGATGATCGACTCGCCGTCGGCGAGGCCGCGCGGCTCGCGATCGGCGACGTCCGTCACCGAAACCATCGCCGCGGTCGCGCTGCACAGCGGCTGCGCGGAGGGAGCGAGAGCCAGCCATTCGTTGAGCGAGCCGCACTCGTCGGCCTCGAAGTGCGAGAACGAGATCCAGCGCAGGCGCTCCGGCGCCAGCACGTGCGCGACCGCCTCGCTCACGAGCGGAAACATGCGGCGTGGCCCGGTGTGGAAGAGCAACGGCTCGTCGTCCACGACGAGGTACTGGTTGAAGGAGAAGGCGGTTCCGGGAAGGTCGACCGGGGTGTTGATCCGGTAGGTGGCGTCTGCGATTTCGTCGATGTTCGTGCCGGTGAGTGCGTTCGTGATCATGATGACCTCCATTCAGTAAACAGCGATGTATCGCGAATGTAGGTCCAGCCCATATGGCTGTCAAGCACATTTCTGTGAACACGTGTGTTTATCGAACGATGTTATGATCGGCGCGCCATGAAGGGCGCCAGGACGTATACGAAAGTGCGCCGCGCCGCTGCCGAGGAGGCGACGCGGGAGCGGATCGTGTCCGCGCTGATGGCGTTGCACGAGGAGATCGGCCCGGCCAGAACCACGGTCAGTGCCGTCGCTGAGCGCGCCGGCGTCGAGCGGCTGACCGTTTATCGCCACTTTCCGGACGAGCCGTCGATGCTCCGCGCGTGCTCGGCGCACTGGAATTCGTTGCACCCGCCACCGGCGATCTGCTCACCGACCGATGATCCGCTCGCCGACTTTCGCCGCACGCTGCTGCGCCTCTATGTCTGGTACCGCGAGAACGCGGCCATGCTCATCCAGATCAACACGGACGCGCGCAAGATGCCGGTGGTCGCGGAGCTCATCGCGCCGTTCGCGGACCATCTCGACGCGATGGCTGCGGAGCTCGATCGACGGTGGCCGAAGCGGAACGCGCGGCGCGCGCAGACCATCCGCCACGCGCTGGATTTCTCCACGTGGCATTCGCTGGGCCGCATCGCCGGCGACGATCGCCGCGCGGCCGCGCTCGCGGTGAGCTGGCTTAACGCGGCTTAGACAAAAACAAAACGGGCGGGGTTGCCCCCGCCCGTTCGTGTACTGCATTGAGCTCGTGTTACTTCGGCGCGACGATGTTGTAGTTCGGGTCGTTCGCCGTCGTCAGATCGCCTGACGTGTCGATGAAGTGGCCCGAGACGAACGTCGTCTGGTTCATCCGCCAGATGGCGACCTGACGAGTGGTGGTGGTCTGCCAGATCATGTCGGCATCACCGTCACCGTTCATGTCACCGACGCCGACCAGGTTCCACGGGGCGCCGACGCTGGGCAGGATGACCGCGCTGCTGAACGTAACGCCGTTCATCAGCCACACCGCGCAGCCCTTCGACATCGAGTTGCGCCAGACGATGTCCAGCTTCTTGTCGCGGTTGAAGTCACCCAGACCCATGATGTTCCAGTTCGCGTCCGGCACGGTCGGCAGGGCCGAGATGCTGAGCACGGTCGTGTCACGCATCAGCCAGACACTTGCTGCGAACGTCGTGGCATGCCGCCAGACGATGTCGGCGAAGCCGTCACCATTGAAATCGCCGGTGGCGACGACTCTCCAGTTCGGATCCGGAGAGCCCGGCATGGCCGCCGTGCCCGAGTGGACCAGACCGGTCATGTACCAGACTTCCATGAGGTTCGTGACGGAGCTGCGCCAGAGGATGTCGGCGTTGCCGTCAGCGTTGAAGTCGGCGATGCCGACCAGGACCCACGGAGCGCCGCGGTTCTCGATGGTGGTGAACGACGTCGGCGCGAGCGGCAGGGTGTTGTTCATTTCCCAGACGCGCGTGTCGCCGGTGGTGCCATTGCGCCAAACGATGTCGCGCTTGCCGTCCGACGGCGAGCTGAAGTCGCTGTTGATCGTGTCGTCATCGACGATGTTGACCGTCGCGACAACAGTCGCGCCGAGCAAGCCGCCGACCGGCGTGGAGATCGTGGCGGTGAAGTTCTGCATCCCTTCAATCGCGCTGGTGTTGATCAGCGCGATGTTGACGGTCTGCGAGGTCTCACCACCTGCGAAGTTGACGGTCGTCTCCGTGCCCGTGTAGCGGACACCATTGACGGCGGTGCCGTCCGCCGTCGCGAGCGAAACGCTGCCCGGACCGCTGGTGTTACCGCCGGTGCGGGTGATGGTGAGCGTCACCGTGCCTGCGCTTTCGAGCGCGTAATACGTCGCCGGCGCGAAGTTGAAGCTCGGTGCATCGACGTACTGCGTGACGCTGCCGGTGGAGCTGAAGTAGGTGCCGTTGCCACCGTACGTCGCGTTGATCGTGTGCGCGCCACCGGTGAGAGCGCTGGTGGTGTACATCGCCACACCGCCGGAGAGGGTGACCGTGGCCAGCGGGGTCGCGCCATCGAGGAACGTCACGGAACCGCCAGGCGTGCCGCTGGTCGCGGAGACCGTAGCGGTGAACGTCACTGGGCTGCCGAGAGCCGACGGATTGTTGCTGCTTCCGACGACCACGCTCGTCGCGATCTTGGAGATCGTCTGCGAAACCGACGCGGAAGCCGACGCCGCGTAGCCGGCATCGCCGGAGTACGTAGCCGTCAGGTTGTGCAGTCCGAGCGACAGGGACGAAGTGCTGAGCGAGGCTACACCGCTCGCGAGAGCGACCGTCCCGAGGTTCGTCGCGCCGTCGAAGAACGTGACCGTACCGGTCGGCGTACCGCCGGCCGAAGTCACCGTCGCGGTGAGCGTAAGGCTCGAGCCGAACGGCGAAGGATTCGCGCTCGTCGTGAGCGACGTGCTGCTGGGGATGACGCATGCCGTGTCGCTGACGAGCGTGGGGAACGGAGTCTCGACCACACCACTGAAGGCGATGTTGTCGATTCTCCAGCCGGTGCCCGCGGTGTTGTCATCCGCGCCGGTACGGAAGCGGAAGCGCACGGTGCTGCCCGGTGCGATGGCGCGGGTGATGGTGCAATGCTGCGAGGCGTTTTGCGTACCGGTGAACGCCGGACGTCCATTGAGTGGGTTGGTCCCGCCCGCGATGAGCAGCGGCGTCGCGTTGTAGCAGCCCGTGGTGCCGCCGCCGTTGGTGCCGACGTCAGGCCACGCACCGCCATTCACCTGCATCTCGATGACGCCGCCGTCGAAGAGATTCTCAAAGCTCCAGGTGTGATCGAACTGCATGGTCACGCTGCCCGAGCCATCGACCGTGAAGACCGGCGAAACGAGGCGGTTGTCCGACGGCGCTCCGCCGTTCGGGCCGAACCAGCGGTGGCTCAGCGGGGTGACCGTCTGAATGGAGAACGGCGCGATGTCGCCGAGGACCGGTTCGAAGTCCAGTGTCCAGGGCGTGGTGGCCATGGTGGACGCCTCGACGTCGTCCGTCGCGCTCGAAGCGGGAATGATGTCGGTGTTGGCGCGGAACGACGCCGTGCCGTTGCGCGAACCGGTGATCGCCGGATCGGTCAGAGTGATCTGGAAATCGATCTGCTGGACGCCGGCGACTCCCGGATTCAGCGCAACCGTGATCTGGCTCGAGACCGTGGACAACGGCTCGGAAGAGGGGAAGTTGATGGTCGTGCCGTTGGGGAAGCTCACGCCCGGGTTGGTGCTGGCGATGGTGGCGGTCGTGGCGTTGAGCGTCGTGCTGCCGACGTTCTTGATCGCGACCGTCAGCTTGCCGTATTCACCCGTATCGAGGACACCGTCCGCGTCGCACGACGCGACGCTGTCATCGAGCAGCGTAGCCGAGTTGACGACCATCGCGTCCGGAGCGACGACGAAGCTTTCCACGACGCCGGCGTGTGTCGTCGACGCACGATCGGGAGCGATCGCGCCGACGCCCATGCCGCGCTTGGCGTAGGCCGCCCAGAACAGGAGGTAATCGGTGTAGTCCGTCGCATACGCGGCGGCCAGAACGGCGTCGCGCGCTTCCACGTACGTCGGAGCCGGAGGCGTCATCGCCAGCGACGCCACGAGGTACGTCTTCATGCGGTCCTGCGCCTGCTGGAACGTCAGGCGCGGCAACGCACCCTGCGTGTCGCGCAGCAATGAGGAGTAGCACTCCCACAGCATGTTCGCCCAGACCTCGCCGGAGTTGTGGACCTGCGCGTTGACGCCGCCGCTGGCGACGGGAGGACCGACAGGCAGCGGCACGCCATTCATGATGTGCTTGAACGTGAAGGCGTTGTAGTTCGTCATGTCCGTCGAGTACGGCGTACGACGGATGCCGAGGTAGTAACCGTGGTTGGCCGCGCCGCTGAAGTTCACGCCGCTCGTGGCGTACGTAGCAATCGCGTAAACGCCGCCCCACGTCGCGTTGCTCGGCGTGGCGGTGTCATCCTCGCGGACGGTGAGCATCATGGCGGTGAAGTCGCCCCAGCCCTCGCCCATCGAGCGGCCCTGGTTGTTGGAGAGACCGGCGGAGTTCGAGACCAGGCGGTTGCTGAGGTAGTGGCCCCACTCGTGGAACACGATCTGGTTATCGAGCGTACCGTCGCGGTCGGCGAAACGGTGCATGCGCATCGTGACCGTATTCGGCACGGCGAGCTGCGTCTTGATCGGAGCCGCGGAGTTGAAGGAGATCGTCGAGAGCGGCTTCGTCCAGACGGTGTTGAAGCCGGTGATGTTCACCACCGCATTGGCGCTGGCGCCGCTCTGCCAGACCATGAGGATGCCGACGGCACTCGTGGCGGTCAGGTTCGTGATGCGCGCGGAAAATGCGCCGGTGAAATCGAACATCGCGATCTTGCCGGCCAGCGCGGCCGCATTCGTCACGTTGTTCGCACCGTCGAACGTGGCCATGACCACGTCCGCGGTCACGTCGAAGGTCTGCGGACCCTGCATGCCGACGCCCATGGCGCGCAGCCCGGCGATGCTTGCCGGCGCGATGATCTCGTTCACGTTCGACTTGTTGGGGAAGTTGTACATCTGCATGCGCGGACGCGCGCCGTCGGACGGCGTGGACATGTTCGCGTTGCTGAAGCCGCTGTAGTCCTGCACTTCCGAGCGGATGTTGTCGTTCTGCAGACCACCGCGGCCGAAGTTGTTCGTCTGCGCGTTGCGCATCGCCTCGGTGAAGCCGGCGTCGTAGAACCAGTCGTGGAGGAAGTTGATGTTGTAGAAGAGCTGCTGAATCGCGCTCTGGCGCGCTTCGGCCGTGGCGTGATTCGTATCCGGCACGTTGCTGTGCAGGAACTGGTCAGGTGCCGTGATGTCGGCGCGGAAGTCGCCCGTCGGAGGATCCGCGGGAGGCGCAATCGGAGCCAGACCGTCGTTCGTGGTCGGGTTGCCCTGCGCATCCGTCGAGCCGAAGAGATCGAGGTACGCGTCGGCGTTGTTGCCCACGGTCTGCGTCGCGCCGGGCGCGACCCACGGATCGTTCATGCTGAAGGGATAGTTCGGCAAGGTCACGTCGGCCTGCGCGACGAAGGCATGCTGTCCGCCATCCGGAATCGGGTTGATCTTCGGATGAACGCCATTGCCGGCCGGAGTGTCGTAGGGAATGCCGGTGACAGGATCGGCCCAGACGCGATAGGTGAAGCCGCCCGGGGGAAGCGCGTTCTGCGTCGTCGATCCCGAGTGCTCTTCGGTGAGGTTCTTGCGGAAGAGGATCGATCCATCGATCGCTGAGATGACATACGAGTAGCTGTCGGTGATCTTGTTGCCGACGAAAACGCCGTCGGAGCTCACGCCATCGCGCGTGACGACCGAGGTCTCGATGTAGTACGCCGGAATGAGGCCTTCAGGAAGATGGAAGTACACCTTCTTCATGCGCACCGGATCGGCGAGCTCCACGCCCGCCGAGGAGGTCAGGGTGAAGAAGTCATAACCGTCGCGCGAGCCCGCCGGAGTGAGCTGCGACGCGTTCAAGGCGAGCTCCGTGAGATTCTTCAGCGCGTCGGAAGCAGCGGCCGTCTCGCTGCGAGCCCAGCCGTCGCCGATGACCGGAGTCGCCTGGCTGCTGATGTAGCCGGAGATGGCCACCGGGTTGAGCCGCTGGTCCATGACTACGTTCAACTCTTCACGGAAAATGGCAATGCCGTCCACCTGCTGGGAGAACTTGACGATGACCGGTCCGCGGCCCGTGCTGATGATGCCTTCGACGACGGCGCTGGTCGCGTCCGTGCCGGTGTGGCCGTACGCATTGCCCGCACCGTGCAGAATGCCGCGTGCCGCGGCGATCTCAGCGCGCTCCGCGCCGTTCCCGATGGGAACGCGGCCGGAGAGCTGCGAAGCATCGAGCCACAGGAAAGTGGGGACGCCGAGGCGCTCCTCTGCCTGAATGCGCAACCCATCCCTGTTGAGCTGGCCGACCTTCTGTTCGATGGCCGCGCTGATCTCGGGATTGGGTTTGCTGTGAAACAACGCGTCAATATTCGGCAGGTCTTTGCCGAATGCGCTGCCCGCGAACAACAGCGCAATACCAAACAAAACGACAGACCGCATGCTAAATCTCATACGTTTCCTCGGACCCTGATTAAAAGGTAATGGCGTGAAGCGACGATTTTGGAATGGTCACGCATACTAACCCAGCGACTGCAGTTTGGCAAATAAAAGTTATTGTCCGGTTTGCCGGTACCTTGACAATGCACCGTCCGGCACCTAACGTCGCGCTTCTCCGATGACGCTTTCCGGCGAATCGACCGTGGTCGTGTCGAAAGATCAGATGGCATCCGACATCGCTGGCGAAACCGTGATCCTCGGCCTCACGGCGGGTCGTTATTACGGTCTCGACGCGGTCGGCGCGCGCGTCTGGCAGCTCATTCAGACGCCGGCTGCGGTGCCGGATCTGGTTGCTACTATCATGTCGGAGTACGAAGTCGGTCGCGAACAGTGCGAAGCCGATCTGCTGAAGCTCCTCCGTCAGATGATCGACGCTGGTCTCGTGGAGGTGCGGGGATGACGCTGTTCGACAAGCTGGCGCGGCTCGACAAAGCGGAACGGTCGCTGCTCGCAGAGACCGCGATCGTCGTGCCGCTCGTTCGCGTCGTGTTGACCGTTCTTCCTTTTCGTCTCGTGCATCGCGTCATCGCGGCAATCCCTCATCGCGCGCGCGCATCGGAATCGCGGACGCCGGAGCGCATCGCGCGAATGGTCGCCGCGGTGTCTGCTCGGGTTCCGCGCGCGACGTGTCTGACGCAGGCGCTCGCCGCAACGGTGCTGCTCACACGTCACGGCCATCGGTCGACGCTCCGCCTCGGCGTCGCGAAGAAGGAAGACGGCACGCTGCGCGCGCACGCATGGCTCGAGAGCGGCGGCCGCACGCTCCTCGGCGGCCCCGACTCCGGCGCGTTCACGCAGTTACCGCCGGTCGCTTTATCGCGCCGATGAGCGGCATCGCAGGCGTGGTCCGCCTGGACGGCGCACCCTCCGCGAGTGGCGCCATCGACGCGATGGTCGCAATCCTCCGGCACCGCGGCGATGGTCATGCTGTGTGGTCGGATGGGATCGCGGCGTTCGGTCACGCGATCCTGTACACCACGCCGGAATCGCGCAACGAATCGCAACCACTCCTCGATGCGCAACTGGCGATCGTCGCCGACGTTCGTCTCGACAACCGTGCGGAGCTCCTCTCCGCTCTGAACATCCACGATGCATCGACCGGCGACGCCGCGCTCATTCTCGCCGCGTATCGCAAGTGGGGTCGCGGGTGCGCGCCGCGACTGGAAGGCGACTTCGCGTTTGCGGTCTGGGATCAGCGCGAGCGGTCGCTCTTCTGCGCGCGCGATCCGTTCGGCGTGAAGCAATTCGTTCATGCGCGACTCGCAGGAAAGATGTTCGCGTTCGCAACCGAAGTGCGCGCGTTGCTGGCGATCGAAGAGATTCCTCGCGACGTCGATGAGAAACGCATCGCGGATTTCCTGGCCATCTACTTCGATGAGCCGGAGCGAACGTTTCATCGCGCGATCCGCCGGCTGCCCGGCGGATGCTCGCTGACGCTCCGCGATGGCGAAGTGACGGTCGATCGCTACTGGTCGCCGGAGCGCGTCCGCCCGTTGCGCTTCCGCGGAGCCGATCGCGACGCGCGCTACGCGGAAGGATTTCGCGAGCACTTCGTTCGCGCGGTACGCGAGCGAATGCGTGCGGCGCACCCATCAGAGGTTGGCGCGATGCTCAGCGGTGGGCTCGACTCGACATCCATCGCGTGCGTCGCGCGCGACGAACTGCATTCATTGATTGATGCGCCGCTGCCGGTCTTCTCCTGGATCTTCTCCGACAGCATGGAGTCCGACGAACGCGAATATCAGGAGGCCGTGATCGCGGCAGGCGGGATGCGTGCGATCACGCTCGATTCCGCGCAACTCGGCGCTTCGCCATGGATGGACCTCGAGGCGCTGCTGCCCGACGGGCCGGTGTACGCGCCCAATCACTATCTGAACAATGTTGCGGCGCGTGAGGCGCGCACGATCGGCGTGCGCATCCTGCTCGACGGCACCGGCGGCGACAGCACGATCTCGCGAGGACGCGGCCGATATCACGAGCTCTTCTTCCGCGGACGCGCGATCGCGCTCGCGCGCGAGCTGCGCGCGCTGGCGCGTCTCCGCGGGACGAACGAATCGCTGCCACGTCTTTTCTTTGGCAACGTCGCGGCACCGATGCTACCGGGCGCGCTGCTGGCAGCGGCGCTGCGGCTGCGCGGTCGCACGCCGTCGACGTTCGCACCGCTGAAACTGCTCACGCCGCGGACGCGAGAGGCGAGCCGGGTGTCGATGGCGAAATACACCGTGCCGCTGTCCGCGCGCAGCGAGCATCTCGCACAACTGACGTCACCGATGCTCGCGGACGGACTGGAACTGCTCGACCGTTCGATGGCCATGCATCGCGTCGAAGGTCGTTATCCATTTTTCGATCGGCGCCTGGCAGAGTATTGCCTCTCGCTGCCCTCCGATCAGAAACTCGCCGGCGGTTATACGCGCATCGTCGCGCGGCGCGCGATGGCCGGCATCGTGCCGGATGCGGTGCGCTGGCGCGCGGGCAAAGGGCTCCCGGGATTGCACATCATCGTCGCGCTGCGCCGGGGCCGCGCCATCCTCGATGACCTCTTCGTGCGCGACCCGTCGGTGCTCGCTCCATACGTCGACATCGACGCTCTTCGTGCGATGTACGCCGAATTTCTGTCGGCAAAATCTGTCGAGTTCAGGAGCGTGATCCAGCTCTGGAGCGCCGCGGTCCTCGCGCGTTGGCTCCGCGAACAGCAAGCGCAGCAAAATGTCTTGTCAGCATGAGAAACTGCGGCTAACATCCCGCGCTCAGACAGACCGTTCAGGAGAGAAACACGATGGATCAGGCCTCGAATACCCCCGTTTCGACCGAAACCGTGCAGGCGGACCGGAAGCCGTATGTCGCTCCGACGCTGACGGACTTCGGTTCGTTTTCCGAGATTACGCAGGGCACGCTCGCTGGAGTCGGCGCAGACTCCGGCATCTACTCGTAAGCACACGACTTCGGGAGCGTCGCCAACCGGCCGCTCCCGCCTCAACCGCCTTGCGCGCGCGCTTCGATGATGCTTGCGCCGCGCGCAGACGCCGGCTCCGACATCTCACGAATCCGGTAACCGGCTCCCTCCAGCAACCCCGAATACTCCGTCACGGTCCGTTCGCGGCCGCCGGTCAGCAGCAGCATCTGCAGGTCGAGCGCGTATGGATCGGCGATCACTCCGGGGGCCGCCGCTTCATGCATCGTCGCGCGCGCTGGCAACAGCACCTCGACAATCACTAACGTTGCGTCGCTCGCCGCATCGCGACACGAGCGCAGGATGCGCGCCGCTCGCGCGTCATCCCAGTCGTGCAGGACCCACGACAGCAAATAGACGTCGCCACCTTTCGGCACGCTCTCGAAAAAATCCCCCGCGATCACGTCGCAGCGATCGGCGAGTCCAGCCGCTTTGATGAGCGGCCGAGCACCTTCGATCGTCGCCTCACGATCGAACAACACGCCGCGCGCGGACGGATGCGCGCGCAACAACTCGATCAGCATGGCGCCATGACCGCCGCCGACGTCGACGATCGTGCGCGCGCGCTGCACGCATTCGAGACGCGCGATCGCCGCGCCCAGTCCGGCAGTGCTTGCATTCATCCGCGAGCCGAACGCGCGATCGTCCGTTCGCTCGAAGAACGACTTGCCGTGGACGTCGTCATGCGGCGTGCGTCCCGTCTGCACGGCGTCCAGCAGACGACTCGTTACGTTCCACATCCCTTCGCCGGCGCGGATCGCGCTTGGACGAAGCGAGCGCGGATGTGCTGTCTGCAGCAACTGTCCGGCTGGTGCGAGCGCGAAACGGCCATCCTCGTTCTGCACGAACACGCGCGAGACAACGAGAAACCGCAGCACGCGCAGGAGCGTCGCGGCATGCACCTGCAGACGCTCCGCGAGATCCTCCGCGGCGCGAGGACCCAACGCGAGCTGGTCCGGCACGCCGAGCTTCGCGACCACGTAGATTGCCTGCGTTCGCAGCGCACCGCCGATGAGGTCGCGCATCTGCGACTCCGCCGCGGGATCGAGTTTGGCCAACAGCGAGTGCGTCGCCATCGCGCGGCATTCTAGTTTGAAGTGCGCGGCAGCCGCCGCTTTGAAAGCGGCAGCACGACTGCCGCACTCCATAGCTACAATGCCAACGCCTCGCATGTATCTTTACTCCGCGTTCGCGTTGACGATTGCATCGGAGATCGAGCTTCCCGAGCTTCCCGCTGGTCGTGGCGCGGCCGACGTCACGATTCGCCTCGATGCGCTTCACGAGCCGCGTTCTGAATCGGACGCGTGGTCGGTCATCGCGGCACCGGGAGAAGCACGCGGATGGGCGCCGGGCGCCGGCGGATTTCGCGTGCGCGGCGGCACCGAGATCGTGATCGAGCCGATGCCGGGCGCGGACGATCGCGCGATCCGACTGGCCATCGTCGGGCCGCTGTTCGGAGTCATTCTTTCGCAGCGCGGACGTTTCGTGCTGCACGCGAGTGCGGTGTCGATGAATGGTCGCGCGGTCGCAT
>Ga0196977_1000755_pt1 | contig 14865 bp, 12 predicted proteins | sample S3v_1013CmetaG_FD_148634 | JGI IMG/M metagenome (GOLD analysis project Ga0196977, IMG submission 148634) | Soil microbial communities from Anza Borrego desert, Southern California, United States - S3+v_10-13C | ecosystem: Environmental > Terrestrial > Soil > Desert | place: USA: California...
CATGGCCTGTTTACGTCGCGTGATGTCGCGCTTGATACAGACGTAACAGTGCGGCTCGCCGAGACCGCTGCGCATCGTAAAGACCGAGAGATCGATGTTGAGCTCTTCGCCGTTCTTGGTGCGGCTGACGATCTCGCCGGAATACTCGTCGGTTTCGGCGAGTTGACGTTTCATTTCGGCAAAGGTCGCTTCGTCGAGTTCGGTCGCCAGAGTTTGCCCTTTTAGATCTTCATCGGGGTAACCGAGCAGCGTGAAGTGCGCGCCGTTTTGTTGGAGATAAAAACCTTCCGGGTCGATGATGGCAATGGCTTCTTTGGAATGGTCGAAGATTTCGCGGTAGAGATCGGAATGCAGTTCGACCGGCCGCGCCGAAGGTTCGACGCGTTCTTCTCTCGCTGAGAAGGCATTTTGCGACATTGGAAACGCCCGAAGATAAGTGGATCAGTTAAAACCGGGGGTGTTTGTCGGGTGAAAAGGATATTAGCACTAAACTAATCTGCTATTAAAGATACGGACCGAACGGCAATGGTTGTATTGGTCCTGACAGACTCATAAACAGCGTTTACCAGTTCCACTGCCATGAGACCGTCGAGGGCGGTTACGAGCGGCGGCGTGCCTTCACGAATCGCATCGAAGAAGGCCCGATCTTCCTGCAGGTATCCCCACTTCTCTTCACGGGGCAACTGTTGCATCGACTGTTCGGTGAAGTCTCCTTGGAGGTTGGTGCTACAGACCAGGCTCTCCATTTCGCGCGTGACGAACGTCGCGTGGTGACAAAAGACTTCCACGCGTTCGAAGGGAAACAGCCAGCTTGCATCGGCGGCGGTTGCGAGAGTCGCGTGGAACCCGCTCGTAAACTTCAGCAGGACGGAGAAGTCGTCCGTTTCGCGGTATTCGTGTGTCGAGCCGAGCGCGTGCAGGTTTTCAACTTCGCCGAAGAGGAACCGCATCATGTCGAACATGTGAACCGGCGTTTCGTAGAGAAAGCCGCCGGTGACTGCGGGGTCGCCGGTCCAGACTGGATTGAGCAGTTCGCCGCGGTTCATCTTCACGTGTGCTGAATGTGCGACGTGTTTTTCAGTGAGGAGCTGTTTAAGAGTCGCGTAAACAGGCGCAAAGCGTCGATTGTGTCCGACCTGAAACACGGATTTGGCGTGATTTGCTTTCGCAAAAACGGATTGGGCGTCCTCGATGTTTGTAGCGAGGGGTTTTTCGCAGAAGACGTGTTTGCCCGCGTCCAGTGCCGCGAGAGCGAGGGAGACGTGTTGTGTGTTTGGAGTTGTGATAAAAACCGCATCGCAACGGTCGATGACCTCGGCTGAACTGGCAGCAACTTGAGCAGCGTGTGCGCGTCCGAGAGTTTCCGCGCGCTCATGATCCAGATCATAAAGTGCAGTTAGTTGCACCCGTTCATCACGCGCGAGTATTCCTGCATGGACGCCGGCGATGTATCCGGCGCCGATAATCCCGACTTTGAGTTTCATACAGTTTCCAAAACGCGCTTGGTCGCTATGAGCGCGTCATGAGCCAACTCGAAAGGATCTCTTTCCCAATATTCAGGCCGGAAGATCTCAACACTTGCAACTTTGTCGTAACCAATCTTCCGAAACGCAGCGAGCAGATCATGCAATGGCAGGATACCGAGTCCGGGCAATAGACGGTGCTTGTCCAGCAACTGCTCGCGCGGCAAGTTCTCCGCATCGTTGATGTGAAAGACGTAAATCAAATTCGGGTCGAGAGCTTCTACCATCTCGATAGTCGAGCCGCCGGCGTAAAAATGAAAACTGTCGATCACCAGGCCGAGGTTTTTTCGTTCCGTAGCGCGCACGATTTCGTGGGCCAGGCCGAGTGTCGGCACGCTGCAGTCCGTTTGGCCCAAAAACTCGAACGCGAGCGAGACGTTATGGCGAGCGGCGATATCGCAGAGTTCGCCGAGCACGCGAGCTGATTCCGCGATCACCTCCGGGCGGGTAATGCCGCCATTTGGCGCCGGGCTGGGAACGACGACGATGAAGGGACACTCGATCTTTTGCGCGATCTGGCTCAACTCCGCGCACTGTTCTTTGATTGCATTCCAGGTGAGCGAGTCGCAGAACGTTACGTGCTCGATCGAATTGATACTCAAAGGCGGCACGCCGCTGGTGGCGATCAGATCGTTGAGTTCGCGGCTCGTTCGATGAGACAAAAACGTCCTGAGTTTTTCCGCCCAGATTTCGAGATAATCGAAGCCCGCGGCCTTTGCTGCCTGAAAATCCGTGGCTAAATCGGCCTGCATTGTAGTAGCGCCATTCAGTGCGATTTGCATCGCCGAAGCATAGCACGGTTGAGCATCGGGTTTGTTTGACTTGCCCGAACATTAGTTGTACAAGCGTGCTTGTCTGCAACCAAAAAGGAGAGAGAAAATGGCTTTACGACTTGGCGACATAGCACCCGATTTCACAGCGGATACGACGGAAGGCCCCATTCACTTTCACGAGTGGATTGGTGATAGTTGGGCAGTTCTGTTCTCCCATCCAAAAGATTTCACGCCTGTCTGCACCACCGAGCTCGGTTACGTGGCCCGCTCGAAGCCCGACTTCGAAAAACGCGGTGTGAAAGTGATTGGTCTGAGTGTCGATCCCACTGATTCGCACAAGCGGTGGGCAGAGGACATCAAGGAGACGCAGGGAACGGAACTCAACTTCCCCGTGATCGCTGACCCCGACCACAAAATCGCCGAACTGTACGACATGATCCACCCGGAGATCAGCGACATCTTCACCGTGCGTTCCGTGTTCGTCATCGGCCCAGATAAAAAAGTTAAGTTGATGATCACTTATCCGGCGAGCACCGGCCGCAACTTCGACGAGATTCTGCGCGTGATCGACTCGCTTCAGTTGACGTCGAAGTACAGTGTGGCAACGCCGGTGAATTGGAAAGACGGTGACGACGTGATCATCGTGCCGTCGCTTTCGGACGAGGCTGCGAAGGAGAAATTCCCGAGTGGTTGGAGAGCGCCGAAGCCATACCTGCGCATCACGCCACAACCAAACAAGCAACAGGCATCTAACGACACGGCTGCGAAGAGCGCTTCTTAATCGCCGGTTAGAATCCGTCCACAGATTACACAGACTGCTTTTACTCTGCGTAATCTGTGGATTTTGCTTTCTCGAAAAAGTGCGCCTTGTCGGTCTCGAGGCGTAGCCACACTGTGCTCTCAACTTCGGCGCGAAAATCCGCTGGAGCACGTGCGATTAGTCTGTGCGTGCCGATTGTTAGAAACACGAAAGTCTCGTTTCCCATCAATTCAGTTACGTAAACTCTCGCTGGAATCGCGCCGTCCTGCGGTTGTGTGAATACGTGAACATGTTCCGGGCGTATTCCGAGCGATACGCTGCCATCACCCCTCATTACCGGAAGCTTGATCTCCTCGCTCACAAACACTCCACGCTCAATCTGCCCGTCGATGAAGTTCATACTCGGACTGCCGACAAACTCCGCGACAAATCGATTAGCCGGATGGTTGTAAATATTGAGCGGCGTATCAAACTGCTGTAGCCGCCCCTTCTTCATTACGGCCACGCGCGATGCCAGCGTCATCGCTTCCGCTTGGTCGTGAGTGACGTAGATCGTGGTGGTGCCGAGTTGGTGTTGAAGCCGTTTAAGTTCGCCACGCATCTGCACGCGCAAACGCGCGTCGAGATTCGAGAGCGGCTCGTCCATGAGGTAAGCACGCGGTTCGCGCACGATCGCGCGGGCGAGCGCAACCCGTTGCCTTTCCCCGCCTGATAATTGCCTTGGCTTCCTGTCGAGTAGCGACTCAATCTCCAGTGATTTTGCGACGCGCGCCACCCGATTCTGGCGTTCATCCCTACCCAGTTTTCGCACGCGCAACGGGTAAGCAATATTCTCGGCGATACTCATATGCGGATAGAGCGCATAACTCTGAAAAACCATTGCCAGATCGCGTCGCTGTGTCGGTACGTCGTTGATTCGTTGGTCGCCAATATAGATATCGCCGCTCGTGATGGTTTCGAGCCCCGCGAGCATCCTGAGCGTCGTCGTCTTCCCGCAACCGGACGGACCAAGCAACACGACAAACTCACCGTCGGCGATCTCGAGTGAAAGATCGTCGACGACTTTGGACTCACCAAACGTCTTACTAACGTTTAAAAACCTGATGGACATTCAGCCTTTCACCGCACCCAGCGACAGTCCCCGCACCAGATACCGTTGCATTGCGAGCGCGAAAACTAAAATAGGGATCATAGCCACCGCGCCCGCCGCGCTCATCACGCCCCACTTGATCTCATACTGCGTCACGCGCCCCGCAATCCCGACCGGTAACGTCATCGCCGCATCCGTCTGTGTCAACACGAGCGCAAACAAAAACTCGTTCCAGGAAACGATCAAACAAAATACGGCAGTCGCCGCGAGGCCCGGAGCGACCAACGGCAACACCACGCGCACGAGCGCGCCTAAACGCGAATCGCCGTCTACAAGCGCCGCCTCTTCCAGATCGCGCGGCACTTCCGCAAAGAACCCGCGCATCATCCAGACAACGAACGGCAAGTTGAAAGCAGTGTAGACGACGATCAGCGACGCCCTCGTATTCAGCAGGCGCAAGTCGCGCATCATCAAAAACAGCGGCACGGCAGTCACTATCGCGGGAAACATGCGCGTCGAAAGAATCCAAAGCGAGAGTTTGCGATCGAGATTGTAGGGAAGCTGGAAACGCGTCAACGCATAGGCCGCGAGCGTGCCGATGACCAGCGCGCACGCGGTCGAGACAACAGCAACGATCGCACTCGTGAGCAGATACTGGCCAAACGAACGTGTAACAAACGCTTCGTAGTAGTGTTGAATCGTCGGCGTAAACGAGAACCATTTCGGCGGATAAGCAAACTGGTCCCTTTCGATCTTCAGCGAGATCGTGATCATCCAGTAGACCGGTGTTAACGCCGCAACCAACGCCAGCACCAGCAATCCCGTTTTAAAAATTCCTTTTCTCATCCCGCAGCAACCTCAAATACCCCAAACTCACTATGTTCGTCAGTGCGAGTAACACAAACGACATCGCCGCCGCATACCCGAAATCGGAAAACCGGAACGCTGTGCGGTAGATGTAAAGACTGATCAGCTCGGTCGCAAATCCCGGCCCGCCTTCCGTCAGAATAAAAATCTGGTCAAACACACGCAGCAGATCCATCGTGCGCAACAGCAACACGATCAAAATCGCCGGCTTCAATAACGGCAACGTCACGTGTCGAAACGTTTGCCACCGGCTCGAACCATCGATCAGCGCGGCTTCATACGGCTCTTGTGGAATCGCCTGCAACCCTGCCAGCAGAACCAGAAACACAAACGGCGTCCACTGCCACACGTCAACCGCGATCACGGCCACAAACGCGAGGCGCGGCGAAGCCGTCCACGTCAAACTTTCAGTATTGACTCCCAATTGCTTCAGCGTCCCATTGATTGCGCCGAAGTTTGGATTCAACAGCAAACGCCAGACGATCCCAACCACCACCGTCGGCAACATCATCGGCACAAGCAAACTCGCGCGAAACACTGCGCGCCCGCGCATCTGCTGGTTCAACAACAACGCTAACGCGAGGCCCAGCACGAACTCACACGTCAATGCAGCAACAGCGTACACAAACGTGTGGACCATCGCCGTGAGGAAGAAGTTGTCTGTTGCGAGTCGCTTGAAGTGAGCGAGGGTCCAGACGATCCCCGACGCCGTTTCCTGTTGCAGACTGATTGCGATCGAATAGAAGAGCGGGTAGATGGAAAGCGCGAGAAGCACCGCCAGCGCCGGAGCGACGAGGACGTAGGGCAGCAGCAGTTCGCGTCTATTGAGCGCGCTGAAGAATCTTTTCGATCTCGGCATTCGCCTGGTTCATTGCTTCCGCCGGAGACAACTCACCACTGTTGGCCTTTGAAAGAAAGATGCCAAAGGCGTTTTCGATCTCGTTCCATTGCGGCGTGCGTGGGCGCGGCCGCGACGTTGAGAGCGAACGAAACTGCGCGGGATACGCGGGAAACTTCGCCACCAAGTCCGCATCCTCAAACAGCGACTTGCGCGTCGGCGGATTGCCGCGCAACGCGGAACGTTTCATCTGTTCTGCGGTGGTGGCCCACAGCAGGAAGTCCATCGCGGCTTCAGCGTTTTGCGAATAGCGTGGAATGGCGATTAGCCAGTTGCCAATCTCAGCCTGGCCTGGTTTGCGCTCGCCCGGCAGAGTTGTAAATTCGATCTTGCCGATGACTCTTGATCTCGCCGGATCGCTGAATGCACTGATCCATGCGGGCCAGTTGATCGACATCGCCGACGTACCCTGCAGAAGGTGCGCGCTCACTTCATCGGCATTGAAACTTGCGTAACCCGGCGGCGAAACTTTACCTAACTCCAGCATAAACTCGAGCGCGGCGATTCCTTCGGGACTGTTCACTGTTGGTTTGCCGCTAGCGTCGAACATTTCGGCGCCGAACGCCCAGAAGATCGGCATGAAATCGGCCACAGCGGCGTTTCCCTGCGCCGCGCGCATGACGTAGCCGTACATCTTTCCACCGTCCGCGCTGGTTTCTTTTTCCTGAATCGTCTTTGCGGCTGCGAGCACGTCGTTCCACGTTGAAGGTTCTTTCAAACCATGTTTCTCAAAAAGATCTTTGCGATAGAAGAACAACTGGGAGTTGCCGACATAAGGCAGCGCGTAAAGCGCGCCCGTTTGGTACGGATGCCGGCAGACGTTCAGGGAAGCCTCGACAAAGTCGGCGTCTGGCCCAGTTTGTCCTCTCTTTTGGAGCAGCGGTGTGAGGTCGGTCAGAAACTGATTGCTCGCAAAACGTGGAAACCACGGGTCGTCAAGCATGATCAGATCGTAGGCGCCGGTTCGCGCATTGAGATCGATCATTTCTTTCTCAAAAAGATTTAGATAAGGAAGCTGCACGAAGTTGACGTGCACACCGGTTTGGGTTTCGTAATCTTGCGCCGCTTGCTTGAGCGCCTCGCCTTCGACACCTTCCACGAGGGCGAGTGTGAGTTGCCTGGAACCTTGTTGAGCGGTGCAGCCGAGGGCCAGGACCAGAAGAATCAGTAATATCGTCACGCGCATATTTGCAACACAGATTAACACTGATACCATGCGCGCGTGCGACAAATTGTAACGACCGGAACGGGCGGCATCGAGGTGCTGAAGGTCCAGGAGAAACCGGACCCGCAACCTCGAGCCGGCGAAGTTCTTATTCGAGTACGCGCGGCGGGCCTCAACTTCGCGGACATTCTTTCGCGCCAGGGTCTCTATCCGGATTCGCCACCGAAGCCTTGTGTGATGGGCTACGAGGTGAGCGGTGTGATCGAGGCCGTTGGTGAGGGAGTCAACAGCGCGTTTGTCGGCAAATCGGTCGCGGCGATGACGCGCTTCGGCGGTCAATCAGAACTCGTTACCGTGAAAGCAATGCAGGTGTTTGACAAGCCCGACTCGTTGACGTTTGAACAGGCCGCAGCGATTCCCGTAAACTATTTGACGGCGTACGCGCTGTTGGTCGTGATGGGCTCGTTGCACCTGGGTGAGTCAGTGTTGATTCACAACGCGGGCGGCGGCGTCGGCCTCGCAGCGCTCGACATTGCTAAGAAGATCGGCGCCGTCACTTACGGCACCGCCAGCAAATCAAAACACAAGTTACTTGCCGAACGCGGATTGGACCACGCGATCGACTATCGCAAACAGGACTGGCAACCGGTGCTGATGCAACTCACCAATGGCCGCGGCGTCGATCTGATCATCGATCCGATTGGCGGCAAGAATTGGACGAAGAGTTTCAATTGCTTGCGGCACACGGGACGGCTCGGAATGTTTGGTGTTTCCGCGGCTTCGGCTGATGGCTTCAGCGGCAAGTTGAAATTATTGAAGGCCGTGATACAGACACCGTGGTTTTTCGCGCTTCCACTGGTCAACCGCAATCGTGGTGTCTTTGGTTTGAACCTGGGCCACATGTGGCACGAGCCGGAGAAGGTGGCGATCTGGATGAGGGATATCCTGCGTGGAGTCGAGGAAGAATGGATTCGTCCGCACGTAGACCAGGCTTTTTCGTTTGATGATGTCGGAAAGGCTCACCGGTACCTGGAAGACCGAAAGAATATCGGGAAGGTAGTGTTAATCCCGTAAATCGCTTTGTCGTCTTGCGACAAAGAACGAGATCACCGTCGAGTAGATCAAGCCGAAGATCAGGGTGCCGAAAAACAGTCCGGCAAAGGCCTGAAACAGGAGCGTTCGCGTCGGAGTTGTTGCCGCGCCGGGTTCAAGCGCCAGCCATTTGTCGCCCACGAAAAGGACCACGCAAACGAAGAACAACGATGCGGTGAGAGCATAAACAAACGCGATCCCGACACCCGTCTTCAACGCCTCTTTAAAAGTCAGCTTGCCGCCTCGTTCACGTTCCAACGCTTTTATTCCCAGAAAAATCATCGCGAAGTGGAGGACGTTGAAAAAGATCGGTCCGAAAAGCGTGTGGACCAGTGATTGAGGTTTGGTGACCAACAAATGAGCAAGCAACACCCAGACGATCAACCCGAGCGCTGTTAACAAGCCATACTTAAGAGGAATTTTCATATTACTCCCACGCCTGTCGGGCGGCGCCCTGTGCATCGTGCCAGTAGGGCGCCCAGACAAGCGTTAGCAGTTTGACGTTGATGTTCGCTTTCGTCGGTTTCAAACTCACCGTTTCGAGTTGTTCCGTGGTTGGATCGAATGAACGCTCGATCGTTTCAACTTCAGCTCTGAATTCCGCTTCGAGATCCGCGAACCGCTGCGAGATGATGGCGACGTTCTCTTCGGCGCGTTCGACATCATCGGTTTGTCTCATGGTGCGGCTTACGCCGCGCGCTGTGGTGGTCGCGCGGCCAAGCACTCCGCCGCGTTTGCGGCCCATGAACGACGACAGCAGCGTGGCGCCGAACGAGATCGCTGTTTGATATCGTTGATCCTTGGCTTGTTCGGCTTCGCGCGTGACTGCCTGTTCCGCGCGGCGTTTCCGCTCTTCGAGTTGCGCAAACTTACCCGCGTATTTTTGGCGTAACTTCTCGACGGCTTGATCGCGTTGCTCGCGCGCGATCTGTTGTAGACGCACGCGGAAATCGCGTTCCGACTCGCCGGGATTGGAAGCGATGTTGAGACTCGGCGACTCCAACAGTTCGAGTCGCTGGTTGCGGTAGAGCCAGTTCGCGAAGTCTTTGCGCCACGTGGCGTAGCTTTTTACTTTCGACGCCTTCCCGGGTACTTCCGCGAACTGCGCGTTGGGTTGCGGTTCAGACTCCAGGTCTTCCAGAGGGAGATCGACTGTGGTCGCTTGCGCCCAGTCTAAATCAATTGGTCCATCGTCGATCGCAACCAGCAGCGTGACCTGCTCGGTCATGTCGATGGTTTTCGACTTGCTGTAGTGAATCTCGGCGGCGCCGAGAAGCATCGGTTGGTACAGCAGTTTGGTGTTAACGTCTGCGGAAGAACCAACGGGCATGTAGCACTGCATGATGTCGGCTGATAGCACTGGGCGCGACTGAGTTTGTGAAGCGCCCGTCGCTACGGCCGGAGGGGGAGATGAAGGGGTTGTGGCCGCTTGCGGAACGGCGTTCGATTTAAGCGGATCCACCGATTTCAGCGGATCCATCAGCGTCTTGATTTGCGTCCGCGTCAATGGCCCACGCAGGTACGACATGGCCCAGCGCGTTTCAAACACCTCCGGCGCATCGTCGTGTACGTTGTTCAGCAGAAAGATCCGGTTCGACAATCCCGCGAGAATCTCTTCCATCTCCTGTTTGTCAAACTTCTGACCTACGCCAGCCGCAACTCCTTCTAATCCGTCCAACACGCGCGCTTTGTCGCGCTCGGTTTGCAAACGTCCGATGAACCACGTGCCCGTGTTCGCGAGTCCTTTGTAATCGAGGTCAACTGGATTCTGCGTCGCGAGCACAACGCCGAGTCCAAACGCGCGGCCCTGTTTCAACAGCGTCAACAACGGCAACTTCGACGGCGGATTCGCAACCGGCGGGAAGTAACCGAAGATTTCGTCCATGTAGAGAATCGCACGCAGGCTCGTGGTTCCTGATTGCGCTCTGACCCAACCCAACACCTGATTCAACAGCAGCGACACAAAGAACATGCGCTCAGCGTCGCCAAGATGTGCGATGGAAAAGATCGACAAGCGCGGCTTGCCCGTGGACGTGTAAAGCAACTGTTGCACGTCTAGCGCCTCGCCTTCCATCCAACTCGCAAAACTCGGCGACGCGAGCAGGTGATTCAGCGCCATCGCGAGTTCCAGACGATCGCCGGCGGGGAAGAACGAGTCGAGCTCCATCACACCGATCTTCGTCATCGGCGGCGACTGGATCTGTTGAATCAGTGAAGCGATGTCGAGATTTCGCCCCTGGGACCACTCGTGATTGAGAATGTTGGAGATGAGAATGTGTTCGCGGCTGCGCAATGGATCGGCCGTGAGGCCGATTAGTCCGAGCAGGCTCGTGACGGTCGTGTTAATTCTTTCGCCGAGTAGTTCATTGTCCTGCCGAACCGTTTCGTTAGGCGCATCGAACGACTTCAAAATCGAAACCGGAATGCCCGCGTTGCTGCCGGGCGTGTAGATGCGAAACTCCGCGGCGTCACGCAACCGTTTGATGCGTTCGCCATCCTGTCCCCAGCTTGCCAGCCCGTCTCTCCAGAGTTGGGCTTTCTGTGCGGCATCCTCGCCTTCATTGGTCCATGGCGCAAAGTCATCGGGCGAAAGGTTCGGGAAGGTCAGGAGCAAGTTACCGAGGTCACCCTTCGGGTCGATAATGATTGCCGGAATAGAGTCGATGGCGGCTTCTTCGAGTAACGTAAGGCACAGACCTGTCTTGCCGCTGCCGGTCATACCGACGCACACCGCGTGCGTCACGAGATCCTTCGAGTCGTAAAGCAGCAGACCTTCTTTTGGTTTCTTCTGTTCGAGATCGTATGGACGGCCCAGGTAGAACGCGCCCAGCTTCTCAAATTCCTGCATCCGGTTTGTTTCCCCTCTGTAGTTGCCACTTGGTTCGCGTGTAAGCGATGCGAAATCCGTGACGTTCTGAATTGCGCTGCGATCCGCTTCCGGGTTGCGTCACCATCATCGCGACCGTGCAGCCTTGCTCCGCGGCGTAACGCAGCCGTTCTTCGAGCAGCGCGAGTTGTGCTCCCTGGCGACGCGCACTTGGGATCGTGCTCGCGCCGGCCAACAACGCGACATCACCGTTGATTGAAAGCGCACCGGCGGCGATCGGTTGACCCTCCAACTCCGCGAGAAACGAAAGCGACTTCGAGCGCGCGACAACCTGGCCCAAGTCACGAAGGAAATCTGCGACTTCCGTAAACTCGCTCCAACCTTCAAAAGCGGTTTGCGCCCAAAGATCGATCTCATCCGGTCCGGTCAACCGCACTTGAATCTGCTCGTTGCGCGAGGCGTTCAACCGTAAGTCGGTAGTAATCGGCTGATACAGCACGTTCGAAAACTCGAGCGGCTTGTAACCACGTTCGCTTAGCAAGGCGAAAGTCGTTGGATCTGCCAAGGGACAAACCTCGTGGAATACATCCGCGCCGCGTTCGTTGAAAAACGTCTCCAACTTGTCGAGGTTTTTCGGCGTTAACGGCTCAAACATTCCCAAGCCAAACGTCTGTGTCACCGGAGAGTTTGCGCCGTCAAACATCGCGTAAGTGCCCGCCACTTCAATCCAGCGAGCGCCCACCTGCGGAAATGCCCTGTTACGCGCTTCAACAAATCCGGCATTCGACAGCGATTCTGTTCGCTCCAAACGCCGCGCCAAATCCAAATCAGCAAAAGGGTATTCCATGTCGTGTTTGCATCTCTGCAGAGCTTCTTGTGCCCCTTTGTGGCTACACCGCTCGCTGCACTGCAAACAAGCGCCACTCACCACAATCGGCCATCACGCGAATGCCTCTGTCCTCGAATTTGATCCCCGAACCCGCAACCAGATCCTTGACCGTGCCCGACACGAGCACTTCGCCGGCCTCCGCTTCGCGGGCGACGCACTCACCGATCTCCGCCGCCGCGCCTGCAACTTTGCCCTCCACAATCTCACATTCGCCCGTGTGCAGTCCGGCGCGTGTCTCAACACCTAATCGCGAGGCGTATTCCGTAATCGCCAACGCACAGCGTACCGCGCGCGCTGGTCCATCAAAGATCGCGAGCGGACGATCGCCAACCATATCGATCTCGCGGCCGCGAAACCACTCGATTTCCTTCGCAATGTGCGCGCGCAAACGGCGCAGCAACTCTTCCCAGTTGCTGTGCCGGAACTGATTGTTGGTTCCAGCGATGCGCGTGAACAAAACAGTCGCCAGCACGGTGTCCGGTTCGAGCGTGTGCCGCACGCCCGTCAAAAACTCCTCCATCTCGTCGATGATCGCGTCCTGGTCGCCGACAAACGGCAAGTGATCGTTTCCCGGAAGCTCTACAAACTTCGCTCCGGGAATTCGGTCGGCCACAAAACGCCCCTCCTCGACTTTCAAACACTGATCGTCGGCGCGATGAATAACGAGCGACGGCACGCGTATCGACGGTAACACATTGCGCACGTCGATCTCCGCGTTCATCTGTGTCAATGCGACCGCCGCACCCGGACTCGCGCCCATGCGCAAGTAGGTGGCCCACCAATCACGAAACTTCGGATCGTTTGCGAGGCTCGGAGCGCGTTCGTCGATTCCCACTGGTCCACCCCACTGTTCGCGCATCACGTCGAAAAACTGTTCGCGTTGTTCCTGCGTTGGTCCCCACGGATACTCAGCATCGCGAATTCGTTTGGCATAGGTGCCAATCATCACGAGCGCGAGTGTCTTTTCCGGATAAGTCGCGGCAAACAGGCTACACATCGGACCGCCTTCCGATACGCCGCACAGCGCCGCGCGCTCCGAGCCGACGGCATTCATCACCGCGCGCACGTCGTCCATGCGTTGTTCGAGTGTCGGCAGTTGATTGATCGGAACGCGATCGGAAAGACCAGTGCCGCGTTTGTCGAAGAGTATCAAACGCGAAAACGAAGCGAGACGCAGCAGGAAGCGGGCAAAATTCGGTTCGCGCCAGAAGTATTCGAGGTGCGACACCCATCCCATCACGAAAACGAGATCGAGCGGCGCGTCGCCGATTACCTGGTAAGCGATGTTCACGTCGCCGCTACGCGCGTACATCGTTTCGGGAACGCTACTAATGATCTTTTCTACTTCATCGTCTTCATCCGTCTGCTCAACAACGATCCGGCTTCTAACCCGCTCACGAACAATGAGGGTCTCTTCCGGACCGGTTTTCACATCGCCGACAAAACGATAGCCGCGCTTCGGCACCGTCTGAATGTAATCGCCTCCGAGCGCTTTGCGCAGTGTTGAAATGTTTTGCGCGAGGTTGTTCTCCTCGACAAAACTGTCCGGCCAGACCTTGCGCATCAACTCCTGTTTCGTCAACACGTGACTGCAGTTCTCCAACAAAACAAGGAGAGTAGCGAACGCCTTTGGCGTTAGCGGCAGCTCGCGTTCTTCTTTGAACAGCAGACGCTCCGCGGCGTCGACGCGAAACACGCCAAACACATAAAAACGGTTTTCTGGGCGGCTCGCCATGTTTTCCACCAAATTTTCAGAACTTTCTCACGAGCATTTCAGACCTTTCTAAATACGCCACCGGCTATACGGCCGTATCTTTCGCGGCAGCAGTCAACAAGCACCCCGACACGCGACAATCAGTAGGCCCAGATTATTTAGGAGGTACGCAATGAATACAAGAGGGAAGCGAGAGGTTCAAAACAATGTTGCTGGCCACGCCGTGGTGCTCGGCGGAAGCCTCGCCGGATTAATGGCGGCGCGAGTGCTGGCGGACCATTTCGAACGCGTCACTTTGATCGAGCGCGACGCGTATCCGGACACGACCGAGGTCCGCAAAGGCATCCCGCAGGCGAACCACGTGCACGGACTTCTGCTTCGCGGTCGTCAGGTGCTCGAAGAGTTTTTCCCCGGCCTGCAGGACGAAATGATTGCTGCCGGGGTGCCATTGGTAGACATGGCGAATGATATCGCTTGGTTTACGCCTGCCGGTTGGGGCGTGCGATTTCCTTCCGAGTTGAAAGTGCTGGCGTTCACGCGGCCTGTGCTCGATCTGCACGTGCGCCGCCGGCTCGCTCAGAACCCGAAGATCGAGATCGCGGATCGGATGGAAGTGCTTGGCTTGCTGGGCGACTCGGAAGCGAACCGCGTCGCCGGGGTGCTGGTAATTCCACGTGCTTCGGATGCGGATCGCCGTGTCGCGCGAGAGTTGCGAGCGGATTTAGTTGTTGACGCGACGGGTCGCGCTTCACGCGCGCCGCGTTGGTTGAAAGATCTCGGGTACGAACCGCCACAAGAGACTGTCGTCAACCCGCATCTCGGCTATGCGAGTCGTTTGTATCGCATTCCGGAAAATTTTCACGGCGAATGGACGTGTACGTTCATACAGTCGGCGCCGCCGGAACAAAAGCGCGGCGGGATTCTCTTTCGTGTCGAAGGCAACCGGTGGCTGGTAACGCTGATTGGCGGTGGACGTGATTATCCGCCGAGTGACGAGCAGTCGTTTCTTGAGTTTGCCGAGAGTTTGCGTGTTCCGGCGATCGCCGATGCAATTCGTAACGCCGAGCCTATTTCACCCATTCGTACACACCGCGCTACAGAGAACCGCGTGCGTCATTTCGAAACCGCGAAGAACCTGCCGGAGAACTTTGTCGTGCTGGGCGATGCGGCTTGTGCGTTCAATCCTGTGTATGGGCAAGGCATGACGATCGCGGCGCTCGGTACGCTGGCGCTGCGGCAGTGTTTGCGCGAGCAGCGTGACGGGAGT
>Ga0196977_1000757_pt1 | contig 14854 bp, 11 predicted proteins | sample S3v_1013CmetaG_FD_148634 | JGI IMG/M metagenome (GOLD analysis project Ga0196977, IMG submission 148634) | Soil microbial communities from Anza Borrego desert, Southern California, United States - S3+v_10-13C | ecosystem: Environmental > Terrestrial > Soil > Desert | place: USA: California...
CGCCGGAGAGACCCACTACGGCTGGCTCCTCATGGACGAGAGCTACCGGCCCCTGATGTGGGGCGTACGAGACCGCGCCCGATACGCCGGTCATCATCGTGCCGGCTCCCGCGGGCGCGGCGATGCTCCTCGGGGCGGCTCTCGTCCGACGTCGGCGCCGCGTGGCCGGGGTGGCGTGAGTTCCCGGCGCGGAGCGAGCAGCGCCCCCGACTCATCAAGGGGTTCGGGCCTGGCTCGATGCTCGTGACCAGGTCGCGGTACGCAGAGTTTACGGAGTGCTCGCCGGACACGGCGCGACGCCACGTCCGACCCCACTGCTTCGGGGGTCGAGGAGCCGCATGGCTCTGACCTCTCAGGCGCCGGTGTCACAGCGACTCGCGCCCCGCACAGGCGAGGGCCGGGCCGGAACGCGGGCATCATACCGGCGGCGGAGCCAAACGACGACAAGGGTCGAGTCCACTGAGAGGAGCGCGACCAGCGCGATTTGCGCGGCCGGGATCCACACGAACCGGGGCTCCAGCTCATGGCGGGGATAGGTGTGCAGGCCTCGGGCGACGAGGTCGGCGAGGTCCGTGTGAGGGGCGTGGCGGCGAAGGTAGTCGATGACGACGTGCTTGGGGCCGGTCGGGTCGACGGCGGCGCCGCTGAGACGGCCCATCGGGCCGCGCAGGTCGTGGTCGAATGCGACGCTCACGACTCGGATCCATGGCAGCGTGAGACCCAAATCTTCGATCTCGAGCGGCGTCACGTCGAGCGACAGCGTGTCGAAGCTCTCGATCCACTCATGGCCCCGATCTTCGTACCTAGTGGGGAGCGCCCTGTGGCGATCGCCGATATTGGTGCGCGTGCCGGCGCGGCCCCACTGCATGCGGATGTCCTCCGCGGCCTCGGCGTCGTCGTAGCTGAACCCGTCGATCTCCGGGTGCTCGCCGCGATCGAAGGCGTGCAGCGCTCCCTCGACAGCCACGAGCCTGACGTCCTCGCGTTCCCGCCGGTACCAGCCGCCGATCTCGTTCGAGACGAACACACTCATCCAGAGCGCGCCAGCGCTGACGCCTGCGATGATCACCGCGAGCGCGATCCTGCGCCGGCTCGGCACGCCTTGAAGCGTGGTTGTCATCGAGATTCCTCCCCTGCGCGAGACTCCGGCGCCCCCTATCCCTCCGCCACAAACGCCACCGCACCCAACGGCGGCAGCGTCACCGCCACCGACCGCGCCCGCCCGTGCATCGGCGCCGCGTCCGCGTGCACCCGCTGCTGCCACGCGTAGCCGCTGCCCCCGAAGTCCTCGCTGTCGGAGTCGAAGAGCTTCCGCCAGCGCGAGCCCTGGGCCACGCCCAGCCTGTAGTTGTCCCGCGGCACGGGCGTGAAGTTGAACGCGCACAGCACCGGCGGCGAGCCGTCCGCCGCGTGCCGGAAGAAGGCCAGCACGGAGTTGTCGCGGTCGTCGCAGTGCACCCACTCGAACCCCTGCTCCTCGCAGTCGGCCTGGTGCAGCGCGGGGTGCTCGCGGTAGAGGCGGTTCAGCGTCCGCACCAATTCCTGCATCCCCGCGTGCTCGCGGTAGTGCGTCAGGTGCCAGTCGAGGCTCCTGTCGTGCCGCCACTCCTCGCGCTGCCCGAACTCGCCGCCCATGAAGAGCAGCTTCTTCCCCGGCAGCAGCCACTGGTAGGCAAGCAGGAGGCGCAGATTCGCGAACTTCTGCCAGTCGTCGCCCGGCATCTTCGCCAGCAGCGAGCCCTTGCCGTGCACCACCTCGTCGTGGCTGAGCGGCAGCACGTAGCTCTCGGTGAAGGCGTACAGGCCGCGGAAGGTCAGCTCGTCGTGGTGCCAGCGCCGGTGCGCCGGGTCGCGCTGAAAGTATCGCAGCGTGTCGTTCATCCACCCCATGTCCCACTTGAAGCCGAAGCCGAGGCCGCCGCCCTCCACCGGGCGGGACACGCCCGCGAACGCCGTGGATTCCTCCGCGATCGTCATGATGTCCGGGTGCAGCCCGTAGAGCGTGGTGTTCAGCCGGCGCAGGAACTCGATCGCCTCCACGTTCTCCTTGCCGCCGAAGCGGTTGGGCACCCACTCGCCCTGCTTGCGCGAGTAGTCGAGGTAGAGCATGCTCGCGACGGCGTCCACGCGCACGCCGTCGGCGTGGAACCGCTCGATCCAGTGGTTCGCCGAGCTCAGCAGGAACGAGCGCACCTCGTGCCGCCCGTAGTTGAAGATGAACGAGCCCCAGTCGGGGTGGAAGCCCTGCCGCGGATCCTCGTGCTCGTAGAGGTGCGTGCCGTCGAAGGCGATGAGCCCGTGACCGTCGGTGGCGAAGTGCGACGGCACCCAGTCGAGGATCACCCCGATCCCCGCCCCGTGCAGCGTGTCCACGAACTCCATGAAGTCGTCCGGCGAGCCGAACCGGCTCGTGGGCGCGAAGTACCCCGTCGTCTGGTATCCCCACGACCCGTCGAACGGGTGCTCCATCACCGGCAGGAGCTCCACGTGCGTGAAGCCGAGCCAGCCGACGTACTCCGCCAACTGCTCCGCGGCCTCGCGGTACGAAAGCGGCCGGTTCCCCTCCTCCGGCACCCGCCTCCACGAGCCGAGGTGCAGCTCGTAGATCGAGACGGGCCGGCGCCGCCAGTCGTCGCGCCGGCGCGCCTCCATCCAGGGCGCGTCGCGCCACTCGTGCGCGGGGAACCACACCTTCGAGGCCGAGTAGGGCGGCGTCTCGGCGTGGATGGCCACCGGGTCGGCCTTCTGCGCCTCGTGCCCCTGCACGCCGGAGCGGACGAAATACTTGTAATTCGCGCCCGCGTCCACGCCCGCGACGAAGCCCTCCCATATCCCCGACGCCCCGCGCGGCGAGAGCGGGGTCGCGAGCGCGTCCCACGCGTTGAAATCGCCCACCACGTGCACGGACCGCGCCCCGGGCGCCCACACCGCGAAGTGCGCCCCCCGCCGCCCCTCGACCTCCGCCGGCTGCGCCCCCAGCTTCTCGCCCAGGTGCGCGTGCGTGCCCTCGTTGAAGAGGTAGAGGTCGTCCTCCGTGATGATCCGGGTCTGCGTGCGCGTCATGCCTCTTCCTCGCGGCATCGTACTCGCCCCGCTCCCGCCGCACGCGGTCGGCCCCGCACCCGGTCCGCGCCCGGCCCTCCCGCGCCCGCCGCTAGAATCGCCCGACGCGCCCCGAGACGACGCCGATGACATTCATGTCGCCCGTCCATCCCGTCAGCCACGCGCCCGAGGTGGACGCCAACCGCGCCCCCGCAGGCGTGCTCCTCGCGGAGATCGGCTGGGAGGTGTGCAACCCCGTCGGCGGCATCTACCAAGTGCTCCGCTCCAAGGCGCCGAGCATGGTGCAGCGCTGGCAGAACCGCTACCTCATGGTCGGGCCCTACGCGGGCCAGAAAAGCCTCCTCGAGCTGGAGCCCCGCCGCCCCACCGGCTGGCTCGCCCAGGTCGTCGAGGCCCTCAAGGCCGAGGGCATCACCGCGCATACCGGGCGGTGGCTCGTGCAGAGCCGCCCGCGCGCCCTGCTCCTTGAGCACCGCGTCAGCGCCCCGAAGCTCGACGAGATCAAGTACCGCATCTGGAAGGAGCACGGCCTCGAATCCCCCGGCCAGGACGAGCTCGCCGACGGCGTGATCTCCTTCTGCGACGCGGTGCACAGGATGATGGGCGTCCTCTGCCGCATCTGGGAGGGGCGCGGCCAGCAGAGCCGGCGCGTGCTCGCCCACTTCCACGAGTGGATGAGCGGGCTCGCCATCCCCATGGTCCGGCGCGACCAGCTCAACTGCGCCGTCGTCTTCACCACCCACGCCACGCTGCTCGGCCGGTATATCGCCTCCAGCGAGGGCGATTTCTACGGGCGGCTCCCCTCGATCAACCACGAGGCCGAGGCGAAGCGCTACGGCATCGGCTACCAGCACCACTACGAGCGCGCCGCCGCCCACGGCGCCCACGTTATGACCACCATCTCCCCAATCACCGCCGAGGAGTGCACCGTGCTGCTCGGGCGCAAGCCCGACCTCATCCTGCCCAACGGCCTCAACATCCAGCGCTACAACGTCGGCCACGAGTTCCAGACGCTCCACGCCCAGTTCAAGGAGCGCATCCACGAGTTCGTGATGGGCCACTTCTTCCCCAGCTACTCCTTCGACCTCGAAAAGACCACCTACATGTTCACCAGCGGACGCTACGAGCCCCGCAACAAGGGCTTCGACCTGTGCCTCGAGGCCTGCGCCCGCCTCAACCAGCAGCTCCGGCGCGAGGAGTCGCCCCGCACCGTCGTCTTCTTCATCGTCACCCGGCGCGACCACCGCCACCTCAAGCCCGAGGTGCTCCAGTCCCGCGGCGTGCTCGCCGAGCTGCGCGAGGTCTGCCGCGCCATCACCAACGACATGGGCGAGGAGCTGTTCCGCAAGGCCGCCGCCGGAGAGCGCGTCACCCTCGACGACCTCCTCAAGGAGTACTGGCGCCTCCGCCTCCGGCGCACCCAGGCCGCCCTCAAGACCGGCCGCCTGCCTCCCGTCGTCACCCACACCCTCGCCGACGAGGACGACGACGAGGTCCTCCGCACCATCCGCCGCCTCGGCCTGGTCAACAGCCCCGAGGACCGCGTCAAGATCGTCTACCACCCCGACTTCATCTCCACCACCAACCCCTTGTGGGGCATCGAGTACGAGCAGTTCGTCCGCGGCTGCCACCTGGGCCTCTTCCCAAGCGCCTACGAGCCATGGGGTTACACGCCGCTCGAGTGCGTCGCCTTGGGCGTCCCCGCCGTCACCAGCGACCTCGCCGGCTTCGGGCGCTACGTCGCCGAGAACTTCCCCGACCACGACCGCTGGGGCATGTACATCATCCCCCGGCGCGGCCGCGCCAACGACGAGGCCGCGGAAACTCTCGCCCGGCGCATGTGGGAGTTCTGCCGCCTCGACCGGCGCGGGCGCATCCAGATCCGCAACGAGGTCGAACGCCGCAGCTGGAACTTCGAGTGGGAGAAGCTCGGCCGCCCCTACCACGTCGCCCACGACCTCGCCGTCGCGCGGGCGAAAGTCGGCACCTACTGATCGGTCCACGGTGCATGTCGGGTGCCGTGGTCTGAGCCGTGCCGTGACGGCGAAGGCCACGCGGCGCGACCGATCGCGTGGCCTCCGCTCGTCCCGGCGCGCCGGGACGCTCCGACCACAGGCACCCGGCGTTCGCTCCGCGTTCTCCGCGTCTTCTCCGCCCCTCCGCGTTCGTTTCCCCCCGCTACGCTACGCCCGGAGGAAGCGATGACCCGCATCTTCGGCGCCGACGCGGAGTGGCTCGAGGCCGACGGCCTCGGCGGCTATGCCTCGGGCGCCGTCTCCGGCATCCGCTCCCGCCGCTACCACGCCCTGCTCCTCGCCGCGCGCACCCCGCCCACCGACCGCGTCGCGCTCGTCCAGGGGCTCGAGGTGTGGGCCAGGCCCACCGGCAAGAGCGGCGCCCAGGAAACGCCGCTCTGCGCCCACCGCTACGAGCCCGGCGTCGTCCACCCCTCCGGCTTCAAATGGATCGAGAGCTTCACCACCGATCCCTGGCCCACGTGGGTCTACCGCCTCGACGACGGCGCTCGAATTCAGCACGAGATCTTCGTGCCCAGCGGGCGCGCCGCGTGCGTGATCACCTGGCGGCTGCTCACGTCCACCCGTGCCGTCTCGCTCCGCGTGCGTCCGCTCATCGGCGTCCGCGAGTACCACAGCCTGCAGCGCGAGAATGGATCGTTCAACTTCCACGCCGAGACCGCCGACGGCGCCGTCACGTGGCGCCCCTACTGGGGCATGCCGCGCGTCCGCATCCAGTTCAACGGCGCCTACACCCCCAGGCCCGACTGGTACCGCAACTTCCTCTACGAGACGGAGCGCTCCCGGGGCCTGGACTCGATCGAAGACCTCGCCTCCCCGGGCGAGTTCACCTTCGATCTCACCGACGGTGCGCCCGAGGCCTGCCTCATCCTCTCCACCGACACGCCCCCCGAGCGACCCCTCCCGCCGGGCGATCCCGCGCCCATCGTCGCCGGCCTGCGCCGGTCCGAACGCTCCCGCCGCGCCGCCCTGGGCGCCGGCCTCGCCCGCGCCGCCGACGCCTACATCGTCCGCCGCGGCATCGCCTCCACCATCATCGCCGGATACCCCTGGTTCACCGACTGGGGACGCGACACGTTCATCTCCATCCGCGGCCTGTGCATCGCCACCGGACGCCTCGAAGAGGCCCGTCAGATCCTCACCGAATGGTCCCGCGCCCAGGTCGAGGGCCTGCTCCCCAACCGCTTCCCGGATGTCGGCGAAGCCCCCGAGTTCAACTCCGTGGACGCCGCGCTCTGGTACGTCCAGGCAGCGCACGACTTCCTCGCAGCCGCGAAGCGGGCCAGAGGGCTCGATCTCTCCCCCGGCGACGAGAAGATCATCCGCCGCACCTGCGTCCGCGCCCTCCAGGCCTACGCCGCCGGCACCATGCACGGCATCCGCATGGACCGCGACGGCCTGCTCTCCTGCGGCGAGGGCGACTCGAGCCTCACGTGGATGGACGCGCGCGTCGAGGCCCACGCCGTCACGCCCCGCGTCGGCAAGCCCGTCGAGGTGCAGGCGCTCTGGATCAACGCCCTCAAGCTCGCGTCGATCGACGAGCCCAAGCTCGGCCCTCTCGCCGAGAAGGCCGCAAAGACGTTCCACGAGAGTTTCTGGAACCCGAAGCTCGGCTGCCTCTTCGACGTGCTCGACGCCGGGCACGACGCGGGCGCACGCGACGAGAGCATCCGGCCGAACCAGTTGCTCGCGGTGGGGGGCCTCACGCACCCGCTCCTGGCCGGCGAGCGCGCCCGCGCCGTCGTCGATCTCTGCGAGCGCAAGCTCCTCACGCCCATGGGCCCGCGCACGCTCGACCCCGCCGACCCCGCGTACGTCGGCTCCTACGCCGGCGACGTGCGCCGCCGCGACCACGCCTACCACAACGGCACCGTCTGGCCCTGGCTGCTCGGCCCCTTCGTCGAGGCGTGGGTCCGAGTCCGCGGCTCGACGCCAGCCATCAAGCGCGAGGCGCGCGACCGCTTCCTGCGCCCGCTCCTCGAGAGCTCCGCATCCTTCGGTCTCGGCCACATCGCCGAGATCGCGGACGGCGATCCGCCGCACACCCCCGGCGGCTGCCCCTTCCAGGCCTGGAGCGTGGGCGAGGCCCTCCGCCTCGACAGAGTTGTCCTCGCCGAATGATCCGCAACCCACCGCGGCGCCGCGAGCGCCGCGCCGAGTCCTCCAAGGAGATTGAGCAATGGCGAAGAAGGCCGCGAAGAAGACCGCCCGGAAAACCACCAAAAACGGCGCCAGCAAGTCCGCCCGCGGCGCCGCCAAGAAGTCCGCAAAGAAGACGGGCGGGAAGTCCGTCGCGGGCGCGGGCGGCGCAAGCGCCGCCGCCGGCAAGAAGACGGGCAAGAAGACGGGGAAGAAGAAGGCCGCCTCGCGCGCCGACGCGCTCGCCCCGCGCCCCATCAACAGCGGGCGCGGCGCCACGCCCGCGGAGATCGGCCAGGACCTCGTGAACATGGTCAACGCCGGCGTCAAGGAGGAGGAGATCTGGGCCAAGTGGTTCCACCCCAAATTCGTCTCGATCGAGGGCGGCAACATGAACATGGCCTGGCACGGCAGACGCGCCGCCAAGTCCAAGGCCGACTGGTGGTACAGCAACCACAAGGTGCACTCGATGAAGGCCAAGGGCCCCTACATAGGCGCGACCGGCTTCGGCGTGAAGTTCAACCTGGACGTCGAGGAGATCTCGACCGGCAAGCGCTGGCAGGGCGACGAGCTCGCCTTCTACTCCGTCCTCAACGGCAAGGTGGTCCAGGAGGAGTTCATGGGCAAGCCCATGCCCGCCGGCGACGCCGCACCCACCGAGGACCAGGTCCCGATCTGACCGCCTGACATGCTTCCCCGGGATACCGGCGGCTCGCCCACCATCGCGTCCGCCCATCTCCGCGGGCGCCACTGGTCAGCCTCGGCGTTGCGAGGCTGACCAGTGCGCCAGTGCTCCGCCCGTCGTCGCCGGTCTGCGCCACTGGCGGCTTGTCCGCCAGGGCTTCACGCCGCGAGCAACTGCTCCAGCGCTCCCGCGAGCACCTCCCGCGGCCTCAGGCCCACCACGCGCCCCACCTCCTGCCCGTCCTTCAGGAACACGATCGTGGGGATCGACTGCACCCCGAACTTGCCCGCGATCCGCGGCGACTCGTCCACGTTCACCTTCGCCACCTTGGCCCGCCCCTGATACTCCTCCGCGATCGCATCCACAATCGGACCCACGGCGCGGCACGGCGGGCACCACGGCGCCCAGAAGTCGATCATCGCCACTCCCTCCCGCGTCTCCGCGTCGAAGGTGGTCTGGTCCAGATGCAGCGTCGAAGCGTTCGTGCTCATCGCGGTCTCCTTATGCCTGCTCCGCGGCCGCGTCGTCGCGCCGGGGCCCCCGTTCCTTCTACGAACGCCGTGCCGCGCTCCGGGTTGGGTAATTGCCGGATTCCCGCCCCGCCCCCCGACCCCGCCGCTCTCCCGTTCTCGGACCCGGGGCGGCCGATTTGAGCGGCGGGTATCCCTATTTGACGTCCTTGCCGGTATGCTCGCCGCCGGGGGACGGGATGCCGGGGGGCCGGTCCGTCCGCCACGCCGCTGTCAATCTGGCCGCGTCGGCCGCGGCCGCCGTCTCAAAAGGGAATCGATCCATGAGCCTCCGACACCGTCTCTTGTCATGCGCCGCCGTCGGCGGCCTCTCGTGCGCCGCACTCGCCCAGGTCAACGGCCTGCCCACGCCGATCGACTCGATCAAGGGCGTCGCCCCGCGCGAGGCCCTCCCCATCGATCAGATCCCCGACCTCGATCCGCAAGTGATCGGCCGGCTCGAAGCCGCGGACGCGGCCCAGGGCCTTGCCCCGCGCTACGCCGTGCCGACCGACGTGGATATCTCGCCCGACACGCACGGCGTCTGGGAGCAGGTCTCCGAGAGCATGATCGCCTGGCGCATGCGCGTCCGCTGCGACAACGCGCTCAGCCTGAACTTCGGGTTCGACGCGTTCCACATGCCCGAGGGCGGCCAGCTCTCGATCTACGACACCGACGGCGACCGCGCCATCCGCCCCTTCACCGCTCGCGACAACGCCGCGCACGGCGAGCTCTGGACCCCGCCTACCGTCGGCAACGACGTGATCATCGAGCTGGTGCTGCCCGTCAAGGCGCTCGAGGAGCTCGACCTGCACCTCGGCGTCATCAACGCCGGCTACCGCGGGTTCAACGACGTCTTCGACCCGCGATCCGGGGCCTGCAACATCGACGTCGTCTGCCCCGAGGGCGACGACTGGCGCGCGGAGATCGCCTCCGTCGCCGTCATCTCCACCGGCGGCTCCCGCTTCTGCACCGGCTTCATGGTCAACAACGCCGCGGAAGACCAGACGCCATACTTCATGACCGCCAACCACTGCGGCATCAGCGGCGGCAACGCCGCCTCCCTCGTCGCGTTCTGGAACTACGAGACCAGCGAGTGCGAGGGCACGCCCGACGGCTCGCTCTCGGACTTCCAATCCGGGTCGTTCTTCCGCGCCTCCAAGTCTTCCAGCGATTTCACCCTCGTCGAGCTCGACGAGGCACCCAACCCCGACTGGCTCGTCTCCTTCGCCGGCTGGGATGCCGGCGGCGCCGACGCCTCCGACGCCATCGCCATCCACCACCCGGATGTCGACGAGAAGCGCATCAGCTTCGAGTTCGAGTCCACCACCACCACCAGCTACCTCGGCGAGAGCGTCCCCGGCGACGGCACCCACGTCCGCGTCATCGACTGGGACCTCGGCACCACCGAGCCCGGCTCCTCCGGCTCGCCGCTCTTCGACCAGAACCACCGCGTCATCGGCCAGCTCCACGGCGGCTTCGCCGCCTGCGGCAACGACCTCTCCGACTGGTACGGCAAGTTCTCCGTCTCCTGGAACGGCTCCTCCTCGAGCAACCGGCTGCGCGACTGGCTCGACCCCACCGGCTCAGGGGTGCTCGCCGCCGACACGCTCTGGCCCGGCGCCTCGGGCATCCTCGTGAGCCCCGGCGGCGTGTTCGTCGCCGAGGGCCCCGCCGGCGGCCCCTTCTCGCCCGGCTCGCAGGTGTACACGATCCGCAACATGGGCGACGTGCCCGTGGACTACACCGTCTCGACCGGCGCGTCGTGGCTCGATATCTCGGGCGGCGCCGGCACCATCCCGGTGGACGGCCAGGCCGACGTCACCGTCACGATCAACAGCGCCGCCGAGGACTTCGACAACGGACGCTACGACGCCACGATCGACTTCGTGAACTCCACCGACCATGAGGGCGACACCGTCCGCGCCGCCCGCCTCTTCGTCGGCGTGCCCGAGCAGGTCTACGCCTGGACCATGGACACCAACCCCGGCTGGAGCACCGAGGGCCAGTGGGCCTACGGCAAGCCCACCGGCGGCGGCGGCGAGCACGGCCTCCGCGATCCGACCTCCGGCGCCACCGGCCAGAACGTCTGCGGCTACAACCTCGCCGGCGACTACGTCAACAACATGCCCGAGTACGACCTCACCACCACCGCGATCGACTGCTCCGGCCTCTCCCGCACCAGCCTCCGCTTCAAGCGCTGGCTCAACGTCGAGCAGCCCGCCTACGACCACGCCTACATCCGCATCTCGACCGACGGCTCCACATGGCACGAGGTCTGGTCCAACGGCGCCGAGATCACGGAGAACTCCTGGCGCGCCGTCGAGCACGACATCTCCGAGTGGGCCGACGGCGCCGAGACCGTCTACCTCCGCTGGACGATGGGCACGACCGACAGCTCCTGGCTCTACTCCGGATGGAACATCGACGACGTCGAGATCTGGGGCGTCACGTCCGGCGGCTGCCCGGGCGACTTCAACGGCGACGGCGAGGTCAACACGCTCGACGTCCTCGCGTTCCTCAACGCCTGGAACGCCGGCGACGACTCCGGCGACTTCAACGACGACGGCGTCAACAACACCCTCGACGTCCTCGCCTTCCTCAACGCCTGGAACGCCGGCTGCTGACACAGCCGCGTGCCTGAGCACGCGGAAGACCTGATCGGTGTTCGACGCCTCCTATGGGCCGCCACAAAGCGCCCGGGATGAACATCCCGGGCGCTTTCGTTTCGGATGCGGATCCAACACAGAGGCACAGAGCGAAAACTTTGAATCGGAGCCTGTGGATGGGGCCGGCATTGATTCGACTCGATGTGTCTCTGTGTCTCTGTGTCTCTGTGCCTCTGTGTTCGAGTTTCCTCTGCCTTGCTCCGCGCCCTCCGCGCCCCTCCGCCGCTCCGCGTTCGTCTTCAAACCCGCGGCCCGCTCTCGCCGAGCTTCGCGATCGCCTCCCCATACTGCTCCCGCAGCGGCTCGACCACTTCCTTGATGAACCGCTCCGTCTGCTCCACGCTCCGCCCCACGTACTTCATCGGATCCATCACGCCGTCCCAATCCAGCTCGCCCGCGAGCAGCCCGCCGCGCGCCTTGCTCTGGAACGCCGCGTCGGCCTTGAGCCGCTCGAGCAGGTCGTTCTCCAGCCCCTCCTGCTTCACCCGCATCCCCGCGGCCTGCGCGTGCTGGCGGATCCGCTCGTGGTAGTCCTGCCGGTCCGCCCCGAGCTTCACGCACGCCATGAGGATGTTCTCGGTGGCCATGAAGGGCAGCTCGGCCATGAGGTTCTTGCGGACCATCGCCTCATGCACGATCAGCCCGCTCGCCACGTTGTGCATCAGGTCCAGCGCCCCATCCAGCGCGAGGAACGCCTCGGGGAGCGACAGCCGCCGGTTCGAGGAGTCGTCCAGCGTCCGCTCCAGCCACTGCGTCGCCGCCGTGTCGTACGCGTTACCAACCAAGTTCATCACAAAGCGCGTGAGGCCGCAGATCCGCTCGCACCGCATCGGGTTCCGCTTGTACGGCATCGCCGAGGAGCCGATCTGCTTGGATTCAAACGGCTCGTCGAGCTCCTTGCGGTTGGAGAGCAGACGGATGTCGGTAGCGATCTTGTGGAGGACGGCGGCGACGCAGGCAAGTTCGGCGAGCAGACGCGCATCCTCGCTACGGGGATAGGTTTGGCCGACCACCTTGTGTGGGTTCGTGCAGATCCATTCTCCGGCCTTGAAAGTCGCGGAAGTGAAGCGACCGATGAACCCGCGCTCCAGATCATCCACGAGGTCCGGTCGTCCGCCTGCTAGGTCCAAGAATGATGCCTGCGTGCCGGTAGCGCCGCGAAGGCCCCTGAGAAACGGGCCGCGCTCAAACGCTTGTCCGTGTGCCAGCGCCAAGTCGTACCCCCACAGCGCCGCTCGCCTCCCGACAGTCGTCGGCTGCGCAGGCTGATAATGCGTGAATCCCAGAGTGGGCGTCCGACACCACCGCTCAGCGAATACCGAAAGCGAAAGCACCGCGCGCACCGTCTTTGTCATGATCAGCTTGAATGCGGCTGTGATCGTTGCCCAGTCCGCATTGCACACCACATCCTGACTCGTCATTCCCAGATGAATGATCGGCCGCGCCTTCGGACACGAGTCGCCCAGCGCATGCACATGCGCCATCACGTCATGCCGCAGCTCCCCCTCGTACCGCTCCGCGGCCGCCATCTCCTCGTCGGTGATGCCGCCGGGCCGCTCCACGACCGCCCGTAGCTCCTCCACCTGCTCCTTCGTCACCGGCAGCCCCAGCTCGTGCTGCGCCTCGGCCACCGCCAGCCAGATCCGCCGCCACGTGTTGAACTTGTGCCGCGCCGACCACAGCCGCAGCATCTCCGGGCTCGCGTTCCGCGACGCAAGTGGGGACGTGTACGTGTCGTAGTGGTTTGTCATGAGTCAACCGAATCCTCTGCTTCGTACAGCGGGGCGAAACGTGCCCAAACCGTGTCCGCCGCGGCGTGGAGCGGCGGCAGGTGTTCCTCAAGAACGGTCCAGACCTTGTCGTGATCCAGCTTGAAGTAGCCGTGCACCAGCGTATTGCGGAACGCGACGATCTGTGCGGCGTCACCGAGTTCGGCGGCCATTCCCGGATCGAGAGCGGACAGGCGGTTCATGGCTTCACCGAGCGTGATGAGCTTGCGTTCCACGGCCGCGCGCGTCTTCTCGTCCGCGAGATACTCGGGCTTGCTCATCCCCGCGAGAAACGACACGATGCTCTGGCAGGCGTCGCGCACGTCCCAGACATAGGCGCTCGGCTCACGCCGCGGCATAGAGCGGCACCTTCGAGTGTTCGATGGAGTGTCGGACAACCGGGTTGCGGATGCAGTGCCGCTCGATCAGATCTACCTCCCGTCCCAGCAGCGCCTTCAGGTCCGCCAGCAGCAGGAAGTACACGTCGTCGAAGCCCTTTGACTCGTGCGGCTCAAACTCCACGAGAAAGTCCACGTCGCTCCGTTCGGGGTCGAACCCCTCCCCCAGCGCCGAGCCGATCAGGAACAGCCGCCGCACCCCGTGCCTGCGGCAGAGCTCGGCGATCTTGTCCAGATTGTCCCGGATCAGCGGCACCACGCCCGCATTCTACGTCCAATGCCCCCCAAAAACAGAGCCCGCAGCGCAAGCGAGGGTCACAGAGCCCGACGCGCAAGCAAGGGCCACGCCTGCCGGACGCGTCCCGGCCCACCTCCTGCCGCCCGCAGGCCCCAAACCTTGCTCAGATATCCGCCCCTTGCCCATCGCACACATACGCCCGCGCCAACGACTCCTCGTTCCAGAGGTACTTCTTGCTCCCCTTCTCTGTCCACACCGTCTGCGTCTGCCCCGCGAGCCCCGCCCGGCGCAGCGCGCGCGTGCAACAGCCCTTGAACTGCGCCAGCACGACGCCCGGCTCCTCGGGCGCCCACACGACGGCGTGCACATGCTTCGTGCGGACGTTCACTTCATGGAGCCTCCACTTGCGTATGCCGCAGTGCTCCCGGATCGTGTGCCTCACGATCTCGCGCGCTTCAGGGCTTAGTGCAAAGGGTTCCCCCGCGAGCTGTTCGTATCGCGCGGACCTGCGAGCTTCGTCCGGCCGGGCGAACGGTTGGCCGTATGCATTGTGCTCGTCATCTACCGACCCGCGCTCGTCGCCGTGGAGCCAGGTGCCGTAGGTGGTCCATGTGAGGAGGTATCCGAGCGGCATTGAGGTATACTAACAAATGGCCACGCGGCGGAATGACGCGACCCGTAAGCGACGGCTGCGAAGTTGGGGAAGATCCAAAGCCAGTGAGCCCACGTGACCCTCGCTCGCGCTTCGGGCTCCGAGACCCTCGCTTGCGCTTCGGGCTCTGTGGCGCTGGCCCCCGTAGACTCTCCCGATGGACCGCGCCAACGCCGTCACCGGCTCGCTCTTCCGACCCGTCCGGGTCGAAGCCGCGGTGCGCGCTGTCCGCGTCGCCGCCGTGGTCCCCTGCCACAACCGGCCCGCGGACCTGGCCCTGCTCGGCGCCGACCTCGTTGCCTGCAGGCTCGCCGCGGCCGCTCCCGCCCCCAACCCCGAGCACCTGCGCATCGAGCTCTCCGTCATCGTCGTGGACAACGCCTCCGACCCGCCGCTCGACGCGCCGTCTCTCCGCGCCGACGTCCCCTTCCACGTCCTCCGCCTCGCTACGAACACCGGCGGCTCCGGCGGCTTCAACGCCGGTATGGCGGTCGCCCTCGAAGACACAGCCGCCGCCGATGCCCCCGACTACCTCTGGCTCGTCGATTCCGACGCCCGCGTCGAGCCCGACACGCTCGCGATGCTCCTCGGCGCGATGGAGGCCGATGCATCGCTCGTCGCCGTCGGCCCCGCGCTTTCCGACACGCTCGAAGGCGGCATCCACGAGGTCGGCGGCCGCGTCGATCGCCGCACCGG
>Ga0196977_1000759_pt1 | contig 14827 bp, 15 predicted proteins | sample S3v_1013CmetaG_FD_148634 | JGI IMG/M metagenome (GOLD analysis project Ga0196977, IMG submission 148634) | Soil microbial communities from Anza Borrego desert, Southern California, United States - S3+v_10-13C | ecosystem: Environmental > Terrestrial > Soil > Desert | place: USA: California...
GCAACGCCGTTTGGGTCAGTGCTCAAACCAGGCCCACTGCCAAAAGACGAACGACAACCAGAAGAGCGGTACCGCTGGTGCCTGTTGGCACCGATCTCAAAGTCCGGCTGAACGACACGCTTTCGAGTAAAGACTCGCGTGTCGGCGATCGTTTCACTGCCACCGTGATCGATCCCAGTCGCTTCGATGAAGCACGACTGACGGGACACATCAGCTCCCTCAACAAGTCAGGCAAAGTCAAAGGACGCACGAGCATGAATCTCGCCTTTGATTCGATCGAGATGCGTGATGGCCGTCGAGGCGTATTGCGCGGTTATGTGACGCGAGTTTACGGCGACGATTCAGGGCAGGCAGACAACGAAGGTGGCGTCGAATCAGGCAGCAGGACCAAACAAACGGTCAAACGCGCAGGTATCGGCGCAACGGTCGGCGCGATCGTTGGCGGCATCGCTGGTGGAGGCAAGGGCGCAGCGATCGGTCTGATCATCGGCGGCGCCGGTGGCGCAGGGTCGTTGGCCGTGAAGGGCAGCAAGGAATTGAAGATCGAGTCAGGCACGGAAATGCTGGTGCACGTGACACGCTAGTCGCATACACTCAAGACAAGCAGAACTAGGGAAACGGGTGAATCCGTTTCCCTATTGTTTTTTGGAAGAAAGCTCGCATTAGCTCCGTCTAAGTCGTGACGAGGTAGCTAATGGAGCGGCGCGCGGTGATGGCTCAGCAGCTAATTGACGGAAACGTAATCGAGGCCTGCCAGCAAGGCGACCGCGAAGCCTTTCAGCTCCTCTTCGAGTCGTACAAAGACAAGGTCTTCTCGATTGCTGTTTATTCGGTGGGCGGCGATCGTGCGATTGCGGACGACGTAACGCAGCAGATCTTTCTGAAATTATTCACTGCGATTCGCCAGTTTCGCGGGGATTCGGAGTTTACGACCTGGCTTTATCGCATGGTGGTGAATGCGTGTCTCGACGAGCGGCGCCGCCGCAAACGATGGCTTCCCTGGGGAGAGACTGTGGCGATGACAAATCCAGTCGATCGAAAACCGCAGGAGAAGCAGTTTGCACGGCTTGAAGTTTCCGAAGCCGTTCAGGAAGCGATTGGCGAACTCAAACCGAAGTTTCGTTTGCCAATATTGTTGAAGTACATCGAGGGGTTGTCGTACGAGGAGATCGCGAGCGTGATGGGTTGTTCGAAAGGCACGGTTGCGTCGCGTTTGAATCGCGGGCATAGCCAGTTGGCGAAACGGCTGGCCCATTTGAACAATCCGGCGAGTTGGGGCGAGTAACGAGTTTGGAGTTTTACGGAGAGTTTTGATGTTTTCGAAGCACGTAACCAGGGACATTTCAGCTTACTGTCACGGCGAGTTGCCGGCGGAAGAGTCGCGACGGTTTGCGGAGCACATCATTTCGTGTGCGAAGTGTCGCGGGGAATTTGAACAGATCAAGCTTGGAATAAAGTTGGCGGAGCAGTTGCCGCAAGTGCCCGCGCCGGACGCCTTATGGAGTGAAATTGAAAAAAACCTGGGTTCCGAAAGAAGAGAGGCTCCGCGTCATAGAGGTTCGCGACTTCGTGTTGCAGCAGTGGCGGCGCTGCTGCTGGTAGTCGCGAGTGTGGGGGTTTGGAGGTTTTGGGACCGGGGATCTGACGGATTGGAAAAAGAATCGTGGCAGGTGCAGCAACTAGCCGGAACGCCGCGGATCGGAAGTGAACGGATCACCAAGGAAGGCCGGTTGGGAGTTGGTGAGGTGTTGGAAACAGACGGAAACTCGCGCGCGCAAATCCAGGTGAGCTCGATCGGCACGGTTGATATCGACGAAAACACGCGCGTGCGGTTGTTGGAAACAGCGCCGACAGAGCACCGGCTTGAACTCGCACGCGGGAAAATGAGCGCGACGATCTGGGCGCCGCCGCGATTGTTCTTTGTCGACACGCCGTCAGCGGTGGCCGCGGATCTCGGTTGTGCTTACACGCTCGAAGTTGACGATCATGGCGCTGGAAAGTTGCGCGTGACGTCCGGTTGGGTGGCGCTGGAATTGAAAGATCGTGAATCGATCGTGCCTGCCGGCGCGGCGTGTGAGACACGGCCGGAAGTCGGACCAGGCACGCCTTACTTCGAAGACGCTTCGCCTGCGTTTCGAAATGCTCTCAGCGTGATGGACTTCCAACACGATCCGGCTGTGACGAAAGACGCATTGACCGTGATGCTGAACGAAGCACGCCCGCGCGACACGCTAACGCTCTGGCACCTGCTGGCCCGTGTTAATGAAGCGGACCGGCCGCGCGTTTACGACGCAATAGCGAAGTACGCTCCGCCTCCGGCTGGTGTGACGCGAGAAGGTTGTTTGCAACTGGATTGGGCAATGCTCGAACGTTGGAAGAACCAACTTCAGTTCACTTGGACTGGAAACGGTGGCGGAAAGATGTCGCCGAAGATGTTGAAGCAGTTCAAATGATCGCGAAGTCTTGCTAAGTGCCTGAGAGGTGGCGCGTGTCGTTGAGCGTCAGCACGCGAACGAAACCGTCATCACGTAATTCAAATCTTGTCACGCCACAATTCGCACTCATGATCCACACGGGCTTCAACTCCGGTGCATCGAGGGCGCCCATCAGGTGCAGCGCGAGGATGCAAATCGTTCCCGTGTGACTGAAAACCGCGATGCGGCCGCCTTTGTGCTGCTCGATGATCTCGTCGAGCTTTTGCCACGCGCGATCGAGTAGTTGGCGATAACTCTCGCCACCTGTTAAGACGTGCTCGAAATCGCGACGCAGTAGAGCGGCATATTGTTCCGGGTGCTGTTGCGCAGCGTCTTCAAACGTCAAACCTTCCATCACTCCAACGCTGCGCTCGCGAAATGCAGTCGTCGAATTCACTGCCAAGCCCGTCAGATTTGCGAGGGGCCGAGCGGTTTCAACCGCACGCGCGAGATCGCTCGAATAGATTGCAGTCAGTTCTTCGTCCTTCAGAGCGTGAGCGGTTGCGTTTGCCTGGCGGCGTCCACGAGGTGACAGCGGTGTGGCGGTGTGGCCACCGAAGCGGCGTTCTGCATTTCCTTCTGATTGGCCATGGCGAATGAGAAGAACGTGAGTTGAGTGGGGCATCGAACGTGTAATCTAAGCGGCTACTGCTTCCGCCTTCAACTTCTCTGCCTGGTAGTGTGCGACGAGCGCGTCGATGAAAGGATCGAGGTTTCCTTCCATCACGAGGTCGAGCTGGTGAATCGTCAGGCCGATGCGGTGATCGCTAACGCGGTTTTCCTTGAAGTTATAAGTGCGAATCTTTTCTGAGCGATCGCCCGAACCGACCATCGAGCGGCGCTCGCTAGCCTGTGCTTCGTGCTGTTTCTGCTCTTCGAGTTCCTGCAAACGCGCACGCAGTACACGCATAGCCTTTTCGCGATTCTTGATCTGCGACTTCTCGTCCTGCATCGAGACAACAACACCGGTCGGCAGGTGCGTGAGCCGCACGGCGGAATAGGTCGTGTTTACTGACTGTCCGCCGGGACCTGACGAACAGAATGTGTCGATGCGCAAGTCTTTCGGATCAATCTTTACGTCTACCTCTTCGGCTTCCGGCAACACGGCCAGCGTCACCGCTGAAGTATGAATGCGTCCACTCGCTTCCGTCTGCGGCACGCGCTGCACGCGATGCACGCCTGATTCGTGTTTCAACTTCGAGTAGACTTTGTCGCCTTCGATCAGCACGATCGCTTCTTTAAGACCACCAATGCCGGATTCCGACGCTTCCAAGACTTCAAACCGCCAGCGCTGCTTTTCCGCGTAACGCGCGTACATGCGCACCATTTCCGCGGCAAACAATGTCGCTTCATCGCCGCCAGTGCCCGCGCGGATTTCGAGAATCACGTTCTTCTCGTCGTTCGGGTCGCTCGGAACCAGCAGCAGTCTGAGTTCGCGTTCGTTCTCTTCGAGCCGTGCCTGCAGCGTGTCGAGTTCGAGCCGTGCCATCTCGCGCATCTCGTCGTCGTCTGAGGTGTCGAGCAGTTCGCGCGCGCCGGCTAACTCCGCTTTCAACGCTTTCCACGCCTGATACTTCTGGACCACTTCTTCGAGCGCGCGATGCTGCTTCGCCGCCTTGCCATACGCCGACGGATTCGAGAGTAACTCCGGAGACGACAACTCCGCAGTCAACTCGTCAAAGCGGCCTAAAATTTGTTCGAGTTTGTCTAGCATTCAAACCTCTTGGTAAGGGCTCACGATAAGGGCGCGGGCTGCGGTTGCGCGGTCGCCGGCTCCAGTTTGAGCGATTCTTTTAGCGCTTCGATCGCCACTTCGAGTTGCTGGTCGTCCGGTTCCTGCGTGGTGATGTTCTGCAGCCACACGCCCGGCCGCGTCATCAGTTTGAAGAACCAACTGCTCTCTTTCTTTGCCGACAGACGAATGATTTCGTAAGAGATACCTGCAACCACGGGCATCAGCGCCAAACGAATCAGGAAATTCAACAGCAGCGAATCGAACTTGATGATGGAGAACAGAACGATCGCCACGAGCATCACGACCATCAAAAAGCTCGTGCCACAACGCGGATGCTGACGCGGCTGCGGCCGCGCGTTTTCAACAGTCAACGGCAAGCCCGCTTCCCAAGTGAACACCGTCTTGTGTTCGGCGCCGTGATACTCGAACACGCGCCTGATGTCCTTCAACAGCGAGAAGCTGAAGATCATGATCAGAAAGAACGTCATGCGAATCAGGCCGTCGATCAAGTTGAAAGCGACCGAGGGCCTGACCGGATGTAAATACGTCCGTACCGTGGACCACGCATCCTTGTACCACGGAGACGGTGCGACTTCGCTCGCGGCAGGGTTCGAAGCGTCAGCAGCCGGACCCGGTGACGCCGTGCTGGTTGCAGCCGCCGGAGCGGTGGCCCAACCTGCCGCGATGAACAGCGCGTTCGTTAGCAACAGCGGCGCAGCCACGAAGAGCAGGATGTTGAAGATCAACGCGAAGACGATCGAACTCGCAGCCGCGGCTGTGGTTCCTTTCTTCAATTCGTCGCGCGAACGCTTTTGCGTCGGCACCGGAATCAAGCCCGGCACCGCGCCGGTCAAACCCGCGAAGTCGCCTTCACCCTCGATCACAGCCGGCGAAAGCGCCACCTTCACATTTTTGATTTCCGCTTCTTCAATCTGCTCAAACGCCTCGTTGGCCGAGTAGTTGAGCGCCTTGATTCCCAAGCCCATCGACTGAATGAGTACGGCTCCGCCGCGCAGCACCGGCAACTTGAGCAACGGATACTTGTCGCTCCACTTCGGCAGAGGCGCGGCCGTATTGACGATTGTGCCGTCCGCTTTGCGCACGGCAATAGCGTAGGCGTTTGGAGTGCGCATCATCACGCCTTCAATAACGGCTTGGCCGCCGACAATGAGATCTCGTTCAGGTGTACTCATAACTTCAGGATACGAAAAGGCCGGCGGTTTTGGGAGATCACTCGTGGTTGATGTACTGCGAGCGACCGACCGAATCACGCCGGCTCAGATTGTTTTTGCTAATGTTGGTTGCGCAAACCCATCAATTCAGGGGTTATTTCGCAGCGGCAGCGTCTTCTGCCGGTTTCTTGCCGTAACGCTTGTTAAAGCGATCCACGCGTCCCGCGGTATCGACCAGCTTCTGTTTACCCGTAAAGAACGGGTGGCAGGCGGAACAGATTTCCACGTGCAGATCACCTTTCTTGGTCGAGCGCGTTTTGAACGTCTCGCCGCAAGCGCAGGTAACATTTATCTCAACGTATTCCGGGTGAATTCCTGGTTTCATTACTTTATCGACTCTCTCTAAGACAGCCTTTCGGCCCTAATTACAAACAAGACATGATAAGTGGCCGGTATTGCGACGTCAAGCTGCGGATCAGTACGACAATGTCTGATGTCTGTGTGTAAGCAACACAGATTCAAGACACTATCATCAGTCCTGCGGGTCAATCCGTGTACTGGTTCGGTTAAATACGCCGAAGGCGTTGGCTAATTCCAGCCCGCGGTTGGTTCAACCCTGGGACAAAAGAAAGTACGTAAGCTAACGCTGAAAGCGTTGGCAAGTTGGCGTGCAATGTAGCCAACGCTTTCAGCGTTGCAACCTGTCGTGGTTGCTTAGTCCCAGGGTTGAAGCAACCCCGGGCTGAAATTAGCGAACGCCTGCGGCGTATTCAAACTGAACCAGTACCGTAATTAGCGAACGCCTGCGGCGTATTCAAACTGAACCAGTACCGTCAATCACGTCGTTTGATCTGTTTGGAGAAGGTGTTTCTCTCCCAAAAGACACCATCCTTGTAACCCTGTACGCCGCGGTTTTTAGCTGCCAGTTCCAGGCGTTTCAAAGCCAAACAACAATACTCTCCATCTAGTTCCACGCCGAGGTAGTGGCGCTCAAGTTTCTTTGCGACGACCGTGGTGGTGCCGGAACCGTTGAAGGGATCGAAAACCAGATCGCCGCTCTGCGAGCTGGCGAGGATGATCTTGGCCAGCAGTTTCTCGGGTTTTTGGGTGGGATGATCGGTGTTCTCGGGCATCGACCAGTAGGGAACTGTCAGATCTGTCCAGAGATTCGAGGGGTGTGTGTGCCGGAAACGACCGTTTTCAGATTCCGTCCAGTCTTTCGGCGCGCCGTTCGGGTCGGTGTAGGGTGCGATTACTTGCCGCTTGAGCATGACCGCCTCAACGTTGAAGACGTAATCGTCGGAAACGGTAAAAAACCAGATGTCTTCCGCGCACTTCTTCCAGTTGGACTTTGCGCCGCGACCCTTCTCGCGTTCCCAGGTGATGCGGTTTCGCGGAATGAAGTACTTCTCACCGACACGGTGAATCGCGGCCGACGATTCCCAGTCGCCGCAGATGTAGACGGAAGCGGTGGGTTTTAGCAGCCGAACAGTTTGCGAGAGCCATGAATCCAGCCATTCTGAATATTGCTCGAGCGAGGTCTTCTTGAAACTTCGGTCGTTGAACTTTTTGGTCAGGTTGTATGGAGGATCCGCGAAGAGTAAATCGACCGAACGCTCCGGCAGATATGGAAAGGCCGTGAAAACGTCCTGGCAAAAAATCTTGTCCAGAACCTGATCGATCCTCGCCTTGGACTCGAGTCGTTGCAAAGCGCGCCGATAACTCTCCAGTTCGCAGTCGGAGAGCGTCAACGTCCGGTTCAAAGGCGCGCGAGTCACGGTGCTCGGAATTTACACTACTTCTGCTATAATCAGTTTCCGAATTTCAAGCTCTTCTCTTTTTAGCAGTTACAATGCAGTCCGCGCGTTGTTCTATCTGCTAATCGAAGTGTAGTCATAGATACGCCGCAGGCCATGATGTCAGACGACACGAAGCAGCCTGGTTCCGAAGAACCTATGCGACCGGACGGGTCGCCAGCCGATTCGTCCGGAACGCCCCCACCTTCCTCGATTCCACCCGCAGGAGAACTCGCCGGCGCCGACGCCGAAAAAGCCGCGATGGTCGAACAGGCCAAATCGCGTGTCGCTGCGGTGAAAGAATCGTTGGCTGCAGCCCCACTCGCCGCGGGCGCGCCGAAGCCTCCAGTTAAAAAGAAGGAAGAAGGGCCGAAACCAACCGACGCCGCCAATCATCCGCTCGTTAGAACACTTAAAGCGAAGTTTGGCGCGAGCATCGGAGACGCGTCTGAGTTTATCGGCCAGTTGTCAGTAGGCGTCGACCGCGAACAGATCCTGGCAGTGTGCGATTTTCTCAAGTCGGATAAAGAAACTCAGTTTGACTATCTCTCGGACGTGACGTGCGTTCATTACCCGGAGCGCATCGATGCGCCTTTCGAGATGATCTACAACCTGTTTTCCATCCCGAACAATGAGCGTGTGCGATTGAAAGTAGCCACCAACCACGACGTCGACAGCGTCACCGGTGTATGGCCGGCGGCGAACTGGCTCGAACGCGAAGTGTTCGATCTGTTTGGCATTCATTTCAACGGCCATCCCGATCTGCGGCGACTGTTGCTGCCGCCCGATTGGGAAGGATATCCGTTGCGTAAGGATTATCCGCTCGAGTTCATTGAGAACGCGTGGACGGAAAAGCACTTGCCGGAGATGACGGAGGTGCAGATGGAGCAGTTGCAACAACGGCGCGCATATGGTTTGGAAATTTTGTCGGTGCCGCAGGAGCGAATGATGCGCGACATCTTCCGCGGCGGTAAAGACGTGATGCCGAAAGACAAATGACGCCCAAAGAGATCGCCGCTCACTACAGTGCAAAGATTTTCGACACGCCGGGCGCGGCGCAGGAGGCGGGTTTTGTTTTGGGTGAAAGTGCACAACCGCGAAACGTCTGGAACAAAGCGAGCGCGGCGAATGCGATTGTGTTGAAGCTGGTGGAACGAAAATCGATCGGCGAAGCTGAGGAGATCGGGCTCGTGATTGAGCCGTGGCGCGTAATCGGTTGTTATAAGCCGAACGGGTCGCAAGCGTAGGTTAGTTGGAACAGGGATCTAACGGATAAATGCATCAGGTAGAAATCGCAACAACGCAAGAGACCCTGCTGGACAGCCCAGAGATGGTGCTGAACATGGGACCGCAGCATCCGTCGACGCACGGCGTGTTGCGCGTGGTCCTGAAACTGGACGGCGAGACCGTGATGGATCTCGATTGCGACATCGGTTACCTGCATCGCGGTATGGAGAAGATCGCCGAGAACCGCATGTACACGATGATCGCGCCTTACTGGGATCGTCTCGATTACATCGCCGCGGTTTCGAACGGCCTCGTGTGGGTGGAAACCGTCGAACAGATGATGGGTCTCCCTGTTCCTCCGCGAGCACACTACCTGCGCACGATTCTGACCGAACTCAATCGCATCGCGTCGCACCTGCTTTGGCTCGCGACGCACGCGCTCGACATCGGCGCCGTGACGGTTTTGCTTTGGGCGCTGCGCGAACGCGAAGAGATTCTAAAGATCTTCGAACGGCAGTTTGGCGCGCGTTTGACGTGTCACGCATGGCGCGTCGGTGGTATGCCAAACGATGCTTACGACGATTTTGAAAAAGACGTGCGGCAGTTTGCCGGCAACTTTCCGAAGCGGCTCGACGAGTACGAAACAGTGCTTTCCGAGAACCGAATATGGTTGAGTCGCACGGTCGGCATTGGCATCATTTCAGGTCCGGAAGCGATTGCGATCGGTTTGTCTGGCCCGGCGCTTCGTGGTTCGGGTGTAGCGTGGGACGTGCGCAAGTCGCGCCCGTATGCGGCGTATGCGGATATGGATTTCGACATTCCGCTTGGCGAAAACGGAGATACTTATGATCGTTATCTGGTCCGATTAGAAGAGATGCGGCAGTCGCGCCGGATCATCGTGCAGGCGTTGGATAATCTGCCGGATGGTCCAGTGAATGCGAAACTGCCCAAGGTAGTGAAGCCGCCCGTAGGCGATTACTACCACTCGATCGAAGGACCAAAAGGCGAGATTGGTTGTTATCTCGTTTCTGACGGCACGGCGCAGCCTTATCGCGTGCGCGTTCGTCCGCCGTCATTTGTGAATCTACAGGCTTTGAAACAGATGTGTGTCGGCCATCTCGTGGCTGACGTCGTGGCAATCATTGGCACACTCGATATTGTTTTAGGAGAGATCGATCGCTGACACCAGCATGTTGCTTCTCGGTCCGATAAATATCCTCAACGACCTTTTGCTGAGATTCTTCAGCCAGGAAACGATCAACCACTTTCTTTGGCCGCTGATTCAGATAGGTTTGGTTGTTACGCTCGTCGCGCTCTGGGTCGCGTATGCGACGTACCTGGAGCGAAAGATCTCGGCCTTTATCCAGGCACGTCTCGGGCCGATGCGGGTGGGGCCATGGGGACTGTTGCAGCCGATTGCCGACGGCCTCAAGCTGCTCGTTAAAGAAGATTTCATTCCTGAAAATGCCGATCGGTGGATATTTTTCTTTGCGCCTTACATTGCGGTCGCGTCTGCATTCATCGTGTTTTCGGTGATTCCGTTTGGGCCGGACTGGGCGGTGATCGCTGACGTAAATATTGGATTGTTGTTGGTGTTGGCGGTGTCGAGTGTCGGCGTGTTGGCGTTGATTCTTGCGGGTTGGTCTTCAAACTCGAAGTACGCATTGCTCGGCGGTTTGCGTTCGAGTGCGCAGATGGTCTCGTACGAAGTCGCCATGGGACTCTCTCTGATTGGAGCGTTGATGTTTGCGCGTACGTTGTCGCTTTCCGGGATCGTGGGTGCGCAAGGTACGGATTCGATCTGGTTTGTCCTTTATCAACCCGCAGGGTTTCTGCTGTTTTTGATCAGCGGCATCGCCGAGAACAATCGCGCACCATTCGATCTGCCGGAAGCGGAATCAGAACTCGTCGCCGGTTTTCACACTGAATATTCCGGCATGCGCTGGTCACTTTTTTTCATGGCCGAGTATGCGGCCATGGTTGTCGTTTCGGCTGTGGCGGCGACGGTTTATCTCGGCGGCTGGTACTTCCCGTTCGTTTACAGGTTAGAGGCGGCGGGTCATCACAACTTGTACGTGCTCGTCAGCCTGCTGGTGTTTTTGATTAAGGTTTCAATAATCCTTTACATCTATTTCTGGTTGCGTTGGACCCTGCCGCGTTTTCGTTACGACCAATTGATGGACATTGGTTGGAAGTGGCTGATTCCGTCGGCGCTGATCAATATCGCGTTGTCGGCGATTGCGCTTTTTGCAGTGCAGGCGATGGATGGTTGGCGCAACATGAATACGATCGAGTCCATGGATCGCGGGCTGAACCTGACGGCGCAGGGTAAGGCGATCGTGATCGCGTTCGGCGTGGCCGGGCTTTTCATCACGGCCGTGCTCATGTCGCGCATCAACTGGCGCTCGCGCGACTTCAACTTGAAGGCGCAGCGGCGAAATATTCGCCTGGTGAACTTGCCGCAAGGCAAGCCGGCGGTTTCCGCAAGTGAGGTGTAGTTCCAAATGTCTTTAGTTAAGACTCCAAAACCGACGTGGTCGCAGAAGCTGAAACGGTTCTTCATGATCGATCTGGTCAAAGGACTCGGACTCACGCTCAAATACAATCTCGGCGCGATCGTCGACAAAGACGCGGTTGCGGGCAAGGGAATTTACACCGAGCAATATCCGAAAGTGCGTCCGGACGTCGCGCCGCGTTTTCATGGTGCGCCTCGGTTGAACATGGATCCGGAAACACACGACACGCTCTGCATCGCCTGCAATCTCTGCGCGATAGCGTGTCCCGAGGACTGCATCGACGTGATTGCGATGGACGTGGAGATCATCGTCGCGGGCAAACCGCGCCGCAAAAAAGTGCTCGACGAATTTATCTTCGACACTTCGCGCTGCATGTTCTGCGCCCTTTGCCAGGAAGCGTGCCCGACAGCGTGCCTGGAACTGACGCAGGATTTCGAGCTCGCGACTTACTCACGCGCCGGATTCGTCTGGAACCGCGAGATGTTGGAGCAAGGTCGCGACACCGTGAAGTACACAAGCTAGAGCATTGCCGATTTTTGATTTTTGATTGCCGATTGGGCATCAGGCGAAGCATTCAACGGAGACCTCACGTCGTGGATGCGGAAGAGTTGAAACAACGAACGAAGCAGTTTGCGTTGCGGACTTTGAAGCTAGTCGCAGCTTTGCCGAACAATATTCAAGGGAGGGCGGTAGGCGGGCAACTGGTCAGGGCCGGGACTTCCGTCGGTGCTAATTATCGCGCGGCATGTAGAGGTAGATCGAAGGCAGAATTCATAGCGAAACTCGGAATTGTAGAAGAAGAAGCTGACGAAAGTGCGTTTTGGTTGGAACTGATTATTGAAGGCTCGCTGTTGAAACGAAGAGTTGTAGAGCCTTTACTTAACGAGGCAAACGAATTAGCGCGGATAATGGCCAGCTCACGAATCACGGCTGGTTCAAAGTCTCGAAAACCGTAAATGGCGACAAATCGGCAATCGGCAATTGGAAATCGGCAATGATTCTTTCGGGTTACGAAGCGCTCTTCTTCTGGATCTTCGCACTCGCTGCGATCTTTGCGGCGCTGTTGACGGTGATGGCGCGCAATGCGGTGCATAGTGCGCTGTTTCTGATCTCGTCGCTTGTTTCCGTGGCGGCGTTGTTTGTGCTCGCCGGGGCGGAGTTTATCGCGGGCGTGCAGATCCTCGTTTACGTCGGCGGCGTGATGGTCCTGTTTCTGTTTGTCATCATGCTCGTCAACGTGGGTGCCGAAGAGAGAGGTCGCGATCAGATTTTTAACAAGCAGCGGCAAGTGACGGCGAGTTTGATCTTCTGTTTCCTGCTCGTCGCCGGTGTGCTCTACGCGGTGAACGAAGGTTACGCCGGGCTCAAGAGACTTCATCCGCAACCGGAAGCATCGGTTGGTCCACCGGCGGAGCAAAGTGGTCCGCCGACAGCCACCGGAACCAGCGTCATGACCAAAGACACTGAGCGCGTCGGCGGCAGTCTTTATCGTTACGCTTCGTTGCCGTTCGAAATCGCGAGCGTCCTGTTGCTGGTGGCCATCATCGGCTCCGTGATGCTGGCGCGAACTTTGAAACAGGAAGCTTCTGCTGACGACGTCGATCCGGACACCTTGCAACAAGAGATCGCGCGAGATCCCGAACTCGCGCAGTTGGAACCACAGTCTGAATGAACATGCTCAACTCTTTCGTTCCTGCGCTGGCGTTTCTATTTCAGGAAGTTGAAAGCGGCCGTCTCGATCTGATGAGAAAAGCGGCGACCAACCCCGATCTGTCGAAGTTTCTCGTGATCGGCGCGCTGCTCTTCATCATCGGTGTGGCAGGCGTTTTAACGCGACGCAACATCATCGTCATCTTCATGTCGATCGAGTTGATTCTCAACGCCGCGAATCTCAACTTCGTCGCGTTCTCACGCTACCTTCAGGAAACGGGCAGCGTAAACGCGCTCGCCGGCCAGATCTTCACGGTGTTTGTGATCGTCGTGGCCGCGGCTGAAGCGGCGATCGGGCTGGGAATCGTGATCGCGCTTTATCGGAACAAAGAAACCATCTGGGTAGACGAGATCGATCTGCTGAAGTGGTGAAATGTACAAATACATCTGGCTAGTTCCCCTGCTACCACTGCTCGGCGCCGCTATCAACGGCCTCTTCGGTCGTAAGTTTCGCTTTTCGGAAACGTTGATCGGCGGCATCGCGGTTGGCTCCGTTGCGCTGGCTTTCCTCATCAGCGTCGCGGCCGTGTTCTCGTACGGGTTCGGCAGTCATGCGCAGTGGCCCAATCCATATCTCACGAGCCAGGACGGGTTTAGTTTTGATTGGATCCCGGGCGGCGCGGTCCAGATCAACCACGGAATACAATCCGGTTTCGCCTTGCTGAACGTCGAGTGGAGTTATCAATTAGATCCGCTCTCCTCGATCTTCATGTTGATCGTGACCGGCGTCGGCTTGTGCATCTTCATTTTCGCGACCGGTTACATGCACGGCGAGGCGGGGTTCTATCGCTTCTTCGCTTACATGGGTCTCTTCATGTTCGCGATGCTCGTACTCGTGATGGGTTCAAACTTCCTGATGATGTTCGTCGGTTGGGAAGGTGTGGGTCTCTGTTCGTATCTTTTGATTGGCTATTATTTCGATCGCCAGGAAGCCGCGAACGCTTCACGCAAAGCATTCATCACGAACCGCGTCGGCGACTTCGGCTTTGCACTCGCTATTTTCGGCATCATCGCCACGTTTGGCAGCGCGCAATACACACAAGTCTTCGAACAGGCAAAAGGTTATCCGCTCGAAACGCTCGGCCAGTGGGGCGTTCTTTCGTGGATCGCTTTAGGATTGTTTATCGGCGCGTGTGGTAAATCCGCGCAGCTTCCGTTGCACGTCTGGTTGCCGGACGCGATGGCTGGTCCAACGCCAGTCTCGGCGCTGATTCACGCCGCGACAATGGTCACGGCCGGTCTCTACATGGTCACCCGCACCAACGTCATCTTCCAGCACTCGCAAACGATGCTGCTGGTCGTTGCACTCGTCGGCACTGTGACCGCGATCTTCGCCGCGACGATCGGCATCACCCAAAACGATATCAAGAAGGTTCTCGCTTACTCGACTGTATCCCAGCTCGGTTTCATGTTCATGGCCTGCGGCGTGGGCGCGTTTGTGATCGGCATCTTTCACGTGATGACGCACGCGTTCTTCAAAGCGCTGATGTTCCTCGGCGCCGGCAGCGTGATTCACGGCATGCATCACGAGCAGGACATGCGTCGGATGGGCGGTCTGAAGAAGTACATGCCGTACACCTACTGGACCTTCTTCGCGGGCTGGCTGGCGATCTGCGGCATCATTCCGTTTAGCGGTTTCTGGTCCAAAGACGAGATCCTTTGGAACGCTGCGTCAACGACGCAAATCCCGCTCGGGTGGCTCGTTTGGCTGGTCGGAACGATCGCTGCGATCTGCACCGCGTTTTACATGACGCGTCTGATGGCGATGACGTTCTGGGGCAAGGAGCGGTTCCTCGAAGGACACGCGGGTGGCGAGGCAGATGAGGCACATGCCTCGGCTTACGACAAAGGTCTCGCGGCGCACGATGCTGTGTTTGCTTCAGCGGGCGATCGTCCGCGTCACGAGCCCGGCGAACACGTTGGACCAATTCACGAAGACGTCGACCATCATGTGGCTACGCACGGACATGCGCTCGAGCATGATGGACACAAGCATGGTGCGCACCTGCCGCACGAGTCGCCGCCGTCGATGTGGGTGCCGTTGGCTGTACTCGCAGTGCTGGCGACGATCGGTGGTCTGGTCGGCATTGGTCCGGCTTTCAACTTCGTCACCGGCACCGAACATCCCGGCGGCAAGCTGAACATCGTTAACTGGCTCAATCCCATCATCTGGGACCCGGCGACTGGAAACTTCAAG
>Ga0196977_1000760_pt1 | contig 14787 bp, 10 predicted proteins | sample S3v_1013CmetaG_FD_148634 | JGI IMG/M metagenome (GOLD analysis project Ga0196977, IMG submission 148634) | Soil microbial communities from Anza Borrego desert, Southern California, United States - S3+v_10-13C | ecosystem: Environmental > Terrestrial > Soil > Desert | place: USA: California...
CGCCAGAGCCGCAGCCACCATCACATCCGACGCCACAGCCGCAGCCACCATCACATCCGACGCCACAGCCGCAGCCACTTATCACATCCGACGCCACAGCCGCAGCCACCATCACATCCGACGCCACAGCCGGGAGGGACTGGCGCTCAGGACGTCGTACAGAAACGTTTAGCGCGATACGGGAAGTTACTCGCCGAGTGCGGCGTACTTGAATAAGCGGAAACGATAACGCTGCTGCGCGCGGATGTTCGCGGCGATCACGCCGTGAAGGTTCTCGTCCCACTGCGTGAATTCGTCGATAAACTTGTCTGCACCGGCCTTGTCGCCCGCGTACTGGACCGCCAGCGTGCGCTCCAGCATCTTCCCGATTACGGCGTGATACTTCTCGTAGTTAATGTGCAACGTCTTCGTGGCTTGATCGAAACTCAACAGCCCGTTCTGAAGATAGAAGTTCCACTGCATCAACTGCATCGTGTTGTACGGTTGGTCGCGGCGCGGCTTGTTGTTCTGCAACACGCGCAGGATGCCGCCGGCGTAAACGCTTCTCAGTTGCGCGTCAGTGTAGTAACCCTGTTTGTGCAGTGCCTCCGCGACGAACAGGGAAACGAGATCCGCCTTCATCTCTTCAAGCGTGTTTGCGTTGTCCTGCAGCGCTTCGTCGAGGTCGCGCCCGTCCTTTGTGCGATCGACGCCGAGGTAGTGGCCCACTTCGTGCCAAAGCGTGCGATAGAAATTGCCGTCAGAGGTCAGTTCTTTTGCCTGCGCTTCGCCAACGGCCGCAGCAAACGTGGCCGACGTGCTTTCGACGATGTTTGGATCGCGCATGATGTTGGCGCGCAGCATTATCGTGCGGCCGTAACGGCGCGCGAGATAGCTTTCGTTCGGCAGGATGGTCGCGGTGTTGCCCCCGCGCGATTGGCCGAAGTCCGCCACCACATCGTAAACACCCACGGGAATGTCTTCGCGCACTTTCTTATGGTTTTGATACGGCAACGAATCCTCGAGCGCCTGCAAGCCTTTCATCGCCTCGCGCAACGCAGTCGTTTCCTGCTGGCGGTTCTTCAACAGTACGAATGAGAAGAAGGTTTTAACGCCGTATAGCTCATCGTCGTACGTTTCGTATGATCCAATCTGTGCATTCAGGTCTTTAAATCTGCCCGTAACCCAACTCGCATCGCCGGATTCGTAGTCGTTTGACAGCAGATCGCGCGCTCGGTTGCGCAGGAACCGCGCAAACTCGTCATCGTCCTTCGCCACCGCATCAGCGGCTTCGTTGAGCAAGCCGTGAGCCTTCACCAGGTCGTCTGCATACGCGAGTGAGTAAGGGACGGCGTACAATGGCACTTTCGCTGTCGCTGCGGCAGGGCGTTGCGCAAGCTGTTGCAAATGCCCGAGCAGTTTCGAATGCAACGTTTGCAAGACCGGATACTTGTTTAGCTTCGCAATATCTTCGCGGAGGTTCTTCGCGTTTGCCGTGCGAACGACAGTTCGCAAATCGAGAATCTCGCTACGCACCTCATCGGGGTTCTTCGACGAGCTGATGAACTGCTCGACCTCTTCCTTCGTGATGCCCCACGGGTACATGTTCTTGCCCGGCTGCAGCGGCTCGACCGGCAGGAACGGTTCGCGTTTATTTTCGAGTGTGGTGGCGATTGGTCCCTGAAACAGGCGATAGAGGGTCAACAGATTCTGCGTGGCGGGTGTGCCGCCGTTCTGCTTGTTCAACTGTTCGAGTGCACGATACGAAGAGAGCGCTTCCGGGTGACGTTGTAGCTCGTAGAGTTTTTGAAAAATCTGGCCCACCTCGATCAACTTCGCGACCGCTTGGCGTTCGCCGGCCGAGAGTTGCGAGATGTCCGGCGCCAGTCGAATCGTCTGCGTTTTCTCGACGATGGGCTGGCTCTTTTCGAGCGGCCAGTAACCGTTGGCAATGAGCAGCGACATGATGATGCCTGAAGCGAGTTTAGTCATAAACGCATTCTGCCATAGGCCGTCACGTGTCGGCCATTCTTTGCACGCGCCGCGATCTTTTGTTGAGGTTTTGCAGTAGAACGTTGAGGCACTGTCGTTGCACTGTGCCGAGTAGTGACGAGTCTACGCACAACTATTGGACGACGCTTGAAGCGCATGCGACGCCGACGGAAAGTCGGCCGGGCTTACGACATGGCGCTCGAAATCGCACGCGTGCTGCCGTCACAAGCAGACGTGCTGGACGTCGGCTGCGGCAACGGCTTCATCGCGCACCATCTCAGCGGTCTGCTCGGAAAGCCAGTGGTCGGCCTCGACGTCGGCGACAGCACCGCCGCGCGCATCAATTACCTGCCCTACGACGGCCGCCACTTTCCGGTGCGCGACCAAAGCTTCGACGCCGTGTTGTTGTGCTACGTGCTGCATCACGCGCAGGACGCGCGCCTGGTACTGAACGAAGTGAGCAGAGTCTTGCGCGACGGCGGGACCGCAATCATCTACGAAGACATGCCTGCACTGTGGTGGGACCGGCTCGTCTGTTGGACTCACGATCGAAAGTGGCGCGGAGTCACTGGTCCATGCACGTTCCAACGCGAACACGGCTGGCGCAACACATTCAACCTGGCGGGATTCGAAATCGTGAGCGAGCGTCCACTCTCGCGCTGGCGCAATCTCACGCATCCCGTCGCGAGACGCTTCTTTGTCCTTAAGAGTTCCGCCACACTACGTCCCGCTCCGGAACACGTCGCTGACCTTGCTGTAGTAAACCTTTATCCGACAACCGCGGCCCAGCGCTTTTAAATTCCCAACTGCCTATTCATCGCCGCAAAATCGAAGTGGTTCCAGGCTTCGGCAATCTTACCGTTCTCGATGCGAGTAATTGCGACGCCGTCAAACTGAACCGGAGCGTTGGTAGCCATAAATCCAAGATGGTTACCCGTGTGCCGGCCTCGCACACTGCAACGTGCAACGACAGTGTCACCTTCCGCAATCGTGTCGTCGACCGAAATAATGAGGTCCGGAAAAGCACCCCGAAATTGAGCATGAAAATCGTGAAAGCCTTGCAGGCCATTCACCGGCTTTCCTGAACCATCAACAAGTCCGTGAATCACCGCGTCGTCGGCCAACAACTCATCGATCACTTCGCTTCTGCCCTGGTTCCACACTTCTTCGAACCAACGCCTCATCAGCGCTTTGTTTTTGTCTGACATAGTGATTCTCCTTTCCGGGCGTATGATGCGCTCAGAATCAAGCCGGATCAAACCCGATCACACCGCGTTCCCGCAGCTTCTTGATCATGCGCAAGCAATCGGCCTCGCGAAAAGGACAGATTGAGAGGATCGACTGGATGTCCCACGAGCCGTTGATTCGCGAGAGTACGAAACCCTCCTGCGGATCGATCTGCAAGTTCGTCATCTCGGCAGGCGAGATGCGCAACTGCGGCACTGAACGCGGCGTTAGACCACTCGTCGCGTAGACGTGCTTGACGTACGTCTCTTCCGCCGCTGGCAACAGTGCCTGCGCTTCAGGGTTGTTGGGTTGTTGTTGTAAAGCTGCCTGCACGATCTGCAAAGCTGTTTCCGGGTCGTTTTCAAGTTTGCGTTCGGCGGACCACACCATCTCGGTCACACTTTCCGGCAGATCTTCGATCTCACTGCCGGGCGCCGGAATCTCCTCGGGCTTCTCGCCGGCAACACGCGCGACGCCTTCGCTGATCAGCGTGTAGAGCTGGCCGTAAACATGAAACGCCGAGGCGTGCATGTGGTAACAAATCTCAGCGACGGACATGCGCTTCTCGATAAGAAACATTGTCTGATGAAATTCTTTGCCGAGTTTTGTTAACGAAGAAGTCCAACCCGCGGCCAGTTCGAGGATGGCCCGGTCGGAAGGCACGAGCGTGCGATAACGCGCGAGTTCGTCGATGCGGTAGATGCCTTCCATGATCACGTTTGTCGGTTCGACTTCGATCAACAGCAGATCGTCAGGCAACGGGTCTTCGTCGTAAAACTCGAAGTCGCCCTCTTCCCACACGAACAAGTCGTAGATCGCGTCGAGCGTGCGCGTTTTCAGGATGTCGAGCACTTCCGCTTCGGTCAGGAAGCCTTGTTGGACCAACACCTCGCCGAGTTTGGCGCCCGATGTGCGCTGCAGTTCGCGCGCGGCTTTCAGTTGGTTGTCGTCGACTTTGCCGTAATGAAGCAGCACCTGGCCGAGGTATTCCCGCGGGTCGTTTGACTTCGAACCGACGATCATTCCGCCTTTGAAATAGACCTGTTTAGTAACCTTCTCGCGGTCGAACTTCAACGTCCCTGACTTTCTTCCCGCCGCTAAAAATTGCAGCAGGTCAGTCAGGCTCATTGTTTTCAAAGTACCTTGAATAGCCATTAACTGTTTGGGCGACGTGAGGCTTTCCCTGGGCTCAATCTTCAACCAAGTCTGCGGAGATCACGGCCGCTTCCGGACCAGCTTCACGCGCGATCGCCAGCAGACGCTGCAAATTCTCCGTCTGTTCTTCGTTCAGCTCGACAAATTGCACTCCAAAACCGAGGCCGTGACGATGATGGCGGACTTCGCCTTCGAGATAAAGCCACTCACCGTCAGGCAACAGTACGCGGAACGCGACGATCTCTCCAGCCATCACCTCACCCACGGTGTCGAGATAACACCCGCCTTCGGATAGGTCGGTAACGCGGGCTGAGTGCCGCTCTTCATCAGCTTGCCAAACCGCGTCGAGGTGCACACTCAACCGGGGTCTAGATCGTCGTTCATCCATGGGCTGAAGCCATCATAAATTTTTTAGTGAGGCACGGAAAGAAAAATCTAAGTAAAGGTCATTTACAGCGTACGCGGAGCGCTTCGGGAATGATCTGGAACGTAGCCGGAAGTTTTCCAGGAAGTTCGCCATCAACTTCCAAATCCACCGTCGCAGCGCGTTCAGCAGGCCGCACAGTCACTTTTCGAGCGAGTGTGTGACTCACTTCGGGCATGGAAAGGTGCGAACCGAGGTACACGCGGGGCGCGCTCGTGAAGATCTTCATCGCTCCGAGGTTGCCGACGCCGACGACATCAAACTTTCCATCGGTCAGTTTCGCTTCCGGAGCGATCTTCATCCCGCCACCGAAGTAACGTGCGTTGGCGATGCAGAGCGTCGCGACCAGGATGTTCCGCTCGTGCGCGTCGTCGAGTTGGACTAAAAGACGTGTGGGTTCCGTGCGCATGGCAGTTCGTAGCAGCGAGGCGCCAAACGAGATCCGGCCACCCAACCAGCGGGGCGTGTTTGCCGGTAACCAGTCAGGCCCACCCGCTTTCACGTGCTCGATTACCTTTGTGCTCAAGCCACAGGATGCAACACCTACAAAATAACGCATCGCTTCCGCGCCGTTGTGATCGATGAACGAAATACGGCCCACGTCGATCCGGCGTGTGCGACCGGTGCGTAGCACTTGGGCGGCCGCACGACTATTCACAGGGATTTCCAATGAGCGCCGGAAGTCGCCGCCGGTTCCACTCGGCAGGATTCCGAGTTCAGCGTCTTTGCCGGAAGTGAGGATGCCGTTGGCGGCTTCGGAGATCGTACCGTCGCCACCGCAAGCAACGATCAGTTTGATTCCCCGCCGCGCGGCGTCAGCCGCAATCGACGCTGCGTCACCGCGAACTTTTGTGAACGCCGTTTGAAACGCGCCGAACTCCGAACGCAGATCGCTCGCCATTCGCGGCCACGCTTCGCCCGTGCTGCCGTTTGCGGATGATGGATTAATTATTACCAGTGGCAGAGGCATGAAGCCTTTTGTCGTTTTCCGCCAGTTCGGCGATCTTTTTCATCACCATGTCGGCGATCTCTTTGTGCGTACGAAGGCGGTCGGGCCGGTTCACGTAGTCGTCCAGATCGATCTGTGGTCCAAAGTGAATGCGAATAACCTCTTCGCGGTTCCAGTTTCGCGCCACTTGCCGCGGCAGGCTGTTACACAAACCGGCGATGAACACCGGAATCACTTGCGGCTTCGCCTCCAGGATCAACTTCCCGACACCAGGCTGCGCACGCAGAAACGAATACGGATCGTCGTTCTTGTTGCGTGTGCCTTCAGGATGAAATCCGATGACGTTGCCGGGGCCGGTGCGGGCCAAATCCGTCAACAGACGAAACGAGAACTTATCAAACGTACGCTTCTCCGGAATCGGATGATCGCCCGTCGCAAAGAACGGCGGATACATGGACCACCAGCCCATCACCAGATTTACGAACAAACCCAGCGGGGATTGGTAAAAGAACCTGCCGCGCACGGGAAAGAAAAGCTGTTTGCGCCACTGCGTTAGGCGAAAGAGCATCGCCGAAACGGCATACATATCGAAGAACGAACGATGATTCGCGACCAGCAACAACGGGCGTTCGCGCGACGCAGCCTCGACGTGCTCGAGGCCATAGACGTTCATGATGTTGTAAGTGGAGAGATGAATCCACCCGGCGCCCATCGTGCTCTGGCACCACGTCCAGAACCGTTTCCACGCACCCTGATTCATGCGACGCGTCAGACGATAGGCGAACCGTTCAAACCAGGAAAGGACGGCTAGTTCTTCGGTGGTGGGAACGACAGCGGTTGGTCCTGAGGAAACTGGCGCCAGTTCTTGCGAACGGTTCAAAGGTGACTCAACAGTTCTCAACTGCCAACTCCAGGACACTTCAGGTCTCGGGCAAATCTCGGCAACGCGGAAGGCGTTCACTCGATCGAACGGTTCAACACCCAAGGCGTTCGCATGGTTGCCTCAACCCAAGTGCAATTTCAACTCTTAACGCCGAAGGCGTTCGCAACGATTACCTCAACCAAGGTGCAATTCAATTCTTAACGCCGAAGGCGTTCACAACGGTTACCTCAACCAAGGTGCAATTCAATTCTTAACGTTGAAGGCGTTCGCAACGGTTACCTCAACCAAGGTGCAATTCAATTCCTAACGCCGAAGGCGTTCGCAACGGTTACCTCAACCAAGGTGTGCAATTTCAACTCTTAACGCCGAAGGCGTTCGCAAATTGCAGCCCAGGGTTGCTTCAACCCTGGGTACAAAATCAACCATACGAAGAGAACGCTGAAAGCGTTGGCTAACCTACCGCCACAACTCGCCAACTCTTTCAGAGTTGCAAACCTGCTTTTTGCTCTTACCCAGGGTTGAAGCAACCCTGGGCTGAAACTTGCGAACGCCTTCGGCGTTGAACATTCGACCGAGTGAACGCCTTCGACGCTGAACTATTCGCACGAGTGAACGCCTTCGGCGTTGAACATTCGACCGAGTGAACGCCTTCGGCGTTGAACTATTCGCACGAGTGAACGCCTTTGGCGTTGAACTATTCGCACGAGTGAACGCCTTCGGCGTTGAACTATTCGCACGAGTGAACGCCTTTGGCGTTGAACTATTCGCACGAGTGAACGCCTTCGGCGTTGAACATTCGCCCGAGTAAACGCGTTCGGCGTTTCAGTATGTACTTCAAACTCACTCGATCGAAAACTACTTAGCTCACTCGATCGAAAACTACTGAACTCACTCGATCGAAAAGTACTTCGCCTCCGAATGATGCACGATGATAGCCGAAGTCGATTGTTCGGGCTCCAACTGAAACTCCTCCGTGAGCGAAACATCGATCCGCGCGGGATCGAGCAACGTGAAGAGCTTCTCCTGATCTTCCAGACGCGGGCACGCGGGATAACCGAAACTGTAACGCGAGCCCTGATACTGCTGATGGAACAGACGCGACAGGTTCGCCGCGTCGTTGCCCGCGATGCCCAGTTCTTCTCGGATGCGTTTGTGCCAGAACTCGGCAAGGGCTTCGGCCGCCTCGACACTCAATCCGTGAAAGTAGAGATAGTCAGCGTAGTTGTCTGACTGGAACAGCTCGTGTGAATACTCACTCGCACGCCGGCCCACAGTCACGAGATGAAACGCGACCACGTCCATCCTTCCCGATTCCTCGGAAGCGAAGTAATCGGCAAGGCACAGGTGTTTGCCTGCGGGCTGGCGCGGAAAAGTGAAACGCACCTGCTCGCGCTGGTTCTCGTCATACACGATCAGATCGTTTCCGGCGGACTGGCAGGCGAAGTATCCGTAGACGACTTTCGGAACGAGCAACTTCTCACGTTTCGACCGTTCTTTCAGCTCTTCATAAACTGGACGGACCTTCTCGCGCACCAGCGCCTGATACTGATCCGGCGGCATCTTGCCCTGTTTGAACTGCCACTGGCCTTTGAACAGCGCGTTCTCGTTAACGAAAGCGAACACGTCGTCGAGAGAGATGTCTTCGACGACCCGCGAGCCATAGAAAGGAGGGGTTGGGATTGGAGCCTCTGCGTTAACGGCCGACCGGGTAGTGTGCGCTGTATCTGCACCGGGTTCAGCGCCACGCGGGCGCGCAGCTTTGCGAATGCCGAGTTTAGCTTCCTCGCCAACGAGGTCTTCAACATCCTCAACAACTTCAACGGGTGCGACCGATCCTTTTTCGTCCGTCTGATCCGCAGCACCTACGAGTTGGTCCATCGTGCGCAAACCGGCAAATGCATCGTGCGCATAGTAAAGCGATCCTTTATAAATTGACTTCAGATCGTCCTCGACGTAACGCCGCGTCAACGCCGCGCCACCTAGAATCACCGGCACTTTCACGCCGCGCTCGTTCATCAACTCGAGGTTGTCTTTCATGATCAGCGTCGACTTAACAAGCAAGCCACTCATTCCGATCGCGTCCGCGCCTGTCTCGTCATATGCCTGAAGAATCGCCTCAATCGTCTGCTTGATGCCGAGATTGTGCACCTTGTAACCGTTGTTCGTGAGAATGATATCCACGAGGTTTTTGCCGATGTCGTGAACGTCGCCTTTCACCGTCGCGAGCACCATTATGCCCTTCGAGGTGGCGCCGCCCTTCTTTTCCATGAACGGTTCGAGAAAACGCACCGCGAACTTCATCGCTTCCGCCGACTGCAACACGAACGGCAACTGCATCTGGCCGCTGCCGAAAAGATCGCCGACGACCTTCATGCCTTCCAGAAGAATGTTGTTGATGATGTCGAGCGCCGGATGTTTTTCGAGCGCGACTTTGAGCTCGTCTTCGAGGCCGATCTTCTCGCCGTCGATGATATGGTTCTTCAATCGCTCTTCGACCGTGTCGCCTTTGCTCGACTTCTTAGCCGCCTTCGACTTAACGCCTTCGAAGAGCTTCGTGAACTCGGTCAATGGATCGTAAACGCAAACGTCGCCTTCAAACCGGCGCTGGTCGTAGATCAACTCGCGTGCGACCTGTATCTCTTTTTCACCGATACGATTCAGTGGTTCGATCTTGCTGGCGTTTACGATCGCCGCGTCAAGGCCTGCTTCGACCGCGTCGTGCAGAAACACCGAATTGAGTACGACACGCGACACGGGAGTCAATCCAAACGAGATGTTCGACACGCCAAGCAACGTGAACGCACCGGGCAGTTCGCTCTTGATTCGTTTGATGCCTTCCAAGGTTTCGAGCGCGTTGCGGCGGTCCTCTTCAATGCCGGTTGAGATCGGCAACGCAAGCGGATCGAAGAAGATGTCTGACGCCGGCAGTCCGGCTTCCTGTGTCGCTTGCTCGTAAGCGCGCTTCGCGATCTTGAACTTGCCGTCCGCGGTGCGCGCCATTCCCTCTTCGTCGATCGTTCCGATCACGACGCTCGCGCCGTACTTTTTCGCGAGATCGATCACCTTCATAAAACGCGGCACACCGTCTTCGTAATTCGTTGAATTGAGAATCGACTTGCCACCCGCGTGTTGCAGTCCGGCTTCCATCTTCTGCCACTCGGTCGAGTCGAACATCAACGGAATCTTGACGTTCGTCACCAAGCGCGATGCGAGTTCGTGGATGTCGGCTTCGCCGTCACGACCAACGAAATCAACGTTCACGTCGAGAATGTGCGCGCCTTCACGTTCCTGTTCCTTGCCGAGAGCGACCAGCCCGTCCCAATCGGCGGCGTTCAGCAGGTCGCGCATCTTTTTCGAACCACTCGCATTCACGCGTTCGCCGATGATCAGAAATGATGCGTCCTGGACGTAAGGCTGTTGAATGTAGATCGACGAGGCTGCCGCAACCAGCTTCGGATTGCGTTGCTTTGGCGTGATGCTTTGCATCGTTTCGACGACCTTGCGCAGGTGCGCGGGTGTCGTTCCGCAACAACCACCGACGATGTTAACCCCGAAGTCGCTGGCGAAGTGGAGCAGTTGGGCCGTGAAACTGTCCGGAGTCTCGTCATAGTGCATCTTGCCTTCGACCACTGAAGGCAAACCCGCGTTCGGCAGCACCGAAACCGGCAACGGCGCGTTCTCGCAGAGATACCTGATGCTCTCGGTCATGTGTTTCGGACCGGTGCCGCAGTTCATGCCGAGCACGTCGATCGGAAACGGCGCAAGTGCGGTTAAGGCAGCGGCGATCTCGGTGCCGTTGAGCATCGTGCCGAATGTTTCGATCGTGACCTGCGCGATTACGGGCACGCGCGTGTGCTTCTCTTCAAAAACGGAAAAGATTGCGGAGAGCGCGGCTTTGGTTTGCAGCAGATCCTGACAAGTCTCGACAATCAACAAGTCGGCGCCGCCGTCGAGGAGTCCGCGGACCTGAACCCGGTAAGCATCGCGAAGTTCGTTGAATGTGATATGGCCCAACGTTGGGAGTTTTCTTCCCGGTCCCATCGAACCGGCGACCCAGCGCGGTTTTGCTTTGGTTGAATAGTCGGAGGCGATGCGTTTTGCGAGCCGCGCCGCACGCAGGTTCATGTCATAAGCCTGATCGGCGATGTCGTATTCGGCGAAGTCGACGGGCGTGCCGTTGAACGAGTTGGTCTCGATAACGTCGCAACCAACGTCCAGAAAAGCGGTATGAACGTTTTCGACAGCGTCAGGCCGGGTGACGAGCAGGTTTTCGTTACAACCTTCGAAGCGTGGTCCACCAAAGTCGTCCAGTGTCAGGTTCTGGACTTGAAGGTTGGTGCCCATTGCGCCGTCGAAGACGACGATGCGTTCTTTTATTGCGTCGAGTATTGACATAGGCAATAACAAAGGCCCCGCGCCTAACAACGCGGAGCCCTAAAACTGACTCATCGAGCTGTTTAGCGGATTATTTTACGTGGCCGCAAGTCGCTTTAACTCACCACGTCATTTATCAAACCGTATTGAAGCATATCTCCCAGACTCCTGTAAATCCTACACAGGTCCTGTAGTACTGGGTCAATTGATCTTTCCGGTGCAGATTTTGAATCTTCCCGGTGCAGGTTCGAATTTTCCGGTGCAATTTGAATCTTCCCGGTGCGGGTTCGACTTTTCCGGTGCAATAACGCCGAAGGCGTTCGCCAGTTACAGCCCAGGGTTGCTTCAACCCTGGGGGAAAGAAGGAATAAGGTTCACAACTCTGAAAGAGTTGGCGAGGCACTGGCGCGTTCGCCAACGCTTTCAGCGTTCGGTTGTCCTACTTCTTATAACCCAGGGTTGAAGCAACCCCCCGGGCTGTAATTAGCGAACGCCTTCGGCGTTGATTGCACTTGAAATTCAAACTGACCCAGTACCGGCTCCTGTTGATCCTACACAGGGTCCGGTAAATCCTGTACCATGCCCTTTAAATGCGACGCGCCATCTACCCCGGTTCGTTTGATCCCGTTACCAACGGTCACCTGGACATCATCGAGCGCGGCTGCAAGCTGTTCGACGAGATTATTATCGGCATTCTCGTCAATCCCGAGAAACTACCGTTCTTTAGCGTCGAAGAGCGCCAGGAAATGCTCGCGGAAGTCTTACAGCATCTGGACCACAGACACTGCAAAGTACGCGTCGACTCGTTTAGTGGACTGCTAGTCGAATATGCCGTCGCTCAACAAGCGGACGTGATCGTGCGCGGCATTCGCGCAATATCCGACTACGAGTACGAATTACAGATGGCGTTGATGAATCGCCGGCTCGAGCCCGGCATCGAGACTGTGTTTATGATGCCCGCCGAGAGCTACTCCTACGTCAGCTCGCGTCTGGTGAAGGAAGTGTTTCACCTGGGTGGCACAGTCGAAGGTCTCGTGCCGTCCCTCGTCGAACAACGTATGAAAGAAAAAATAGCCCGAAAATGAAAACCTTTCCCGCCGCTATGTCAACGCCAGCAACATTTCCCGTTTCTAAAAACGTCCGCCGTATGCAGTCGTCAGCCACCATGGCCGCGATGCAAGCCGCCGAAGCGTTGCGTGCGGCAGGTGTGAACGTCTGCGACTTCGGCGCCGGCGAGCCCGATTTCGACACACCGGAAAACATCAAACAGGCCGCGATCGCCGCGATGAAAGCCGGACGCACGAAGTACACCTCGGCCGGCGGCATTCGTGAACTGCAAAGCAGCATCATTCAGTTTTACAAAGACACGTTCGATACCGAGTACCAACCCTCTGAAGTGATGGCGACCGCAGGCGGCAAGCAGGCGATCTTCAACGCAGTGGTGACGTTGATCGATCCCGGCGACGAGGTTTTGATTCCAAAGCCTTACTGGGTCACGTTTCCGGAAGTTGTCGTCTTCGCAGGCGGCACTCCCGTCTTTATCGAAACAGAAGAGACTGATTTTGTGCTGACGGTGGATCAGGTCGAAAAAGCGATCACACCACGCACGAAGCTGATCATTCTTAACTCTCCGTCGAATCCTTCCGGCCGTGTGCTGCCGCCGAATGAAATTCGCCGCATACTCGAGTTAACCACGGAACGCGGAATCTACGTTGTCTCCGACGAATGTTATTTACGGTTCGTCTACCCGCCTGCGGAAATCTTCAGTGCCGCGATTTTGCCTACGGAACTCAGGTCGCGCTTGTGTATCGCCGGATCGTTCTCTAAAACGTATGCGATGACGGGCTGGCGAGTCGGTTACGCGCTCGCGCCGGTTGAGTGGACCAAGGCGATGCTAAAGGTACAGGGCCACTCCACTTCGAACACAAATTCGATCGCGCAATGGGCTGCAGTGGAAGCGCTCACCGGATCGCAAGACTCGGTAGCCACAATGCTCGCTGAATACACGCGCCGTCGCGAGTGGTTATTGAAAGCGTTGTGCGATATTCCCGGAATCACGTGCGCCTTTCCCGAAGGAGCGTTCTATGCGTTTCCTAAAGTGCGTGGCCTTTTGAAGAATGGCTTGAAAACTTCCGGCGAGTTTGGGCAACGGCTGCTCGAGGAGGAGCACACGGTCGTCACTGACGGCGCGGGCTTCGGAGCAGAGGGCTACGTGCGTATCTCCTACGCGACCTCGATGGAGCATATAAAAGAAGGCGTCGGACGAATCCGACGCCTTGCAGAGAAGATCTTGAAAAGTTGATTAGTAAAGGTTGAAGTTGTATTCCAACTGCATCCACATCGAGACTGGACGCCCATCCTTGGTTGCCGGCTGGAACTTAATCTGGCGCGCTGCGGCAATCGCTCTTTCCGTCAACCCATAAGGCAAACCCGAAACTGTGCGGATGTTCGTTACGCTTCCGTTGGAGGCGAAAACCACCTTCAGCACGACAGTACCAACGATCTGGTTCTTCCGCGCGTCTTCGGTGTACTGCGGCTCCGGCTTGGAAATCAGACGAGCTTTCGACGTCACGTCCCTACCGCTATAAATCTGGTTGCCGCCACCGCCGCCACCGGGACCACCGCCACCATCGTTGCGGTCGCCACCGCCAATGTTACCGCCACGGCCGGGTCCGATACCGCCGCCTTCACCAGGTCCGATGCCGCCGCCCGTTCCGGTTCCGATACCATTACCGGTACCTGGACCAGACGAAGGATCGGTGCTCTTTGACTTGTAGTCGCCGTACGGCAACACACGCGCATCAGGTGGAACCAACAGCGGGTCGGCAACTACGGTCGCAGCCACTGGCAATGATGGATTCTTGATTTGTGGTGGCTTCGGATCGGGTGCAACCACCTGCGGCACTGTCAAAGATGCTTGCGGAGTTTTACCAAACGAAGCGGGTTTTGCTTCTTCACGACCACCACCGCCGCCGCCGGCGGCCTTCTCGGGTTTCGGCTTGCTGCCGCCGCCACTGCCCTTGTTCAATCCGGCAGTTCCCGGATCAGGAGTTGGCTGTTCGTCAGGAATATCGAAAATCTGATCGGCCAGTTCGGCCTCTTCGGCCTCGTTCTGCGCGACCAACGCTGTATGACGGCGATCCATGGCCACGATGATGCCGAGAATCGCAAACAGGAAAACGAAGGACGCGATCATCGCTGCAACGACACTGCGCGAGTCGGAAGGTTCAGCACCCATCACCGCAGCGCCACGCTCGCGGCCCAGCCAGGTCGAAAACAACGCTATGAGCAGACCGCCGGCGAGCACTGCGAAAAGCACTAGACCCACACGAGACGACGTGGCCGATTGTGAGCGATCCATCAACATCACGGCGCCAACCAGGCCCAGCATGCCGAGGAAAGCAGCACCCATTGCGAGCAGCACGTTCGGCTTACGCAGGAACTTCATGAACATGTTGCCGTAGCCGACAAATGTTCGCTTGGTGAAACCGAATGGATCGCGTTTGAACTCCGGCCAGGTCAGTTGGTATTCGTGCGCGACGTCGCCGAGTTCGTGGCTGAGACGAGAAACCAGGCCCGTATCGCTCAAGAACGTAAGGTGGTATTCCTCACGCGGGACCATCGCCATCGAACCGTTGCCGGCAGCAGAATGTGCGTGGTGGTGCGGAACCGGTTGGATCGTAGGCACTACATGCAGTATGCCGCCGGCTCTCGTCACCGACTCGTCGTTCTCGACCGAGTCGTTATCCTGGCTGACAGTCAGGCTCGGGTCCACGACATTCGCCGGCGCCGGGATATTCGCCG